>ERZ795030.436-NODE-436-length-64764-cov-5.678159_pt1 | contig 64764 bp, 54 predicted proteins | sample MGYA00375122_ERZ795030 | MGnify/ENA primary metagenome ERZ795030 (study PRJEB30165, sample SAMN05720146) | activated sludge metagenome | isolation source: anaerobic digester from wastewater treatment plant | place: Japan | collected 2015-04-20 ... | reverse complement strand
ATATAACTACCTCTAAGGACATTTTATTCCAAGGATTAATCGGTCAGGACACTAGCGGAGATATCCATAATGATCGGATCAAGACGATTTTGGCATGATTGCAGAACAGGATGCGGGATCGCTTGTTTGGGGCGTGCATGAACACCGCCACGAGTTCCAAACGCGATATCAAAGGCGTAAACAATTTCCTGGGCAATGATCTGTCGAAATCGAATCGGCGGCATGCGGAGATGCACAAAACTGGACTGCTGTCCGCTTCGGCGGGAAGCGGCGCGTTACGCAAAGGAGCTTCAGAGCAATGAGCGACCCTGCAAACTGTTATGTGCCTGTGAAAGGCGGTTGGCGTATCCGCATCGCGGCGGACGATCAGAAAAGGCCGGGCGCAGGCGAGGCGCGCGAGGCTGTCGGAAATCCTCGACTGCATCGACGACCGCTGTTTCCTCCTGCCGATCGGGCGCTACTTTGGCGCGAGGACCAGTTGAGGCCTCTTGTACGGGGATCGTTTCGTCCGATTGTGCTGGCGCATGGCGAACCCCGTTTTCTTTTCGACATGCACGCCGCCGGGGGCTTGGCGGGTCATTTGTATGTCGGTCTCGTCAGCGGCGACCAGGGAAAATGGCTCCACGACTTCTCGGGGCTTACGACTTCCTATGTCGACGGATGCATGATCTACGAGGCGATTGACCCGGCGTTTCCCGGCGTGTCGGTCGAACTAAAGGCGTTGGCGTTGGCCGATGCAATAGGGGCAGTCTTGCGCATTGTGGTCGACGGCGCCGCGCCTGGCGCAGAACTAATCTGGGGGTATGGCGGCGCGAATTCTTTCTGCACCAACTACGACTTGGACGCCCCCGAATTCGCCTATTCCCCAGAACATTGCGCGAAAGACGTCATCCGGACGAAAGGCGGGCGGTTTACGTTGCGCCGGGCTTTCGACGCCTCGGATTCGTACCTAAATCAGCCTGCTTCAACGTTGTATGCGGCGGGCCGGATTTTGCCGGAGTGGACGCTTGAGATGTGCGGCGGCTCGAGTTGGAAGGCGCGGTGCGGCCTGGGCGCTCCGGGCGCCTTCTCCGTTTCGCCGGCGGATACCGCCGCATCAACGGCGTGGACGGACGGTTCGGGCGAACGCCGCAACTGTGTCGCCGTGCAGCGCGTATCGCTGGAAGATGGCGTTGGTTATATTGCGGTCGGCGCGGGTTTCACCATAGAGGCCGTGCTTGATGACCTCGATGCGGCGTGGGATGCTGCCGTGGCGCGCAGCCAGTCTATTGCAAATCGCATTGTCTTGAAGACGCCTGATCCGTGGCTGGACGCCGCAGCGCCGATGGTTGCGTTCTCGACGGAAGGCACGTGGGGCGACGCCTCCATCGTGCATGGCGGTTGGACATGGCGCCAGTCTTTCCTCGGGTGGCGGACGTGGTACGGGCCGACCTGCTACGGTTGGCAGGATCGCATACGAAAGGCCATCCGGAATCACGCGGCCCTGAGCCGCATCACGGAAGGCGACGACGCGGGAGCCTTGGGCCATCAGCTCGAGGACGACAAGCCATGGGTTTGGTACAACATGAACGAGGTGTTTCTCGACAAAGTCCGCCACTACTTCGACTACACGAATGATCTGAACCTGATGCGCGATCTGTTTCCCGTGCTTGAAGGGATTATCGAGTGGGAGAACCGCCGTCTTGCGCCGGGCGACGGAAGCCTCTACGAGAGCAGTTTGAATATCTGGATGAGCGACTGTCATTGGCACAGGCGAGCCGAATGCACGCAAGCGAGCGCGTACATGCTGCGCGCCCACGAGTTCATGGCTGATCTCGCGTTGCGCCTCGGCTATGACCCCGCGCCTTGGACGGCGCAGGCCGCGCGCATCCGCGCCGCGATGCAGGAACGGCTCTGGCAGGAGGACGCTGGAGTCTTCGCGGAATGCCTCGATACGCTTGGCTATCGGATGCTTCACCCGGAACCCGAGGCGCCGACCATCTATCATGCCATCGAGTTTGGCGCCGCCGACGCCAAGCAGGTGTCGCGCATGCTTCGTTGGGTGGACGCCAACCTTTGGTGCGAGGAGAAAACGCCGGGCGGTGGCCAGCTTGTGTGGAGCTCAACTTGGCATCCGGGCCATGGCCCCTCGTTCAGCTGGTGCATCCGTGAAGTAGCCCCCGAGGAAAACTTCAACCTCGCGATCGCGTATTGGGCGGCGGCGCGCCCCGACGAAGCGTATGCTCTACTGCGAGGCCCGATGTGCGGCATGTACGACGGCCCCGTTCCGGGCGGCCTGCCGGGAGGGTGCCACCCCGACGGACGTCAGCGGCACAGCCCGGAGTTTGCCGATTCATCGAGTCTGTGGGGGCGCGTGGTGTGCGAGGGCCTGTTCGGCATCGTTCCGCGCAAACAGGACGGAATCGTTCACTTGAGTCCCCAGTTTCCCCGCGGTTGGCCCGAGGCGTCCATCAAGGGGCCGCATTTCGCATACACATGGCGCCGCGCCACGCAGAGCGAAGGACGGCGCTGTGTGCAGATCGACTGGGAGGCGCCTGACGACGCCGTAGTGCGCTTGCGCATGCCGATCCCGGCGGAGGACGCGGCGTCGGTGCGCGCGGATGGCGCGGTCGTTCCGCACCGCATGGACCCTGGCTATGACGGACTCAACTGGGTATGCGCCGAGTCGACGCGGGGGCGCAGCGGCTCTTTTGAAATTGAGTATGCGCCCGTTCATATTGAACCGGCCGCCTGGCCAGCGCCACGAACTCAACCCCGCCCCGGCCGCGTCTGGCAAGCGCCCGCATGCGCTGCGTCCAGCGACCGCGCCTTGACGCCTTGGGCGCTCATCGACGTGTCCGCGCGCTACAACGCCTCCGTGCCCGACGTGCCCCAGCACATCGTCGATCGCGCCGAGCCGCCTGTCCCGCCCGAGAGCGGCGTCGCGCACCGCTACTGGCGCGTCGATCACGTCGGACAGTTGTTGCATGGACAGCAGCAGCAAGGCCCCAGCGACGCGGCATGGCGCGCCAAGATTGGCGATGACGGCGTGGCGTGGACGACCGACGGCATTCCCTTTAAAAGCGTGAGGGACGGCGACAACATTGCGGTAGTTACGTTGGAAGGGGCGGGCTTTCCCAAGGCGCTCGACTTTCCGGTGAACGCGCAGGGCGCGGCGCTGTTTCTGATGATCAGCGGCATGACGTTTGCAATGCAGAGTCACGTCGTCAATGTGCGCGCGACCTTGAACTATGCCGACGGGGAGGCCGAGTCCTTCGATCTGGTCAATCCCTTCGGCATCGGCGACTGCTGGTCGACATGGTGCGGGCGCTTCCACGACACCGCCGCCAACGGCTTCGAGAACATCGGCGGACGCAAGGGGCCGGCGGGTTCGGCGGAAGTGGACGACATGACGCAGCCTGTCGAGGTCGACACCGAAGCCCATCTGGTGCGCTTCGATCTGCAACCGGATGTGGAACTCGCGTCTTTCCGCTTCGAGGCCATCGCCAACGACGTCGTCTTCGGCGTCATGGGCGCCACCGTGCTGAAATAACCGTCGCCAGGACTCCACGGCGTCGCGAGGAGAGGCGTGGAACGCGCCTGGGTATGGATCGGAGACAGGGACGCCGCCCCCCGTCCCTGACGAGGGGGGTGGCTGTTTGTCCTTTGGCTTGGCCATGCGCGCGGCGTCGCAGATCGTGGCGGCGCCGATGGCGTTGATGTCATGAGGAGATGGCGTTTCTTACGATCCAGGCGCGGGTTATCGGGCTGGTTGAAGTGAAGGGAAAGCAAGCTGTTGCGGGTGTCCAAGAGGTCATTCCTTGTGGATTAGGCGCTGGGCGCAAGGTTCGATATTCATGCGGCAAGCCAGTTGGAGGGATGGGACATTCTGGCAGCTCTGATCCGGAACGGTATGGAGGGCGTCTTGTCGCCTGCCCCAAACCGCCCGGCACGGAGGCCGGGCTCTACGATTGTGTCTTTGTGGTGAATCCTAAAGCCGTTCCATACGCATTGCCTGTGTTTTCGCCGCCGCTTTGTGCATGGGCCTTCCTTGACTCGTGCGGCCTTTCGATGATTGACGCCCGCTCAATGTTAGGATAGAATGGCACGTAGGAATTTTTCTTATGAAAACGCCTCGCGGTGAAATCGGCCCAAGAATGCGCGACGTCGTTGAGGCCTGCGAGCAGCAGGGATTCAAGATGACCCACCAGCGCATGGAGATACTCCGGATAGTCCTTTCCGCCGAGGAGCACCCTGACGCCGCGTCGGTCCATCGACGCGTCAAGAAGCGCATCCCGACCGTCTCCCTCGATACCGTGTGCCGGAACCTCAAGTTGTTTGCGGAGAAAGGGCTGTTGTCGATTGTCGGATTGAGCCAGGAGAAGCTTCGCTTTGATGGCAACAGGCATTCGCATCATCACTTCGTGTGCATGAAATGCGGGATGATTCGCGATATATCGTCCGAAGTCATGGGCGACCTTGGAGTGCCGGATGAGGCCAAGGTTTTTGGCTCGCCGGTTTCGGTCCACCTGGAGGTGAGGGGGGTGTGCGCCGCTTGCCAGCGGCAGACGAAACGTCGCGAAGCGTCATGTCCTCGGGGGGTATCGGTAATATAGTTTTCTACTTCAACAAATAGGCGGAAATCGTGCAGAAAATCCGGGGAATCCGGAAAAGCGAAATGCTGCGCCGCGGGCGCGAAAGGAGAGAACCGATGAGCGATTCAAAAAAACTCACCAACAATGCAGGGGCTCCCGTCGCCGACAACCAGAACGTCTTGACGGCGGGGCCGCGAGGACCCATGTTGCTGCAGGATGCTTGGTTTCTCGAAAAACTGGCGCATTTTGATCGCGAGGTCATTCCCGAACGGCGAATGCATGCCAAGGGGTCCGGGGCCTACGGCGCATTCACGGTCACGCATGACATCACCCGCTACACAAAGGCTGCCATATTCTCCGCCATCGGCAAAAAAACAGACCTTTTCGTGCGTTTTTCGACCGTGGCTGGAGAGCGGGGAGCGGCGGACGCCGAGCGCGATATCCGAGGTTTTGCGATGAAATTTTACACCGCGGAAGGAAACTGGGATTTGGTCGGGAACAATACGCCCGTTTTCTTTTTGCGCGATCCCCTTAAATTTCCAGATCTGAACCATGCCGTCAAGCGCGACCCGCGCACAAACCTGCGCAGTGCGCGCAACAATTGGGATTTTTGGACTTCGCTGCCGGAGGCTTTGCATCAAATCACCATTGTCATGAGCGATCGCGGCATCCCGGCCACCTATCGCCACATGCACGGGTTCGGCAGTCACACGTTCAGCCTGATTAACCGAAACATGGAACGGCACTGGGTCAAATTTCATTTTCGCACGCAACAGGGCATCCGCAACCTGACGGACGCGGAGGCTGAGGCGCTAATCGGCAAAGACCGGGAAAGCCACCAGCGCGATCTTTACGAGAGCATCGAAAAGGGCGATTTTCCGCGATGGACCCTGTACATCCAGGTAATGCCGGAAAAGGACGCCGCTGCGTGCCCGTATAACCCCTTCGATCTGACCAAGGTTTGGTTTCACAAGGATTATCCGCTCATCGAGGTGGGCGTTCTGGAACTGAACCGGAATCCCGAGAATTATTTCGCCGAAGTGGAACAATCGGCTTTCAATCCCGCCAACATCGTTCCCGGCATCGGTTTTTCTCCCGATAAAATGCTGCAAGGCCGCCTGTTCTCGTACGGCGACGCCCAGCGATACCGCCTTGGCGTAAACCATCATTTGATTCCGGTGAACCGCGCGCGTTGCCCCTTCCATAGCTATCATCGTGACGGCGCCATGCGCGTCGACGGCAACTACGGCGGCACGCTGGGTTACGAGCCCAATAGTTACGGCGAATGGCAACAGCAGCCGGACTTTGCAGAACCGCCGCTGAGCCTGGAAGGCGCCGCCGACCACTGGAACCATCGCGAAGACGACGATTATTACACCCAGCCGGGCCTCTTGTTTCGTTTGATGACGCCTGCGCAACAGCAGGTCCTGTTTGACAACACTGCCCGGGCATTGGACGACGCGCCTAGAGAAGTCAAGCTGCGCCATATTGGCAATTGCCTCAAGGCGGATTCTGCATATGGCAAGGGCGTTGCCGACGCGCTGGGCATTCCTCTAAGCGAGGTTTCCGTCAATTCATGAAGGGGCTTGCCCTGTTGTGCGGCGACGGTTTTTGGGGGGGGCAAGACGCGCCATCGTGGCGCAAACGGCATAGCGCACGATAGAGAGGCCCATGAAGCTGACGCGCATTGATGATACGACGTATGAGATCGCGCAGGCGCCGCCTATGCGGGCGCCTGCGCGGATCATCGCGGATGAACGTCTGATTGGCCCTATCGAGTCGGACAAGGCTGCCGAGCAGACGGCGAATGTCGCGTGTTTGCCGGGGATCGTGGGGCATGCGTTGGCGATGCCGGATGCGCACTGGGGGTACGGGTTTCCCATCGGCGGCGTCGCGGCGACGGATCCGGACGCGGGCGGGGTGGTGTCGCCGGGCGGCGTCGGCTATGACATTAATTGCGGCGTGCGCCTGATGGCGACGCAACTCGCCTATGCGGACATCGCGCCCCGTCTGCGTGAAACCGTCAACGCGCTCTATCGCGATATTCCGGCGGGCGTCGGGTCGAGCGGGGCGATACCGAAGCTTGGCGAGAAGGATCTGCGGGCGGTGCTGGAGAAGGGGGCGCGCTGGGCCGTCGAACGGGGCTACGGATCCGCCGCCGACCTCGACACCACCGAGGAGAACGGCTGCATGACCGGCGCGGATTCTGCGGCGGTATCATCGCGCGCAATGTCGCGCGGCGCGGATCAACTTGGGACGCTTGGCTCGGGCAACCATTTTGTCGAGTTGGGCGTGGTCGAGCGCGTGCTTGATGAGCGCGTCGCGAACGTTTTCGGCTTGTTCGAGGGCCAGGTCACGTTGATGATTCACAGCGGCAGTCGCGGCCTTGGCTATCAGGTGTGCGACGATTTTCTCGACATCATGGTGCGCGCCGCCGCGAAGTATGGCATCCGTCTGCCCGACAAGCAGCTCTGCTGCGCGCCCGTGCATGCCGAGGAAGGGCGCGAATATCTGGCGGCAATGGCGTCGGCGGCGAATTTTGCGTGGGCGAATCGTCAAATCATGATGGAACTTGCGCGGCGATCGCTGCAGCATGCGCTGAAGGTTTCGCCGCGTGAACTCGGCGGACGTCTGCTGTATGACGTCTGCCACAACATCGCGAAGTTCGAGATGCACGAGGTTGGCGGGGTGCGCAAACGCCTGTGCGTCCACCGTAAAGGCGCGACGCGCGCGTTTCCGGCGGGGCATCCCGATGTGCCTGCGGTCTATCGCGCCGTCGGACAACCCGTGCTCGTTCCGGGCGACATGGGGACGGGATCCTACGTTTGCGTCGGCGCTGAATCGGCGATGAAGGTGACCTTTGGCAGTTCGTGTCACGGCGCGGGCCGCGTGCTTAGTCGCACGGCTGCCCGTAAATCGCAGGACGCCGGCAAGCTCCTCCGCGAGTTGGCTGATCATGGCGTCACCGTCATGGCCCGCAGCAGGAACAGTCTAACCGAAGAAAGCCCGGAGGCGTATAAGGACATCGATGCCGTCGTCGAAGTCATTGAACGCGCCGGTCTTGCCCGTCGCGTCGTCCGGATCCGTCCCGTTGGCGTCGTGAAGGGATAGAGGGAAATCGAGCGTTTTTGAAGCGGGCGATTCGGCGTTCTCTCCCAATTCATTGGCGCGCGGAATGATGCGTTTCGATTCGACCTGAAAGACCGCGAGGAGTATCATGGCGACGCGAGAGAAAAGGGAGGTTTTGTCCAAAGTGCGTTGCGGCCGATAGCCCATCGCGAAGGGGATTTTCAGGACCGACATAGGGGAGGGCAATGACATGACCGCCACATCCGGGTCCGTACAATTCGATTTTGGGGCGTTGTTGAGGCAGGCGTGGCAGTTGTTCGTCGCGAATGCGGGGCTGCTGCTGGGCGCTTTTGTTTTGCTCGGTCTCATTGGGGTGATTGCGGGATCGTTGAGCATGCAGCTTGCGAACCTTGTTTTGGCGGGGCCGTTTTCCTTGGGTTTGGCTACGATTTGCCTGAAAACGGCGCGCGGCCAGCAGGTTGAATTCGCGGAAGCGTTTTCAGGGTTTCAGCGTTTCCTGCCGGCGTTCATGGCGAACCTATTGATGCTCGTTTTCACGACAATAGGCCTCGTTTTGTTCATCCTCCCCGGCATTTTCGTGATGATCATTTATATATTTACCTATTTTTGTATGTACGCCGAAAATCTGGATTTTTGGCCCGCCATGGAACGTAGCCGGACCATGGTGATGGCGAACATCGGGCCATTCATTCTCTTGTTTTTCATCGTCATAGCGATAAACGCGATAGGCGCGATCGCTTGTGGAATTGGTCTTTTCGTGTCGTTGCCGGTTACGGCGCTGCTGATCGCCCTGGTCTACGACCAAGCGGCTAGCGCAAGTTCTTTCGTTTCCTCCGATTCCGCATCCGCGTAGGTTCGCGATCAGCGCGGGCTTGTTTTGCGCCGTGGCTCGTCGATTTGACAGGGCATGCGTCGGAATGGCACAGTACTGCGCATGCCGGGCTCGTTGCTACTGGCGATGTGACGTGGAAGTGACCACGGGGAAGCAACGAGCCGTCGCTCGCCGTTCGCCTGGGCACACAAGGGGGCTTTTTGTCCCTTTGGGGCTGTCAGGTCCCGCAAAGACCTTCTCGGAGAGCGATCTGCATGCGACGCACCCCCCTCTACGACGAGCACGTGGCAAACGGCGCCAAAGTCGTGGATTTCCACGGTTGGCTTTTGCCCATCCAATATGCCGGAATTCTCGAGGAACACGCGCATACCCGTTCCCGCGTCAGTTTGTTTGACTGTTCGCATATGGGCGAGTTTATCCTGAAAGGCCATGGCTCCATCCGTGCGTTTGATCGGCTTGTGTGCATGGACGCGGCGGGCTTGCCGGTCGGCCGTTGCCGTTACGGAGCCCTGTTGAATGAGGCGGGGCGAATCGTCGACGACGTGATTGCCTTGCGCCTTGACGAGGACCTTCTATACGTCGTCACCAACGCGGGCGCATTGGACGCGGTCCGCGCGCGCATCCTCGAGCATGCGCCCGATGCGCGCGATGTCTCGGAAAGCACGGCGAAGATCGATGTGCAAGGCCCGGGGGCGTGCGAGGCGCTTATGGCGGCGGGCATCTCCGCCGCGCGCGATTTGCGTTATTTCGCCGTCTGTCGTACAACATGGAAGGGCGCGGAGGTGATTGTCACGCGCGCCGGGTATACGGGCGAGCGGGGGTATGAGCTCTATCTTCCGCCGGAGCTTGCGCCGAAGGCATGGCGCGCGCTGATCGCCGTGCCCGGGACGGCTCCAGCGGGACTGGGCGCGCGGGATACGTTGCGCACCGAAATGGGGTATCCTTTATCGGGCCAGGACGTGGATGAGTCGCGCACCCCGTTGGAGGCGCGGATGGACCGGTTCATCGCGTGGAACAAAGAATTTGTTGGACGCGAGGCGCTGGTGGAATTGAAGCGTCGAGGAGGCTACCCTGTTTTGACGGCGATTCGCACGCGCGATCGGAGGGCCCCCCGGCACGGATTCGAGGCGTATGCGGATGGCGTTGCCGTTGGGACCGTGACCAGCGGCGTTTTTGGGCCCAGCGTCGGCTATGGCATCGGGCTGGCGTATTTGCCGGATGCGTTGCCGCCGGAAAGCATCTTGACGGCGGGGCCGCGCAGCATTGAAATTGAAGTGAGCGAATTGCCGTTTTATCGTCAGGGTTCTTGCAGGGATTGACGTCAATGGCGGATGTTCGCGAAACGCGAAGACAAGCAGGCTCTTCACAGCGGGAGTGGCGACCATGGAATTTCCAGACGACTTGAGGTACACCAAAGACCACGAGTGGATTCGCGACGACGGAAACGTGTACACCGTCGGCATCACGGCCTACGCGGCCGAACAACTCGGCGACATCACCTATGTCGAACTGCCGGAAGTGGGCACGCACGTCAAACAAGGCGCGCACGCCGCCACGGTCGAGTCCGTCAAGGCGGCCAGCGACGTTTACTCGCCGGTGGCCGGACACATCGCGGAGATCAACGAGGAACTCGAAGCGCGCCCGGAGCTTGTGAACGAGAGCCCCTACGATAATGGCTGGTTCTTCCGGCTTGACGATGTCGAGTCCGTTCAACTGCGCCGTTTGATGGACGCGGCGGCCTACCGGGTCTATGTCGAGGAGCTTACCGCATGACGTGGAGTCCCGCGACGGACGCCGAAACGCGCGAGATGCTGGCAGCGATCGGGGTTGGGTCGATAGACGAGTTGTTTGCGCACATCCCGGCTGGATTGCGCGCCGCCTCGTGGGACCTGCCCGCGGGGTTGTCCGAGATGGCCGTCCGCGATCGGCTGGCGCGCTTGGCGTCGCACAACAACGTTTGCTTGGTGAATTTCATGGGCGGCGGGGTGTACGACCACTTCGTTCCGGCGGCCGTGGACGCACTGACTTCGCGCAGCGAATTTTACACCGCGTACACGCCATACCAACCCGAGTGTTCGCAGGGAACGCTACAAGCCATTTACGAGTATCAATCGGCGATTTGCCGCCTGACGGGCATGGAGTTCGCCAACGCGTCGCTTTACGACGGGAGCACGGCGGTGTTCGAGGCGACGACGATGGCGGTTCGCATCACGGGCCGGTCGCGCGTTGTGCATCACTCCTCGCTGAACCCGATTCATCGGCAAGTGGCCGAGACGCACGCCGCCAACCTCGGTCTCGATATCGTCGAAGGCGACGACCCAACGGATGCTGCATGCGTAGTTGTGCAGTTGCCTGGTTTTGTTGGAACTCTTGCCGACTACTCTTGCTTGGCGCAGCGGTGCCACGATGCGGGCGCGCTGTTGGTGATGAGTTTTTATCCTGTCGCGCTGGGCATCGTGAAGACTCCGGGCGAGATGGGCGTGGATATTGCCGTGGCCGAGGGACAAAGCCTGGGCATTCCCGCCGGATTCGGCGGCCCTTATCTAGGCGTGCTCGCGACGCGCAAGGCGCATGTCCGCAAAATGCCGGGACGCTTGGCCGCTGCCACGCAAGATGCACAAGGCCGGCGCGGTTTCGTGCTCACGCTTCAGGCGCGCGAACAACACATCCGCCGCGAAAAGGCCATGTCGAATATTTGCTCGAACGAAGCGCTCTGCGCCTTGCGCGCGCTGATCCATATGTGTCTGCTCGGCAAAGTAGGGATCCGAGAGCTGGCGGTGCAGTGCCATAGCAAGGCGGAGTACCTGAAGTCGCGGCTTGGCTTTGCGACGCTCCTGAACGACGGGCCGACGTTCAACGAATTCGCGCTTCGTTTGCCGAGGAACGCACAGGACGTTGTCGAGCGCATGGCTGCACGCGGTTTCCTGGCGGGGCTTCCGCTCGAACCGTTGGGCGTTGGCGGGCCGAACGACCTGCTCGTCGCGGTCACCGAAAGACGGACGCGTCAAGAACTTGACGCATACGCGCAAGCGTTGAAGGACACGGCATGCAGCTAATCTATGAGAAATCGCGTCCAGGCCGCAGGGGCGTTGCTTTTGATCCGCTCGATGTCCCTGAAGCGGCGCTGCCGCCGGAACTGTGTCGCGAAACATCCGCCGCGTTGCCGGAGGTGAGCGAGTTGGACGTTGTGCGTCATTTCACCAATCTGTCGCGCCGCAATTTTGGCGTCGATTCGCATTTCTATCCGCTCGGGTCGTGTACGATGAAATACAACCCGAAAATGGCCGAGGCCGTGGCTGCCTATCCCGGCTTCTCGGAATTGCACCCCCACGTCGCTTCGTCGCGCGCGCTGCACCCGTTGTGCCAAGGAGCCTTCGAGGTCGTCTACGAGTTGGAACGTTTTCTTGCGGAAATTGGCGGCATGCGCGAGGTCAGCCTGCAACCCATCGCGGGCGCGCACGGCGAACTCGCGGGCACGTTGATGATGGCTGCCTATCACCGCGCCCGCGGCAATGCGAAAAAAAAGGACACGATCCTTGTGCCCGATTCCGCGCACGGCACGAATCCCGCCAGCGCCGCCATCGCTGGATTCAACGTCGTGGAAGTGGCGAGCGGACCCGACGGGACGCTCGATGTCGAAGCGTTCAAACGCGCGCTCACGGACTCGGTCGCGGGCGTGATGCTCACGTGTCCCAATACGCACGGATTGTTCGAGCCCGCCGTGAAAGAAGTCGCGGAGTTGACCCACAGCGCCGACGCGCTGATGTACTACGACGGCGCGAATCTGAATGCCATCATCGGCCAAGCGCGTCCCGGCGATTTGGGGTTCGACGTCATGCATTTCAATTTGCACAAAACCTTCGCGACGCCGCACGGTATGGGAGGCCCGGGTTCGGGCCCGGTCGGCGTGGGTGCGCGATTGGTTCCGTTCCTGCCCGGTCCGCGCGTCGTGCAGGAGGGAGGCCTCTACACGCTTGCAACGCCGGAACAATCCATCGGACGCGTATCGGCGTTCTTCGGCAATTTCATGATCGCGCTCCGGGCGTATGCGTACATCCTTCATCTCGGCGGCGAGGGACTCAAGAAAGTTTCCGAGAATGCCGTTCTCAACGCAAACTACATCTATGCGCGATTGAAGGATGCATACGATCGCGCGTTCGACGGACGCTTTATGCACGAATGCGTTTTCTCCGCATCGGCGCAGGCGCGCGACGGCGTTCATGCGATCGACATCGCCAAGGCCCTCCTCGATCATGGATTTCACGCGCCGACCGTGTATTTCCCGCTTACGGTGAAAGAAGCCCTCATGATCGAGCCCACGGAAACAGAGTCCAAGGAGACGCTGGATGCATTTTGCGACGCCATGCTGGCAATAGCTGCGCGTGCGGCCACCGACCCGCAGAGTTTCCACGATGCCCCCGCGACAACGCCCGTGGGACGTCTCGACGAAGTGTATGCCGCGCGACGGCTCGATTGCGCGTGTTGAGCGGATAACGAACGGGAGGCCTCGATTTTCCGCTGCATGGCAGCCGCGATCCCGTACAGGAGCTAGCATGGACTCGGATTCTCCTTCCAGCGCCGACGCGTTGCGCACGAAGATTTTGGAGATGGTGCGCGCATTCAGCGCGGAGAATTGGCCCAAACGCGAGTTTACGCCGGGCAAGGACCCAGTGCCTGTAAGCGGACGCGTGTTCGATGATGACGACGTCATGACGCTCGTTGATTCGTCGCTCGATTTCTGGTTGACGACGGGGCGTTTTGCGGCGCGGTTTCAGCACGATTTTGCGCACTTCATCGGGTGCAAGCATGTGTTGCTCGTGAACTCCGGATCAAGCGCGAATCTGTTGGCGATATCGTGTCTCACGTCGGAAACGCTCGGCGAACGACGTCTCGCGCCGGGCGACGAGGTGATCACGGTCGCTGCGGGTTTCCCGACGACGGTCAATCCCATTATCCAAAACCGCCTCACGCCGGTTTTCGTCGATGTCCACGTGCCCACCTACAACGCCGACGTGACGCAACTCGAAGCGGCGCTAAGCGAACGCACCAAGGCGATCATCTTCGCGCACACGTTGGGCAATCCCTTCGATGTCGCGACGGTCAAAAGGTTTGCGAAGAAACACCATCTTTGGCTGATTGAGGACTGCTGCGACGCGGTCGGTGCGACGTTCCACGACAAGAACTGCGGCGCGTTTGGCGATATAGCGACCGTGAGCTTCTATCCGGCGCATCACATCACGATGGGCGAGGGCGGCGCGGTGATGTGCGGCGACAAACAGATCAAAAAACTCGCCGAGTCCTTTCGCGATTGGGGCCGCGATTGCTGGTGCAAACCGGGTCGCGACAACACGTGCCGCAAACGTTTCGACTGGCAGTTGGGCGAGTTGCCGTACGGATACGATCACAAATACACCTACTCGGAAATCGGCTACAACCTGAAGCTCAGCGATATGCAGGCAGCCGTCGGCGTTGCGCAGCTCCGTAAACTGCCTCGGTTCATCGAGGCGCGCAAACGCAACTTCGCGCATCTGCGGACAGGGCTTGGCGACGTGCAAGCGCATTTGCTTCTGCCCGAGGCCACGCCGGGCAGCGACCCGAGTTGGTTTGGGTTTCCGATTGCCGTGCGGCCCGAGGCGGCCTTCACGCGCGACGCGCTCGTGCGCCATCTTGAATCGAAGAAGATTGGCACGCGTCTGTTGTTCGGCGGCAATCTCGTGCGCCAGCCCGCATACAGGAACGTGCCGCACCGCGTCGTGGGCGACCTCGCGAACTCCGATTTCGTGATGAACCAGGTCTTCTGGATCGGCGTGTACCCCGGCCTCACGACCAAACACCTCGATTTCGTCATCGACACCGTGCATGCCTTCTGCAAGAAGCGCGCGGGGTGATGACGTTGCGGGCGCGCCTTGGGACAAACGCCTTGCGCGGTTGCTTTGACCGGTTGCGCCAACGTTTGACAGATGATTTCCGGCGTCCCCCCGCGGCCGTTTGGCACACGGCAACGGTCGCACTGGCGGCGTTTTTTCTAGCGGCTTTTGTACTGCTGGCCTTGGGCGAATCGCTCGATCGATGCGTCCATCTGAGCGTTCCGCTCGACGAACTCAACAGACTTGCCGCACAATTCACCTCGGAGTCTGCGCTTGCGCCGGAACCGCAAGAACGTTTTTTGTTTATTGCACTGACACTTGCGTCTCCGTTTGTGGTATGGCTTGCGCTCTGGCTTGTTGCCCGGACTGCGCCTGCTTGGGCAACTATGCAAAAAACGACGCTCGCGATGGAGTCCGCGCTGCCTATAGCCGCTCTTCTGGCCTTGTTCTATTTCATGCACGACCCGGCTCCATTAGACAAGGTGTTTGCCTTTGTCATGGAGATGCCTTTTCTTCAGGAGGCCCTTTTTGTCACCTCTCTGGCGTTTGCGGCGCACGCATCCCTCGCATCGGCAAGAGGCGCATCGACGCCCCCAAACACCGTCGGCCGCCGGATCGTGTGGAGGACCTTTCTCACGCTGACGATTTTCTTTCCCGTGGCCTCGTTTCGTGTGGCGAGCCTCGCCAGCGTGAGCGAGGATAGTCCGCGCTGGTACTCGCATTTCGAGGCCGTTTTCTATAGCGTCGCGCAGGCTGCGACCGGCAAGACGTTGCTCGCGGACCTGCCCGCGCAATACGGTCTCTACGGCGAATTCCTGGCGCCATGGTTTCATCTGATTGGCCTCTCCGTGTTCACCTTCACCTCCACCATGACCGCGATCGCACTGATCGGAACGCTTTCGCTGTACGGCGTGATGCAGCGTTTGGTTCAGACGCGACTTATCCTGGCGTTGTGGCTTTTCGCCATCGCGCAGATGGCCGTCTGGGGACTTCGAGCGATCGACGTTGCCGAGTGGAACCTCGCGGACCCTTACTACCAATACATTCCCATTCGCTTTCTTTTTCCCGCTGCGGGGGGGTGGCTTTTCCTGTGGTTCACGCGCCGTCCCACGGCCAAGCGGGCGGCGGCGATGGGCTTGCTATGCGGCCTGGCGCTGGCGTGGAACATGGACAGCGGCATCGCCGTGACCGGCGCTTTTTTTGTGACCGTCGCGGCCGTCGCAATTTTGCGTCGGCGCAGGAAAGACTTCTGGGAGGCTGCACGCCTGACGGCCATCACGGCAGCGGCCATGGTTCTCGCGCTTGGCATGTTCGCGGGGTATCTGGCGTTTGAGTCGGGTGGACGCCTCCGTCTCGAATGGCTGACCCAATCCCAGCGCGTATTCTATATGGCTGGCGTGACGATGACCCCCATGCCCGCGCTGCCGAGCGCATGGGGGGCGACGGTGTGTGTGTATTTGTTGAGCGCGGCCGTGGGCGCGGAAGCTGTCCGGCGCGGCGGACGCAGCCCCGTGTGGCGCTTGTTGATCTTCCTGAGCGTGTTGGGCATGGGGTTGTTCACGTATTACCAAGGCCGTTCCGAGAGCGAAAATCTGGCGGCGGTTTCTTGGCCCGCAATCATGGCGCTGTTTTTACTTACCGATCTCGTGTGGCGCGGCGTGCGCCTGCGGCAGATCAACGCCGCGTGGGCGGTGTTGGCGGCGCCCGGCCTGATGCTGGGGATGACGGCGGCGGCGTGCTATCTAGGCGACCTGCCGCATACCGCACGCATCGGCGCGCAACATTGGCGGCACGCCTTCGCGCATGCGCAAGGGCCGATCGTGGATAACATCGCTTTTATCAAAGCCGAGGCGCGTCCAGGCGAATCGTCCGCGATTCTCGCGCCGCACCAAGCCGTGTACATCGCGGAAAGCGGCGTCGCATGTGATCTTGCCGGGCCGGGCTTCACCGAACTCCAGTTGCGCGCGGATGCGGAGGCCGTGACGCGCCGTCTGCTGGAGCAGCCCGTGCGGCATTTCTTTCTCGGCACAAGCGCCAACTGGCCGACCGTATTCGGACCGGATTTCCAGTTGTGGACGCGGCTGCTAGGACCAGAATTCAAACGAGTCTTCACCCGGTACACGCTCGAATCCATCAGCCTCTCGGGCACGCTGATGCATTGGGTTCCGATCGAATTCGCGCCGGAACCGTCTATGCCGGGCACGCACGACAGGACGGCCTCGCTTTTCGCCGACACAAGCGACACGCGAGCCCATTATCGCTACGACACGCGCAACAAATGCTTTCGCGACGCAACGGGCCGGGAGTTTCCTTTTTTTCTCGGCAACCCTGTTGACGTTCGCGCCGCGTTTTCTGTGGAGGTTGTGCTGAAGCCGGAAGAAAGGCAGGTTCCCTTCGCTTATATCGTCGGCAATCGGATCGACGCCGAGGGCTTTGCAATGTTGCACGCCGAACGCGATCGCAATACCTATACGATGGGAACCGCACCGTTCACGCTCGCGCCCGGCGAATGGAGTTATGTCTGCGGCAGCGTGTCCGACCGCGACGTGCGCGTATTCGTGAATGGCGCACTGGCCGCGCAGGGCGTCCTTGACGCGCCCGCCCCGCCAAGCGATCTTCCCGTCGCGATCGGCAACGGACACTTCGGCGATCGCCCATTCCGCGGCACGATCCAGGAGGTCCGCATCCGTTCTTGCGTCATTACCGCCGAAGAATCCCAACAAACCTACCAAACAATACGCCGCGCCCTTCCTCGCTTGCCATGAATCGCTTTATGGCTTGACGCGTGCGCGCAGACGATCGAGAACGGCGGCCTGGTCTGGATCGGGCAAATTGATCGCGCCAAGCACGTAGCGGCCGCATTGTTCGAGCGCGAATCCTTTGTACAAGGGGTCGTTGGCCGTGACGCGGCGCCCCCAAGGCATGTGCACGGTCTTGGGCTGGGCGCCGCTGCCGATGGCGTGTTCGGCGTATGCATCGAGCGCCTGCGCCGCGGCATCGACGTCTTTTGCAATGCCCACGAACACGCGCACGGGCGGGGCGTCGCGGGTCGCATCGACCACCAGCGCGGGCGGCAAGAACGCGAGTCCAAACGGACCTTGTGCAAAATATTTTTGCGTTTTCGGCACGGCGTCTTCGAGCGCAATCCATTCGAGTTCCTTCGGGCGATCCTTGCCGCCGGGCAGGCGGCGCGCGATCGACTGGGCCGCATCGCGAAAGAGATCCTTGTCGAGCCGGGTCGCGCCGGACACCTCGATCGCCACGAAATGGCGGCCCTGGTAAAACATCGCTTGCGAGTCGTTCACGAACCCTTCGCCGCCGATCGCGATGAGTTCGGCGTCCGCGCGGCGAAAACTCGAATAGACTCCGAAGGCGTCGAGCAGCGATCCCATGAGATACACATCGACCGTCAACGCCGTCTGTCCATCTTCTCCGATCTGGTATTGCGCCGAGGCGAGTTTCTCGAAGCCGTACGGGAAATACAATTCGGCTTCGCCGTCGATGTATTCAAAGAGGGTGTCCTTGTCATAGGTTTTGACGGCTTCCTTCATCTTCCAGCCGGCGCCGAGCGACTCGGGCAGCGCCGATTCCATCGCAAACTTCTTTTCGGCCAACGCCGCCCACGAAACAGCCCAACACAACAAAACAGAAGCGACCCAACGCATCATCATCTCCTTCCCTCGGGTGTTGTTAGGCGAACAATGTCCGCGCGCGCGCCATCTTGGCTCCGATATCGAGTCCATGGGCGCAGCGCGCGACGCACGCGACGCAGTCTCCGCATGCAAAAGAAGACGCGTTGCGCGGGAGTTCGCAAAACGCGCTGCGAGCGAGATCGAAGTCGCCGTAGCCCTCGGCGTACATGAGGGCGCGATTCATGTCGCTGATGGCGACGCCGCGCGGACAGCTTGGTTCGCAAACCTGGCACAACTGGCAGTGCGTCGATCGCGTCGCGCGGGCATACGCATCGAGGATTTGCTGATCGACCCGGGCGAACCGCATTCCCATGACCTCGACGTTTTCCTTCACTTGGTCGAGGTTTGTCATGCTCGGGATCGCCGCCGCGACATGGGGGTCTTGAAGGACCCATTTGAGCGCGGCCTGGTGCGGGCTGATGGGCCCGAGCGCATCGGTTTGATAGCCGCCCGCCTGCGTCTTCATGGCGATAACGCCGACGCCGGCCTTTGCCGCCCGCGCGATCGCGTCTTTCAACTCCGGCGGGGCCTTGAAGTTGTAGGCGACCAGCACCACGTCGAACAGTTTTTCAGGGTCCTCCAACACAGCGTTGATGACATCGACCTGCTTCGAATGAGTCGTCACGCCAAGATGCCGCACCTTGCCCTGCTTGCGGAGTTCCTTGAGACCCTCGCGCGCGCCCTCGTTCATGACGGCCTCCCGAGAAGTGAGGTTATGAAGTTGGAGCACGTCCACATAGTCGACGTTCATCGCGGACAGACTCGTTTCCGCGCTTCTCATGACGGCGTCTTTATCGCCGATCCTCGTTTTCGTGGCAAGATACACCTTGTCGCGACGCCCCTTGAGGGCCTCGCCCACGATCCGTTCGTTTTCACCGCCCATGTAGGACCGGGCTGTGTCGAGGTAGTTGACGCCGGCGTCGAAGACCGCGTGCATGACCGGCACGTCGCGGGTCTGCATCGCGCCAAAGCTGACGATGCTCACCTTCAATCCGGTGCGGCCCAGCGCGCGAAAGACGGGGCCGGCGGACGCGCCCGAATCGGCGGCGGACCCGGCGGATTCGGCGGTCTGCGCACCGGCAAACGGCGCCAGTCCGGCCATAGCGGCCCCCAGACTTCCGAGTTTCAGAAAAGATCGGCGATGGATTAGCTTTTCGGGGTGTTTTTTCATGGGAAGTCCCTCGCATGTTGTTCGGGCCATGATACCACGAATTTGCCGAAACGCATAGGCCCTGCTTTTCAGGGAGTTTCTTCCGCAGGATGGCGCGTCGCCTCCAGGAGGCGCAAGACTTGATGCAACGCAGCCAATCCGGCGGGTTGTTCGGGATATATCTCCAGAAAGCGTTCCAGGCAGCGAACCGCCAGTTGAAGTTCTTCGGGCGTGGGGGGGGCGCGGCGGCGGAGGGCGACGGGCGTCCATGAGGGAACGGAAGCGTCGGGCTCCCCGTTGACCAATTGCTGCGACAGTTCATAGAATACCCAAGCCAGCGTTTTGTCGAACCGCGCCGCCGCTTCGCAGGCATGGAAGGCGTCGTCGAATTTTCCCTGCCGCGCTAGCGCAACCGCCAGTCCGGCATGGACGCCAAACAGCGGCGAACCGGCGCTCGCGAGGTGGCCGTATTCCTCCGCGGCCTTGTCATGCTGTCCAGCCGCCGCGAAAGACTCGCCGCGCAAACAGCGCCACGCCGTCACGTTGTCCTTCAAATCGAGCGGGACTAAGGGGATGCTCAGAAGATAGATGAGAGCCGCGCCAGATCCCGTCCAACCCAATGCGCGCCCGTAGCGGTGCGCGATAAAAGCGCTCGCGATTCGTTGGACGGCGCAGGCCCCGAAGATCAGCAGCGCCGGGATCAGCGGAACGCGATATTGCGACGTTTCAAAGAATACTACATAGGTGGCGAAATAAGTCGCCGTGAACAACAAGAGCAGCAGCGTCATGTCCCAATGCGCGGGGCGTTCGGGGAGGGACTTGATCGCGCCGGGTCTTCCGATGAAACGTTCCGCGCTCAGCAGGACGGCCCCCAATAGAAACAACGCCGCGACCCCTCCGAAACCTCCGGGGAGACGCTGCAGCACAGGGTTGAAGCGGCGATCGCATTCGATGACGTCGTTGTGGGGAAGTTCAATGGGCCCCCAGAAAAGCAACGCCTTCTTTGCCGTGAGACGGAGCGCATCGCGGGGGTGTGTCATGACATAGTCAAGGGCCCGGCCCGCGTAGTAACGCGACCAGCCAACGTAGTTGACGGGATGCCCGACCTTCTCGCTCAGGGTCTTGAGCACCAAGGGAAAATCGTACAGGCCTTCGGGCACGTAGTCTGGCGAATCGGAAGGCTCCCACATCCATGATCCGGTCGCGTGCGGATTGTTGCCGATGAAGAGATTCATGCCGGCATAGGGAATGACCAGCACGACCTCGCGTGAAACCATGTAGTTGCGGATCGTGACGGGCGCCACGGCAAGAAATGCGCCCAGCAGAAAATATGCCGCAGAAGTCAGGGCTCGTGGCGCACACTTCCGCGCCCTGGCCGTCCGCCAAACCCACCACGCCGCGACGGGCGTAAATGACTGCAGCACCGGCCCGGTGATGATCATCGCCCCCAGCAGCAGCCCCGCGCCCGTCACCCGGAACCGCGACGGGCGACGTGTCCATACGTCCATGGCCATCAGGAACAAAAGCGTCAACGTGATCAAGAGGACGACAGCATGCAACTTGGCCTCGTTGTAAATGAAGACCCAATATCCAGCCATCAACGCTGCCGCGATGAGCGCCGCGCCCCGCCCATACACGCGGCGCGTCAGGAGATGCGCGAGGAAGGCGTTCAAAAGCCCGAGCGCCATTTGGACGGCATACGCCGCAAGATAGCCGCCCCCGGTAAGCGCATACACGCCTGCCAAAAAAAACGGATATCCCGGCGGTCGTAGATACGGCGCGTCCAACGGCACGCCGCTTCCGTTGGGCTGCGGCAGGTAGTCGGTGTTTTCGCCGAGAAGGGCGCGCGCCCAATCGTCGTGATACTTGGCGTCCCCCCGCGGCGACGCAAAGGTCGGATCGCTGCGATACTCGTGCAGATAAGCCGCGCGCAAGGCAAGCCCCGCAAGAAGCACCGCCGCGAGCGCAACGGCTTCCCATGCCGGAAAAGGAAAACGTGTGCGGATCATGGGGCGTCCTCGGAAGAAGGCTGCCGGCCCGGCAGCGCGGCCAGCGCTTCTTGAGCGAAACGGTTTTCCGGATCCAAATCAAGCGCCTTGCGAAAGGTTTGTTCGGCGCCGGCGACATCTCCCCCAGCGGCCAGCGCTTTTCCCAAGGCAAGATAGCCGGCCGGAACGCGGGGCTCGAGTTCCGTGAAACGCCGGTGGCACTGGAGAGCCAACTCGCGCAGGGCCGCGCGATCCACCTTCCATCGGTCCGGATGCCGCCGCGCATTCTCGCGGGATTGCGGCGAGGACTCCCGAGCAAGCGCCTCGCCGAGTTCGTAGTACGCCCAGGTCCACGCAGGATTCGTCTGGATGGCGGATTCGCATTCGCGCAAGGCCTCCTCGTGCATGCCGTGCAAGGCCAAGCGTTTTGCCATGGCGACATAGTCGCCATACTCGTGGACTATTCCCCGGGAGGCGCGCTGACGCTCGGCCATGGCCTTGTCGTATTGGCCCGCGCCAAGGTATTGATCGAGACGCGCCAGAAAACGAACATAGTGCCACAGGCGCTGCTCGAACGCGAGGTCATAGGGAACGATCTGAAACGCGCACGCCGCATACAACACGCAGCCGGCGCCCGCCGTTGCCGCCGCACGCCGATAACGACGGCTCCTGACGAACAGCATCCCGCGCCAGAGAGCATACGCCCCGAACATCATCAAAAACGGCAACAGCGGCGATCGAAACTGCGACACCACGAAAAAAGGGATATAGGAGCAGGAATAGGTCAACACAAAAAGACCCACAAATCCGAGCAAGGCGGCGCGCGCTTGATCGGGCGGATTTTTCGCGCGAAGCCGGAAGCCTCCGCGCTGCGCGACAAAGGCCAAACCGAGTAAAAACGCCGCAAGAATCATGGAGAAATTCATGGGAATCGCGCGCAAGACTTTCGAATATTCGCGGTCATAGTGGACCGAGGCGTAATTGTGCGTGAGTTCGATCGGCCCCCAGAACATCAACGCTTTCTTGACGGTGATTTTGGCGGTTGCCCACGGATGCGAAACCATGTAAGCAAGCGCCTTCTTCGCCAGATACCGATTGCCGGAGGCGTATGTCCATGGCTTGCCCATTTGCTCGCCGAAACGATGCACGATTTCGTCGAAAGCATACATGCTCTCCGGCTCGCCCAGCGCATCGGGCATCATGAACAGCCCCGTCGCCTTGGGATTGTTGCCGATATACAGGTTGAGACCGCCCCACGTGCTGACCAGCGTGAACTCGTGCGACGCGACGTAGTTGCGGACCGTGACCGGAGCCACCCCGGCAATGGTTCCCGCTGCAAGCAGCGCCGGCGCCAGCAACGCACGTCGTCCCAATCCGCGCCGCCAACCCACGTACGCCATCCATGACGCCGCGACGGGCGCGAAGGTCACCACGACGCTTTGCGTTAGCACGACCAGCGCCAAGACAAGCCCTGCCCCGAACGCACGAACCCACGTATCGCGCGTCAGCCACCACCGCATGGCATGCATCAAGAGCAACAACAAAAAAACAAGCAAGACGACCGCGTGCAACTCGCACTCGTAATAGATCAAACCCCAGTACGTCGCCATCACGATCGCCGTGATGGCGCCCGGGCCGCGCCCAAACAGGGCGCGCGCCAGTAAAAACGCCAACACGCAATTGACAAGTCCAAGCGCCATCTGCGCGGCGTACGCGTGCCACAACACCGGCCCCGTCAACGCATACGTTGCCGCCAAAAAAAAGATAATCCCCGGCGGATGCAGATACGGCGCATCGGCGGGCTGTCCCGGTCCGTGCCCGTTGGGATTTTCGGAATCGTACAACCCAAGCATCGCGCGCGCCGCATCATCATGAAACGCCGGGTCCGGCTTAATCGCAACGTAGTCGATATACGGCCCCTGGCTGAATTCATGCAAGTACGCGATCCGCAGCGCCGCGCCCACGAACAACGCAAGCGACAGCGCCGCCCACTCCCATGTCCGCATGCGAGAACGCTCTTCCCTTCTCACGATCTCCGGATCATGCGAAGCGGATACGATGTCGTTTTCCGGAGCCCCCATCATGGACCCTGATTCTCCGATTCATCTTTCGCGCTGCCGACCGCGGTCGCGCTCGCCCGGATAGTGAACCATACTTGAGGCCCCCTATGCACGTATTGGATTTTCTCCGCCCTCCACAATTTTCTTGTGGTGCGGCTTTCGATGACGATCGTGAAATCTCAGGAATATCCACAGTCTTGATATATGAGTTTAATATTATGTTTACTTTTACTGATGTTTTAGATGTAGTGCACTTTATGTAATGGGTTATCCAATGATGAAGAAGTGCTATACATGTAATAGAAGGAGGAAAATCCATGTCGCGAAAATTGGTCATGCTGTTTGATGGCACATGGAACGACGAAGACGATCAGACGAACGTCTTCCGGCTTAAAGAGTGTTTGAATTCGGTAGGCCCAGGTGACATCAACCAGCCTTGTTATTACGATACAGGCGTTGGAACCGATTGGATGCGTCGATGGCGAGGGGGGGCGTTTGGGTTAGGTCTGTCGAAAAACATACGGGATGGATACGCATGGTTGTCGGAAAAGCACATAGAAGGTGACGAGCTATACTTCTTCGGATTCAGCCGGGGCGCTTACACGGCGCGGAGTCTTGTAGGCCTTATTCGAAAGTGCGGAGTGCTGCAGAACCCTGTGGATCAACTCGTCCGGCAAGCCTATGACATCTACCGTGTCAAAACTCCCGATGTGGATAACCCAGAGGCGGTGGCTTTCCGCAAGACTTTTTCCCGCGAAGTACTCGTCAAATTTATTGGAGTATGGGACACGGTTGGCGCCCTGGGCGTTCCAGCGTCCAATGTTCCGTTCAGCAGAGACAAATACAAATGGCACGATACCGAACTGAGCAAGATTGTGGAGAACGCTTACCACGCGATGGCGATCGACGAACGTCGCAAGGACTATGATGTTACCGTGTGGACGAAAAGCAAACCGCAGAACAAGAACGTAGAGCAGCGTTGGTTTATCGGTGCGCACGCCAATGTTGGCGGCGGTTTCAGGGACGCTCGTCTTGCCAGCATCCCCCTGGCGTGGATTCAGGGTCGTGCCGCGGCATGCGGCCTGCAGTTCCGAACAATGATCACGCCTTCTTCCGATGCTGCAACGCTAGGGGAAATACATAAGTCTTACGAAAGTTTTATGTTTAAAATTTACAAGCGTTTCCGGCGCCCATATACACGGCCATTCGGAAGAGGCGTGAACGAAACGGTCGATCCTTCTGTATGGGCAAGATGGAACGCAGACACCCACTATCGTCCCCTGGCCTTGGTGAATTATCCGGACAGGCCTTGCTCTTAATCGGGAAAATGCCGCACCATTTCCGGCAGACGAGTTTGTCCCCGCGCGCTTCTTGGGACGCACGGGGAAGATGTGTATAATGTTTCCTGTCCGAGGGCGGACCTTTGGCTCGCGCATGGTTGTCGCAACGTCCGTCTTGCGATGCGCGGGGGACAGACCGGGTGTCCGGGGTGGCGGTTGGGATATTAAACAAAGGGGGTTTTTCTGCAATGGAGCAATACAGTTTCCTGCTCGACCCGGCCAAGATGCCGGATGCGTGGTACAACATCAATGCGGACCTGCAGCCGCCGCTGGCTCCTCCGCTGCACCCGGCTACGTTCAAGCCCATCGTGCCGGAGGACATGACGCCGATTTTTCCGATGAGCCTCATCGAGCAGGAGATGTCGGCGCAGCCGATGATCTCGATCCCCGGCGAGTTGATGGACCTTTATCGGTTGTGGCGCCCGACGCCGTTGCGGCGCGCGTATCGTCTCGAAAAAGCGCTGGGCACCCCGGCGAAGATTTTCTATAAAAACGAGAGCGTATGCCCCGGCGGCAGTCACAAAATCAACACCGCCGTGGCGCAGGCGTATTACAATAAAGAAGCCGGCATCAAGGAAATCACGACCGAGACCGGCGCGGGCCAATGGGGCTCGGCGCTGTCCATCGCATGCGGCATGTTCGGCATGAAGTGCACCGTGTACATGGTGCGCGTCAGCTACGAGCAGAAGCCGTATCGCCGCACGCTGATGCAGACCTACGGCAGTTCGGTCATCCCCAGCCCGAGCGACACGACCCAAGCGGGCCGCAGTTTCCTCGAACACGACCCGAACACAACCGGCAGCCTTGGCATGGCCATCTCCGAGGCCATCGAAGCCGCCGTCACCAGCGGCGGCAAAGCCAAATACGCCCTTGGCAGTGTGCTCAACCACGTACTGCTGCACCAGACCGTAATCGGCCAGGAAGCCAAGCTGCAAATGGAAATGGCCGGCGAATACCCGGACATCGTCATCGGTTGCTGCGGCGGCGGTTCGAACCTTGGCGGCGTGTCGTTCCCCTTCATGCAAGATAAGCTGCGCAAGGGAACGAAGGTTGACTTTGTGGCCGTCGAACCGGCTTCGTGTCCGACCCTTACGCGCGGCCTCTACGCGTATGACTACGGCGACACCGGCAAAATGACGCCGCTGCTTCTTCAATACACCTTGGGGCACAATTTCGTGCCTGCCGGCATCCACGCCGGCGGTTTGCGCTACCATGGCGTTGCGGCCCAAATCGCGCACCTGGTCAAAAATGGCAACATGCGCGCCATCGCCTACCACCAAAACCCCGTGTTCGAGGCGTCCCTGATGTTCGCCCGCGCCGAAGGCATCGTGCCTGCGCCCGAGTCCGGTCACGCGATCCGCGCCGCAGTCGACGAGGCACTAAAGTGCAAGGAATCCGGCGAGAAGAAGTCCATCCTTTTCAACCTGAGCGGTCACGGCAATTTCGATATGACCGCCTACGAAAACTACATCAGCGGAAAGCTTGTCGATCACGAGCTCGAAGAGGACCGCTTGCGCGAAGCCGAGGCGGCCATCCCGAAAATCTAGCGGACACTGATCGCCGCTGTGCGTGCGTTGTCATGCAAGACAAACCGGCGCCCAGAGGGATTCCCTCCGGGCGCCGGCGTTCCATACGTCCACGAAACAATTATGGGACGGGCGCGTCCGCCTTGTAGAGCAGCGTGTAAATGAGATCGCCCGATCCGGCGCGTCCGCCGTTCTCGTGACTCAATGCCGTCTGCAGCCCCACGACCTGAATCGCGTTTCCCTGACGCAAAATCCATGCGTTCACGTCGGCATCCAAATCAAGGGTCTTGTCCTCATATCCCTTAAAAGTTTTCACGAATATCAAGGCCATTCCGCTCGTTCCCCTCATCATTGCCGTTGCGCCTCATTCCTGCCACCAAGACCCATTGCGGGCCGCTTCGGCGGAACTGATTGTACGCAAAAGATCAAAAAAATCACAATGGCGCTGAATCCGGGGCCATCAAAAACCGGGTTGACTAAGTTTCTTTCGTCCACACAGTGGCGTGTTTTTCGGCTTGCATGCCGTTGGAAACCGGGGGGGCAGAGAGAATAGACCCAAAATATCCAACAGTGCCCGACTCGACAACATTCTGGCTTGACAGATTCCGCAAGAGCCGCAAACTTCTCGCAAAATGGATGCAAGGACTTCCGCCTTGGGTCCAATTTATCACTCGGCAAGACCAAGCGCCAGCATTTTGTCATTTTGGCAAAATATAGTGCCTGCATTTGGAAAATATGTCCGTTTCCGTGCCAATTGGGCAGGGTCTTGAGGAGGGGAGGCCGCGGCCTCGTGTCATTTGTGCGCGCTAATCATTTTATTTACAATATGTTATGCGTCATGTTGCATTTGGGGCATGGGAGTTGCTATAATGGAAAAGCGTTGGCTCTATGTGTTAGCGCTTTTCATGCGAAAGTGCTAAAGTAATGCCGATATGGCAATGTCGGATCGTAGGGTTTCCGACAAGGGGTGATCCCAAACAGAAGAAAGGGAGAAAAGACCATGAAGGTGCGTCCTCTGGCAGACAGAATCCTGGTGAAGCGCGAAGAGGCGAGCGAGACGGTTCGCGGCGGGATTATCATCCCGGAGACCGCGAAAGAGAAGCCGCAAGAAGGTCGCGTGATCGAAGTCGGTCCGGGCCGCTTGGATGAGAACGGCAAGCGCGTCGCGTTGGAAGTTAAGAAGGGTGACCGCATTCTGATGGGCAAGTATGCGGGCACGGAAGTGAAGATCGACGGCGAAGAGCACATCATCATGCGCGAAGACGATGTGTTGGCAGTGATCGAATAACAGCGGATCGGGAAGAGAAGAGTTCTTAACGCAAAGACGCAGAGACGCGAAGGCGCAGGGAAAGAATGAAGAGTTTTAACACAAAGACACAAAGAAGCAAAGACACGAAGGATGATAGGGTCTTTCTTTGCTCTTCCCTTTGTGTTTCTTTGTGTCCTTTGTGCCTTTGTGGTGAATCTTAAATTAAGGAGATTGCAGGAATGAGTGCAAAGCAGCTTGAATTCGGCGAAGCCGCACGTCGCGGCGTTCTCGCCGGCGTGACGAAATTGAGCAAGGCCGTGAAGGCCACCCTCGGCCCCAAGGGCCGCAACGTCGTGCTCGACAAGAAGTGGGGCGCGCCGACCGTCACGAAAGACGGCGTGACCGTGGCCAAGGAAATCGAGCTCGAAGACAAGTATGAGAACATGGGCGCGCAGATGGTGAAGGAAGTCGCGTCGAAGACCTCCGACGTCGCGGGCGACGGCACCACCACGGCGACCGTGTTGGCCGAGGCGATCTTCCGCGAAGGCCTGCGCAACGTCACCGCCGGCGCCAACCCGATGGCCCTCAAGCGCGGCATCGACAAGGCCGTCGAAGCCGTCGTCGAGTCGCTGGCGAAGATGAGCAAGAAGGTCAAGGACGACAACGACGTGATCCGTCAGGTCGCCACGATCTCCGCGAACGGCGACAATGAAATCGGCAAGATCATCTCCGAGGCCATGCAGAAAGTTGGCAACGACGGCACCATCACCGTCGAAGAGGCCAAGTCCATCGAGACCACCCTCGAGGTCGTCGAAGGCATGCAGTTCGACAAGGGCTACCTGTCGCCGTACTTCGTGACCGATTCCGAGTCGATGGAAGCGATCCTCGAGAACGCCTACGTCCTCATCCACGAAAAGAAGATCGCGAGCCTGAAGGACCTCCTGCCGTTGCTCGAGCAGATCGCCAAGAGCGGCAAGCCGCTGCTCATCATCGCCGAAGACGTCGAAGGAGAGGCCTTGGCCACGCTCGTCGTCAACCGCATCCGCGGCACCTTCCAGGCATGCGCCGTCAAGGCCCCCGGCTTCGGCGACCGCCGCAAGGCCATGCTGCAAGACATCGCCGTGCTCACCGGCGGCGTTGCGATCACCGAAGACCTCGGCCGCACGCTGGAAGGCGTCACGCTCGCCGACCTGGGCCGCGCCAAGCGCGTCGTCATCGACAAGGACAACACCACGATCGTCGAAGGCGCCGGTTCCAGCGCCGACATCATGGGCCGCGTGAACCTCATCCGCCGTCAGATCGAAGAGACCACCTCCGACTACGACCGCGAGAAGCTGCAAGAGCGCTTGGCCAAGTTGGCCGGCGGCGTGGCGGTGGTGCACGTCGGCGCCGCGACCGAGATCGAGATGAAGGAGAAGAAGGCCCGCGTCGAAGACGCCCTCCACGCGACCCGTGCGGCCGTCGAAGAAGGCATCGTTCCCGGCGGCGGCGTTGCGCTGCTCCGTGCCAGCGAAGCCATCGAGAAAGTCGCATTGACCGGCGACGAAGCCATCGGCGCGAAGATCGTGCTGCGTTCGATCGAAGAGCCCCTTCGCCAGTTGGCCGCCAACGCCGGCGAAGAAGGCGCGATGGTCGTCCAGAACGTCAAGGCCAAGAAAGGCGCCGTCGGCTACAACGCCGAGACCAACGAGTATGAAGACCTCCTCAAGGCCGGCGTCATCGACCCGACCAAGGTGACCCGCACCGCGCTGCAGAACGCCGCCAGCGTCGCCGCGCTCCTGCTGACCACCGAAGTTCTCATCGCCGAACTCCCCGAACCCGACAAGGCCCCCGCAGGCGGCCCTGGCATGGGCGGCGACATGTACTAGACCGCAATAACGCAAAAACAATCAGGCCCCGCACGATCCTTGGATCGGCGGGGCCTGATTGTTTTCTTGGTGCCAAGAACTTCTACACGTGCGCTTCCCGGTCTATTTCGTCAAGGAAAACGTCTATCTCGTTTTCTGAAATGACGCGGGTTTCGCTTTCGGCAAATACACGAGTAATTCTCGCCCCCAAATCCCCCTTCTTCTCAACAACCGGTATTACGACCAATTTGCGCCGAGTGCCATCCTGTGCAGGGTGTTTGGCGAGTAGCATTCCCTGGGATGCCAACTGCAGCGCAGGCTCTAGCTTGTCAAACTTGTGAGGGAGAATGAGATTGCAGTGTCCATTCATATACGCATAGGGGACTTTGAGTTCCTTTTCTGCAATAGGCACCGTTACACTCTGGTCATATTGAAGCCTTTCGCGAAAACGAGGTCCGCGAAGAGCACTATCTAGGCGGGGCAGAACAAGCTTTCTTGAAGGTCGGGCTTTTAGTTCGACAAGCTCGTGGAATAACTCGCCTATCTGTTGTTCTGGGTTCGTTCAAAATGCCCTGTTCCAGTCTGATTTCCGATCAGGAACAGGAATATCCCACAAGCATTTTCACTGAATCCAGAGCGACTTCGGCGTCATGACAATCTGCAAGTGCGGATTTGAGGCGTTCGACATTGTTGTTTGGAAACATCTGCGGATGCTGCTCAAACCCCCGAACCATTTCCCATGCAAGGGCGAGACGGTCACAGCCTTCAGGAAAATACGGCATAGTTGTCTCCGAGTTCAGTTGCTCTACTCTTGGTCCAGGTATTTCCGCCATTCTTCAAGTTTTGCATCACGAGCAAGAATGGAACCCCTATAGCCCTCAACACCTGGTCCATCCGGAAAGAGCATGTTAAGTGCGTACGTTGCTTGGTCACAGAGACGCCGACCATGACTTGCCGACGACTTGTCTTCAAGCAACTCGCGCAGACGGGTATAATTTTCCAGCCCAGGATCCCACACGTGGTCGAGGTCCGGGTAGAACCCAATGGTACTGTGTGGCTGACCGTGGAACTCCCTGCCGGTCCAGACCAACCAGCCTCCGGGAACTCTCATTCTCTTCATGAAGTAGTCTCTTGCGAACAGCCCTGCCGAATCAACGTCCTCCCATTCCACAGACATTTGAAGGTCTCCTTGACCAGCTGCGGGCGTCGTTCACTGCAACGACGTGCACGAAGTGAGCGGTGCAGGGGGGGCGATCCGCGCCGTGCTTCGGGCATTGGGAAAAGGGACCTGGCGCGCCCATGCGTTCGCGTTTTGCCCGTCGAGACAGATGTCCGGATTCGCCGGGGCGGCTTTCTGCGTTTTTCTTCGTTGATCAGTCCCGTAGTCACTCGCTATAGTCAGGTTGGCGCAGGCCCATGCGCCGCTGGATGTCGTGGGGGTGATGCGTGACATTAGCGAATCGAATAACCCTGTTTCGATTGATGCTGATCCCGGTGTTCATTGTGTTGGCGATGAGTTACACGCGGGAACAGCAGTGGGCGCGTCATGCCGCATTGGCGACGTTTTTGATCGCGGCGATATCCGATGGCATCGACGGCTTCGTTGCGCGCGCGTACAACCAGAAGACGAAACTGGGGGCCGTGCTCGATCCGTTGGCCGATAAGCTGCTGCTCAACCTGGCATTCGTATTTCTAGCGGTGAACAAGGAATTCGCCACGCCCGTCCCATACTGGTTTCCCGTCCTCATTCTCGGGCGCGACGCCATCATTGTCATGGGATCGTATCTCATCAACGAATATTTTGGCCCGCTTCGCGTTCGACCCCGCCTTTCTGGTAAACTTACCACTGTGCTTCAAATGGCGTCCGTATGCGCCGTTCTGCTGGAAGTCCACTTCGCTTATCCGCTGCTGCTTGTCACGCTGGCGGTGTCCGTCGTGTCCTTTTTTGATTACGTCTATCAAGGCGTCAAGCAGGTCGGCAGCGAGGATATGGGATAAGCAATGGCATCACGAAAGAAATTGCCGCTGGTCGCTATCTGCGGCCGGCCCAACGTCGGCAAGTCGACGCTCTTCAACCGCCTCACCGGGCGGCAGAGCGCGATTGTCCACAGTCTTGAAGGCATTACCCGCGACCGCGCCTATGGCGTGGCTGAATGGAACGACTACGCCTTCCGTCTTGTGGACACCGGCGGCATCGTGCATAACCCGACCGACCCTATCACGCATAAAATGCAAGAACAGGTCCGGGCGGCGTTAAACGAGGCGCGGGTCGTCGTCTTTGTGCTTGATGGGCAACAAGAGATTACGCGGACGGACGAGGAAATCCGCGATGAATTGTTCAAGCTGGGCAAGCCTGTCGTGCTGGCCGTCAACAAGCTCGACAACGATCGTCTCGCAAAGAACCAGACGGATTTTTATGCGCTTGGCCTTGGCGATCCGCACGCCATATCCTCGGGGCACGGTCTGGGCATCGACGACCTCTTCGCGGCCATTGCCGAGCATCTTCCGGCGCCCGTCCCGCAGGATGAGGAGGAGGAAGCGGATGCGGATGCTCCGGACGTTCCGGAGGTCCTGGCCGAAGAGGCGCTTTCCGAGGGGGGGCCGATCAAGGTCGCGATTATCGGGAAGCCGAACGTTGGCAAATCGTCGTTTATCAACGCGATCCTCAACGAGGAACGCACCATCGTAACGGACATCCCCGGAACCACGCGCGACGCCATCGACATCGACTTTCGCTGGAAGGACCGCGAGTACATCCTTATTGATACGGCAGGTCTGCGCAGAAAGGCCGGCATTAAGGAGCACGTCGAACACTTCAGCGTCGCGCGGACGTTGCGCGCCATTCGCCGCGCCGATGTCTGCCTCGTGATGATCGACGCCGTCGAAGGGATCAGCGAACAGGACAAGCGCATCGTGGGATATGTGCAGGAGAACGGCAAGGCCATGGTTCTGGCATGGACCAAGTGGGACCTTGTCGAGGATAAAGAAGCGCGCTTCAAAAGCCTTGCCGACGAAATCGATTTGAAGGTCCCGTTCCTCAAGTACGTGACGTACTTGACGGTGTCGAACCTGACGCGCCAGCGCCTGTTCACCGCATTCGACTACATCGACAAAACCGCCGCCGAGGCCCGCAAACGCATCTCGACGCCTGCGCTCAACCGTTTCCTGCAAGACCTGCGCGGACAAGGCGCGGGCTCGCATCGCAAGGGCGTAGAGGCCAAGATTCGCTACGGCACGCAGGTGGGCGTCAATCCGACGACGTTCATTCTATTCGTTAATTCGAAAAAACTGTTCCACTTCAGCCACATGCGCTTCATCGAGAACCGGCTTCGCGAGAAATTCGGGTTCCAAGGCGTGCCCGTGACCATCGAGTTGCGTGAAGGAGAGCCGAGGAAGTGAGCGCCGCAGTTTTGGCCGTTGCGCTGGCGTATCTCGTGGGCAGCGTCCCGACGGGACTGTGGCTGGGGCTTGCGCTGCGCGGCGTCGACATCCGCGAGCACGGCAGCCACAACATCGGCGCGACCAACACCCTGCGCGTTCTCGGCAAAACGATCGGCGCCTTCGCGCTCGCGGGCGATGCAGGAAAAGGCATCGTCGCCGTTCTGCTGATCTCGCGACTGAGCGCATGGCCGTATGCGCCGCTTGCATGCGGCATCGCGGCGATTGGGGGACATCTCGCCCCTGCGTATCTGCGTTTCAAGGGCGGCAAAGGCGTGGCGACCAGCGCGGGCGTGTTCTTGTCGCTGGCTCCCATTCCAACCTTGCTGGCGTTGGCGGCATTTCTGCTTACCCTCAAGACCACGCGCATGGTAAGCGCCTCTTCCGTGGCGGCGGCGGCGGCCTTGGCCGTATCCGTATGCCTTATGTCGCTCGAGCAAGCGACCATGCCGCTGTATTTGATGCCCGACCTTTTCCTGCTGCGCGTCGCCACGCTGCACGTTGTGGGCCTGGTTGTATGGCGGCACCGGAGCAACATCCGGCGCATCCTCAACGGAACCGAAAACAGGTTCTGATATAGTTGCCGAGACGAGGAGGATAGTCCTATGGAATTCACCTATGATCTGCTGAAAGCAGCGCTTCGTGAAGTCATCGATGAGGAACTGAACCTCCGGCGGCCGCCCGCGATGGCGCGCAAGTGGGAGGGAGGCGCCCTCGTGCTGCAACCCGCCGACAAGTCCCTGCAGCCCAAGGAAATTCCCCTCGAGACGTTTTTCAAGAAAATCATCTCCGTTCGCGAAAAACTGCGCGTGCTCGAACAAAAGATCAACCATCACGCGGCGCTTACGCTCGAAGACAAGCTCGAAATGCAGCAACTCATTTCGCGCGCCTATGGGTCGCTGACTACGTTCAATGCGCTGTTCCGCGACGAAGAGGAGTTCTTTGTGGGGAGCAAAGGCGGTTGATATGGTGGACTCCGCCCGGGAACGGACACGGGGCTATGTCCTGTTCGTGGCCACGCTGGCCGCTTTTTTGACGCCATTCACGGGCAGTTCGGTAAACGTCGCCATTCCAGCCATTGGTCGTGAACTGGGTCTACACGCCACGGCCTTGAGCTGGGTCGTCACGGCGTACATCCTGGCCGCTTCGGCGCTGTTGCTTCCCTTTGGCCGCATGGCCGACCTGTATGGACGCCGCAAGATTTTCATGGCCGGCATCGCTATCTTCACGCTCTCATCCCTGTTGTCCGCACTGACGGCCTCGGCCGCAATCCTTATCTGCGGGCGCGCGCTGCAGGGGGTTGGATCGGCAATGATTTTCTCGACCGGCCTTGCGATCCTGACCGGCGTTTACGAGGAAGGCGAGCGAGGACGCGTGGTGGGCATCAATACGGCGGCGGTGTACGCCGGCCTTTCGTTCGGGCCGGCGGTTGGCGGCGCCTTGACGCATTATGCGAGCTGGAGGTCCATTTTTGGGCTCAACGCTGCACTGGGGATCGTGGCCCTGATGGCGACGTTGCGGCTGCGCGGCGAATGGCGCGACAACGCAGGGCAGCGGTTCGATCTTGCCGGCGCCCTGCTGTATACGCCCGGAACCGCCGCCCTGATGTACGGCATAGCGTCCGCCAAAACGGCGTCCTACGCGGCGTGGATTGTCATGATCGGCGTTGCGCTGCTTGCCGCATTCATTTGGCGCGAGCGCAAGGCCCGCGATCCGTTGCTTGAATTTCGTCTTTTCCGCAACGGCGTCTTCACGTTTTCCAGCCTCGCCGCGCTCATCCATTACTGCGCGACGTTCGCCATCGGCTATCTGCTGTCGCTATACCTGCAAGAACTCAAGGGCCTTGACCCGCGCCAGGCAGGTCTCGTCCTTTTAAGCCAGCCCGCGCTCATGACGTTCGTTACGCTTATCGCCGGACGCCTGTCCGATCGCTACGAACCGCGCATTCTTGCGTCAGCGGGCATGGGCCTTACATTTTTGGGCATCGCACTGCTCATGCCCGTTGACGCGTCAACGTCCGTGACGTACATTTCAGTTTGTCTCATCGTCCTAGGAATCGGTTTTGGCCTGTTTTCGTCGCCCAACACGAACGCCATCATGAGTTCCGTTCCCAAAGCGCATTACGGCGTCGCCTCGGCCGCGCTGAGTTCCATGCGCCTGCTCGGCCAAGCGCTGAGCATGTCGCTGGTCACCTTCATGTTTGCGCGCCATCTCGAGGGACGCCCCGCCACTGCCGCGCACGCTTCCGAACTGCTGCAAGGCATGCACGCGTCGCTCCGATGCTTTGCGCCCCTATGCCTCCTGGCCGTCCTCGCCTCGTTGTTCCGCGGCAGACTGCATTCGAAGCGATCAGCGCCCTCCTAACAGGCGTCCGACGCGCGCGGCGCACGCTACATGGCATACGCCTTGAGCAAGATCAGCACGAATATCGAAGTCACCGCCGTCAACAAAATCGAAAAGACGAAGGCAATCCGGATCACCTTGGTCTCCTCGCCGATTTTGTCGATCGAAGCGGCCGCATTCTGGAGCTTGGCTGGCGAGATCACGCTGGCCAATCCGCCGCCAAAAGCCAAGCCTGCGGTGACGATAAGCAGTCCCTCAAGAGACAGGTTCAGGTTTTTCGCCGTCGTCATCGTGTATTTGGCGAACATGGCGATGGTGGAAGCCTCGCTGCCCGTGACGAATCCGCCGAAAAGGCCAATGAAGGCCACTACACCGCCATAGGCATGCTGAAAGAAATCCGCCGAATAATCTGCCAAGACTTTTACCATGCTAGGGGCGACGAAGGAGTTCGAAGCCATGTCGTAGCCGGACATGTTCATGATTTCCCCGATGGCGAAAAAGATTGCCGCGGAAAAAACCGGACGGGGCGCGCGCTTGATCCAGACGCGCGCCGTTTCGCCAATCTGCTCGGCGGTGGGGCGGATAAACGCCATGGACAACAAGGTGCTCACGAATATCCAGGTGTAGGCCTGCCACAACGCACGCGTGTCCAACGGCCTGCCGTCGGCCGTCAACCCCAAGATGGGCATCTTCAACGTCCGATACAGGTAGTCGAATACCGTTTGGGGCATGTTCAAGGCAAGAATAAGCGCGATCAGGAGCAGCCACGGCGAAAACGCTTTCCACAGCGGATAGGCCTTTTCATAGGCGCGCTCCTCCGGCGTCAACGCGCTTCTATCGATAATCTTTTTCCCGGTGGCCGCAAGATACGCCGCCATGGCGATGATAACGGCGACGCCGCATAAAATGCCCGTAAGCACCACGAAGTTATCGTGGCGATTGGTGAAGTAGGCGACCACGCCGATGACCGCGCCGGAAATCAGACAAGGCGCCCAACCCTCGCGAACGGCTTTCCACTTGCCGACGATCCATAGCATGCAAAAGCCGATCAGCGTCGAAACCACCGGCAAGAACATGAAGAAGATCATGCCCGCCTGATGAAGACTTATCTCATTGCCCTTGCCCAAAAAATTGTTCGCGATATCCACGAACACGACGATCGGAGCCCCCAACAGCGCGTACGTGCAGAGCGCATCGTAGCCGATGGCGGGAAGGGCGATGGCGACATACGTGGAGTAGCCCATCGCGATAAGGAGCGGCGGCAAAATCGAAACCGGCGTGGCCCCGACAGCGACCATCAAGGTGCCAAAACCGATGTTGATCATCATGATCTGCACGGCCCGATTTTCACTGGCGATGGTCTTGATGAAGATGATGATGCGCTTCAGCGCGCCGGTTTTCTCCATGAACGCCATTTGCAGCAACGAGGCCGCCACGATAAGCGCCACGGGAAACGAACGAATGATGCCGGCCCCTGTCGAACGCGCGACGACTTCGACGGAAGTCTTGAAAAACAGACACGCCACCGCCCCAATCACAAGCCATCCTGCAATGCCGCTGATATCGGCGGGTTTTTTGAAGACAAGGAGCATCGTCAAAATGACGGCAATGGGCGACAGGGTCAACAAGAGCATCCATAGAGACATACTTCCTCCTTCCGCCATTCCCGAGGAATGGACACTGGGCTCCGGCACATGCGCACACTTCTCTGCCGCAAGGACAATCTGGTTTTTTGACGCGCGAGACAAGATGCCGCGTAACCCGATGCATCTCCACCCGCATAACGCGTCTCGAGCATCCAGACACGAGAGACGTTCCCAGACGCATCGAAATCTACGCTGAAAATCGTCCCCTCGACAGCGTTGCGGCGTCGCTGTCGTGCGCGGCATAGTACCTCAAGTCTCGAGACGGAATCATCCGCCCGCGAAATCGCGCAATGCCTCCACCGCCGCCTTGAAGTCTTCAGGCAGGGGCGTGGTGAAGCGGAGGCGTTCGCCGGTGGCGGGATGTTCGAAGCCGAGGTGTTCGGCGTGGAGAGCTTGGCCGTTCAAGTTCTCCAACGCCTCGCGGACGTCGGGCGGAACTTGCCAGCCGGAGAAGCAGCTTCTTTTAGCACTTTCGCAACGCGCCTAAGGGTGTCAAAAATTGACACGTTTGGTCTCCTGTCCGCGCGTCCAACCAGCGGAAATGGTTCCGGAAAAGGGCTACAGGTCTGACCTCGCGGCAAGGCTACGCTACGCTCTTGTCCATCTGCACATAGGATATCTCCGCGAGATTTGCTTTATCTTTTGCGTGCTCAACCGTCATGCTGACAAGGTTTCCAGCGCCGTCGAGATCAATGTAGAGGTTCTCGGATATTTCCTTGGTTTCGACGATTGGCTCATTAGAAAACTCGATATGCGCCGTGTCGGTGTCGGTGAAGTAGCGTATTTTCATCGTTGCTGCTCCTTGAAATTTCTGTCGAAGAATGCGTTGTGAACGGTTTCGCCGTCGTCCAGAAGAATGACTCTCAAGTGCTTCCCGATTTCCTCGATGTATCTCCACCTTCGTATTCGTCCGTCGGACTGCACCGCTTCCTGGATAGGATTGTCGATGGTCTGACATATCCATTCATCTTTGATAGCGGCCCGGTCGGGGCGGTTTTTAGTGAAAAGAAAGTACTCCGTAGATTTCATCCCGGCCACTCTCTCCAGTTTCTCGGTCACTCTCCGTTCGCCCAAGTATAGCACAGCGTGGACGAGGGGGAGCGCCTGGTCTTTACGCCTTTTCGCCCGCGAAATCGCGCAATGCTTCCACCGCCGCCTTGAAGTCTTCGGGCAGGGGCGTGGTGAAGCGGAGGCGTTCGCCGGTGGCGGGGTGTTCGAAACCGAGGTGTTCGGCGTGGAGGGCTTGGCCGTTCAAGTTCTCCAACGCCTCGCGGACGTCGGGCGGAATTTGCCAGCCGGAGAAATCGGTCACGCCGTAGACGGGATCGCCGAGCACGGGGTGGCCGGCGTAACGGAGGTGAACGCGGATTTGGTGGGTGCGCCCGGTCTCGAGCACGAGGCCCATCACGGACGCGACGCCGAAGCGTTCGAGGGACTCGTAGTGGGTGATAGCCTCTTTGCCGTGCAGGCCTGTCACGGCCATCTTCTTGCGGTCGGCAAGGCTGCGGCCGACGGTCGCGTTGATGCGGCCGTTGGGTTCCTTGAACACGCCGCGCACGAGCGCGCGGTAGCGCCGATCGAAGGCGTGGTCGTGGGCCTGTTGCGCGAGCGACAAGAAGGCCCGCAGGGTCTTCGCGACGACCATCACGCCGGAGGTGTCGCGGTCGAGCCGGTGCACGATGCCGGGGCGTTGTGGGTCTTCCCCCGCCCGTTGGAAATCGCGGCAATGATGGAGCACGGCGTTGATAAGCGTGCCGCCAGGATGTCCCGGCGCGGGATGCACGACAAGCCCGGACGGCTTGTTCACCACCAACACTTCGGCGTCTTCGAACAACACGTCCAGCGGGATATTCTCGGGTTTGAGGTCGATGGATGGCGGCGGCGGCAGGTCCGCCTCGACTTGATCGTCCGCCATGACGATACGACTGGGGCGCGTCGCGGGCTGACCATTCACCCGCACCCGCCCGTCCTTGATCACCTTCTGCACAAACGACCGCGACGCGTCCTCGATGGCATCCGCCAGAAACACGTCCAGCCGCAGTCCGGCATCTTCTTCACCCGCGATACATTCAAACATAGCTACGGTCATATCCCTTTAAGATTCGCCACGGAGACACAGAGTATACGGAGGAAACACGGAGAAGAACGGAAGAGAGATTCTTCTCAGTAAACTTTGCGTCCTCCGCGCCTCTGCGTTCAAAAAACACCCAACGCAGAGGCGCAGAGGACGCAAAGGGATAGCGCTCCACGTTGTACGGTTTTTTGAAGGTCCCGTTTGTAACGAGACTATCTTCGACTTCGTTTATCTATTTAACCTCGTATTTCACACCAACTCCGCGGCGCGTTTGAAGCCCGGCGCGAGCGCGGTGTAGCTGTCTTGGTAGAGATTGAACCACGCGTCGTAATGCTTGGCGTTGGCGTCGTTGGGTTTGCATTCGTTGACGACGCGGATGGTGGCGTCGCAGGCTTCTTCGACGGACGTGTATATGCCTGCTTGCGGTGTCGCGAGCAGGGCCGCGCCGTAGGCCGGGCCTTCGTCGACATTGATCGTGACGAGCGGCGTGTTGTTCACGTCGGCCTGGATCTGCCGCCAGAAGGGACTTTTCGCGCCGCCGCCCGATGCACGCGCTTGCGTGATCGGCACACCCATCTCGCGCATGATTTCGAGACTGTCACGCATGGCAAACGCTACGCCTTCGAGCACCGCGCGGGCCATGTGCGCACGGCCATGCCGCAGTGATAGGCCGATGAAGGCACCCTTCGCATACGGGTCTTTGTGCGGTGTGCGTTCGCCGGTGAGGTACGGCAAGAACGTGAGGCCTTCGCTGCCGACGGGCGCCTGCTCGGCGGCGGCGGTAATGTATTCATACGGGTCGCGACCGGTCTCGGCGGCGACGGCCTTCTCGGCTTGGCACAGCGCGTCGCGGTACCAGCGCAACGATCCGCCCGCGCTCAGCACGACGCCCATGACGTGCCACTTGCCGGGCACGCTGTGACAGAAGGTGTGCACGCGGCCTTGTGGGTCGAGGCTGACCTTGTCGGCGAACGCAAACACGACGCCGCTGGTGCCGACGGTCGACGAGATGACGCCGGTGCGCACGATGCCGCAGCCCACGCCGCCCGCTGCTTGGTCGCCGCCACCCGCGATGACGGGCAATCCTTCGGGAAGTCCCGTGGCCTTCGCGGCTTCGGCGGTGAGTTTACCGGTGACTTGGTCGCCTTCATACGACTGCGGCATCCACTCGTAGGGGATGTCGAGGATAGAGAGCAATTCCTTGTGCCACGTGCGGTTCTTGACGTCGAAGAGCAACGTGCCGGAGGCGTCGGCGACGTCCGTCGCAAATTCGCCGGTCAACTCATAGCGCACATAGTCCTTCGGCAGGAGCACCTTTTTGACCTTGGCGTAGACCTCTGGCTCGTTGTCGCGCAGCCAGAGGATCTTCGGCGCGGTGAATCCCGTGAGCGCCGGGTTGCAGACCATCTCGATGAGCCGGTCCGCGCCGACTTTCGCGGTAATCGCGTCGCACTGCGCGACGGTCCGCTGGTCGCACCACAACAAAGCGTTGCGCAACACCTGGCCATTCGCATCGAGGAACACCGAACCGTGCATCTGCCCCGTGAGTCCGAGGCCCTTGACGTCCTTCACGCGGCTGCCGAGATCGCTGGCCAATTTCGCGAGCGCCTGAATTGCCGCACGTTTCCAGTCGGCGGGGTCCTGCTCGGCCCAGTTCGGTTTCGGACTGTATAGCGGATACTCGATCAACGCCGACGCCACGACCGCGCCACTCGCGTCCACCGCCACCGCCTTCGTCCCGCTCGTGCCAACGTCAACGCCCAATACGATGCTCATGCCGTGCGCTCCTTCTGCATTGATTTACTGGGGAACCCCTTCTTGGAAAGAAGGGGTTCCCCAGACCCCTTCCCAAGAACTTTTGTAGGCGCTTGCGCGTGCAATGCGCAGCACGCATACAAAAAAGCGGGACTGTCTGCTCGACAGCCCCGCCCCACTAGTCATATGTCTCGTCGTCCTGCGCTTAATACTCGCGCGGGGGCGGCGCGCCGTGCCGCGAGATGGATTTGGCAATCTTGCGACGGCGTTTCTCGCTCGGTTTCTCGTAATGCTTGATTTCTTTGAGACGTTGCAAAATGCCTTCCTTGTTGCACTTCTTTTTGAAGCGCCGCAGGGCCTTTTCGAACGGCTCATCCGACTTGACGCGAACCTTCGTCATGTAAGCTTCACCTTCCCCTCTAAATGCCGCACGCGCGGCAGCGTTCGACCCGAAGACCCTCTTCTCCGCAGTCGTCCAGGAAGGCTGGAACGTCGCGCGGCGTTCCCAGCCTCGCCATGGCAGAAGCGGATGGTAGCACGCCCACAGGGACAAGTCAATTTCCCTTTAGGGCGGCATACTCCGCGTTACGCTTCTCGACCAATGCGAGAAATTCGTCGGTTTTCACGACAAAATCATACTGGCTTTCGTGGATGCCCTTGAGGCGCGTCGACTCGCGCGCGTTGAACGTTGCATCTTCGACGCATAGCGTGATGAAACCCTTGCGCTTGGCCGAAGTCGACGTCTTGCCGAGACAGGCCTCCGTGTGTCCGCCGATAAAGACAAGATTGCGCACGCCGAGATTATGCAGCAAAAATTCGATGTTCGATGAGATAAACGCATCCTGCGCGGTCTTCGCCATGACATACTCGCCGGGCCGTACGGCAAATGCTTCCGGCGGACGCGACCCGTTCTCGCCGATACGGCCGCCCCACTTTGCGTAGTCCGTGCCGTGCGCCTCCAACATAGTCCTGCGGATGATGGGATCGAGATCCATCCCGTCCGGATACAGATGACCCCAATGAATGAAGACCATCGACAATCCAATGCTACGGCATGCCTCGACAACCCGAATTGCATTCGGGCGCGCCACATCCCACCCAAAATCACTCGCCGCGTTCACGTCCCCCGCCGTAAACCCCATTTCCTTCCACAACGCAGGAAGTTCCGCGTCGCACATGCGCCCCCCGCGCCCCCCTTCCTGAAAGTCCACCGATACAAACGCGCACTGCTCAAAAAAATCCGTGTCCAACCTCATGGCATATCCCTCGCACAACCGGCCCAACCTCATTCAGTCGTCTCAAAAACACCCGAACGGGAACTCTACCAAAATGGACCGCGCTACGCCACTCCTATTCCCTCTCACGCGTTGACGCCGTTGCCTGGGCTCCCCATGCACCGGAAAACTCCTGGCGGGATCAGGGTGACCTGAAAAATCCGGGATAAATACGCAAGGTGAGCCTGTATATTGTGCCATGTGGGCCGTTTTTTCCTAACAGAGCCCCAGATATTGTGATGTTGGGTTCGGGAGGCCTCTTCTCCTAAGCCTTTGGGCGACAAGGAGAAAGGCCGATTTTTTTATTGACAGTGGTGAAAAAGTGTGTTAGTGTGGTTTTGCTGTGGGGGAACGTGGGGCTCCATGGCGACGCACAAGGGTGAGGTTCAGGGATCCAAACGTGTACTACGGTGAGTTCCAGAGCCGTCTCGACGATAAAAATCGCATTACGGTGCCCACGCGTTTTCGCGAGACGATGAACGTGCTGGGCCACGCGATCTGGCATATGACGCGTGGATTCGATGGGTGCATCTTCCTTTTCCATCAAGACGAATGGAGACGGGTCTGTTCGTTGATCGACCGCTATCCGGCCATGGGCGCACAGGCGCTGGACTTCCGGCGGATGTGGTACAGCAGCGCCGCCGAGGTGCGGCCCGATCCCCAGGGACGCATACCGGTGCCCGTTGCCTTGCGCGATATGGCGGGCCTGGATAAAGACGTTGTGCTGTTCGGCGTGGGAGACCATCTCGAAATATGGGATAAGGAAACGTGGCGCACGTTTCAGCGGAGTAAGGAGGCCGAGTACAAGGCAACGGGTTCCCTGCTGCTGACCGGGGAACAGCCCCGATGGGGCATTGCCGAGAAAGGGGTTGAGGGATGAAAGTGGATCGAGCGGAAGTGGGAAGCGTGACGGTGCTGCGGCTGGAAGGAGACCTGGACGAGAACGGCGTGGACGAACTGCGCGGCGCACTGTATGGCTGCATCACGGACGGACGGCTGAAAATCGTGCTGGCGCTGAACGAGGTGCGATTCATCAGCTATATGGGCGTTGGCGTGATGGTCGAACGGCTGCGCAAACTGCGTTCGCTGGGCGGCGACATCAAACTGTCCGGCGTCAACCTATACGCCCAGCGCTTGTTTCGCATGGTGGGCGTGACGTCTCTGTTCGATGCGTACGAATGCGAGACCCAGGCGATTGGGGTGTACCAGGAAGCGGCATAGTCCGTGCACGTCCCGGTTCTTGCAGACGCGGTCCTCGATTGGCTAAACGTGCAGCCTGGCGGCACGTACGTGGACTGCACCGTGGGCGCGGGAGGGCACGCTTCCCTCATCGCCGCACGCTTGACGCAAGGACGGCTCATCGGATTGGACCGGGACCCCAGCGCGATCGCCTTGGCGCGGGAACAGTTGCGCCACTACCCCTTCGTAACTCTGTTGCACCGCAACTACGGCGATTTGAGGCGGGTTCTCGCCGAACTTGATATCGTCCAGGTGGACGGCATTCTCATCGACGCAGGCGTGTCGAGCATGCAAATCGACGATCCCGCGCGCGGTTTTTCGTTCCAAGCGACCGGGCCGTTGGATATGCGGATGGACTCCACCGGACAGACCAGCGCGGCAGACTACTTGGCGCGCGTCTCGGAAGAGGAACTGACCCGGACGCTCCGGACCTACGGCGATATCGGCCCCGCCCGGCGAATCGCCGCGGCGATAGTCCGGCGGCGTTTGAAAGGAACGCTGCAAACCACGCACGACCTGGGCGAAGCTGTTGGCGAAGGCCTGGGCCTTGTCCGCCGAAGGCCCGAGGAAGTCCGCACCGTGTTCCAAGCGATTCGCATCGCGGTGAACGAGGAATACCGGTGGCTCGAAGAAGGCCTCGAACAGGCCATCGACGCCTTGGCGCCAGGCGGACGAATCGTGGCGATAGCGTTTCATTCCGGAGAAGACCGGATCGTGAAAAATAGGTTTCGCGCCGCGGCGCGTCCTGTGCGGGAATACGCCCCCGACGGACGGCTCCAGCGCGAACGCCCGGCGCGGCTGCGCGTGCTGACGCCCAAGCCGGTCATGCCCGATAAAGACGAAACGCGAGCGAATCCCCGGGCGCACAGCGCCAAGCTGCGCGCGGCGGAACGAACGGCATAGGAGCGTGAGGACCATGTGGAACTCGAGGCGGCGGTGTCGTAACCTGCGACAGGTTTTCCGGGGCTGCGTGAAGGCCTTTCCCTTTCTCTTCTTTCCTTTCCTGTTCCTGTTTACGGAAACCTATCTCCATCTGGAGCGCTTGAGCGGCGACTATCAGCGCATCCGGCTGAATCAGCAAATGAAACAGCTCGAAGAAGAAATCCGCGCACTGGACGCGTTGCGCGCCGAACTCGAAGGCAGGGACCGCATCAATGCGGCGGCCGAAGGCTACGGACTCGTCGAGCCGGAACCAAACCAGATAGAAGTCTTGCGCATTCAACACGTCCCGATCGCGCGAGAATCGAATTACGACTTAGCCAAGGCGAATGCCGAAAACGAATTGTCAAGAACCGCGAACTAGATCGGCCGCAAACGCCGATCGCCCGCGATCCTTGCCGGGGCGCATGCAGTATGGCGAACAAAGCCCCGCGCGACGATGCGGTCTAGCGCAAAGGAGAGGATGGGAAGATGGCCTATCCCGTACAGGCGCCCGCAACGGGAAAAAATGCGCCGGACATTTTGACGGCGCAGCATTACCGGCGCATCCGCCTGCTGTTCTGGATGTTTTTGATTGTTTTCGTCGGCATTGGCGTCCGACTGGCCGTGCTGCAATTGAACCCGGATCACCGTTTCAGCAAGGAGGACCTCAAGCACATCGGCGAGGTGCCGCTTCTTGTGCCCCGGGGCAACATCTACGAACGGAACGGCTTGCTGCTCGCCACCGACAAGCCCTTGCCTGCGTTGTGGGCCAATCCGTACGAAATCAAAAGAAAAGGCGTTGACGCGCGCGCTTTGGCGGGCGTCCTCGCGACGCCGCTGGGGCTGGACTGGGAAAACGTGTACGCCCGCCTGACGCAAACTTCCGCGCAAGGCGCCCCCATGAAGTTCACGTACGTCAAACAACGCTTATCCGACACGGAATGCGATCTCCTTCGCCAACTCAACCTGATCGACGGAAAAATGCTGGCGATTCGGATCGAACCGACGCGGTTCTACCCTCAACACACAATGGCCGCGCATCTGCTGGGGTTTGTGAACCGTGAACGCGTGGGCTGCGAAGGCATCGAGATGGGCTATGACTCCTACCTGCGCAGCACGCCGGGAAAACGCGTCGCACGCAAGGACAACCGGCACAATTTGCTCGAATCGCTGACCCTCGAATACAAAGAGCCTGAAGGCGGCGATAACGTGTACCTGACCATCCATGCAACGCTGCAAGACGGGCTCGAACGCGGCCTGGCCGAAGCGGTGCAACAATACAACGCAGTCCGCGCGTCGGGCGTGCTCATCGATCCGAAAACAGGAGCCATTCTGGCCTTGGCGTGCGTGCCCGCCTATAACCCCAACGAGTACATGGGGGCTTCCCCGGAATTGCTCAAGAACCACGCCGTCATCGATGTGTTCGAGCCCGGGTCGGCCTTCAAAGTGGTCGCCGCCGCCGCTGCTCTCGAAGAAAAACTGATCACTCCAGAGAGAACGATCGACTGCGAAGGAGGCATCTTCAATCCCTACGGTCATGCCATCAAAGACGTGCACAAAATGGGCGTCGAGCCGTTCTCGCAGTGTTTCGCCCAATCAAGCAATATCGCCATCATCAAGGTCGGCGCGATGCTCGGGCCGGAACGCATGGAATCCTGGATACGGACATTCGGATTCGGCGAAAAAACCTGCCCCGATTTTCGAACCGAAACCTCCGGCATCGTTCATCCGCGCAAAAAATGGTCGCGTCTGACGATGGGATCCCTGCCGATGGGACAGGAAATCGCCGTGTCAACCCTGCAACTGGTGCGCGCCTACGCCGCCGTGGCCAACGGCGGCTATCTCATCCAGCCTTATCTCGTTGAAAACGTTGTTGCGCGCGACGGAACCTTCACTTACATGCACGAAGCCCCGCCGCCCAAGCGCATCCTTTCTCCCGAGACCTCGGAAATCATGAAAACGTTGTGCCACCTAGTGGTCACCGACGGCACCGGCAAAAAAGCCAACATTCCCGAATACCGCGTCGGCGGCAAAACCGGCACCGCCCAGATCGCCAAGGCCGGCGGCGGCGGATTCGAGGAGGGCCGGTATACGGCCATTTTCTGCGGGTTCGCGCCTGTCGGCGACCCAAAAATCGCGGCGGCCATCATTGTCAACGAACCGCGAGGGAAAATCTACGGCGGCACGGTCGCCGCTCCGATCTTCAAGGCCGTCGTGCGCGACGCCTTGATTGCGCTGCATGTCCCCACCGACCCCGTCGCAACGCTCGTGGCGGAAAACGCGGCGGACGCCGACGATGCGGACACCGTTACGGCCAAACTGGACGCGGCGCTTTGCGAACTTCCCGACGACGCTTCGGCAACCACCTTGGATGCCCTTGATCTTATCGCCTTTGGCCAGGCGCCGGTGCTGGGCGCCGCGACTCTCCCCGACCTCAAAGGCCTCACGCGCCGTCAGGCGATGGAAGCCTTGCGCATATTGGGCTTGCCCGCCGATATCCGCGGCAGCGGATGGGTGACGTCGCAAGAGCCTCCTCCCGGGACCCCTGTGCCGAACATATCGCTGTGCCGTCTGGAACTGCGCAGCAAGAGCGAGACGAACCATGCATTGGCCCCAACTCAAAAAACTGCTGGGATGTAACGCCGGCAACGCAGGCCCGACGGCGCTCGATATCGCGTCGGTCACGGAAGACTCCCGTCGCGTCAAGTCGGGAGGCTTGTTTGTCGCAGCGCGCGGCGAACATGCCGACGGCCACGCGTATGCGCGACAAGCCGTCAACGCGGGCGCCGTGGCCATTCTCGGCGATCGCGAGGACCTTACGGAACTCGAAGGCGTGCCGTATCTCTTCCACCCGCAGCCGCGCCGAGCGCTGGGCGTCGTCGCGCATGCCCTTCACGGCGATCCATCGCGACACATGACCGTCATCGGCGTCACCGGCACCAATGGAAAATCGAGCACGGTCACCATGACGGGCCGCGCGCTCGAACGCGCGGGGAATCCCTGCGCGGTGTTCGGAACGCTCGGCTATTTCATCGGCAACGAGAGCATCGAGGCGCCGCATACAACGCCTTTCGGCGAGGAGCTGGCGAGCTTGTTTGCAAGCGCGCGCGCCGCGGGCATGAGTCACGTGGCGATGGAAGTTAGCTCGCACGCGATCGATCAGGAACGCATCGCGGGCATCGAGTTTCGCGTGGCGGCCTTCACGAACCTCACCCAAGATCACCTCGACTATCACAAGGACATGGACGCCTATCGCCGCGCAAAGCTGCGCTTATTTGAATGCGTTTGCGGCGTCAACGCGTTCACGGTAGTAAACCTCGCCGATTCCAGCGCACAAGAGTTTGTTCAGGCATCCAACGTTCGCTGTCTCTCCTATGGCGCGCCACGCGCAGATTGCCGCGCCGAACACGTGCGCCTGGGCGCCGCCCAGACCGTCTTCACGGCTGTAACGCCATGGGGCAAGGCCGATATCGTGCTGCGTCTGGCCGGCCAGCACAATGTCTCGAATGCGCTCGCCGTGATCGCCATTTGCGGCGGATTGGGCGCGCCGCTCGATGCGATTGCGGAAGGCCTTGCGTCGGTCGCGAGCATAGCGGGGCGTTTTGAACGCGTGGACGCCGGACAGGACTTCCAGGTGATTGTCGACTACGCGCATACCGACGATGGACTGCTCAACGTGTTGAACGCCGCGCGCGCCATCTGCAAGGGCCGCATCATCGTCGTGTTTGGATGCGGCGGCGACCGCGACAAGACCAAGCGCCCGAAAATGGGCATGGTTGCGGCGCAAGGAGCGGACTACTGCATCGTCACGTCGGATAATCCACGATCGGAAGACCCCGAGCGCATCATGCTCGACATCGAGGTGGGTGTGCAACGCAGCGGGAAACGCAAGGGCGAATACTACGAGATGATCCCCGACCGATCCGCTGCCATTCAACGGGGCATCGCTCTGGCAAAATCCGGCGATCTCGTGCTGATCGCCGGCAAAGGCCACGAGACCTATCAAATCCTTGGCGCGCAACGCGTCCATTTCGACGATCGGGAAGTCGCCCGCACGGCGTTGGAGGCGCGCTGATCATGGCATGGCGCTACGCACTCGACGAGATCGCGCGCGCTATCGACGCGCCGCCGGCGGGAGTCGATCGGCATGTGCAGTCCGTGTCGACGGACACGCGCACCCTGCGACCGGGCGATCTCTTTTTCGCGTTGCGCGGCGAACATTTCGATGGCGATCGGTTCGCGGCGGAGGCCTTCGCAAGAGGAGCCGTCGCCGCCGTTACGCACAGCCCGCATGACGGTGGGCCATGCCTGATCGTCAAGGACGCATTGGCCGCGCTGCAACAATTTGCCGCCTATCATCGGCGGCGTTGCGCCATCCCCGTGATCGCCTTGACGGGATCATGCGGCAAGACCTCGACCAAAGATCTCATCGCATCGCTGCTGGCCACGCGCCACCGCGTCGTCAAAACCCTCGGAAATCTCAACAACGAAATCGGCTGCCCTCTCAGCGTGCTGCGGATTGACGGCGAAACCGACTGCGCCGTCATTGAAATGGGCGCAAATCATTCCGGCGAAATCGCGAGGCTATGCGAGATCGCCCTGCCCACGGAGGCCGCGATCACGCTGATAGCCCCGGCGCATCTCGAAGGTTTCGGCACGGTCGAAAGGGTTGCACACGCGAAAGCCGAGATACTTGGCGCGTCGCCGCCCCCCAAAGTTTTCTATGCGAACGCGGATGATCCGTTCTGCATGCAAATCGCGCAGGCGTTCCCGGGAGAGAAGGTGCTGTTTGGACAGCGCGGCGATGTCGCGCTTGAATCCTTCACGTGGGAGGCTCCCGGCGAAGCCCGCCTCCATGTCCGTCCGATTGGCGATCTGCTCCTGCCGCTTGGCTGCCGGGCGCACGCACAAAACGTGCTGCTTGCGATTGCGGTCGGACTGCGTCACGGCATCGTCGACTTTGAAGCGCCGCTGCGTGCGGCGTGCGCGACCGCCACGCGATTCAAGCGCCTGCAAATCGGCCCGCTCGACGTCATCGACGACACCTACAACGCCAATCCCGCGAGCATGGCGGCCTCTCTCTCCGCATTGAAGGAGTGGCCGCGCGAAGGGGCTCGGATTGCGGCGTTGGGCGATATGTTCGAACTCGGCGAAGCGGCGGCGCCTCTCCATCGCGAGGTGGGCGAAGCGGCGGCGCGCGCGGGCGTCACGCACCTGTTTGCCGCAGGGGGGCATGCCCATGATATGATTGCCGCCGCCCAAGCGGCCGGCGCGCCCCACGCGGAAGTTCTTGATTCCCATCAAGCCATTGCCGATGCGATCCATGCTGTCGCTTCGCCGGGAGACCTGCTGCTCGTCAAGGGATCGCGCGGCATGCGCATGGAGCGCGTGATTCAGGCGTTGCAGGACAAATACGCGCCAGAAACGCCGTGCAATTCGCCACATTCGCCAGGGCGTGAAGCGCCCTTGAACCCATAGGACCGGAAAATGCTCTACTATCTTGCGCTGCATTTGGTGCCGCACCTCAGCGTTTTCAATGTGTTTACCTATTTGACCGTCCGCGCGGGGGCCGCCGCGTTGACCGCCTTCGCCATTTCCCTCGCGATAGGCCCCACCGTGATTCGTTTGCTGCACAGCCTCAAAATCGGCCAATACATCCGCAAGGCCCATGTCGCCGACTTGCACGAACTCCACAAGAACAAGGCCGGAACTCCCACCATGGGCGGCGTCTTGATCCTGCTCTCCACTTTGACGGCTCTCCTCTTGTGGGCGCGTATGAGCAACCGTCTCGTGTTGATAGCGGCGCTGGTGCTTCTGGTTCTGGGCGGCGTGGGATTTTTCGACGACTATCTCAAGCTCCGGCGCAAGCAAAATGAGGGGCTGAGCGCCAAGGCCAAGTTTGCGGGCCAAATTTTCGCCGGATTCATGCTGGGAGCCGTCCTCTACTGCTATCCCATCGCCCTCAGCCGCGGCCATTTCATCGCCGAAGACATCCGGGATTGGCGCGGCATGCGCGATGTTGCGGATATGTTGTCCGTGAAAGCCAGCGCCGAAGGCGCGGCGTTGTTGGCGAGCGCCCCCTTGACCGATCCGGGCGACCCAGAACAGCAGCGCCGCTTGCTTCACGCCATCAACAAAATCCTGGCAAAGACCGACCTCGCCTCCGGAATCGCTGCGGAGATTCCGCCCGCCGAAAAGGAACTCGCCCAACTCCTCGCCCGCGGGCCCAGCCAGCTCGACGAGCGCGATCGGCAGCGTCTCAACCGCATGCTCCTCGAACGCCAATTTCCCGCCTCGTTTTGGCCGAGCACAACGCAAGTTCACACGCGCGTCGAAGTGCCCGGACTGAAATGGGTGCTGATTCCTCTCGGCGCGCTCTACATTCCCTTTGTCATCTTCATCATCGTCGGCGCGTCAAACGCCGTGAACCTCACCGACGGCCTTGACGGCCTTGCCGCAGGAGCCTCCATCGTCTCCCTTACCGCCTATACCGCCATCGCCTACATCGTCAGCCGCGCAGATTGGGCCACCTATCTTTTCTTGATACACGTTCCGGAGGCATCGGAACTCACCGTGTTCGGCGCGGCCTTGCTGGGGGCGGGACTTGGCTTTCTATGGTTCAACTCACATCCGGCAGAGGTCTTCATGGGCGACACCGGTTCGCTCGCGCTGGGCGGCGCGATCGGGACAATGGCCGTCCTGACCAAACAGGAATTGCTGCTCATTCTTGTCGGCGGGCTGTTCGTGATCGAGGCGCTAAGCGTCATGATCCAAGTGGGCTGGTACAAGTTCCGGCATGTGCGCGTGTTCCGCATGGCCCCCTTGCACCACCACTTCGAACTGCTGGGCTGGTCGGAAACCAAAGTGACCATCCGGTTTTGGATCATTGCCTTGGTCCTCGCGTTGATGAGTCTCGCCACCCTGAAACTGAGGTGACGTTGTGAATGTCCACGGAAAAAAAGTGACGCTGGTTGGCATGGGCCGCACGGCCCTTGCGCTCGCGCCCCTGCTGCTGCGCGAGGGCGCTACGGTCTATGTGACCGAGACGAAACCCGCCGACGAGTTCTTCGAGGAAACGAAGATTCTCGACGCGCTCGGCGTCTCATACGAATGCGGCGGCCATACCGCCCGTGCGTTTGCAGGCGCATCCCTCGTGATACCTAGTCCCGGCGTGTCGCCTCGCATCGCGCCCATCGAAGCTGCGCGCGCCGCCGGAGTGACCGTCATGGGCGAAATGGAATTCGCCTCGCGCCATTGCTCCTCGCGCATTCTTGCCGTCACCGGCACCAACGGCAAGACCACGACGACGGAATTGCTCCGCGCGATGGTGGCGGCATGCGGCCACAGCGTCTTGCTCGCGGGCAACAACGACCATCCCCTGTCGGAAGCGGCAATGGCCGCTTCGGCTCCCGAATTCATCGTGCTCGAAGTGAGCAGCTACCAACTCGAAACGGCGGACGCGTTCCGTCCCTGGATTGGCGCCGTGCTCAACCTGACCGACGACCATCTCGCCCGCCATGGCGCGATCGAAGAATACGCCCGCGTGAAAGGCAAGCTGTTTGCCCGCCAAACCGCCGAGGACGCGGCGATCATCAACGCCGACGATCCGCGGGTGGAGGCGATGGCCGACGGAACCGCCGCGCGCATTTGGCCGTTCAGTCTCACGGCGCGCCAAGAAAACGGTCTGTGGTTCGACGCCGGCGCGATTCGCATGGGCGGCGAAGAAATCGCCCGAACGAGCGACATCCAACTGCCTGGACGGCACAATCTGCAAAACGCGATTGCCGCCCTCAGCATGATGCGCGCCGGCGGCTTCGATTGGGAGAAGACTCTCGAAGGCCTTCGCGCGTTCCGCGGCGTCGAGCACCGCATTGAATTCGTCGCCGAAGCGCACGGCGTACAATTCTTCAACGACTCGAAATCCACCAACATCGACAGCCTCAAAGTGGCGCTCGAAAGCTTCTCGGCTCCTGTCGTGCTGATCGCAGGCGGACGCGGAAAAGGCGCGGACTATCGTCCGTTGCGCCCATTGGTGGCCCAACGCGTAAAGCACATGGTGACGCTGGGCGAGGATGCGCCTTTATTGGAAGAAGCGTTTGGCGACCTGACGCCTGCGCGGCGTGTGCCGACCATGCGCGACGCCGTGGCGTTTGCGGCTCAGGCCGCCGTTCCTGGCGACGTCGTGTTGTTATCGCCTGCGTGCGCGAGTTTCGACATGTTCCGAAATTTCGAAGAGCGTGGCCGCGCTTTCAAAGCCTGCGTGCGCGAGCGCCTTCAGGAGAGCCAGTCATGAAAAAAACCTCCGTCTTCGCGATCAACGTGGCCTTGGCCCTCGTCCTGGTCGGCGTATTGATGGTATACAGCGCCGCTTCGGTTCAAAGCAGCGATCCCTTCGGCGAACTCTGGCGGCAACTGCTCTTTGTCGCCGCGGGACTGTTGTGCATGTTGATCGCCCTGCGCGTGGACTACCACATTTTCACAAACCGACTGGTTCTAGGGGCGGGAGCGCTCTTCGTCGCCACGTTGCTCGTGCTGGTGCTGCTCATCGGCGACGAAGTCAACGGAGCCCGCCGTTGGCTGTCCCTGTTTGGATTCCGTTTTCAGCCCTCCGAATTGGCCAAGATCGCGATCATCGTCCTCGTTTCCGTCATCGCCTCCGAGAACCAACGCCACATCCGATCCCTTTTCAAAGGTTATGCGCCCCCCATGATCGTGGCCGGGGCCTTTGCCGCGCTTGTCCTCGCGGAACGAGACCTCGGCGGCCCTGTAATTCTCGGCATGACAACCCTCATGCTCATGACCATGGCCGGGGCGCGTTGGCTCCATCTTTTCGTGAGCGTGGTTCCTTGCGCCGGCCTCTGCTACTGGCTGATCCGCTCAAACGATTACCGATGGGAACGGTGGCAGGTGTACACCCGGCCCTGGGAGTACCGCAGCGACGAAGGGCTGCAACTCATCGAATCCTGGGCGGCCTTCGCCCGGGGCGGTCTGCTGGGGCAGGGACCGGGAGCCAGCGAACAGAAACTGTTCTACCTTCCTTTCGCGCATACCGATTTCATCATGTCCGTGTTGGGCGAAGAACTGGGATTGGCGGGCACGCTATTTGTCGTAGGTCTATTCGCGGCGCTTCTCGTGTTGGCCGTGCGCATCGCTTTGTCCGCGCGCGACTTGTTGGGCACTCTCCTGGCCTCGGGAATCGCGATGTGCATTAGCTTTCAGGCCGCCTTCAACATGGGCGTCGTCACAGGACTTCTCCCCACCAAGGGGCTGCCGCTTCCCTTCATCAGCTCCGGCGGAACCGCCTTGATTGTCAACCTGACGCTGATCGGCATTTTGCTCAACGTCGGCATCCAAGCCCGTGACGAGGAGCGCCGACCGGCTCCGGCCATTGTCAAAGCCCGAGAGCCGCGCCCGGCCATTTCCGCCCCAGCTCGCTAATCCGAAACCCCCACAATTTATTGCTCCAGGGCGGACGTGGATTCATGGCCACGGCTTCTCTTGATTGCATACGTTTGTGCTGGACTTTTCGCAGAAAATCCCGTATATTATGCGTAAGGCAAGACAGTACGACAATGCGCATACTTGTACACAGTATACTTTTGGCAGGCGCGGTGGCCCTTTTGTGTGTCACGTGCGACACCGCCAAACGAAAGGAACTCGGGGGATCGCCCGCCAAGGCGACGTCATCCGCTGGCGACGTCGCGGTGAATCCATTTGTCCAAACTCAGGACATTGCCATTGCCGGAGTAGACGGCAAGCCCTTCCACCTGGACATTTTCACGCCCACGGGCGTGCGGAATGGACGGGCCATCATCGATGTCGCAAGCGGCGCCTGGTATTCCAATCGCGCCAAAATCAACGAACACAAAATGGCCCAACTCTATTGGCATCTATGCAGCCATGGTTACATGGTTTTCGCGGTGCGCCCTGGATCGCAGCCTCAATACACCGCCGAGGACATGGTGCAGAACCTCAAGACGGCCATCCGATGGGTGAAAGCGCACGCGCTGGAATACGGCTTCGAAGCGGATCAAGTCGGCATTACGGGAGCCTCAGCGGGGGGGCATCTTGCCCTGCTGACCGCTGTTACCCCGGAGGCCGCTCAGCCGGACGCCCAGGACCTCTTGGCGCGCCAAGACACGCACCTGGCCGCAGTGGGCGTTTTTTTCCCGCCGACAGACTTCCTCAACTGGGACGGAAGCGTCGGAAACCTGCGTCTGATTGGGCCCATTCTGTTTCGCGATGGATTGAAATCCCATTCAAAGGAAGAGCAGTTGGCTCAGGCAGCGCGCATTTCTCCCGCGCGCCGCATAGGAGAAGGGCCGTTGCCGCCCTTTTTGTTGATCCACGGTTCCGCCGATCCCGTTGTGCCGCTGCAACAATCGGAGCTTATGACGGAAGTCATCCGAAAAGCGGGCGGCCAAGCGGAACTCCTCGTAAAGGAAGGCGGCGGACATCCATGGCTCACCATACCGGAAGAAGTGGCCAAACTCTCTGGGTGGTTTGACAAGGTTCTGCGCGTTCCGGTCGCGAGCGCCCGCCTTCCGTAACGACTGCGACTTCTCCCAAATCATCGCAAAATACGCATTCTCCTTCGTGCAGTCGCCAGAGGAGAAATGTCCGGTCTATCTGTTTCCCCGGTACAAAAACAGCGAAGGCATGCCGCCAAGACGTCTTTTCTCAAAAGTCACCCCATTCGCGGTAAGAAATTGTTCCCAGCGATCGAGGAGGTCCCAACGCCACATAACCACCCAGAAGCCATGTCCTTGCCGGTGCGTCGCCTCGGTTTGCTGAAACAAATCCTGTTCGCCGCCCAAGACCTCCAGCCGATCTGGCGCGCCGGGCCAATAGAAATGCATGCCGACAAGGTTGATATCCTTCAACACGAAGATCCGGTCGTCAGACGCAGCCTCGGTCGAAATGATGTGCGCCGCCGTCCGGTAATCGGGCCGGAACGGCCCCTGCGTCATCGCCAGCGTCTGATAGCCCATCAACAGCGCCAGACACAATGTCATGCCCGCGCGCGCCAACCCGTTGCGGATAGCCGCCACGCCGCCGCCCGTCAGAAGATACAGCGCCAACGAACAATACGCCAGGTAACGGGCATTCAACGCCGGTTTCCACGCATACGACATCGCCGTCACAAACGCCACAGGAGCCAGCAGCCACAGCAGCAACAACAGATACGCCTCCCGGGGGGGTACGCGATGCGATGTCGCCTCGCGATTCCCTGCCTCCTCGCGACGCAGCGAAGTCCAGCCCAGCCACGCGACGCACCCGAGGCAGAACAACGCCAACAACAGGTCCAAGTTGATCCCTTGCGGCAAGAAATCCGCCGGGCTCAGCTGCGATACCCGCCCCCCCGCGTATGTAAGATAGACGTTCGCAATATCGTGGAGCGACGGTCGGCGATAGAGCGTCACCGTTCTGCCGATGGACTCCGCATCAACGGTTAGCACCCACGCCAGCAGGGCCGCGCCCAACCCGGCATGCCCGCCAACCCACAGCGCCAGCCGTCGCCTGTCCCGATGGCGCGTCAGAACAAGAAACAAAAACTGCGCCGCCATCAATGGAACGGCAAAAAGGTGCGTGAACGCCATCAAGCCATTCGCCGCGCCGTGCAGGAACAGCCAAAGGACCCTCCCCTCCTCGATCGCTCTGATCAAGGCATACATCGAAACCAGGGCAAGAAACGAGACCAAGGCATAGGGGCGAAGTTCCTGACTGTAGTAAATGAGAATCTGCGAGAACGCGCAACACCAACCCGTCACAAGAGCGGCTCGGCGCGTATACAGTCTGCACGCCAGCGCCATCGCCAACGGCACGATCGCGACGCCAAAAACCAGCGGGACCAAACGCGCCGCCAGCACAGAAAGACCGGCGATCCGCGCCCAGTAATATTGCAGGATGAAATAGACCGGGGCCCCCTTCATGAACTGGATCGCATCGTCGGGTTTGGTCTCCGGCGCTTCCAGGTACACGGCGAGCGTCGGGGCGTCCAGATGATTCCATCCGCAGATTTCGTCGTACCAGGCCGACTCGTGCGGCAGCCATGCCGTACGCAGGAAGAATCCTATCGCGCACACCATTCCCGCCGCGACGACATATCCCCAACCCGAGTCAAGCCGCATGCCATTCCTTTCCGCATGTCTCGCCGCGACGGAATCGCTTGCCGCGCGCGAACATCGCGAACTAGGTATAATGCCCCGCACACCCGCGACGCAAGGAAAGGGGATCATCGTTCCCAAGGGGGCCGCTTCGGAGGCCGGAAACTCCATACACCGGCACAGTATGCTGGCGTTCCAGTAAACGTTGACAGGCCCGCCCAAGACTGGTACGATTGCCAGTGGTCCCGCTTCGGGCGGGAAAAAGGGCGCAAGAGGCCAGCGATCCGGTCTCGTGCCCGAACGCCAGGACGGGGTGGTTTGAACAGGATGACTACAGTGACGCAGACAATGGCGGAAGTGTCCAGAACGCGCTCGTGCGAGTTTGAAAAGCAGGTCATGGACCATATGGACATGATGTATGCCGTCGCGCTCCGTTTGACCCGAAACGCCACGGAAGCGCAGGACCTTACCCAAAACACCATCGTCAAAGCGTTGCGGTTTCATGATAAATTCGAGGAAGGCACGTATATCAAGGCTTGGCTTCTAACCATCCTGCGCAATACCTTCATCAACGAGTACCGGCGAAAAGTCCGTCGGCCCATGTTTGTCGAACTGAGCGGAAGCGAGCCCTCCACCGACACTCCGCCCGATCCGGAATTGAACTATCATCCTTCTGATCTCAACGTCAGCAGCCTGCTCGAACTGGTTGACGACGAGGTGAAGGAAGCCATCGAATCGCTGCCCGAGGATTTCCGGAACGCCGTCATCATGGCGGACATCGAAGACATGGCCTACAAGGAAATCGCGGTCGTTATGCATTGCCCGCTGGGCACGGTCATGTCCCGGCTGTACCGGGGGCGCAAGCTGCTTCGCGACAAGCTGCATCATTACGCGAAGGATCGCCGCCTCATTGCGGATGACGGCGCGAGCGAGAATCAGCCGGCTTCCTGACAGCGACGCGGGCGTCAATAGGACTTCGCATCCAAGCATCGGCGGATTTTGCTCGCTGCGAGCGCGGTTGTTTCAAGCGCCGCGCTGTCAAATGCACACGAAGGGGCCGGAGGGGATTCTATGCTGAAGATTTTGGCCTTGCTGTTGGGGGGAATGGCCGCATGGGGAAGCGCCACGGCGGACATGGAAATGGCGCGCCCGCACATCCGCAAACTTGGCACGATCGACTGCGATCTGGTCGAGACGACCCCCGTCGTGCACCGCGGGCGCCTGTACCGGTTTGAGTACGTTCGCGCGGGGTATGCGCCGAATACGACGGGCGGCTCCTACTTCCGTTTTGTCGACGTCGAAACGGGCGCCGCGACGCCGGCGTTCGCGCAGGGATATCATCTGGGAAGCGCGTTCGTCGCACGGGGGAAAATGCACGTGTTCGGAGTTCCCACATGGGGTGCGTCGAGCATATCGCGCTTCGTCTGCTCCGATCGGGAACTCAACGCTTGGACCCGCGAAACGATTCTGGACCTTCCCGGCTGGACCATCTTCAACACATCTGTGTGCAAAGGGCGCGACGGATATGTGTTGGCGTTTGAAATCGGGGATCCGGCGGAAGAGGCCGGCGTTGCCTTCACCATCCGGTTCGCTGTCTCCCAAGACCTGAAAACATGGAAGCTGACCCCAAGCGATCGGGTCTTTACGCGGGAACGCTATTCGGCCTGTCCTTCCATCCTATATTCGAATGGCTATTACTACATGATCTACCTGGAACAATTCCCCGGACCAACATACAACCCATGCATTGTGCGCACCAGAGACTTGATCGCATGGGAAAGCAGTCCGCTCAATCCGATCATGCGATACTCGGACGATGATAGGACGATTGCCAATCCTAGACTTTCCGAGAAAGAATGCGCTCACATCGCCCAATCCCGAAACATCAACAACTCCGACGTCGATTTGTGCGAATACAAAGGCGCAACCTATATTGTCTACTCCTGGGGAGACCAGCAAGGCACGGAATTTCTGGCCGAGGCAAGACACCAGGGGCGGTTGAAGGATTTTCTGCCGGGCTGGTTCCCGAGGAACAAATAATCGCAACGTTTGGGCAGAGCGATTATTCCCAACATGGCATACAAATACAGACGCGCCGGCCGCCGTCCCGGCTCCATCGAGAACTGTTCGAGCCAGCGGCCATGGACCAGAGAACCGTCCGATCGCATGGCCCTGCGGCGCGCGCGCGTCATGGCGATTGCCCTGCCGTTGGTCGCGGCGCTGACGCTTCTTGTCGTCTGGATCATGCCGGAAATTCCCTTCTGGAGACAGCCGATGCAGCGCGGGGCGGCGCGCGTGTGCGGCAAAACGGTCGTAGGAGCGGGGGCGAACGCGCACTATTCGGTGACGCTGGAAGTCGTTTTGACCGATGCTCGGCGGTTGCGGGGCGATTGTCGCGTCACCGAAACGGAGTGGGACCGTCTTGCGATCAACGCGTTGGCGCAGGCCGAATATGTCCTGAGCGCCCGAGAAACTTCCATACGAATAAAACGGATGCTTCCGGAACCGGCCTTGGACGCTTCTCCATGAATCGAGAGAGCCATCACGATTTTTTTGAAGGGTATCCTTGTCGGGTATGATGGGGGCGCTATGTGCTGCATGCCGGACAATGTGCAATCAAGGAGACGCGAATGAACGAAACATCGCCCGATGAATCGGCGTGGAACCAACCTTCATGTCGTCGGGGGTTTTGGGCGCTTGTCGTAACCCAATTTCAGGGGGCGTTCAACGACAACCTGTTGAAAATGACTGTCTTGCTCTTTCTGCCCTCATTGCTGACCCGGTCGGATTTTCCGGTTACGGCAGTCACGACAGGACTTTTCTACCTTCCCTACCTTCTCTTTCCCGCGCTTGTGGGGGCGCTTGCCGATCGCTACAGCAAACAGCAGATTATCGTCGCCGCGAAATACATGGAAGGCCTCATCATGGCGCTGGGGCTGCTGGCGTTTCTCTCGGGAAACGCTGGATTCATACTCGCCGTTCTTTTCCTGATGGCAACCCAGAGCGCCTTCTTCAGTCCGGCCAAATATGGCATTCTTCCCGAGATATTGCCGGAATCGCGTCTTTCCTGGGGCAATGGCTCCATTCAACTGTGGACCTTCGTTTCCATCATCACCGGCACCGCGGTGGCCAGCCCTTTGATGGCCCTTCTCGGCAACGACCGCATCTACCTCATGTCCGTGGTTCTTGCGGTCCTTTCGGCGGGCGGGATCGTCTCTGCTCACTTTGTGACGCGTCCGCCTGCGGCGGCGCCGGGTCGTGCCATTCCCTTGTCGCCGTGGACGGAGATGGGCGACTACTTCCGGCTGTTCCGGCAAGACCGTTGGCTTCTTCTCACCATGATTGGAATTGCGTATTTCTGGTTCGCGGGATCGTTGGCCATGTCCACCATCATCGAACTCGGAAAAGAATACAACATGCCGAAGTGGACCAGTCTGCTGCCTGCAGGGCTCGCGCTAGGCATCGGATTGGGCAGCGCGTCGGCCGGCTTTTTGTCGCGTGGCAAGATCGAAGCCGGACTCATTCCCCTGGGAGCGCTGGGACTCTCCATCATGAGCGCCGCGCTTGCATTGCCGGGATATGGATTCGCCGTCGCCATGCTTCTGCTATTCCTGCTGGGCTTTTTCGGCGGACTGTATGACGTGCCGCTCGCCGCCGCTCTCCAGGCGCGCAGTCCCAGCCGCGTCAAGGGCGGCATGATTGCCACATCGAACTTCGTGACCTTCGCGGCAATGTTTCTATCCTCCGGCCTATTCTTCCTCCTGTTCAACGTTCTTCACCTCTCGCCCCGGGCCATCTTCCTTGTATCCGCGCTGCTTACGCTTTGCGTGAGCGTCTACCTCTGTACGCTGTTACCGGTGTTTCTACTGCGACTTTTGTTGTGGGTGTTGGGCAACACTTTTTATCGCGTCAACGTCATGGGGCGCGCCAACATGCCGCAGCGCGGCGGCGCTCTGTTGGTGGCCAACCATACCGCCTTCGTCGACGCCCTCGTGCTGACGGCTTCCACCGATCGCCCCATCCGTTTCCTGATGGCGCAGGAGATATTCGAAATCCCCTGGGTGCGCCCTCTCGCCAAGGCCATGCAGGCGATACCCGTGTCGGCGACGGAAGGTCCGCGCGATCTCATCAACGCGCTTCGCGCCGCCACGCAAGCCATCCAGAACGGCGAACTCGTCTGCATCTTCGCCGAGGGCCAGATTTCGCGCACGGGCCAGATGTTGCCGTTCCGCAAGGGCTTCGAGCGCATCATGAAGGGCGTTGATGCGCCCATTATCCCCGTGCACATCGGGCGGATGTGGGGCAGCATCTTCAGCTACGACAAGGGAAAGTTTTTCTGGAAGATTCCGCGTCAGGTTCCCTATCCGGTCACGGTCAACTACGGCGCTCCCATGCCTCCAACCGCGGACGCCTCCGCCGTGCGTCACGCCATCATGCAACTTGGCAGCGAGGCGTATTGTCGACGCGACCTCGGTCAGCCGCTGGTGCACCGCGCCTTTGTGCGGACGGTGCGCCGGCACCCATTCCGCCTGTGCATGGCCGACATGAACGTTCCGCGCCTCTCCTACTTCAAGACCTACGTCGGCAGTCTCGTGTTTGCGTTCAAGCTCAAGAAGCTTCTCGACGAACAGCCGATGGTCGGCGTGCTTGTGCCGCCGTCCGTGGGCGGAGCGTTGACCAATATTGCGCTCCAGTTCATGGGCAAAACGCCCGTCAATCTCAACTACACCGTGTCCGCCGACGTCATGGCGAACGCCGCCCAGCAGTGCGCCATCACGAAGGTCGTCACCTCCCGCGCTTTCCTCGAAAAGCTGCCGCTCGAAGTCCCCGGCGAGTCCATCTACCTCGAAGACGTGCGCGAGACCGTCGCCGGGCTCGATCGCATCAAGGCGATGCTGCTGGCGGCGTTCCTTCCGGTTCGGCGTATCGAGCGCATGCTCGGCGCGCCCAAGCGGCGCAGCCAGGACGATCTTGCCACCATCATCTTTTCGAGCGGCAGTGAAGGCGATCCCAAGGGCGTCATGCTCACGCATTTCAACATATCGAGCGACATCGAGTCCTGTTTGCAGGTGTTTCCGCACAAAGTCGGCTACGGCATGACCGGCATTCTCCCGTTCTTCCATTCCTTCGGGTTCACGGGAACGCTCTGGCTGCCGCTGCATGCCGGATTCTTCACGGTGTTTTATCCCAGCCCGCTGGACGCCAAAGCGATCGGCGGCCTGATCGGCAGGTACAGGCCGCAATTTCTGATTTCCACGCCGACGTTTCTGCAGAACTTCATCCGCCGCTGCCTTCCCGAAGAATTCAGCAGCCTGATGTATGTGATCGTCGGCGCCGAAAAACTCACCACGCGCGTGCGCGAAGCTTTTCGCGCGCGCTTCGGCATCGAGCCCCTCGAAGGATACGGCGCGACCGAATGCGCCCCGGTCATCTCGGTCAACGTTCCGGATTTCCGCGTCGCGGGATACTACCAAATCGGCGTTAAGCACGGCACGGTGGGCCATCCCATCCCGGGCGTGAGCGTGCGGGTCGTCGATCCCGACACCGGATCGCCTCTCGAAGAAGGCCTGCCGGGGCTGTTGCTTGTGAAGGGTCCCAACGTGATGAAGGGGTACCTCAACAATCCCCAGAAGACCGAGGCCGTATTGAAGGATGCCTGGTACAACACCGGCGACATTGCCGCGATTGACGACGACGGCTTCATCACGATCACGGATCGCTTGGCGCGATTCAGCAAAATCGGCGGCGAGATGGTGCCGCACAATAAAATTGAGGACGCGCTGCACAGCATGCTCGGCCTGACCGAACAGGCGCTGTGCGTGGTGGGCGTTCCGGACGAGGCCAAGGGAGAACGCCTCGTTGTGTTGCATACGCTCGATGACGACCAGTACGACCGCCTCATGGCCGGCCTTGACCAAATCGGACTTCCCAAGCTCTGGGCGCCCAAACCCAACGCGTTCTACCGCATCGAGGCCATTCCCGTCATGGGTTCTGGCAAGGTGGACATCAAAAGCCTCAAGCGCACCGCTCTCGAACTCGATCTTGGCGAGTGACGTGGCCGGCGCGCGGCGGATGGGGAAAGGAATTCGCATGCATTGGCTGGCGGCGATGCTTGTTGCGCTTGCGGTTGCCCTGCCCGGATACCGCATGGGCGCGAAGATCGGCGTCGACTATGAAGTCAGCCATGCGCCGCGAACCGCCTCGGGATATATCGTTGGCGCGGAACCGCGCGACCTCGGCCCAGCCGACGCCCCTCGGGCTGCGCTGTTCGTGCATGGGTTTGTCGGCGGCGGCAACAATTTCGGCGATTTGCCCGACCGCTTGGCCGCACAAGGTTGGCGCGTGCGGGTGATGTGTTTGCCGGGACACGGGATCGATCCCCGCGACTTCGAGCAGTGCACGCCGGACGAACTTGTGTCGGCGGTGATTGCCGAGGCGGATGCTTTGCGCGCCGACCATGGCGCGGTGATGCTTGTCGGCCATTCGATGGGCGGCGCGTTGTGCACGCTGGCGGCGGCGCAGGGCAAGGCCGATGCTTTGGCGCTCGGTGCGCCGTATTTCGGCGTCACGCACCATTGGTACTACGGATTGCGCGCGGAGACCTGGGCGCGGGTTGCTTGTCCATTGCTGCGCTGGACCTATAAGGGAAAAGCCCTTGTCCAGGTGAACCGAGAAGAAGCCAAGGCGCAGATCATGAGCTACCGCTGGGTTCCTTTGCGCGGGGCGGTCACGCTCGCGGAGATCGGCAAACGCGCCTCTTCTCCTGAAACCTTGCGGCGGGTGACGTGCCCTGTCCTGGTTATCCATTCACACGGCGATGTTGCGGCCTCGCCGGAAGCGTGCGCGCGCGCCTTTGAAGCCATCGCCGCCCAACAAAAGCAATTCGTCTGGGCCGACCGATCCAACCATCATGTCTTTGTCGACTACGACCGCGAACAAGTGATTGCCGCCATCGAATCCTTTGCGAAAACCGTTCCGTCGCACGGCTCCTCTTCGTAGCAAAACCGTCGAGACCGCGTCTCTATTTCTGGGTGTCACAGGCGCGATGCGTCTGGGAGATAGGCATGCATCATTCCGATCGAACTATGCCTCAGGCGCATCATCGCTTCGCGTCGATCGGAACTTGCGCACTTCCGTCCGGACCGCCTCGAGGTGACGACGTTCCGCGGTGGCCATGAGCACCACGACAATGACGACCACGGAAAGCCCTTGAGCGAGCGCCAAGGCGGTGTCGAGCGCGCTGCGGCTATTGCTCAAGAGAATGCCCGATACGCCCAGCACAAACGCGATCAGGTAAATGAACAACACGGCTTTGCGCTGCGAAAACCCGATCCACATCAGGCGATGGGAAAGGTGATCCAGGGCGCAATGCTCAATCACTTGCCGGATCGTCCTCGTTTCGCCGCGCAACACTCGGGCGACGAGTATGTAGGCAAAGTCAAACACCGGAACGCCCAGAATCAACACGGGAATCGCCGTGGAACTGATGCGGTGTTCAGACCATTCCCCCATCACCCCCAGAGCCGACAGAATGAAACCCAAGAAAAAACTGCCCGAGTCGCCCATGAAAATGCGGGCAGGGCGGAAGTTGAACAGCAAGAAACCCAGGTTCGCGCCAATCAGCGCCGCCGCCATCATCCCGAACCACGACAGACTCGTCTCCGTGCCCGCGCGCAGGTAGGCTTGCACCGCGATAACAAGATACATGACCGCCACGATGATCGCCGTCCCCGAAGCAAGACCGTCCATGTTATCCAGTGCATTGAAGGCGCTGGTCACGCCCACGATCCATAGCAACGTGAGCGCAAAATCCACGGGATAATATCCCGCAAGTTTCAACACGACGCCATAACGCGACAGCACCGCCGTCACGATTGCCAACGTTAGAAACTTCCAAACGGCCGGAATGCCGCCCCGGAGATCATCAATCGCCCCCACCAAGAGACAAACGAACGCGCCAATCATCACGCCTTTCATGGGCGTGCTGAAATAGTGCGGACGCAGCGCCGCCACGGCGAACGCCACAAACATCACCACGCCGCCGCCCCGCGGAACAGGCAGCGCGTGCAACTTTTCGTTGCTGACCTTGTCGATCACCCCGAAACGGCGAAGAAACCAAATGGCGATTGGCATCGACAACGCGGAAATCGCAAACGCCAGACATCCCGTCTCGATCCACGTGCGTGGCCAATAGTGCAGTTGTCCGAGCATCTCGCCTCTCCTTCCGGTGGTATTGCGCGCGGATTCTAGCCCGCTCTCCTCGGAGCGTGCAAGAAAACGGATGAAGAAAGGCGTCCCCTCGCGTTTGTGGAACGGCAACTCAGCGGTTGGGACCGAGCAACGTGCGTAGCGAACGCCCGCCGCGATTCATCAGGAGATCGACGATGGAGAGATCGGGCTCGAACGCGCCGTGAAGCTGCGGATAGACCGGCGATTCCCAATGTTGTATCTCGAGCGAGATGCCGCTGTCTCGCAAGGCGTTCGCGTCGAGGTAGGCGTCGGTGGCATAGGCCCCGCTGTAGTAGCGCGTGCCGCCGACGGTTTTGATGAGATGGATGAGCCGTTCGGTTGCCGATCCGGGCGCGTCAAGCTGGGACGCATACACGACGCGGGTTTCGATGCCGAGCGCCTTGAGAAAGTCCGCCAGCATGAACTTGTTGAGTTCATTGAGCAGCGTCCAAGGTCGATCGTACGCCGCGCGCAGCATGTCCCAGTAGCGGACGAAGTAGGGCGCTTTGCGGTACGCCTGCTT
>ERZ795030.431-NODE-431-length-65094-cov-33.857455_pt1 | contig 65094 bp, 62 predicted proteins | sample MGYA00375122_ERZ795030 | MGnify/ENA primary metagenome ERZ795030 (study PRJEB30165, sample SAMN05720146) | activated sludge metagenome | isolation source: anaerobic digester from wastewater treatment plant | place: Japan | collected 2015-04-20 ... | reverse complement strand
ATCATCCTATGAATGATTTGATGCAATACAAGGACTACTTCGGATCTGTGCGCTACGACGATGACGAACGGGTCTTTCACGGCAAGGTGGAATTCATCCGGGCATTGGTCAGTTATGAAGGCATGGATGTGGAATCGTTGAGGAAAGCCTTCGAGGAGGCCGTCGACGATTATTTGGAACTATGCCGCAAGCAGAAGCGGGAACCGGAGAAGCCATTCAAAGGAAGTTTTAACGTGCGCATCGGACCCCGCCTTCATCAGGAGATCGCTCTGACCGCACTGAACGAGGGAATGTCGCTAAATCAGTATATTGCCTGAGTTCTTGAAAAGGACAGCCGGGAAAGACAGGCATTTCAGGCAAGCGCGGAGATCAAGGTCTCGGAGAAGCGAATGGCTTATGGCGCCGGCGCCACGATGAAATTCGCCACGGTGAAGATCACAAAGAAAACGACAGGGTCATCCTCCGAGAGGTCTTCCAAGGCAGACCGAACTGTTCGAAAGCCAGGCAGAAAGCCCGCGACGCAGTAGGCAACCCTTATTGGCCGCTTTCTTCACTTGAACATATATTCTTGACAATCCTTGGCCCTGAAGCTTATTTCTTTCCGGACAACGGCGTCACCCGGATCCAGCCAACCAACCCTTTCCCGTCCGCGATGCGAGAGGGAAACCTTGCCGACCGGACTGAAATCAGGGAGCCCGAATAGGGATTGCATGTTCCTCGTCGGGCTTTTTCATTTTTATGGTAATCTGGCACGCTCAGCCGGACCGTTCTGAATCATATTGATGACAGGGTCATCCGGACACATTTCCATGAAACGACCGATCTGGAAATTCCGCGAAATGTCTCGCGGCGAGATCAATGTGGATCCCATCGAAGGCGAATTCTTCTCCACGGAGATCCTGGGAAGTCTTTCCGATGCCGTGATCCGCGAAGCGATTCAAAACTCCCTCGATGCCGGCATGCCCGGGCAACAGGTTAAAATCGTGATCACGTTCCCCTCGCCGGATCAGAAACTCCGTGCGGACACAGCCGAGCGGTATCTTGACGGGCTCAGAGACCACCTCGAGGCGAAGAGCAGTGGCCTTGCGAATGGTGTCGACTTCGAGCGGCCCATGGATTTTCTTCTCATCGAGGACTTCGGCACCAGGGGACTCGCGGGCGACATACGGGATGACGGCAGCCAGGATGAAACAGCAGTGAAGAACGACTTCTATTACTTCTGGCGCAATATCGGACGCGCCGTCGAAGGGACTACGACACGAGGGCGCTGGGGCCTGGGCAAAACCGTCTTTCAGGCCGCATCGCGGATCAATTCCTTTTTCGGCCTGACCGTCCGACAGGAAGAGACCCGCCGCCTCCTGATGGGTCAATCCGTTCTCAAAATCCACCGGGCAAACGGCCGGAGATACGCGCCCTACGGGTATTACGGCAGATTCGAAGAGGACTTCGCCCTCCCCGTTGAGGAGCCGGAGCTCGTCGACCGGTTCTGCCGCGATTTCTCGATCCGCCGCAGCGCAGAGCCCGGCCTGTCGGTGATCATCCCCTATCCCGACGAAGAGATCGAGATCGAGTCCGTGATTCGTTCGGTGATCAATCAATATTTCTTCCCCATCCTTTCGGGAGATCTCGCCGTGACCATAGCCGGCGGAGCGAATCGGCAGGCCCTGGATGAAAAGAATCTCTTTCCCTATATCGAAAGCACCGACTGGCCGGATCGAAGGGGGCTGATCCGCCGCCTGGAGTTTGCACGGTGGTGCCTGTCGCAACCCGGGGAGGCCTTCGAGCGGCTCAAGGAGCCGCCTGAAAGCCGCGCACCCAAGTGGGAGGAAGCGCTCTTCGAGCCCGGGCAGATGAAGCGCCTGCGAAGCCGCTTCGATTCGGGCGAGAGGCTCGCTTTCCATGTGCCGCTGTGGGTGGAGCCGAGGAAAAAGGACATCGAGCGCTCCCACTTCAGGCTTTTCCTGGAGCGGGACGCCTCGCTCGACAGGGGCGAGGATTTTTTCATCCGCGACGGGATCACCGTCACCGGGGTGTCCTCGCAGCGCCAGAAGGGGATGCGCGTCATCGTCTCGGCAGCCGACAGGCCGTTGTCGCGGCTCCTGGGCGACTCCGAAAACCCCGCCCACACGGAATGGCAGGAGCGCTCCCCCAAATTCAAGAACCGCTACCATCTGGGACCGGCGTGCCTTCGCTTCGTCAAGAACAGTCCCCGCGAGATCATCCGCATCCTCTCCATGCCCGCCGAGGGCAGGGACACGAAACTGCTCCGGGACCTGTTCTACATCGATCTCGACCCGGGTAAGGAGTCGAAGTCGACTCGCCGGCTTCCGACCGACGGCCCCGGAGCGGGCAACCCGGGCGATGCGGAGCCTCCGGCGGCGCGGCCGTCGAGACTGCTGCTGGGCCGCCTCAAGAGCGGGTTCCGGATCTCCCTGCACCCCGAGGCGAAATTCTATCCGCGGACCATCGAACTGGAAATGGCATACGACGTGCGGCAGGGCAATCCCTTCAGACTGTATCGAACCTTCGACTTCGATCTGGAGAAGGCCCCCATCCGCATCGAAGGAGTCGGGCTGACCTACCGCATCGTGCAGCCCAACGGATTGAAAATCTCGACCGAGCAGCCGGATTTTCAACTGACGATTACAGGGTTCGATCCGAATCGAGATTTGAAGATCAAGATCGTTACCCCCCAGGATAAGATCCCATGATCCGCCGGTTTAACTTTACGGGCCGCCGCAGGATTCCGCGTTCGCGATTGAACATCTTCCTGTATGCGACGCCGGAGGGGAACCTTGCCTTCGACGCCGGGCTCGATATGGAAAACCTCTCGCTTCCGTTCGACGCGAAGCTCTACATCGAGGCCTATCGCAGGACGTATCTGCGACGGTTTGCATGCGGGACCCCGGCCCAGCCGCGGCTTCCGAGAGGACAGATCCTCGACGGGCTGGATTCGCGCGCCCTGGTCATGTTCCGGGTAAAAGCGGTGGACGGCAGGGGCCGCATCCTTGCCGTCGCGGATCGAATCATCCCGCGGCGATCGGACGATGAGGATGCGGGCAAGCAGTGCCTGCTTCCCGTCGAGTTTGCCGATCTTGGGCATTCGATCTGGCGCCTGGACCTGGAGGGAGAGTGGCCCAGCCTTCTTTTGAACAATCGGATCGACAACATCCGGGAGATTGCGCGCGCCGACGAATCGTTTCAGGCGCTGGTCTACCCGGAAGTCGTCCGGCAGGTCCTGTATCACATCGTGGTCGGGGAAGACCACACCGATCCGGACACGGACCCCGATGACTGGATGAGCCTGTGGCTCAGGTTTGCCATCGGTCTCATGGGGCGAAAGACCCTTCCCCCGTCGGGAGGGGAGGACCAGGTCCTGCTGGACAAGGGGCGGTGGATCGACGACGCCGTGGACGCGTTCTGCGCGTCCCAGCAGGTTGTCGATCGCTTTATGCGGAACCATCAGGCGGCGGACTGACCATGCAGGCTCAACTCAGAATCCTCAACGACCGGGGGGTCGCGCTGTATCGGGATTACCTCGACGAGCTGCGCGGCGGCTCCGAGCGCAAGCCCCCGCGGGAGTTGCTGGCCGATCCCTGGTGCTCCGCCCGATTTCCACTGGACGTCTCCGTGGAGCGCAGGGTCTTTCAGAACAAGCTGGCCGTCGCCGCATACCTGAACGATGTTCTCCGTCTCATGCCCCACTCGCAGATCGAGCGGCAGATGGGCCTCTGGAGCTGGCTGAGCCTGTTCTATTTCGATGACGTCTGTCCCCCGAACAAGTATGGCAGGCGCGCCCCCGGACCCCATTATCGCTACATCCTGGACCTGGACTTTCGGCGATTCAACCGCCACCTTCTGCTGGGGCCGTACAACGCCTACAAGCTTCACGGGGAAAACGCGGCGCTTCTTCTGTACGGGCCGATTCACCAGACGAATCGGTTTTTCATCGAACTCACATCGCGGCAGGCCCTGTTCACGAACCGCGGAGTCATCGATGCGGCCACCCTTTTGTACTACGATCCCAGGACCGGGCGAGCCAAGCGGGGAGCCGGAACGACCGTGCGGAAGCCCGGCGCCCTGGGGAGGTTCGTTGACGTCATCCAGCAGCTCGATCTGACGCACGATCTGTTCAGCATGAAGGGCCCCGACGTGGTCGCCCTGCTGCCGGAGGAATTCGCTCCCTGGCGGAAAAAAGCGAAGGAGCAGCGATCGTTTTTACGAAAGTTGTTCAGGAGAACCGGCTAGCAGCGAAATTCGGGAGCCTTGAAATTTCAAAGCCGGCGGAGCGGCTCAGAGAGTGGGCCGGTCATTGCACCTTCCGAAAAGCGAGATCCGCGAACTCTACACCTTGAAGAATCCCGCGGTGAAATACCAGCGCGTCATGGCTTATATCGGCGTCGGCCTGGGGGAGGCGCCCGCGCGGCTGGATCTGAAGGAGCTGACAAGCGGATCGAGCGTCACGCTGATGGTCCCCTATGACGAAAGAGTATTCTCCGGCGCCCGGGTGATCGATGGTATCCGCACCGCCTTCCCGATTCATGCGTATCTTGACCTCGAGGGGGTACAGGGGTCGGGGGAAGAAGCCGCAAACCGGCTCGGTGAATACAGGGACCACATCGTGCTGATTGGCGGGTGGGTTCCGGGAATGCTCATTGGCGGCACTGCTGCTTCCACGTCGGCAGTATGGATGTCGACTTGGCGCTGGATCACCGCGCCGTCCCGGAAGAAGGATACCGTTCCGGGAAAAAGAAGGCATACGAGTCCGGCGTCTCGGCGAAGCGCGGCCTGACCAATTTGCATCAAGGTGCAAGAAAGTCATGACTTTTGCATGCCCATACAAAATGGTCGCGTAGCCCTGGGGAGCAGGGTCTTCCCGATCGAGTATTTTCTTGACGGAATAAAGCCACAGGATTTATTTCTTACCCGACAACGGCGTCACCCGGATCCAGTCAACCAACCCTTTCCCGTCCACGATGCGAGAGTGAACCTTGCCGACCGGATAAAAGATAAAAAGCCCGAATCGAGAGACCGCCCAAGATTCGGGCTTTTTGCTGTCCGCAACGCGGTTGAAAGATGGAGATGACATGACGCCCGAGAGATGTGCATATGGACAAGTGCCACTTTGCGCATAGCTTGCCAGGACGACCTGTAAGAGATTGGCAGCCATTGGACGAGCATCTTCGCAACGTGGCTCAGTTGTCACGGGCATTTGCGAATGACTTCGATGCAGGAAGGTGGGCCTATTTTGCAGGCTTATGGCATGACCTCGGTAAGTATTCAGATGTATTTCAGGGCATGCTGCTGTCGACGGCTGATCCGGAGACCAATTCCGAGACAAGGATCGGCCGTCCGGATCATTCGACAGCGGGAGCACAACATGCTTTCTCAAATGCAGGGAGGGGGGGGAAGATTCTGGCTTATGCCATTGCGGGGCATCATGCAGGGCTTCTCGACGGAAAGGGGTCTGACGGCTCGCTTGAGAAAAGGTTGAAGAAGGTCATTCCGGATTTTTCCGCCGCACCGGCCAGCATCCTAAATTCCGAAAAATTTGATAATCTGCCCTTTGCGCCTGACGCGAAGCATTTCTCCTTTCAAGCGGCTTTTTTCATACGCATGGTTTTTTCATGCCTCGTAGATGCCGATTTTCTGGATACGGAATGCTTCATGGAGCCATCCCGAACCGCGTCGCGGAAAGGTTATCCTACGCTTGTAGAATTACAGTCGAAACTTGACAGTGCTCTGGACGCAAAAACGGAAACGGCAGTTCTTACGCCTATCAATGAAAGACGCGCAGGGATCTTGAAACTGTGCAGGGCTGCAGCTTCCTGGAAACCGGGTCTGTTTTCGTTGACGGTGCCAACTGGGGGCGGCAAAACATTGTCCTCCCTTGCCTTTGCATTAAGGCATGCCCTCATACACGGGTTGAAGCGGGTCATTTATGTCATCCCCTACACAAGCATCATAGAGCAGACAGCCTCCGTCTTTCGGGATGTTCTGGGCGATGATGCCGTTCTGGAGCATCACAGCAACTTCGAGCCGGCCGAGGATGATCAGCGTTCACGCCTAGCCTCCGAGAACTGGGATGCACCCGTTATTGTGACAACAAACGTGCAATTCTTTGAATCACTCTTTGCTGCGAAAACGTCCCGGTGCCGGAGATTGCACAATATCGTCCGCAGTGTTGTCATCCTCGATGAAGCGCAGATGCTGCCGGTGCATCTCCTGCGCCCATGCATTGAGAGTCTCCGTGAACTTTCCCGGAAGCACTATGGAACGAGCATTGTCCTTTGTACGGCAACGCAACCGGCGCTCTCGTCATCGGAATATTTCAAGGATGGACTGAATGATGTGCGGGAGATCATTCCCGACCCGGCGGGGCTGTACCGGGAGTTCAAACGTGTTGAAGTACAGAATCTCGGCACACTGGCGGATGACATGCTGGTGCACCGTATAAACGAGGAGAACCAGGTTCTGTGCATTGTGAACACCCGCAAGCATGCACGCGTGCTTTACGAATGTATTGAGGCTCAACAGGCATATCATCTCAGTGGGCTCATGTGTCCGGAGCACAGATCGCGCGTCTTGCGTGAAATCAAGACCGTGTTGGAGTCAGGCAGTCCGTGCCGTCTGATCAGCACGCAACTTGTGGAGGCCGGTGTAGACGTGGATTTCCCCGTCGTATACAGAGCAGCCACGGGGGTCGACTCCTTGGCGCAGGCAGCGGGCCGGTGCAATCGGGAGGGGCGAATGACCGGTACGGGACGGGTATTTCTCTTTACGCCCGCGGAAGGATTGCCGGCAGGCCATTTCCGGCAGACCGCGGAAACGGCGGAGATGGTGCTTCGACAACATGACGATCCCTTGTCTCTTCGTGCCGTTGAGGATTATTTCCGTCATTTCTATTGGCTTAGATGCGAACATCTTGATTCCGGACAGATCCTGACGACCCTTGCTGAGGGCGCAAGAAATGGCGATTTCCCGTTTCGTACAATAGCCGACCGCTTCAGGCTGATCGAGCAGTACAACGAACCGCTGATCATTCCCCATGACCCTGAGGCCGCGAGAATGGTCAGGGCGCTTCGATATGCCGAAAGCCATGGACGGCTGGCGCGGGCTTTGCAACGATATACCATTCAGATACCGCGCGATGCTCTGGCGCGTCTGCTTCACGCGGGCAGCGTCGAGCGACTGCATGATCAATTCAACATTCTCATCAACGGGGACCTGTACCGGGACGATCTCGGGCTGTGCCCGAAAGATCCGCAGTTTCACAAAATCGAGAGTCTGATCGCATAAATCCAGCCGAAAGGAGGTGATGGGATGTCCTATGGGGTGAAACTCAAGGTGTGGGGGGAGTTTGCCTGCTTCACCAGGCCTGAGATGAAAGTCGAGCGAGTAAGTTACGACGTCATGACACCGTCCGCGGCACGCGGCATTCTCGAGGCGATCTACTGGAAACCCGCCATCCGGTGGGTGGTGGACCGCATACATGTGTTGAACCCGGTGCGGTTCTGCAATGTCCGGCGCAACGAAGTGTCGGGTAAGGTCCCTATGGGGATAGTGCGGCGGGCCATGAACGACGGAACAACGCCGCTTGAGCTTTTCATCGAGGATGACCGCCAGCAGAGGGCGGCCATGGTGCTGCGGGACGTGGCGTATGTGATCGAAGCCCACTTTGAATTCACGGGAGGCGAAGACCGGAATCCGGCGAAACACAAGGAAGCCTTCGAACGGAGGGCGCGAAAAGGGCAGTGTTTTCATCAGCCCTGCCTCGGGTGCCGCGAATTCCCCGCGCGGTTTGAGCTTTTGGAAGGACCTGTGCCCTCTTCAAGTCTTGTCAGCGAAGAGGATCTGGGATGGATGCTGCATGATATTGATTATCGGGATGACATGAAGGCGGTCTTTTTTCAAGCGCGCATGGTGAACGGCGTCATCGAGATGCCGCCATTTGCAGGAAAGGGGGTGATTGAGTGATTCTGGCTGCCTTGAATAATTATTACGAAAGACTGAAAGACAACCCCGACTCGGGTATTCCGCTCGGGGGGTTCAGCAGGCAGAAAATTCACTTCGCGCTGGTTCTGGATCGTCAAGGCAATCTGCTTCAGGTGCAGGACGTTAGGGAGGTTGTCAAGGGGAAGGCAGTTCCGAAGTCTCTTGTCGTGCCGGAGCCCGCGAAAAAATCTGTCAATATTGTCGCTAATTTCATGTGGGGCGCCACGGGATACGTTCTTGGTGCTGACAACAAGGAAAAGCCTGACAGGGCGCGACAGACATTTGAGGCATTCCGGCTTCTGCATCATCAGTTGGGTGATAACGTTGACGATGATGGGATGAAGGCGCTTTTGCGATTCCTGGACAATTGGTCTCCTGACATGGCGGAGAAACTCGAAAACTGGGACGAAATAGCCGGGCTGAATCTCGTCTTCAGGCTTGATCGAGCCCTCGAGTATCTGCATGACCGGCCCCTTATAAAGGAAGCCTGGCTCAGCGACCTTGATCGGCGCACATCGGAAAAGCGCGCGGTGTGTCTCGTTACCGGTAAGGACGCTCCTATCGCTCGATTGCACCCCGATATAAAGGGCGTGAGAGGGGCTCAAACAAAGGGGGCATCCGTCGTTTCATTCAACCTCGATGCCTTTTGCTCCTATGGCAAGGAACAGAGCTTCAACGCCCCGGTGGGCGAACGGGTTGCCTTTGCTTATACAACAGCCCTCAATGAACTGCTCCGCTATGAAAAAGGTCAGAGGGTTCAGATTGGGGATGCCACGACGGTTTTCTGGACGGAGCGAGACTCGCCCATAGAAGGATTCATGGGATATATTCTCGACCCGCGCGACGATCGCGGAGACGTTGCTGAAGTTCGCAGGTTCCTGGAGGCCGTCCGCGAAGGGAAGATGCCGTCAGATATCGACGGCGGTGTTCGCTTTTACATTCTCGGCCTTTCGCCGAACGCCGCGCGGCTGGCTGTCCGATTCTGGCAAGTCAGCTCCGTAGGCGAAATCAGTTCAATGATCGGCACGCACTTCAACGATCTTACAATCACGAAAAGCTCCCCATCCGACCCTGATTTCCCCGGCATGTGGCAGATGCTCAGGGAGACGGCCGCACAGAGGGAACTGGACAACGTGTCGCCAAACCTCGCGGGCGCCTTCATGCGCTCGATTCTCACGGGCGCCGCCTACCCGCAGGCTCTTCTTGCCGCGATCATCCTGCGTATCAGGGCCGACCAGACCGTCAATTACCTGAGGGCGGCCATGATCAAGGCCTGTCTGGTTAGGAGATATCGGTTGACCGGGTCAGAAAAGAAAAAGGAGGTTACCATGGCATTGGATGCTCAATCGACCAATATCGCATACAGGTTGGGACGGCTCTTTGCCGTGCTGGAGAAGGCTCAGCGAGATGCTGTCCCCGGAGCGAATGCCACGATTAGGGATCGATTCTACGGCGCGGCATCTGCCACGCCACGAGTCGTGTTCCCGCAATTGCTGAGACTCGCGCAGCATCACATTCAGAAGGCGGATTACGGAACGAGGAACGACAAACTGATCGAAGAGATTGTCTCGGGAATCGGGGAGTTCCCTGCTCATCTCTCCCTCGATAACCAGGGGTTTTTCGCCCTCGGATACTATCATCAGCGACAATCCTTTTATTCCAGACCGGCAGAGCCTGCAAAGGAGGAAAACGCATGAGCGAAGCAATCCAGAACCGATATGAGTTTGTGTACCTTTTTGATGTTGAAAATGGAAACCCCAACGGTGATCCCGACGCAGGGAATATGCCTCGCATCGATCCGGAAACCAACTATGGCCTTGTCACCGATGTCTGCCTGAAGCGGAAAATCCGGAATTATGCGGAGCTACTCAAGGGCAATGAGGCGCCCTTTGAGATCTACGTCAGAGAGAAGGCAATCCTTAATCAGATCCATACTAGGGCGCATCAGGCGATTGGAGTCGAAGATACGCCAGAGACCAAAAAAAGGAAAGGTTCGGGAGAAGAAGTGGCAAAAGCTCGCGCATGGATGTGCAAGAACTTCTATGATGTCAGGACGTTTGGCGCCGTCATGTCTACGGGAGTAAATTGTGGTCAGGTGCGGGGCCCTGTCCAGATCAACTTTGCCCGGAGCATTGATCCAATCGTGCCCACGGAAATAACCATCACACGGATGGCTGTGGCAACGGAGAAGGAGGCAGAGCAGCAGAGTGGAGACAATCGCACGATGGGACGCAAGCACATCGTTCCCTATGCCCTATACCGCTGTGAAGGATACGTATCCGCCAGTCTGGCGGCGCAGACAGGCTTTTCCGGCGACGATTTGTCCCTGTTATGGGAGGCTCTGGCAAACATGTTCGACCATGACCACTCGGCAGCGCGGGGGAAGATGAGCGCCCGAAAGCTTATCGTATTCCGCCATGACTCAAAGATCGGAAATGCTCCGGCATACAAACTCTTTGATCTCGTAACGGTGCGTAGAAAGTCCGCTGACGATCAGCCCCCCCGTTCCTTTTCCGATTATGAGGTGGTGGTTGCTGGAGAGAGCCTGCCCCCCGGCGTAACCCTGGAGGAGAAGATCTGATGTCGGTTATGTACGGCGAAGACGATCTCATCCCTATCTCGGCACTCCAGCATTTCCTGTTCTGCTCTCGGCAATGTGCCCTGATCCACGTCGAGCAGGCATGGGCCGAGAACCGCCTGACAGCCGAGGGGCGAATCATGCACGACAGGGTCCACGATGAAGGCGCTGAGTCGCGCGGGGATGTGAGAACCGAGCGCGGGGTTTCACTTCGTTCGCTCGAACTCGGCCTGATCGGCAAGGCGGACGTGGTGGAATTCCATAAAACCGGCGATGGTACGTGGCTGCCGTTTCCCGTAGAGTACAAACGCGGAAAACCGAAGATCGAAGACTGGGACAGGGTCCAGCTCTGTGCGCAGGCCCTGTGCCTGCAGGAAATGCTGGGTGTCTGCATTCCGCAGGGTGCAATTTTCTACGGTACGCCCCGTCGCCGGGAGGTGGTGGATTTTACGCAGGAACTGAGAGACAAGACAGCAGATGCGGCGGGGGCGGTCCGAAGACTCCTGGAAGAAGGAGCGACTCCCGGCCCGGAGTACAAAAAGCGTTGTGATAATTGCTCAATGGCGGGGCTTTGCCTGCCCAAGGTCATCGAGAGAAAAAGGTCTGTTTCGAAATATCTCGAAAAAGAAACGGCAGAATGAGGAAACACCTCAATACACTCTTTGTCACCACCCAGGGCGCCTATCTGTCGAAGGAAGGCGAGACGGTGGTCGTTCGGGTGGACGGTGAGACCCGGTTACAGGTGCCCGTCCATACCCTGGGAGGAATCGTTTGTTTCGGTAACGTTGGGGTCAGCCCATTCCTGATGGGGTTCTGCTCGGAGAGGGACGTGGGCATCAGCTTTCTCTCCGAGCACGGACGATTCCTGGCGAAGGTGCAGGGTGCAGTGTCAGGCAATGTATTACTTCGCCGAGAACAGTATCGGAAAGCTGACCACAAGGAATTTTCGGCCAGCATAGCAAGGTCCATCCTTGCCGGGAAGATTGCAAACTCGAGGACGGTCCTCCAGCGGGCCCTGCGCGACCATAGCGACAAGATCGCGGCCGAGGAAGTCAGAAGGGCGGTCCAACGGCTCAACAATTGCCTCGATGCCGTGGACCGGTCGGACGATCTGGATGCCTTGCGGGGCATTGAAGGCGATGCGGCCAGGATTTACTTCAATGTCTTCGACCACCTGATTGTGGCCCAGAAGGACTCGTTCACCTTTCAGGAACGAAACCGCCGTCCACCCCTCGATAACGTGAATTGCCTTCTTTCTTTCATCTACACGCTGGTGATGCATGACGTTCGGTCTGCCCTGGAAACGGTCGGAATCGATCCGGCCGTGGGTTTCCTTCACCGGGACCGTCCGGGAAGACCGGGCTGCGCCTTGGATTTGATGGAGGAATTCAGGCCCTTCATTGCGGACCGGCTTGCTCTCTCTCTGATTAACTTGAGGAAAGTAGACGAGGCCGACTTCAGAAGATCCGAAGCCGGTGCCGTGACCATGTCCGACGATGCCCGAAAAACTCTGCTGGTTGCCTATCAGGAAAGGAAGCGCGAGGAAATTCTGCATCCTTTCATAGGCGAGAAGATGACGATCGGCATTCTTTTCTTCATGCAGTCGCTCCTGCTTGCAAGGCACCTTCGGGGAGAGTTGGACGGGTATCCCCCGTTTATTTGGAAATGACCTGGAATATGGAGGCCGTCGCATGTTTGTGCTTGTCAGCTATGATGTCGCGCTTGATGACGAGACTGGAGCCAGAAGACTGCGCCGCGTCGCGAAAGCCTGTAAGGATTACGGACAGAGGGTGCAATATTCTGTTTTCGAGTGCATCGTGGATCCGGCCCAGTGGGCAGTGTTGAAGCAAAGGCTTGTCAAAGAGATCAACGAGGAAAAGGACAGCCTGCGCTTTTACTATCTCGGTGCAAACTGGAAGCGGCGCGTGGAGCACGTCGGGGCAAAAAAGACGGTCGATCAGGAGGGGCCGCTCATCGTATAAGGCGAAATGCGAACCCCAAGTGAGCAGAATTTTCAAGGTACCTTCGCGACATTGGCAAGTAACTGAATTATTTAGACAAATGGATTTCATAGAAGGGAAGGCAAACGAAATCGTCGGATCTTTCCGACGGTGCGCGGATTTCGCTTGAAATACGCAACAACTTCAAAGCTTTGCTTTTTAGGCGGTCGCCCCTCGTGCAGGGGCGTGGATTGAAACCCCGTCCGCCAGAGGAAAACGCAGACCCGCAGAAGTCGCCCCTCGTGCAGGGGCGTGGATTGAAACATCCGACTTGTGCTGGACCGGCTGTCTCAACAGGGGGTCGCCCCTCGTGCAGGGGCGTGGATTGAAACACAGTAATTGGCCCCGCTGCCCTCGTCATACCACGTCGCCCCTCGTGCAGGGGCGTGGATTGAAACTTCACAGGTCCCGTAACTATCCTCATAGCAGGGGCCGTCGCCCCTCGTGCAGGGGCGTGGATTGAAACTTCGCAGTCCGCACACAGCGTAAACAAATCACTTGTCGCCCCTCGTGCAGGGGCGTGGATTGAAACTTGCGCGGTCTTACGAATGGTCGGATTAAGGGTGGTCGCCCCTCGTGCAGGGGCGTGGATTGAAACACACTGGAACGCTGTATGTGGGATGAGCGTATGGTGGTCGCCCCTCGTGCAGGGGCGTGGATTGAAACATATGGGACCGTCCATGTAGTCCAATCATTACCGGTCGCCCCTCGTGCAGGGGCGTGGATTGAAACTGTTGTTTATCTGTCATAGACTTCGTGACGGGAGGTCGCCCCTCGTGCAGGGGCGTGGATTGAAACTAGGTACTCCCGATTAAAATACACAAAAAGTCCGTCGCCCCTCGTGCAGGGGCGTGGATTGAAACAGCGATGAATCATATTTTAGATACAGAAGGGACTCGTCGCCCCTCGTGCAGGGGCGTGGATTGAAACGTGGACTCCGCTAGGCAGGAAGTGCGGAACGTGGGGTCGCCCCTCGTGCAGGGGCGTGGATTGAAACACCCCGTATGGGGTCTCGCCGTCGAATCAATCCGGTCGCCCCTCGTGCAGGGGCGTGGATTGAAACGGGTAATATCTCAACGGGCGAATCGAATCAAGAACGGTCGCCCCTCGTGCAGGGGCGTGGATTGAAACCGCTTAAATGTAATCATCATGACAACAGTCCCTCGGTCGCCCCTCGTGCAGGGGCGTGGATTGAAACCAGTGCATCCTTCTTGCGGCCCGTAGCTCCGAGAGGTCGCCCCTCGTGCAGGGGCGTGGATTGAAACATCTACTGTGAGGACTGCGACGAATACGCGCCGATGTCGCCCCTCGTGCAGGGGCGTGGATTGAAACAACTGATAGGTGCTGGTAGCACGACCAATAGCTGTCGCCCCTCGTGCAGGGGCGTGGATTGAAACATGTGTGCTGATGTAGCGGCTAGGGCGGTGGTGGGGTCGCCCCTCGTGCAGGGGCGTGGATTGAAACATCAACGACGGGTCAAAGCGGGGAGCGGGGCGCTGTCGCCCCTCGTGCAGGGGCGTGGATTGAAACCCGATGATGCCCTGTAACCGAGCCGCCTTTAGAGTCGCCCCTCGTGCAGGGGCGTGGATTGAAACGGACTATAAACAGGGTCTATGATTTCATACCCGCGTCGCCCCTCGTGCAGGGGCGTGGATTGAAACTCGCCCTTATGTTGTTGATAGTTAGACCTGCAAGGTCGCCCCTCGTGCAGGGGCGTGGATTGAAACAGCTTCTTCCGATTCATCCATCGCCACTTCAAGTCGCCCCTCGTGCAGGGGCGTGGATTGAAACTAGGTACTCCCGATTAAAATACACAAAAAGTCCGGTCGCCCCTCGTGCAGGGGCGTGGATTGAAACTAACATCCTTTCCTTGTTTAATCTAGTTGGGCTTGTCGCCCCTCGTGCAGGGGCGTGGATTGAAACGTAGCACGGCACGCAAATTATATATCCCGAACCCGTCGCCCCTCGTGCAGGGGCGTGGATTGAAACAATTTTTATAGGGGACCGCAAGCCGAACCGCAAGGTCGCCCCTCGTGCAGGGGCGTGGATTGAAACACTGCGAGGATTGTGAAGAATACGCGCCGATTGATGTCGCCCCTCGTGCAGGGGCGTGGATTGAAACAACGCCAAGATACAGATTTTCGGGTTTTGCCTGGTCGCCCCTCGTGCAGGGGCGTGGATTGAAACTCGTAGTAAATCGTCCCGTCAAGAAGCTGAAGACGGTCGCCCCTCGTGCAGGGGCGTGGATTGAAACCACAATGGAATCTCCCAACAAGCGGCGGCGAACGTCGCCCCTCGTGCAGGGGCGTGGATTGAAACAAATGATTTGTTTTTCTACTGTGAGGATTGCGAAGTCGCCCCTCGTGCAGGGGCGTGGATTGAAACGCGCTCAACAGCGCCATGCCACGCACGCTGTTTGGTCGCCCCTCGTGCAGGGGCGTGGATTGAAACATCAGCTTGTCTGCGGTGACCTTGCCGTCCATGACGTCGCCCCTCGTGCAGGGGCGTGGATTGAAACCAATTTTCCAGATATGAAACAAGCGTGTCCAACTGTCGCCCCTCGTGCAGGGGCGTGGATTGAAACAACCCGGTTGTCAAGCAGGACAAGGAAGCCGATGTCGCCCCTCGTGCAGGGGCGTGGATTGAAACAATTATTTAGAGAGACCGCAAGCCGAACCGCAAGGTCGCCCCTCGTGCAGGGGCGTGGATTGAAACGCACCATGAATTATCTATCCTTTGTCAGTTGGGGTCGCCCCTCGTGCAGGGGCGTGGATTGAAACTTCATAGCAAGCGTCACAGTAAAGCTTTCCGTTCGGTCGCCCCTCGTGCAGGGGCGTGGATTGAAACGTGCGACAGACAACCGGACGTCTTGAGATATGCAGTCGCCCCTCGTGCAGGGGCGTGGATTGAAACCTTTTTCCTTTCCTTTCCTTTCCTTTTGATGATGATGGTCGCCCCTCGTGCAGGGGCGTGGATTGAAACTTCTCCGATCCGCCCATGCAATCCAGGCAGAAAGCGGGTCGCCCCTCGTGCAGGGGCGTGGATTGAAACCCGTCCCCTGTCTCTACCCGTCCGGGCAATTAAGGTCGCCCCTCGTGCAGGGGCGTGGATTGAAACAGCACGCCGGCCACGGTAAACGTCAGGCTGTCCGGTCGCCCCTCGTGCAGGGGCGTGGATTGAAACCATTAGAACGGCACCGGCCCGCCTGAAATTTCCGGTCGCCCCTCGTGCAGGGGCGTGGATTGAAACAAAATATCGGCTGATCGCCCCGGCAAATTCATACGTCGCCCCTCGTGCAGGGGCGTGGATTGAAACTCCTGAACGCCAGCGGCCATGTCACCTACTCCAAGTCGCCCCTCGTGCAGGGGCGTGGATTGAAACAGAATCTACGAATACAACTTCTCCGACATCACCGGGTCGCCCCTCGTGCAGGGGCGTGGATTGAAACCATGCGAGGCTCGCTAATTCATGACGCCCTCTACCGGTCGCCCCTCGTGCAGGGGCGTGGATTGAAACTCTGCGGGCCTCCCCATCCTCTCCCGGACGATCCTGTCGCCCCTCGTGCAGGGGCGTGGATTGAAACTCGTTTTCCGGCAAGCAAGACCAGACCGCAAACGTCGCCTCTCGTGCAGGGGCGTGGATTGAAACGGCAATCGCCTCGCAGATCGGCCCGAGGGCGAGGGTGTCGCCCCTCGCGCAGGGGCGCGAATTGAAACGTCACCCCGTCGCGCTCGTCGGCCGCCCGCAGGGGTCGCCCCTCGCACAGATGTGTTGCGGGAGACAGGGATGGATCCCCGCCTTCGCGGGGATGACATCAAAGGGGGCAGGGGATGACGCTTTGAGAAAGGGGGAGGAAATCGAGAGGGATAGCGGGGATGAAATCTGGGGAAAGCGGGGACGTCGTACGGAGAGCGCGGGAATGTATTCGCGGGTGATGGGGGACTGAGAAAGCAGGCGGGCTGGATGTCAGCGGAAAGTTCAGGGGATGAGGCGGAAGCCCTGTTCCTTGAAATGGCCGTCAAAGGTGAATGACGATCCGATTCCGTGGCGCCGCATGATTTCGAAGCTGACGCAGTCAACGAGGCTGAGCCGTCGTCTGGTCGCGACCAGGAGGGCAGCCATTCCCAGCTTGTGAAGCTCGCCCGTGACGTATTCCACGTGAAGGACGGGGACAATGGCCTCCTCGAAGGCCCGGACGGCCTCCATCCCGACACGGCTCTGCATGAGTGCGACGGTCTCCACGAGGACGTAGCTGCTCGTCACCGCCACGGCTCCGGCCTCCAGAATGTCCGTCCATGCGTTCCGCGCCCTGGCATGGTTGTCGTCGTCGCGATCCAAAAGAGCGTAAAATGCGGAGGTGTCGATGAAAACTCTCATCTGTCGTATGCCTCCGCAAGGTAGTCATCATGGCGCTTCGAGACATCGCGCTTTCCGGATTTGAATTTTCCCATGACGTCTAGTGCCCGCTTTTTTTTCTCATCGGCGGGCATCATGATGCCCGAGCGGATCACCCCGTCAACGGCGCGCCGTATGACCTCGGCCATGGATTCGCCCCGGGCGGTCGCGATTTCCTTCAGCGCCCGGGCCTGCTCTTCCGTCAGTTGAATCTGTGTCCTGACCATGGTTACCTCAGTGATTACGGTTACGATGTAATGATTACATAATTTGAGAACTGCGTCAAAGGTATTTTTGACCGGCTTGCTGCCTTCGCGCTTCAGAGTCACGCAAAGAGACGAGAATGGATGCCCGCCTTGGCGGGCGGTCGCAATTGGCATCTTCGCATGGAAATCAGAGTCCGCGGAATCCTTCGCGGGAATGACCATCCGGCAGAAGGCCTCCCGGTTTTTTCGTGATTAAACGCAGGCGTTTTGATAGATTACTGCCGGAACACCTGCCGGGAGCCGCGATGATGACGCTCGAGTACAAGGGACACATCGCCGAGATCCTGAAAGCCGCCAAGCGGATCGAAGGGACTGTGCGGGGGCTCTCCCGCGAGGATTTCCTGCGGGACCAGGCCCGGGTTGCCGCCGCGGGCGACGAGCTTGCCTCGATCGGGCGGGCCGTCCGGAATCTCCCCGGGAAAATCCGCCTGCGTTACCCGGCGATCGACTGGGACGCCTGGCCCGGCATGGCCGAGGCCTCCGGCGACGGACTCTGGGACGCGGTTGCGAGACGCGCGCCCGTCTTCGCGGAGCAGGTGAACCGGATCCTGTTCGACATCACGGATTGAAAGGAAAGCGAATGAAGCCGGCCGTCGTGATCGTGGACATGCTCAGGGACACCCTCGAAGGGGCCCACCCCATGCCCATCAAGGAACTGGGCCGCGAGATCGTGCCCGCCGTCAACCGCCTGACGGAATTTGCGCGGCAACGTTCCATCCCCGTGATCTTCTCCATGGACAGCTTCCTCCCCGGCGATTTCATCTTCGAGGGCAGGATGAAGAGCCACTCGCTCCGGGGGACCCGGGGGGCAGAGGTGACGGAGCTGCTCACGCAGGCCGGGACGGACCACTACTCGCCCAAGCGCCGCTTCAGCGCCTTCTACAAGACGGACTTGGATCAGACGCTGCGGCTCCACGGGGCCGACACGGTCGCCCTCTGCGGGATCGCGACGCACTGGTGCGTGCTGTCGTCGGCATTCGACGCCCTCTCGAACGACTTCCGCGTCGTCATCCTCGAGGACTGCTGCGCGAGCTTCAGCCGCGAGATGCACGAAAACTGCCTCGCGATCTACCGCAAGAACCCCCTGTACCCGCTGCTGCGCGTGATGACGCTCGATGCGTTCCTGGCCGAACTGGAGGGGACATGAGGAGGCTCAGCTCCCGGGAGTTCGACCGGGCCGTCCAGCGGGCGATCCTCCGCATCCCGCCGCCGATCCGCAAGCACCTGGACAACCTGGTCATCTCCGTCCAGAAGCGCCCGCCGCCGGAGCTGCTGGAGGAGATGGGCCTGCCGCCCGACGAGCCGCTCCTGGGCGTCTACACGGGAGCCTCCCTGATGGAGCGCTCCCACTTCGACATGCTGCAGTACCCGGACACGATCCAGATCTTCCAGGAACCCCTCGAGGAGATGTGCGAAACGCTGGACGAACTGGAGGAGGAGATCGAGATCACCGTGGTGCACGAGGTGGCCCACTTCATCGGGATGACCGAGGAGGAGCTCTACGAGCTGGGCTATGAGTGAGAAAGAGTCCCGGGGCCGGAAGCCCCGTACGGATGGATCAGGCAGAAGGCTGACAGTGGGGTGGAAACCCCCGGGGACGGCACGGCTGTCTGGAGACAGGTGACATGTACGACACGCTCAGGAACGTGGCGCTTGCGGCGAGCGCCGTCATCCTCTTCTTCTTCGTTCTCTTCGTCGTCAACCAGACGGCGCAGGTGGTGGGGCTTGCCGACCGTGTGAGCCCTGCCTTCGGGACGGCGGTGCTGTGGTTTCTCGTCGGTCTCTATGCCGCGCTGATCCTCGCCGCCTCGGTCTTTTTCCTGCGGCTTCCCAAACCGCTCGTGCCGCCCGAAACGGAGATGGAGCCGGAATTTTCCCGCTACCTCGACGCCCTGCGGACGCGGCTGGCCGCAAACCCGCGGCTCAAGGGCTTCGATCTGTCGGACCGCGCCGGGATCGAGAGCGCCCTGGCCTCGCTCGGCCGGGAGTGCGACGTCATCATCCGGGACAGCGCGGCCGCCGTCTTTGTGAGCACGGCCATCTCCCAGAGCGGGCGGCTCGACACGGTCTTCGTGCTCACGGCCCACGTCCGCATGGTGTGGCGCATCGCCTCGATCTACAACCAGCGACCGGCGCTCCGGGAGCTCGTCCGCCTCTACGCCAACGTTGCCGCCACGGCCCTCGTGGCGGGTGAGCTGGACGAGGCGGAGATCAGCGAGCAGATCGAGCCGATCCTCTCGTCGGCCCTCGGCGCCGTGAGCCTCTCCGTGCCGGGCATGCAGGCCGCGGCCTCCATCGTGGTCACCTCGATCCTCACGGGGGCCGCCAACGCCTTCCTCACCCTGCGCGTGGGGATCATCGCCAGAAGGTGGTGCGGCAGCCTCGTCGTCGACGAGCGCCGCGCGCTGCGCCGCACGGCCACGGCCGAGGCGGCCAGGCTCCTGGGCTCGATCGTCAAGAGCGGGACGGCGCGGATCTCCCGGGGCCTGTGGGATGCCTCGAAGGACAAGGTGGGCGGCGCCTTTTCGGGGCTCACAGGTGTTGCCCGCGACATCAAGGACTCCATCCTTGCGCTGCTCAAGATCAAGAAGGGCGAAGAGTGAGGCCGGTCGCGGAATGATGCCGAGAAAGGGGAATCCCGCCGCCGGCCCGATCGCGGCCCTCGCCTTCATCTCCCTGGTCTGGGGCTACAACTGGGTCGTCATGAAGGAGTCGCTGCGTTACGCGGGGCCCTTCGACTTCAACGCCCTGCGGATGGCGCTCGGAAGCGTCTTCCTCTTCGCCTTCATGGCCTGGAAGCGCGAACCCCTGCGGCCGCCCTATCCCGTCTGGACGGCCCTCATCGGGCTCACCCAGACCTCCCTCGGAACGGGCCTGATCGTGTGGGCCCTCGTCACCGGGGGGGCCGGGAAGACCTCGATCCTCGTCTACACCATGCCGTTCTGGATCCTGCTGCTCGCCTGGCTCGTCCTGGACGAGAAGGTGCGGGGCGCCCTGTGGCTCCCCATTGCGATGGCCTTCTGCGGGCTGGTCTGCATCCTCGAACCCTGGGCCCTCGGGGGCACGGCCCAGAGCAAGATGCTCGCCGTGATTTCCGGGGTGTGCTGGGCGGCCGGCGCCGTGATCCTGAAGCTCCTGGGCCGGCGCTACCTCAAGCTCGACCTGATCCGCATCACGACCTGGCAGCTCATCTTCGGGACCATGCCGCTGATCCCCGTCGCCTTCCTGGCACCCTCGCCGCCCATCGACTGGTCGCCCTACTTCATCGGCTCGATCGCCTACAACTCCGTGCTCGTCTGCGGGGTGGCCTTTCTGATGTGGACCTACGTCATCGACCGCCTGCCGGCGGGGCTGGCCGGCCTCGGGACCCTTGCCGTACCCGTTGTGGGCATGACGGGCTCGCGCCTGCAGCTCGGCGAGCCGATCGGCTACTGGGAGGGGTGGGGCATCGCGCTCGTCGTGGCGGCCCTGGCGCTGCTGTCGCTCATGCGGCTGCGCGAGCGCCGCAGGGCGGACATGGTCCCCGCGCAGGAGTGACCGGGGGAGCCGCCGGGCGGGAAGAAAGGGCGCGGTCGGGAAGAGCGGGGCGGGGACGGCGGGGCTTGATCTCTGACCGGTCACCCGCCGGCGGAAACCGGGGCGAGGCGGGGGTCGAACCAGGCGAGGACCGTGCCGTTTTTCTCCCTCGCGTAGGCGTGGTAGAGGTCGGGGACGACTTCGAGGGTCACCTCGGCGCCCGCCGCCGCGAGTTCCTTTCGTCCCATCACCGCCCGCCAGGCGGGGAACATCCAGTCCTTCGCCCCGTGCACCCAGAAAATGCGGCGGCCTTTCGCGCAGGCCAGGCTGAAAGGGGCCAGGATGCCAGAAAACACGGCAAAGTGCGTGAAGGAGGTCTCTGCGTCGAGGGCGCGCTTGAGGACGTAGGTGGCCCCGTCGGAGAGCCCCGTCAGCAGGATGCGGCTGCGGTCGATGGCCCACCGGCCGGTCGCGTGATCGAGAACCTTCTGCAGCAGCGCCGCATCGGCGTCGCGCCCCGTGATCGACCACGTGATGTTCAGGGATGCGGGGCAGGCCAGGGCGAAGCGCCTGCAGCGCGCCTCCCGCAGCCAGCTCCAGAGGAAATCCCTCCCGTGGCCGAAGCCCCCGTGCAGGGCGACGACGAGGGGGAGAGGCTCCGACCCGCCCTGGTGGCGGGGGATGTAAAACGATACGCCGCCCCGGGCGTAGGGGTCGGTGTCGAGGCCGTCGTGAAAAAGGTTCTCGGCCGGGTTCTCCTCCGGGTCGAACCGGGGGCCGGCGGCGCCGTTCCGGACGTCGGGTTCGAGGAAAAACCGGTTGACGGCCGGCAGGAGCGGGCAGAGCGGCAGGAGCATTTCCTGGACGCGGTGCATCCGCCGGCCGGCCTTCCGGACATTGACGAGGGCCTGCTCGAGCCACTCGGTCTCCGTCGTCGCCGCCAGGGCATCGGCGCACATCGCCGAGGCCTCGAGGAGCGTCCGCCGGGCATCCTCCGTTCCCGGCGCGGCCGGGGCGGCCTCGAGGCCGCTCCGCGCCTTCGCCAGGGCGTCCGCAAACGGCGCGAATTGCGCGCGCAGTTTCGGCACGATGCCCGGGTAGTAGTGCCGCTGGGCGGACTCGAAGGCCTCCAGCGCCGCGGCGAGCCGCTCCGAGAGCGTTTCCATGCTTTCCCGGGAAACGATCGTCAACGCTTCCGTCTCCTTTTTTCTGCGGGCCGCACGCCCTGTCCCCGGGATCCGCGTGTCGCGCGAGGCCGGCCTTCGGCCGGTTACCGGTCGATCGTGGTCTCCGAGACGTCGAGATGCGCGGCGATCTCGATGCGCTGCGGCGCAGCCTCGGGATCGACGACGCCCGAGCGCGGCGCAAAGAAAAAGACCTGGACGATCCTCAGATCCGCCTGCTCCTCGCCGTCCCCGTGTTCCCGGTATCCCCAGAGCCAGCCGTCGAGGCGGTACTTCTCCGGCCGGGCCAGGTGCTGTTCCGCCTCCCGGTGCGCCGTGTCGAAGGGTTTGATCCGGGCGATCTTTCTGACCCCCGCGATCTCGCGCCAGGTCTTGGCGACCCGCGCGATCGATCCGTCATTGTTCATCACGATCCGGATCTGCCCGCCGTCGCCGAGCACGGGGATGCTGTGCCCGTCCAGGTCGATCCGGCGCCGGTACTGGAGGATCACGCTCTTCTGGCGCCGGGCGACCTCGTAGATCCTGTTGACGACGGGAACCGATTCGAGAACCATGCGGATGCCCGCGGGCGCGGCGTTCGTCTCGGCAAGGCCCATCTCCCGGAGGAACAGGTCGGCGCGCTCGAGGTACTCCTCCTCCGCCAGGGGCCGGTCGCCTGCATCGAATTGAGACCGGCCGATCATCCGCACGGCCCCGCTTCCCGGGTAGACCCGCACCGCAAAGCCCGTTGTCCCCTCCAGGTCCCGCGAGTAGAGGGCGCCGTCGCGCGGTTCGTAGGAGAGGGCCCTGAGCGCCGGCGGAATCGGCATGGGCCTGAGGGTGTAGATGGGGGCCCACTGGGGGATTCCCGCCTCGCAGGGGCTGTCGGCTGTCCGTTTCGTGCGGAAGGCGACGGGGTACTGGGCGTGGTAGTGGGAGGCCGCATGGGGGCCGGCTGACAGGACGAATGCCTCGTCGAGAAGGGCTGTCCGTTCCACGTCCGGTCCGCCCCGCGTGATGCAGAGGGGCACGGTCCCCTCGCGTCCCTGGCGGAACCCCTCGATGAAGGCATCCGCCACGCCGTAGCCGCCCGCGGCCCGGTTGTAGAGGTCCCAGACCCTGCGGACATCGCCGGGGCCGCAGTACGCGGTTGTCGAGAACCCGCACACCATCCGGAGGCCCGGGCCGAGAAGCGTTCCCCAGCGCTCGTAGGCGTTCCGCATGAGCACCGTGTCCTGTGTGCCGTCGAAGCTATCGGGACAGCCGAACGCCGGGGCGGGCGCCGGGCATTCCCTGGGCCCGTGGGCCAGGACGTGCGAGGCGCATTGCCAGAAGTACCGCAGGCCGTCCCCGGTCCCCGTGCCGTTGCCGAGGAGCATTTTCCGCGGGTCCACCGTGTGGGTCTCCGATGCGCTCTGGGGACACTTCAGGGGGTCTTTCCCGTTTGGCATGGCGAGCCACGTGTCCGGCGTTCCGCAGGTGGCGCTGAAGAAAAGGTGCGCCGTATCGACGCCGTTGTAGCGGTCCGTGTCCCTGCCCGCAGGATCGACCGCCGTGTCGTGGAAAAACGGCTCGGCGTAGCACAGCCCCTCGTGCATCGGGCTTTTCGCCTTCGCGGGGAAGGGGGCGCCGGCCAGGAATTCCGCGGCCGTCTCCCGGGGGCCGCCGGGCGCGCCGGGGGCCGTCCGGACGGTGAACTCCGGGGGGCCGGGAAGGGCCGACGTCTGCAGGGGATGGCAGGCGACGAGGGCCGAGGCCCCCAGGACGGCCATCGCCCCGAGGGCGCATCGGGTGATCGTCTGCATGGGGTGTCGAACGGGTCCGGCCTGCCTGCCGTCTATTTTTTTTCGATGGTCTTCGACTTGATCTTCTTGATCTCTTCCAGGATCTCCGCCTTCCTGACGATGCCCTTTCTGTCCAGGAGGTTCACGAGGGCCTCCGAAAGCACCACCTCGTAGACCATCATCTCCTTGATGTCCTCGAACTGCTCCGGGTCCAGCTGTTTCGTCATGGGAATCTCCAGTGTCTCTCCGGTCTGTCTTGTCTGGCGGGGCTGTATGGTCCAGGCCCCCTTGCTCTTCCCCGGCTGCCCGCAGCCTACACCGGAGCCGCCTGCGATTTCAAGCGATGAAAAGGTCCTTCGTGGAAAAATTCGGATCGCTCGTCAGGTTCACGCCCAGCCGCCGCAGGCCCGCCTCGTCGCCCGGCGTGGGGATGTGGGTCATGTGCACCTCGCAGTTGGCCAGTTCGCTGAGCCTTTCGAGGGCGAGCTGGGCAGCGGGATTGGACGCGGAGCTGATCGACAGGGCGATGAGCGTCTCCTCGAGGTCGAGGCTCACGCTCTTCTCGTTGAGGATGCGCGTCTTGAGGTTCCGGACGGACTCGGTGATGGACTCGGGCAGCAGCTTGATCATGGACGGGATCCCCGCCAGGTGCTTGATGGCGTGGATGACCACGCTCGAGGCCGCGTGCAGCAGCGGCGAGTTGTTGCCCGTGACGATCGTGCCGTCCTTGAGCTCGATCGCGGCCCCGCAGTAGATGCCCTCGTCTCCCTTGTCCTGGGCCCGGGCCTCGCCGGCCGCCCGGCGTGCCGGCTCGACCACCTTGCGGTATTCCGGCACGAGGTGGAAGTCCTTGAGGAAAAGCTCGGCCCGCTGGACCGTCTCCCGGTCGGCGAACCCCATGGCGTACTCGCAGCGGTAGCGGAAGTAGCGCCGGATGAGCTCCTGCTGCGCCGCCTCCTGCGTGACCCCGTCGTCGACGATGGCAAAGCCCGCGCGGTTCACGCCCATGTCCGTGGGCGACTTGTAGAAGGACTCGCCGCCCGTGATGCGTTCCATGATGCGCTTGAGCAAGGGGAAGGCATCCACGTCGCGGTTGTAGTTCACCGCGATCCTGCCGTAGGCCTCCAGGTGGAAGGGGTCAATGATGTTGAAGTCCCGGATATCGGCCGTGGCGGCCTCGTAGGCCACGTTGACGGGGTGCCTGAGCGGGAGGTTCCAGATCGGGAAGGTCTCGAACTTGGCGTAGCCCGAGCGGATGTCCCGCCGGTAGTCGTGGTAGAGCTGGGAGAGGCAGGTGGCGAGCTTGCCGCTGCCCGGTCCCGGTCCCGTCACGACGACAAGGGGCTTTTCCGACTCGATGTAGTCGTTGACCCCGTAGCCCTCGTCGCTCACGATGAGATCCACGTCCGTGGGGTAGCCCTTCGTGTAGCGGTGCGTGTAGACCCGGATGTCCCGACGCTCGAGCTTGTTCTTGAACTGCCGGGCCGCGGGCTGGTTCTCGAACCGGGTGATCACGACCCCCAGGACGCTGATGCCCCGGTTGCGCAGTTCGTCGATGAGCTTCAGGGCGTCGGCGTCGTAGGTGATGCCGAAGTCCGCGCGGATCTTCTTGCGCTCGATGTCACCGGCGAAGATGCACAGCAGCAGGTCCACCTTGTCCCTGAGGTGCTGCAGCAGCCGGAGCTTGACGCTGGGGTCGTAGCCGGGCAGGACCCGGGCGGCGTGGTAGTCGTACAGGAGCTTCCCGCCGAACTCGAGGTAGAGGCGGTTGTTGAAACGCTCGACGCGCTGAAGAATCTCCGCGGACTGCTCCTGGATGTACTTCTCGTTGTCGAAGCCCACCTTGCCGGTCATCGCCACCCCCGTCGGGCGTCAGAATTGGAACGTCTCCGGGGGTGCACGTTAGCGGGTTTCGCCCGATTTGTAAAGCCTTTTACAGGCAACCGGCGAGCCACGTCATGCCCTTCTCTGCTGCCGGCAGGGAGGGGCGGTCGTCGCCCTCGGGCAGCCCGGCGGCGGGGTCTTCAGCGATTTGCCATTCGGTGTCGGGATCGTGAGCGTGAGGGGGCTCGTCGATGGGTTCATTGCGCCCCGATGTCGCGAGGCCGGAACCGGCGCGAGCCGCGACGCAGGCAGGGGCATGCAGACTACTGGGGCGCTCCCGCACAGATTTCCGTGGGCGGCCTGTTGTCGGCGGGCTGCACGGGGTCCTGCTTCTCCCTTGCCCACCTGACGGGAACGCTGCAGCCGGGGCAATACCCAGAATAATACTTCGCCATCTCCTCGTCGGTGCCGTACACCGCGACGCCCCTGTGGGGGCATCCGGGCCTGTGTCGGGCCATGTCGGCCCATTTCTTCATTTTCATGACTGTCGGCTTCCTCCTGCGAACCGCTGTCGCATTCACTGCCCCGGCGCCGCACCCTCCTGTTCACAGGGCCACCCGGTCCGGCTGATCGTGAGGCGCCCCTGGATCGTCATCAGTTGAAAGCGCTTTTTCAGTTCACGCGACGCATTCTCGATGATCAGCTCGCCCTTGTTTCTGCACAGCTGGTTGTAGAGCAGGATGATCGTGTGAAGGCCCAGGGTGTCGATCGTTCTGACCCGGGCCAGGTCGAGGACAATCGTCTCCAGGTCGTGCCGCGCATACGCCTGCGCCTGCCTGTGCATGGACTCCGCCTCTTCGGCCATCAAATCCCCGCCAGGCGTCACGTAAATGACTTTTCTTCGTTCGTCACAGCACACCAGCATCTCGTCACGTATCGCGCAGTCCTGTGATCAGTTTTCTGCGGGTAAACTGCTTTTTATAGAGACAACTTGCGTGCCATGTCCGTAACTTGTTAAAATATAAGCGAAATCAATAATTTGGAGGGGTTGACGCAGGGGAAAAGTGTAAATGACGCCGACACCTCGGCTGCGAGATTCGGGTCATTTCTCGAGTAACAACAGGTAATGATTATAGATTTTACACTTCTGCGAACTCGTAAATGATCCCGACAATATCTGCGCGGAACCCTTCATCCGCGACAATGACAAATACGAAAAAAGTCCTATGCCGGCCTCGGATTCCCGTTACAAGTAACGAACGGGCAACACTGCTATCGATTTCCCGGCTGAGCGGCGCCTTCGAGTACTTCGGCGGTGTGCCCGCCTGTCGCTATTCCTTCGCGTCGGAGCGGAGCACGAGATTGTCAATCCCGTGCTCGGCGAACTCCGCCTCGTAGGGCTCGGCGAACTCGTAAAACCTGGTGACGCGATCGATGGGGGACATCGTCCTGATCGCTTTTTCTCCCAGGGCCCGGACGAAGTCGCGTTCCCCCAATCGTTCGGTCAGTTCGTCCCAGAAGGAGACATCCATAAACTCGTCGATAAGCTCCAGCATTTTCTGCTCGAATTCCCTGTCATGGTAGTACTTGCCGTCCTTTTCATCGAGATCGACGTTCTTGAGGTCGAAGAATTTCCCCTGGGAGAGGATGTACTGCTCGAGCCGTTCGAATTCGTCGTCAGGCCTTTCCTCCTTGCATGAATTGACGACCCAGTTGGCCAGGAACAGGGCCTTCACGAGCGTCTTGTAGTGGGTTTTGCTGATCTCGATCTTCATCTCGGCCTCCTGTACACGTCCTTCCTGTGCCCCACGGTCAGCGCCAGCATCACTTCATCCCGGCGGTCGATGGAGTAAATGACCCTGTAATCTCCGCACCCGTAACGAAAAAGGCCGCGGAAGATCCCCTTCAGGGGTTTTCCGAGCACGATGGGGTGTTCCGAAAGGTGATCATCAACCTTGCCCACGATCTCACTCGCCCTGGCCTTGTCGAGCTTCCTGAGTTCCCCCAACGCATCTTCATGCCAGGCGACCTTATAGCTCAAGGAGTTTTTTGACCTCCTTGCTCGTGTAATATTTTGCATTCTTTTCGGAGATGCGCTCGAGGGCCAGGTAAGCATCTTCATACTCATCAAGGTATTTCTCCAGCATGTCCTTGATGTAGAAGCTCTTGGGCCTCTTGGTCTTTTCAGCCAGGTTTTCGAGTCTCTGCTCGATATCGTCCGAGATCCGGACATTCAAAGTCTTCGCCATGGCTATTCTCTCCGTCTATGTATAATATGTATGACATGTATTATATGAGATACTTGTAATGTCAAGTGTTATAGTCCTGCTCGTTGACTGCAACGCGGGATAAAGCGGGGAGGGAGAACAAAAAAGGGGCCGGCCTTGTCAGGCCAACCCCTTGCTTTCCTGGTGGGTCAGGGCGGAGTCGAACCGCCGACACTCGGATTTTCAGTCCGATGCTCTACCTGCTGAGCTACCGACCCACGATTTTTGAAGATGCATTAAGTAAATAAATTGCCTTGATTTGTCAAGGCATTTTTTGGCGGGATCTCCACCTCGACGACCTGGTAGAGATCGATGACGACGGTGCCGGCGATCTTGTCGTGCCAGGCCTGCTTGCGCCGGTCCGCGCCCGCCCAGAGAAAGCCCATGAGCATGGGCAGGGCCGAGACGATGTAGCCCACCCAGCGCAGGAAGGCCGTCCCAAAACCGATCGGCCCGCCCGTCTCCTCGACGACGCGAAGCCCCATGAGGCGCTTGCCCGGGGTCTGCCCCGTCGTGCCATGGAAGTACGTGAAGTAAGCCATGTCCAGAAAGAGGGTGACGGCCTGGTAGAGCAGGAAGACCCTCCCCCCCAGGGCCATCAGGGCCTCCGGATCGGCGGCCATGTCGTAAGCGGAGATGCCGAGGCCGAAGGCGGTCGAGCCCAAGATCAGCAGGATCATGCCGAGGAAACCCAGGATGACCTTGTCGATCGTGAAGGCGTAGAGCCGCCGCCAGAACCCGCCGTATTGCCTATCCATCGAGACCCTTTCTCTCGAGAGCGCCGATCAGCCCGCATTCATACTGGAAAATGGCGAGAATGGCAAGGGCCGCCGTCTCGACCCGCAGGACGAGCCGCCCGAGGCTCGCGGTGAGAAACCCGGACTGCCGCGCAAGGTCGGCCTCCTCGGCCGAGAGGCCGCCCTCGGGGCCGATGACGAGAAAGAACTCCTTCGCCGACCGGTTTTCCGCGTCTTTCAGGATCTCCCGGATGGAGCGTTCGGTCTCGGACTCCCAGAAGAGGATCTTCACGGCCCCCGACTCGGCGCTTCCCAGGGCTTCCCGGAAAGGGAGGGGCTCCGCGATATCGGGGACGTCGGGACGGCCGCACTGCTCGGCCGCCTCGGCGGCGATCCGGCGCCAGCGCTCGAGCCTCCGGGCCGCCCTCTCCTCGGTCCGCCTCGGGACGGTCCGGGAGGAAAGGAAGGGGACGACCCGCGCCGCGCCCAGCTCTGTGGCCTTCTGGACGATGAACTCCATCTTGTCGCCCTTCGGCACGGCCTGGGCGAGCGTGATGCGCACGGGGATTTCAGGGGGTTTGTGCCGGCGGGCGGTGATCCTTGCCGTGCCCCTGCGGCCCTCGAGGCGGTCGATCACGCCGCGGCACTCCCAGCCCGTCCCGTCGAACAGCAGGATCTCGTCGCCGCGTCCCAGGCGGAGCACCGTACGCAGGTAGCGCACCGTGTCCGCGGTCAGCTCGACCGTGTCCCTCTCTTCTCGGACCGGGGGGGAATAGATCCGGGGAATCATCCCTCAGGCCTTCGGCGACTTTCGGTAGACGCAGCAGACCCACTCCTTGTCGCCAATGAACTTGTGCCGGGTCAGGTCGTCGCGGGTGAAGGCCTTCTCCACGTCGTCCCAGTTCTTCTCGATGATCCCGGAGATGACGAGATAGCCGCCTTTCTCCATCATCCTGACGAGATGCGACTGGATCCTGATGAGCGTCTCCGCCGTGAGGTTGGCCACGATCAGCTCGAAGGTCCCCTTGATCCGGGCCACGTCGCTGTTGATGATCACGACGCGGTCGCCCACGTGGTTGACGGCCACGTTCTTGTGGGCGATCTCCACGGCCTGCGGGTCGATGTCGACGCACAGGACGGTCGAGGCGCCGAGCTTGGCGGCCGAGATGCCCAGGATGCCCGTGCCGGTGCCCACGTCCAGGACGCGCCACTTCGGAAAGGATCGGTCCTTCAGAAGGATCTCCTCCATGGCCTCGAGGCACATGCTCGTCGAGGGGTGCTGGCCCGTGCCGAAGGCCATGCCGGGGTCGATCTCGATGACCGTCTCGCGACCCGTGGCGGAGTACCGCTCCCAGGAGGGCTTGACGATGATGTTCTTGCCGATCCGCAGGGGCTTGAAGTAGCGTTTCCAGACCTCGCTCCACTGCGGGTCGACGATCGCCTCCGTGTCGAAGACGGGTTTCTCCTTGTCGGGAAAGAGCTCGGCCAGGGAGTCGATGTAGGCCTGCAGCCGGGCCGCCCGCTTCGCGTCGCCGGCATCGGAGGGGAAGTAGGCGTTGAGGACATGCTCGTCCTTTGCCTCGGGCTCGGGAAGGTCGGAGATCCCCGGCTCTAGGTACTCCTCGAAGACCCCCTGGGCCCCCATCTCGGTGAGGAAGTTGGACAGGGCCTCGTCCAACTCCGGCGGGACGCGGAGCCGAAAACGGACCCACTTCTCTTTCGGTGCGGCGGACTGATCCATGCTGCCCGGCATGACACCTCCTTGCGGTGCGATCCTGCGGAAAGGGGGGGTCGGCACCCTGCCTCCCGGCATCCCGCGCAGGGGACAGCGGGGAAGCCCCCGGAAGGTTTCAGACTGGCTGTATAGCCTGTTTTTCGAGAGATTTCAAGCAGCTTGAATTTTGATACCCGTCGTGATAGCTTCAATCCTCAGCCGGTTCAACGGGAGAAAACTGTAGATTTCATGAGGTATTACCCGGTCGGGCTCGACATCACGGGCAGGCATTGCCTCGTCGTCGGCGGCGGCGAGGTCGGGCGGAGGAAGGCCGAGCGCCTCCTCGAATACGGGGCCCGCGTGACCATCGTGGACAGGACGCTGACGCCCGGCCTGGAGGCCCTCGTGCGAGAGGGGCGCATCCGCCACGTGGCGGCCGACTACGGCGAGGCTCTCCTCAAGGGGGCCTTTCTTGTCATCGGGGCGACGGACGACCGCGCGGTCAACGACCGGATTTTCCGCGACGCCCGCCGGAGGAAGGTTCTCGCCAACATCGTCGACGACCCGGGCCGCTGCGATTTCGTCCTGCCCGCCCTGTGCCGGCAGGGGGACCTGGTGATCACCGTCGCGACGGGGGGGAGGAGCCCCGCCCTGGCGAAGAAACTCCGGCGGGAGCTCGAGGAGCGCTACGGGCCCGAGTACGGCGTCTTGCTGAAGATCATGGGCGAGCTCCGCGGCCGGATCATCGAGCGCGGGGAAGGATCCGACGAGAACCGCGCGACCTTCGAGGCCCTGGTCGACTCGGACATCCTGGAGCGGATCCGCAGGGGGCACTGGAGAAAGGTCGGGCAGGCCGTGAAAGAGCTGGCAGGCGTCGATCTCGACCTCGCCGCCATCCGGCGGGAGGCCGCGGGACGCCCCTCCCGCAAATCGGGGGGAAGGTGATGGATACGCTGTTCTTCAAGGCGGCCCTGGCAGCCTACTTCGCCGCGACAGCGGGATACCTCGTGTCGCTCGTGGCCCGGCGCGTCGTGATGGCGCGGATCGCCACGTGGATCCTCGGCCTCGCCGTGGCCCTTCACACGGTGCACTTCCTGGAGATGTGCGCCGAACGGGGGCTCAACGTGGCCGTGAACCTCTTCGAGGCGGTTTCGTTCTTTGCCTGGATCGTCTCGAGCGCCTATCTCGTATTCCAGCTGCGGACCCGGACAAGGGTTCTCGGGGCCATCGTGGCGCCTTTCGCCGTGATGCTCATGATGCTCGCGTCGCTGGGCGCCGAAGGGACCCTCGCGATCCCCGACGCCCTGCAGGGCAGGCTCGTGCCCGTCCACGTGACGCTTTCGATCATCGGCGAGGGGCTCTTCGCCCTCGCCTCGCTGGCGGGGGTCATGTACTGCATCCAGGACCGCCAGATCCGCCGGCGCAGGATGGGCGGCCTGGCCCGGTACCTGCCGTCGCTGGGGGATCTCGACAGCATCAATCACGCGGGCCTGCTGTGGGGGTTCCCGCTGCTCACCCTGGGGCTCATCGCCGGGTCCGTCTGGGCCAAGACGGCCTGGGGCGGGAGCCAGTGGGTCACGGACCCCAAGACGTTGTGGTCGTTTGCCGTGTGGTGCTTCTATGCCTTCCTGCTGCACCAGCGCCTCGCCATCGGCTGGAAGGGCAGGAGGATCGCCGTGCTGTCCATCGCGGCCCTCGTCGTGCTGATCTCGGCATTCATCGGGGTCAACTTCCTGAGCGGAGTGCACAGGTTCACGTAGGGCAGGAGAGCCTGAGGGACGAGACGCGTGGAGAGCGGAAGTGCGGAAGTGAAGAAGAGCGGATGAATTTGAAGAGTGCTTTTTGTCGGTCATGAATGTCATCCTCGTCGGCATGAATCACAAGACGGCGCCCCTGGAGATCCGGGAGCGGCTCACGCTTTCCTGCGGGGAGGGCCTGCACCCGCTCGAGGAACTCCTCAGGGTCGAGGCGGTCCAGGAGGCCCTCTACCTGTCGACGTGCAACCGCGTGGAGGTCGTGGCCCGGGCCGGGGACGTCGAGGAGGCCGTCGCGAGGGTGAAGGCCTTCATCCTGCGGCACGGCAACCTGGATGCCGCCGAACTGGAGAAGTGCCTCTACGTTCACTGCGGCAGCGACGCCGTGCGCCACCTCTTCCGGGTCGCCTCGAGCCTGGACTCCATGGTGATGGGCGAGCCCCAGATCCTCGGCCAGATGAAGGACGCCTACCGGGACTGCGTGGAGCAGAAGGCCTCGGGGATCATTCTCAACAAGCTGCTCCACCACGCCTTTCGCACGGCCAAGCGCGTGCGGACGGAGACGGCCATCGCCGGCAACGCCGTCTCGGTGAGCTATGCCGCCGTGGAGATGGCCAAGAAGATCCTGGGCAGCCTGGAGGGCAGGACGGTCCTGCTGGTCGGGGCGGGTGAGATGTCCGAGCTTGCCGCCCGGCACCTGCTCAAAAACGGGGCCGGGAGGATCATCGTGGCCAACCGCACTTACGCGCGGGCCGCGCAGGTCGCCGGGGAGATCCAGGGGACTCCCGTGGGGTTCGAGCAGCTCGAGGAGAAGCTCCAGGAGGCCGACATCGTCATCAGCTCCACGGGGGCCGCGGGCTACGTCATTACGCCGCCCATGGTCCGGACGGCCCTGCGGCGCCGGAAGAACCGCCTGCTCTTCCTGATCGATATTGCCGTCCCGCGCGACGTGGATCCCGATACGGGCCGGATCGAAAATGTCTTTCTCTTCAACATCGACGACCTGCAGGGCGTCGTTGACGAGAACGTGCGAAACCGCCACCGGGAGGCCGAGAAGGCCGAGGGCATCATCGGCGAGGAAGTCCTGAGATTCGCCGAGTGGTACAACACCCTCGAGGTGGTCCCCACGATCGTGTCGCTCAGGGAGAAGGCGGAGTCGATCCTGCGGGCCGAGCTGGAGCGGTCCGGATCGTGGCTGAGAGGCCTCGGCGAGGAGGACCGGAAGAACGTCGAGATCCTGGCCGCTCAGATCATCAACAAGATCCTCCACGATCCCGTCACGGGGCTCAAGGAGGAGAGCCGGTCCAACGGGGCCATGCCGTACGTCGCGGCGATCCGGAAACTCTTTCGCCTCGAGGGCGGGGAGCCGTGATGCCGAGGGGATCGCGCATGTTTCGGGCATCGGGCCTGCGGTAAGCGGAAGGCGGGTGGCAGTCGCATCGGGTTGCCCGGTCGGCGCGGGGAAACGAATGAGCAAAGGAGAACGGACATCGGACGGGTACTGAGGGTAGGGACGCGGGGAAGCCGGCTCGCGCTCAGGCAGGCGGGAATGGTCATGGAGGAGCTCCGCCGGCGACGGCCGGGCCTCACCCTGGATGTCCACGTCATCAGGACGGCGGGCGACCGGATGCAAGACGTAGCGCTCGCCCAGATCGGCGGCAAAGGGGTGTTCGTGAAGGAGCTCGAGGAGGCCCTGCTCGAGCGGCGCATCGACCTCGCGGTCCACAGCATGAAGGACGTGCCGGCGCTGCTTCCCGAGGGCCTCGAGATCGCCGCCATGCTCGAGCGGGAGGACCCGAGGGACGTCCTCATCTCGAAGGGGAACTTCAAGCTCGAACGGATCCCCCCGCGCGCCCGGATCGGCACGGGGTCCCTGCGGCGGGGATGCCAGCTGAAAAACATCTACATGGACGTGGAGATCGTCCCCATCCGCGGCAACCTGGACACGAGGATCAAAAAGATCGAACGGGACCGCCTCGACGGGATCATCGTGGCGGCGGCCGGCCTGAAGCGCATGGGCTGGCAGGACCAGGCCTCGCAGTTCATCCCCCCCGAGATCATGACGCCCGCCATCGGGCAGGGCGCCCTCGGGGTCGAGGTGCGCAAGGGCGAGGACGTCGGAGAGATCGTCTCCGTCCTGAACCACGAGAGGACGTTTACCGAGGTGAGCGCCGAGCGGGCCTTCCTGGCCGTCTTCGGCGCGGGGTGCCAGGTGCCGCTGGCGGCCTACGGAAAGGTCGAGAAGGACTCGATCACCGTGACGGGGCTCGTGGGGAGCCTCGACGGCCGGATGCTTGTCAAGGACCGCGTCCGGGGACCTGTCGCCGAGGCCGAGCGGATGGGGCGCATCCTGGCGGAGCGGATCCTGGCCGCCGGGGGCAGGCAGATCATGGACGAAGTCTACAGGCGGCTTTCGTAAAAGCCGGCAACAGCAACAGAACCACCCGGATGCCTGTCTTTTCCGCGGCCGGGTGTCTGGCCGGCGAAACGTTGACCGGGTGGCTTACGACCGGAATCGGGAGAACGATTTGTCGAAAAAGGGGAAAGTTTTCATCATCGGTGCGGGCCCCGGGGACCCGGGGCTCATCACGGTGCGGGGGGCCGAGTGCATCGGGCAGGCCGATGTCATCGTGTACGACTACCTGGCCAACGAGGAGTTCCTGAGCCGGGCCCGGAAGGACGCGAGGCTCATTTACGTGGGCAAGAAGGGCGGGGACCACACGCTTCCCCAGGGCGAGATCAACCGGATCCTCGCCGGCGAGGCCCTGAAGGGCCGCACCGTGGCCCGCCTCAAGGGGGGGGACCCCTTCATCTTCGGCCGCGGCGGCGAGGAGGCCGAGGTCCTGCGGGAAGCCGGGATCCCCTTCGAGGTGGTCCCGGGCGTGACGTCGGCCATCGCGGTGCCGGCCTTTGCGGGCATCCCGCTGACGCACCGGGGCTACACCTCGACGGTGGCCTTCGTCACGGGCCACGAGGACCCCACGAAGGGCAGGAGCGACATCGACTGGACGGCGCTCGCCGGGATCGGCACCCTCGTGTTCCTCATGGGGGTCAGGAATCTCGCGAACATCACCCGGAATCTCGTCGGGGCCGGAAAGGCCCCCGGCACCCCGGCGGCGCTCATCCGCTGGGGCACAACCCCCGGGCAGCAGACGCTGACGGGGACGTTGGCCGGCATCGCGGCAACGGCGAAGAAGCGGGGGTTCAAGCCGCCGTCCATCCTCGTGGTGGGCGAGGTGGTCTCGCTGCGGCCGAAGCTCGAGTGGTTCGAGGCGAGGCCCCTCTTCGGGAAGGGCATCGTCGTCACGAGGCCCGAGGAGCAGGCGGGGGAGTTCGCGTGTCTGCTTGCCGCCGAGGGCGCAGAGGCGATCCTGTTCCCCACGATCCGCATCGCGCCGCCCCTGAAATGGGGCGACGTGGACCGGGCCCTCGCCGGCCTTGACGGCTACGACTGGATCGTCTTCACGAGCGCAAACGGCGTGAAGCATTTCTTCGCGAGGCTCGGCGAAAGGGGCGGGGACATCCGGGATCTCAAGGGCATTCGCATCTGCACGATCGGGCCCGCCACGGCGGCGGCCGTCGAGAGGAAGGGGATCCGGGTGGACCTCGTCCCCGACGAGTACGTCTCCGAGGGCGTGGTCAGGGCCTTCGAGGCCGTGGACCTCCGGGGAAAGCGGGTGCTGCTGCCCCGCGCCGCGGAGGCGAGGGACGTCATCCCCGAGGGCCTCGCGAAGATGGGAGCCGAGGTGGACGTGGTGACCGCGTACCGGACGGTTCGCTCCAAGAGCAGGAAAGAGGACCTGCAGGTCCTGCTCGAAGCCGGCCGGGTGGACGTCGTCACCTTTACAAGCCCCTCGACCGTGGTTAATTTCAAAAAGATCATGGGTGGCGAGCCCCTGCCCGGCAAGGTCCGCATCGCCTGCATCGGTCCCGTGACCGCCGCAGCGGCGAGGAAACAGGGCCTTGCGATTGACGTCTACCAGGAGACCTTCACGATCCCGGGAATGGTGGAGGCGCTGGTCAATTACTTTTCAAGGAAGTGACAACGACTGGCAAAATCCTCCCCCGCCCTCCTTTTCCAAAGGAGGGAATCAACCCTTCCCCCTTTGACAAAGGGGGACTGAGGGGGATTTCTGAATGAGTTTGTATCATTCGTCAGAGAATAAATCACAAGAGAGCAATTTCCGATGATCGGCATTTCGAAACTCTACTGCGGGGCCGTGGAGGCCGCCGACGTCCTGCGCTACGGGCGCCGCTCGGCGGCGCTTCCCTCGCACCTGCTGCAGTTCTCCAGCGACAAGCGGCCCGTCGTCGTCTGGAACGTCACCCGGCGATGCAACCTCAAGTGCATCCACTGCTACTCGAGCTCGCAGAACATTCTCTACAGCGACGAGTTGACGACGGAACAGGGCAGGCGCTTCATCGACGACCTGGCCGCCTTCGGGTCGCCCGTCCTGCTGCTCTCGGGCGGCGAGCCCCTCATGCGGCCCGACCTGCCGGATCTGGCGCGGCACGCCGTTGACAGGGGGATGCGGGTGGTCATCTCCACGAACGGCACCCTCATCACGAAAAAGCTCGCCCGAGTATTCAGCGCGATCGGCCTTTCCTACATCGGCGTGAGCCTCGACGGCCTCCGGCAGGTCCACGACCACTTCCGCGGCGTCCGGGGGGCGTTCGACCGGACGATGAGGGGCATCCGCAACGCCCGCGACGAGGGCATCAAGGTGGGCATCCGCTTCACCGTGAGCCGCAAGAACTGGCAGGAGGTCCCCGGCATCTTCGACCTCATCGAGAGGGAGGACATCCCGCGGGTGTGCTTTTACCACCTCGTGTACTCCGGCCGGGGCTCGGCCCTCATCGAAGAGGACCTCACGCACGGGCAGACGCGGCAGCTCGTCGACCTGATCATGGACCGCACGAGGGACCTCTTCGACCGGGGCATCGAGAAGGAGGTGCTCACCGTGGACAACCACGCCGACGGCCCTTACGTGTACCTGAGGCTCCTGCGCGAGGATCCGAAGCGGGCCGCCGAGGTGCTGGAGCTGCTCCGGATGAACGAGGGCAACAGCTCGGGCCACGGCATCGGGTGCGTGAGCTGGGACGGCGAGGTCCACCCCGACCAGTTCTGGCGCATCCATTCCTTCGGGAACGTGAAGGAGCGGCCCTTCGGCGAGATCTGGCTCGACACGTCAAACGGGCTGCTCGCGAAGATGAAGGACAAAAAGCCCCACGTCAAGGGGCGATGCGCGGCCTGCCGCTGGCTCGAGGTCTGCGGCGGGAACTTCCGGGCCCGGGCCGAGGCCGTCACGGGCGATGCCTGGGCGGCGGACCCCGCGTGCTATCTGACGGACGAAGAAATACAGGCATAGGGCGCACGGCAAAAGGCCAACGGGAAGAGACATCCCTTCGCCTTTAGCCTTTCGCCATTTGCCATCTGCCATTTTTCGAGGAGGAGACCACCATGTTTTTCCCCGCATACCGGCCCAGGCGCATGAGGCGAAACGAGAACCTGCGAAGGCTCATCCGGGAGACGAAGCTCTCCGTCGACGACCTCGTCCACCCGCTGTTCGTCGTCCCGGGCAAAGGCGTCAAGAAGCCCATCCACTCCATGCCGGGCAACTTCCAGATGTCCGTCGATCACCTCCTCAAGGAAGTGAAGCAGTCGAAGGACCTGGGCATCCCGGCCGTCCTGCTCTTCGGCATCCCCGACGAGAAGGATGAACTTGCCTCGGGGGCCGTGCGGAAGGACGGGATCATCCAGCAGGCCGTCAGGGCGATCAAGGACAGGGTGCCCGACATCCTCGTGATCACCGACCTGTGCTTCTGCGAGTACACGAGCCACGGCCACTGCGGCTGCCTGAAGGACGGCGACGTGGACAACGACGCCACGCTGGAGATGCTGGCCGAGACGGCCGTCTCGCAGGCCAAGGCGGGCGCCGACATCGTGGCCCCCTCGGCCATGATGGACGGTCAGATCGAGGCCATCCGCGACGGCCTCGACGAGGCGGGCTTCGAGAACACGCCGATCATGGCCTACTCGGCCAAGTACGCCTCCTGCTTTTACGGGCCCTTCCGGGAGGCCGCCGAGAGCGCCCCGCAGTTCGGCGACCGCAGGGGCTACCAGATGGACCCTGCCAACAGCGACGAGGCCGTCCGCGAGATCGGGCTCGACATCGAGGAGGGGGCCGACATCGTCATGGTCAAACCGGCGCTTCCCTACCTCGACATCATCCGGCGCGCCCGGGAGGAGTTCGATCACCCGATCGCGGCCTACAACGTGAGCGGCGAGTTCGCCATGATCAAGGCGGCGGCCCAGATGGGCTGGCTCGACGGCGAGCGGGCCATGATGGAGTCTCTCACGGCCATCAAGCGGGCGGGGGCCGACATCATCCTGACCTACTTCGCGCCCGAGGCGGCGAAGCTGCTGCAAAAACAGGCTTAAGGCTAATGGCTAAAGGCAAGGGGAAAACCCGGGATGAGTCATCCTGCACATATGGAGAAATCGAAACCGGCCGGTGACCGGATGGTCCTTCCCGGGACGCTGCGCATGGTGGCCTGGGAGGTGACGCGCAGCTGCAACCTGGCCTGCGTCCACTGCCGGGCCTCCTCGGTCCACGGGCCCTACGAGGGGGAGCTGGACACGGGGCGATGCCTGCGCCTCATCGACGAGATCGCCGCCTTCAGCCGGCCCGTCATCATCCTTACGGGGGGCGAGCCGCTCCTGCGGCCCGACATCTTCGAGATCGCGGCCTACGGCGACGCGAAGGGCCTGCGGATGGTCATGGCCACCAACGGCACCCTGGTGGACGATGCCATGGCACGGAGGATCCGCGAGGCCGGCATCCGGCGCGTGAGCATCAGCCTCGACGGCATCGATGCCGCGAGGCACGACGCATTCCGGCAGGTGCCGGGGGCCTTCGAGGGGGCGCTTGCGGGCATCGAGGCCCTGAAGCGCGCCGGTGTCGAGTTCCAGGTCAACACGACGGTCACCCGCATGAACCTCGACCAGGTCGAGGATCTTCTGGCGCTGGCGCAGAAGCTGGGCGCTGCGGCGCACCACGTCTTCCTCCTGGTTCCAACGGGCCGCGGCAAGGAGATGGCCCACCAGGCCATCTCCGCCGAGGAGTACGAGAAGACGCTGGAGTGGTTCTACGAGGCGGGGCTGTCCTGCCCCATGCAGCTCAAGGCGACCTGCGCGCCGCACTTCTACCGGATCTACCACCGGCGCAAAAAGGAGCGGGCGGAGAAGTCCCTTCCCGAAAACCCGTTGCACGCCATGACGCGGGGCTGCCTGGGCGGGAGCTCCTTCGTGTTCATCTCCCACCGGGGCCAGGCGCAGCCCTGCGGGTATCTCGAGCTCGACTGCGGACAGCTGGCGGAAAAGCCCTTCGAGGAGATCTGGAAGGACTCGAAGATCTTCCGCGACCTGCGCGACCTGCGCAAGTACGGCGGCAAGTGCGGCCGCTGCGAGTTCGTCACCGTCTGCGGCGGCTGCCGGGCACGGGCCTACGAGAAGACGGGCGACTACCTGGCCGAAGAGCCGCTGTGTATTTATGAACCGAGGAAAGGCGAAGGGCAAAAGGCTTAGGGCTTATGGCCGGGAAGGGGAAGTTGCTCGTTGTGTCTTTCTCCCCGCCTTAAACCATACGCCTTACGCCACAAGCCATTTTTCATGGACACAGTCGATAAAAAAATATTGAACATCCTTCAGACGCGCTTTCCGCTGGTGCCGGAGCCCTTCGACGCCGTGGGGGAGGAACTCGGCCTGACCGGGGACGAGGTCATCGAGCGGGTGCGAAAGCTCAAGGCGGGCGGCGTGATCCGCCGGATCGGCGCGGTCTTCGACTCGCGCAAGCTCGGCTACGCCAGCACCCTGTGCGCCGCGAGGGTGCCGGAAGAGAAAATGCGGGGCTTCGTGGAGGCCGTGAACGGCTACCCCGGCGTGACCCACAACTATCGCCGGGGGCACGCGTACAACGTCTGGTTCACCTTCATCGCGCCGGATGCGGAAACCCTCGAGCGGAGTCTCGACGAAATCCGCTGCAGGACGGGCGTGGAGGACGTGATCAGCATGCCCGCAGTCAGGACCTTTAAGATCAACGCCGCCTTCGAGTTGTAAACCCCCGTGACCGAAGGCGTGTACATCAGACGGAGAAGGTAAGAAGGTGAGAGGGTAAGAAGGTTGGATGAGCCGGCCGTCGGAATCCTGCTTCCCGCTTCTCCAACATTCTCACGTTCAGACCCTCTTACCCTCTGCCTGAGAGGGCGCCTTGCATCCGGGCACTCTGGGTCGGACGGAAAGGCTGCCTTCTCACCGGGCCGGAAGGGATCTCCCCATGACCGTGAAGCCGAACCCCACCCTCTACCTCATCGACGGCAGCAACTACGTCTACCGGGCCTTCTTCGCCATCCAGGGCCTGACCAACTCCCGCGGGTTTCCTACCAACGCCGTCTACGGCTTCAACAACATGCTCGCCAGGCTCCTGCGGGAGCGCAAGCCCGAGTACATCGCCGTCGTCTTCGACGCCAGGGGGCCCACGTTCCGCAACGAGGCCTTCGAAGCCTACAAGGCCCACCGCAAGCCCATGCCCGACGAACTGAAGCCCCAGATCGACGTGGTGAAGAATCTCGTGCGGGCCTACCGGATCCCCCTGCTGGAGATCCCGGGCATCGAGGCCGACGACGTGATCGGAACCCTGGCCCGGAAGTTCGAGGGCGAAGGGGTGCAGGTCGTCATCGTCTCGGGCGACAAGGACCTCATGCAGCTCGTCTCCGGCGGGGTCGTCATGGTCGATACGATGAAGGACAAGACCTACGACGCGGCAGGCGTCGAAGAACGCTTCGGCGTCGGCCCCGACCGGGTGGCCGAGGTGCTGGGACTCATGGGGGATGCCTCCGACAACATCCCCGGCGTGCCCGGCGTGGGCCCGAAGACGGCGCTGAAGCTGATCAAGGACTACGGCTCCGTCGAGGGGGTGCTGCGCAACGCGGCGAAGGTCCGCAACGAGCGGATCCGCAAGGCCCTCACCGAACACGCGGACCAGGCAAGGCTCTCCCGGGAGTTGGCCACGGTGAAGACCGACGCCGCCGTCGATCTGTCCCTGGAGAGCGCGCACTACGCGGGACCCGACCGGGAGGCCCTGAAGGCCCTGTTCAAGGAGCTGGAGTTCACCTCGCTCATCGAGGGCCTGGACGTCCGCGACCGCAGGGCAGGCGTCAAGGTCCGCCTCGTCTCGACGGCGGAAGAGCTTCACGGCCTGGTTCGCGGCGTCGGAAAAGCCGGAGCCGTTGCGCTCTACCCGGTCCTTGCCTCGGAGCTCCCCATGTATGCCGAACTCGTGGGGCTCGGGCTGGCCTGCTCGCCGGGGGAGGCGTTCTACGTGTCCCTGGCCGCAGGCCAGGCGGCCTGGCGGGACCACGCCCTGAAGGAACTCTCGCCCGTTCTGTCCGGCGAGAAGGTCCTCAAGCACGGCCACGACCTCAAAAACGCCCTCATCGCCTTCTCCCGGCTGGGGATTCCGCTTCGGGGGGCGGGCGACGACACGATGGTGGCCTCCTACCTGCTGAACCCCTCGAAGAAAAGCCACGACATCGTCGAGGCGGCCCGGGAATTTCTGGACCGCGAACTCATCCCGGCCAGGGAACTGCTGGGCAGCGGGTCAAGGGCCCTCTCGCCCGCCGACGTGGACCCGGCGGCCATGGCCCCCTATGCGGGCGAACGCGCCGAGGCGGCCCTGGCGATCCGTCCCCTCGCGGGGGAGAGGATTCGGGAGGCGGGCCTCGGGGATCTCTACGGGAACGTGGAGATGCCGCTCGTGGAGGTGCTGGCCGCCATGGAGCAGAGGGGGGTCCTGGTCGACCAAAGGCGTCTCGGGGAGATGTCGGGGCAGTTCGAGCGTCTCCTGTCCCGGTCGGAGGAGAAGATCTACGGGCTGGCCGGGGAGCGCTTCAACATCAACTCGCCCAGGCAGCTGCAGGTCATTCTCTTCGACAAGCTCAAGCTCGCGAAGGGACGGAAGATCAAGGAGGGCTACTCCACCGACGTGGACACCCTCACGGCGCTCGCCCGGTCGCACGAGCTGCCTGCCGAGATCCTCGCGTACCGCAGCATCGCGAAGCTCAAGTCGACCTACGTCGACGCCCTGCCCGCGATGGTGCACCCGCAGACGGGGCGGATCCACACCTCCTACAACCAGACCGTCACGGCCACGGGACGCCTCTCGAGCAGCAACCCCAACCTCCAGAACATCCCCGTCCGCACGCCCGAGGGCCGGCGCATCCGCCAGGCCTTTGTCGCCCCGGAGGGCTCCGTGCTGGTGTCGGCCGACTACTCACAGATCGAGCTGCACGTGCTTGCCCATCTCTCGGGCGACGAGGCCCTGATCGAGGTCTTCGAGGCGGGGGAGGACGTCCACACCCGCACCGCCTCGGCCCTCTTCGGCGTCTTCCCCGAGATGGTGAGCCCCGACATGCGCAGGCGCGCCAAGGTGATCAACTTCGGCGTCATCTACGGGATGAGTCCCTTCGGCCTCTCCCGGGAACTAGGGATCGGCCAGGCCGAGGCGAAGGAGTACATCGACAGCTACTTCGACCGCTACAAAGGGGTCCGGCGGTTCCTGGACGGGATCCTCGAGGAGGCCCGCAGGGACAGGTACGTCTGCACCCTGCTGAACCGCCGTCGCTACATCCCCGAGATCACGAGCTCCAATGCGGCGCTGCGCCAGTTCGCCGAGCGCACCGCCATCAACGCGCCGATCCAGGGCACCGCGGCCGATCTCATCAAGATCGCCATGATCAACCTCCACGGCCTCCTGAAAAAGCGTCACCCGAAGGCATCCATGATCATGCAGGTCCACGACGAGCTGGTCTTCGAAGCTCCCGAAGCCGAAAAGGAAGCGCTCATGGCCCTCGTGAAGCGCGAGATGGAAGGGGTCATGACGCTGCGCGCGCCGCTCAAGGTGGAGATTCGCGCGGGGCAGAACTGGGACGAAGCGCATTAAGAAGAAGGTAAGAGGGTGAGAGGGTAAGAACGCTGGAGATGCCGGAGGCCCAATTCCTGGCGCCTGCTTCTCCAACCTTCACGCCTTCGAACCCTCTTGTCCTCTAAAACAGAAATTTCCCGGGGAGGTATGGACCATGAGCCTTCTGAGAAAGACAACCTGTGCGGTGGCGGCTGTGGCGATGATTGCCTGCTTCGCGTCCCCGGCGTCGGCGGCGGAGCCGAAGCCGAAGAAACCCCTGACCCAGTACTGGGTGAGCGCGGCAACGCAGAACCTGTCGATCCCGGGCATGTCCCAGGGAGAGATGACGGGGCTGCAGGGCATGATCCTGGGGAAGATGACGGGGGTCGGGCCGAAGCGGACGCTTCTCCTGCAGCTCGGCGCGCCGGGGACCCCGCCGGCCGCCCCCGAGGCCACGCACGACATCCCGCCCGGCCTGGAGATGGGCAAGACCCTCCCGCTGTTGATTCCCGAGCGCGAGAGACCGGCGCGGGGTGAAGAGCCGCAGGAACGCAAGGCGGAGAAGCCCAGGGCGCGCATGCTCTTCTACTGGGGATGCGGCGAGGCGGTGAGGCCCGGGCAGCCCCGGGTGCTCGACACGGAGAAGATGAGCATGGCGGACTTCGGCAGGGCCATGGCTGGCCGGTCCGGCTCAGGACCGGCCCCCCCGTCTCCGAGGTCTGGCTGGGCCTATGCGGAGTGGCCGAACAGGCAGGATCAAAAAGACGTGCCGAAGTCGGGCTCCCTCACGGGGGCGCACTTCGTCCACGGAAACTACAGCCCCGAGATCAAATTCTCCGTCGGCGAGAGGCACGACTTCATGGCGCCCGTCGAGTTCACGTCCGTCAGGGGAGGACTCGCGGACAGCATTGCCTTCGAGTGGAAGACGATCCCCACGGCGATCGGCTACTTCGCCATGGCCGTCGGGCACAGCGAGAAGACCGGCGAGACGATCCTGTGGTCCTCGAGCGACGCGCAGGAGCCGGGATACGGCCTGATGGGCTATCTCCCGCCTGCCGACGTGAATCGGTTCATCCGCGACAGGGTGGTCATGGGGCCCGCCGTCACGAGCTGCCGGATCCCGCGGGGCATCTTCAAGGAGGCCGGGGGCGCGGCGCTGCAGTTCATCGGGTACGGCGACGAGCTCAACATCGCCTGGCCGCCGAAACCGAAGGACCCGAAGATCCCTCACGAGTATGTCTGGGCCGTGAAGCTGCGGAACAAGTCCACCGGGATGCTGCCGCTCGGCCAGGAAGGGGCGGGGCAGGAGGGCGCTACGAAGGAAAAACAGCCCGACGGGGAGAGGCCCGGGAGCCCCACGGACAAGATGAAGAGGACGCTGGACACGATCCGGGGGCTGTTCTGACCCCTCACCGCTGACCGGCGAAGGGGCGGTTCGCGGTGACCGGGAGACGGCGGGAGCAGGGCTGCCGGAGCGAGCCGATGAAGGCGTCAACCACCTTCGGGTCGAACTGGGTGCCGCCGGCGCGGCGCAGCTCCGTCACCGCCTCGTCGGGACTCATGCTCGTGCGGTAGGGACGATTGGTCGTCATGGCGTCGTAGGCGTCGGCCACGGAGATCATCCGCGACAGCAGCGGGATCGCCTCGCCGGAAAGCCCGTCGGGGTAGCCCGAGCCGTCCCAGTTCTCGTGGTGGTGGCGGATGATCTTGCGCTCCTTCTCGAAGAGGGCGATCGGGGTGAGGATGTCATCGCCGATTGTGCAGTGGGTCTTGATGATGTCGTACTCCTGACCCGTGAGCTCGTCGGGCTTGAGGAGGATGTGGTCCGGGATCGCGATCTTGCCGATGTCGTGGAGCATGGCGGCGATCTTGAGGCACTCGATGTCGTCGGGCGAGCACTCCATGATCTCCGCCGTGCGGATGACGAACTCCGTGACGCTCACGGAGTGGCGCTCTGTGTACTGGTCCCGCGCCTGGATGGAGGTCACCAGCGCCCGGAAGGTCTCGGCGATGTTCGTGTAGAGGGTCTCGTAGAGGACCTTGTTCTCCAGGTTGAGCGAGGCCCGCCGGGCGAGGCTCAGGATGACCTGCAGGTCCTGGTCCGTGAAGCAGACGCCGCTGCAGCTTTTCCACAGGCCCAGGATGCCGAAGACGTTGCTGCGGATCGTGAGCGGGGCGCAGAGGATGGAGGCCGGGCCGCGGGGGTCGGACACGTTGGAGAGAACCCCGTCCTTCCTGTCGACGACCTCCCGCAACAGCTCCTTCGGCCAGGGCACGGTGTGGCGCGGCGGAACGCTGCCGGCACTGCCCGTGAACTTGGGCAGGAACTCCCCGGTTTCCCGGTCGTAGAGCAGAATGGCACAGTGCTCGCTGCTGGAGACCTTCAGGGCCAGGTCGGCGATGACGCGGAAGACGTTGTCGTTGCTCACCCCGAGCCGCTCGATGAAGTCGTAGATGAACCCCCTGGTCGAGATCTGGCGGACCTTGTCGCGCAGCTTTTCCTGATCGACTTTGCTCAGCAGCCCGTCGACGGACAGCAGCGACTTTTCCCGCAGGTAGATGTTCACCTTGTAGAGCAGCTCGTCGACCTGGAAAGGCTTCGTGATGAAGTCGACGGCCCCCGTCTTCATGGCCGACACGGAGAGGCCGACGGAGGGGAAGGCGGTGATCAGGATGACGGAGATGGTCGGGTGGATCTCGCGGATGCGGCCCAGGAGGTCCATCCCGTTCATGCCCGGCATGTGGATGTCGGTGATGACGAGATCATAGAGGTTGGAGCTCAGGGCCTCCAGGGCCTCCCTGCCGTCGGCCGCCTCGGTGGCGATGTAATCGCCTCCCTGCCGCAGGGCCTCGACGATGAGGCTGCGTACGGCGGGGTCGTCGTCGACCACGAGGATCGTCTTTTTCTCGTATGAATTCACGGGCATGACCCTGAATTCATGCCCCGAGGCTGGCGTACCGTTCATCCCGACCGTTCCATTCCATCCCCCGCGCCGAGCCCGCTGTCTCCGCCGGAGGCAATCCTGCCATGGCGGCCTTGTTTGGAGGCGAAGGCCGGTCACATGCGGTCTCGAATGAAGCGTACCGGGATCATGTGATGGGGGCTTGCAGCCCCTTTCGGATCGGTCCCCCGCTCAGCGAATTGCGAAGGTATCTATTTGGATTTATTGCCTTTCAGGATGACATCCATCAGGCTGTAGGAGATCTTGTCGTAGACCTCCGGTTTCTGCCGGTCCGCGCCGAGCGAGACCACATCGGCATACTTCGGGCCGGCCGTCCGGCCGTCCGCCGGCGATACGGGCGCCGAGGCAGCCTTGTTCTGCCGGCTGTAGGCCTTGAGGATGTTGTCGATCTGGTACGTGGATATGGTCATCGTTCGGCCCCGTGTTTTGTCATAAGGGAAATCGGTCCCCCAGGTCAAAACTTTAGGGGAATGTGCCGCCCGACGGCGCCCGATCCGGCCGCCTGGACGGCCCGTCCGATATTAATGGTTGACTAATGTCAGATTTTTGTTAACATCCCGTGTTGCTTGACGAACAACCGACGCAGGCGATCCCTTCCGCCGGGGTGTTCCTGTCGGGAGCGCCGCGCCGGCCCGGCCCGCGGAAGGCCTCTTCATCACCCTTTACCCAACATCACTCGACCCTTTTTTTGAGGAGCGGAAGACAAACCGGTCATGGCAGACAGCAAGATCAAGAAGGACATGAAGAATATCCGGATCCTCATCGCCGAGGACAACGAGTTGAGTCGGGATAATCTGTCGGAACTGCTGAAGAGTTACGGTTACGAGGTCAAGGGGGTCGGTGACGGCCGGCAGGCGATGGACGTCTTTATCGACGGCAAATTCGACCTCGTGATCACGGACCTCAAGATGCCCCATGTCGACGGCCTTCACCTGCTGAAGTTCGTCAAGGAGGTCAATCCCGAGAGCATCGTCATCATGATCACCGGCTACGGGACGGTCAACTCGGCCGTCGAGGCCATGAAGCTCGGCGCCTTCGACTACATCACCAAGCCCCTGAAGGACGACATCGTCAAGCTCACCGTCGACCGGGCCCTGTCCTTCGCCAAACTCAAGGAAGAGAACATCACGCTGAAGGATCACCTGAAGAAAAAGTACGACTTCGGCAAGATCATCGGCTTCAGCGACAACATGCGGAAGGTCTTCGACAACATTGAGAAGGTGGCGTCCTCCGACAGCACCGTCGTCATCTACGGCGAGAGCGGAACGGGCAAGGAGCTCGTGGCCCGGGCCATCCATTTCAACAGCGACCGGCGGAGCTTCCCGCTCGTCCCGGTCAACTGCGGGGCAATCCCCGAGGAGCTCCTCGAGAGCGAGCTCTTCGGCCACGAGAAGGGGGCCTTCACGGGTGCCATCAAGAGCCGCGTGGGCCGCTTCGAGCTGGCCCAGGGCGGGACGATCTTCCTCGACGAGATCGGCGACATGAGCCCCGCGCTCCAGGTCAAGGTCCTTCGCGTGATCCAGGAAAAGCAGTTCGAACGGATCGGAGGGGTCAAGACGATCAACGCCGACGTGCGCATCATCTGCGCCACGAACCAGGACCTCGAAAAGGCCGTCGAGGAAAAAAGGTTCCGCGAAGACCTCTTCTACCGCATCAACGTCATCCCCATCACCCTGCCGCCCCTGCGCGACCGGAAGATGGACATCCCCGTGCTGGTCAACCATTTCCTCCAGAAGTTCAACAAGCTCAAGAAGAAGAACGTCAAGGGGCTCACCCCCGAGGCGGCCAACTACATGATGCGTTACTCCTGGCCGGGAAACGTCCGCGAGCTCGAGAACCTCATCGAGATGCTTGTCGTCATGCGGGAGGACGGCATGATCAAGGTCGACGACCTGCCCCCGAAGATCCTCAGTGTCGGAAAGGGCAAGAGCGAGGTGCTGGGCGTGACCGACATCCCCGAGGACGGGATCGAATACAACGGGGTGGTCGACCGGTTCGAGAAGGACCTGCTGCTCAAGGCGCTCGAGAAAACGGGCGGCGTGAAGAACCGCGCCGCCAAGCTGCTGAACCTGAACCGGACGACCTTCGTCGAAAAGCTCAAGAGATTCAACATCAACTGAAGAGGTCCATCCCGCCTATCCGGCCTGTTCCGCCGTGCCGCCAGGCGACAGCAATGGGGAATAGGGATACTGGGTATCAGGCTTCCTGAGTCCTGCCTCTCCCACTTCCTTCACTCCGGTCACTTCCCCCGCTCTTTCGAGGCTTTCGGCTTCAATCGTCAATATTTTGACAACCTCCTCAAGTTTTCAGGAAAGGTCTCGACGGGGCATGAGGAGCCCGGGAGCGGAGCCTGCCGTTTGAACGAGCGGATTGCCGATCCCGGTCCGCCGCAAAGGTCTCCCGGATGCCCTGACGGAGAGCAGGGATCCCCCATCCCCGAAGGGACGTTCCCCCCCTCCCCGGCCCCTGTTCCCTGAGCCCCGTCTTTTCCATGGCATAACCATTGCTTTGTTCCGGTCAGGCGGTGGTGCGCCCATCGGGGCCCGTACCCTGCAAACCGAGAGGGACCATGAAAAATCGCCTCATTGCCGGCCTGACGCTGGCCCTGGTTTTCGCGCTTGCCGCACCCGCGACGCCCGCAGAGAAGGGCGCGGGCGCCTACAGCCTCCACGTGGGGTCCTACGCCGGCGCCGAAAAGGCCGCCGAACAGGTCACCCTCCTCCAAGGCAAGGGCTGTGATGCCTTTTCCCTCAATCCGGAAGGGAAGGACGGCCGGCATCGTGTCTTCGTCGGCCGCTATGCCGGACCGGAAGAGGCGGCCCGCGAGGGCGCGAAGCTGGAACAGAAAAAGATCATCCGCTTCTTCGCCGTCCGGCGGATCCAGGCCTCCGGTACGCCGGAGAAGAACGCCGCTGCGCGGGCGGCCAAGGCGACGAACCTGGGGGACACGAAAATCCACCCGCAGGTAAAGATCGACACCTCCGTGCCCGAAACGCCGCGAAGCGGGAAGAAACCCCCGCTGTTTGCACGGAAGCCGCAGCCTCCCGGGGGCGACTCCGTGACGGCAGGCCTCCCGGAACCGGAGCACTTCCGGTTCAAGCCCTTCGAGGCAGGCCCGGGCTCTCCGGCGGGCGACGGCAGGGCGGGCGGAAGCCTGTCGGAGGACGAGGCCCTGTATGCCGAAGCGGTCGACCTTTACCGGAGGGGCAAGTACAGCACGGCCATCGACTCCTTCCGGTCCTACATCCGGCAGTTCGCGGGTGCCCCGCGGTCCAAGGCGTGCTTCTACTGGATTGCCGAGTGCCACAGCCAGATGCAGGACCCCAGAAAAGCCGACGAGGCCTTCGAGGAGGCAGCCGGGCGCTGGCCCGACTACCGCGATATTCCCCGCGAGACCCTCGTGAGCCTGGGATTCCATCATTTCCGCCAGGGCGGCTTCGACGGCGCCATCGAGGTCTTTTCCTACTACATCAATCTCTACCCGCAGGATCCCTTCCGCAGGGAGATGAGTTACCTGATCGCGCGCGCCCTCACCGAACTCAAGCAGTACGAGTCCGCCCTCCGGGCCTTCAGCGCCGTCATCGAGAAGTATCCCGACACCAAGGAGGCCCTGGAAAGCGCCGTGATCATGGCCAACATCGGGGTGAAGAGCCCGGGGTTGAAGATCCCCGCCCACATGGCGGGCGCCGAGAATTACCGGGACCCCGTGGCGACCTACGACAGGGTGCTCCAGCGGGATCTGCCGAACCTGGAGCTGACCGAGCGCATCCTCTTCCAGAAGGCCTACGCGCTGTACCAGAGGAAGCAGTACCGCGAGGCGTACCTCGCGAGCTTCACCCAGCTCAAGCGGTTCCCGAACGGCTTCTGCAGGGACGCGGGGCTGCAGGCCCTCAAGGGCAGCACGGAGATGCTGGTCCACGTGGACTATGCCCGGGGGGATTACCTGCGGGTGGCCGATACCTTCCTCTCGGCCTACGAGGGCGCCTGGGTGAAATCCGTCGACTTCGAGACCGGCTACCGGATCGCGGACAGCCTGCGGCGGGTCGGTCTCTACCGCGATGCGCGGCGCGTTGTCGACCACATCCTGATGACCGAGCGGGACGGCAGGAACCGCAATGCCCTGCTGGTGGTCGCGGCGGACATCGACTACCGCGAGCGGCGCCACGGGGAGGCCGAGCGGCTTGTCGCGGAGCTTTCCCGGCAGGCGGCCCTGCTCGACCGGGAGGCCCGCCAGACCCTGCAGAGACTCCAGGGGGACCTGTACCTGCGGAAGGGGCAGTATGCGAAGGCGGCGGCCTCTTACGCGGAGATCGCGCCCGAGGGGATGGCCCACGAGGCGTCCCTGCACCGCAATTACGGCATTGCCCTCCGCTTCAGCGAAGCCTGCCCGACAGCGCTGCAGCAGTTCCAGCTGGCCATCCGGCAGTCCGAGAAGGACCGGGCCGCCAATAGCCGGATTCTCCAGGACGCGCTGTCCGGAGCAGGGGATTGCCACCTGCTGAGCCGGAAATACGGCGAGGCCGTCACCGCCTACAGGCAGGCCGTCGAGGCCGCCCAGGGCGGCCCGCAGAACCCCTGGACCCTCTACCACCTCGGCAGGGGGTATGTGGAGATGAGGAACCTGGCCGAGGCCGGCCGGGTGTTCTCGGAGCTGAAAGTCCGGACGGGCGACGACTTCTGGAACAAGACGATCGACTACACCCTCTCCGATGCCGAATGGACGGAGAAGTACCGCAAATACCTTCCGGCGAAATAGGCGCATGCTGAAAAACGATCTGCAGCAACCGAGACGGCAGGGGGAAGGCCCCGCCGGCGGCATCGAAGTCCTTCAGAAATCCTTCGAAAGCTTCAATTCCGCCACGGCGAAACTCCAGGAGGCCTTTCGAAACCTCGAGATCAAGTTCGAGACGCTCAACCGGGAGCTCGAACAGAAGAACCGGCGCCTCGAGAGCCTCGTCGCCGAAAAGGAGGAGGTCCGCAACTACCTCGAAACCATCCTGGAGAGCCTCACCACGGGCGTCGTCGTGACGGACCACAACGGCCGGATCACGATGATGAACGGCTGTGCCGCCCGTCTCACCGGGATGGACCGCGGGGTGGTCCTCCCCGGGGAGTTTCGGCAACGGCGCAAGGTTCGCCTCGGGGAGAACGTCCTCGAGGTCCTCACGTCCGCCGTGAAAGGCCGGGACGGCAGCAGCCCGGGAACGGTGCACATCCTGCTCGATGTGACCCGCGTCGAGAGGCTCGAGGAGATGGCCAAGCGGACCGAGAAGTACGCCGCGATGGGGGAGATGGCGGCCACCATCGCCCACGAGGTTCGCAATCCCCTGGGGAGCATCGCCCTGTCGGCCTCGCTGCTGCTCAAGGGTCTTGCCGACGAGAAAAGCCGGGACCGCGCCGCAAGGATCCTCCACTCCGTGCGCAGCGTGGACAACAAGATCGCGAACCTGCTGCTCTTCACCCGGAAGCCCGAGCCCCGGTTCCGCACCCTTCGCATTCACGACATCCTGCGGGACATCCTGCGCTTTTCCGGGGAGATCCTCCAGAAGGAGGACATCCGGCTGCGCGTGAACCTGTGCGGCGGCGAACCTTTCGTCCGGGCCGACGGGGAGCTCCTGAAGCAGGTGTTCCTCAACATCATCCTCAACGCCGTCCAGGCCATGCGGGGGGGCGGCGAGCTGGCCTTCGAAACCCGCCTGCACAGCGATCCGGCCCTGACGCCGGGCATGGAGAGGAGCATCGAGCTGCGCTTCGCCGACACGGGGCCGGGAATTCCCGAGGAGGACCGGAAACGGATCTTCGACCCCTTCTTCAGCAGGCGGGACGGCGGCAGCGGCCTGGGGCTCGCCATCGTGCACAACATCATCGACCTGCACCGGGGGTCGGTCGATGTGGAGAGGGCAGAGCGGGGCGGCACCGTGCTCACCGTCCTGTTGCCGCTTGCGGACGAGCATCCGGCTGCCGAGGTGTATGAACCGCAGCCGGGCGCCTCGAAGGGCCGTCCCGCGAAGGCCGGGAAAAGCGCGAGAGCGGAGGAGCGGAAGAGCGGGTCGGAATGGGAGTGGATATGACGGAAGAGAACGCGAAACGGAGGCCCATCCTCGTCGTCGATGACGATCCCTACATGCGGACATCACTCACGGACTGCCTCGTGAGCTGCGGCTATTGCGTGGAGGCGGCCGTCGACGGCGTCGACGCCCTGTCCCGATTCCGCAGGGGGGCCTTCGAGATGGTCATCACCGACATCCGCATGCCCAAGATGGGGGGTCTCGATCTGCTGAAGGAATTGAAAGGTCGGGCCCCCGAGATCCCCGTCATCGTCATCACCGCCTACGGGACCGTGAACACGGCCGTCGAGGCCATGAAGCAGGGCGCCGCGGACTTCATCATGAAGCCCTTCTCCCTCGACGACCTCGAGGTGGTCGTGAGAAACGTCCTCGACCGGGGCGAGGAGGCGGAGGCGACCCACGGGGAGACGCCGGAACCGGAGGGAGCGGCCCGTGCGGCGCAGCGGCGGATCGTGACCTGCGACGCCAGGATGGCGGAGCTTCTGGAGTTTCTCAGGAACATCGCGAAGAGCCGCTCGAGCGTTCTCATCCAGGGGGAGAGCGGAACGGGAAAGGAGCTGCTGGCGCGGTTCATCCACCGCCACAGCCCCCGGCGGAACCAGCCCTTCGTGGCCGTCAACTGCGCCGCCATCCCCCACGCGCTGCTCGAGAGCGAAATGTTCGGCTACGAGAAGGGGGCCTTCACGGGAGCCGCCCAGCGGCGGATCGGCCGGTTCGAGCTGGCCGACCGGGGAACGCTGCTGCTCGACGAGGTGAGCGAGATGGACATGCCGCTTCAGGCCAAGCTTCTCCGGGTCATCCAGGAGTCGGAGATCGACCGGCTGGGCGGGAGGGACCCCATCCCCGTGGACGCACGGATCATCGCGACGACCAATGCGGACCTGAAGACGTGCATCCGGGAAAAGAAATTCCGCGAGGACCTCTACTACCGGCTCAACGTGATCCCCGTGCGCGTCCCGCCGCTCAGGGAGCGCAGGGGGGACATCGCGGCCCTGGCGGAGCACTTCCTGGCGAAATACGCCGCCGAGAACGGCCGGGCGAAGCCGACCCTTGCCGCCGGGACGCTCGAAGCGCTTGCCGCCTTCCCCTGGCCCGGCAACGTGCGGGAACTGGAGAACGTGATCGAGCGGGCCGTCCTGGTGTGCCGGGGCGACACGCTTCGGCCGCAGGATCTCGACCTCGACGGCGGCGGAAGCGATGCGCAGGCGGAAAACGGACCCGGGCGGGAACCCGCGGCGGCCCCGCCGGGCGAGGCAACGACGCTCCGCGACATGGAAAAGAACCTCATCTTCAGCACCCTGAAGAAGGTCAAGGGGAACAGGACCAAGGCCTCCGAGATCCTCGGGATCAGCGTCAGGACCATGCGCAACAAGCTCAACGAGTACAAACTCGAGCAGAACGGCCTCGATCTCGGGGCGGAAGGCTGAAATCGGGGGTCCGGGAAATCATGTCTCCTGCTTCCCGGCCTGCTCCCGATCCTCCGTCCCATTTTGGCCTATCTGTCCGTTTCTCCGTGAACTTTTCTTTGGCACATGCCTTGCAAAGTTTTCCCGTGGATTTCTTGAACGAGGAAAAATCTTCATGAACATCCTCTTCAGCAAGACGATCGGCATGCTCTCGGACCTCGTGGGCGCGCGGTCGCAGAGGCACCAGGTGCTAGCCTCCAACGTGTCCAATATCGACACGCCGGGCTACGAGCCCAGGGACGTCGACGTTCAGAACCTGATCGACTCGATGCAGCACAAGGGGGTTCGCATGGCCCGGACCCATGGGAAACATTTTCCCGTCCGGAGCCAGGGTCCGAGCCTGTCTGTCATCCGGACGGGAGACCAGGTCAGCCTGGACAGGGAGATGGTGTCGATCGCCGAGAACCATCTCATGCACAACGCCGCCGTCGAGATGCTGGCGCGCAAGTTCAGGGGACTCCAGAGCGTCCTCAGGGAGACCAAGTAATGGATTTCATCACGTCGTTCGACATCTGCGCCTCGGGACTCACGGCCCAGCGCAAGAAGATGGACGTCATCGCGAGCAACCTGGCCAACGCCGGCACGATCCAGACCCCCGAGGGGGGGCCCTACAAGAGGAAGGTCGCCGTGCTGGCCGCGGAGCCCGCGGGCGGCAGGTTCGGGGCAGCCCTCCAGGACGCGCTTTCCCAGGTGAAGGTGCAGGAGGTCATCGAGGATGCCGAGGGGCTGAAGAAGGTCCACGACCCCTCGCACCCCAACGCCGACGAGCAGGGGTATGTCACCTACCCCAACGTGAACGTCGTCACGGAGATGGCCGACATGATCACGGCCAACCGGGCCTACGAGGCCTGCGTCACCGCGATGGACGCCTCGAAAAACATGGTCCTCAAGGCCCTCGATATCGGCAAGTAACGATTCAGGAATGGCCGGGGGCGGACCGCCCTGCCGGCCGTTGAAGGAGATCCGCGCATGAACAGGGTCACGACGCGCCACGACGCCATCCAGCCTTCCGCGCCGACCCCGAAGCCCGCCGGCAGCGGCCCCGGCAGGCCGCAGGGCTCGTTCGGCGATCTGCTCAAGCAGGCGGTCACCGAGATCAACCAGCTGCAGAACAGCGCCGACAAGGCGATCACGAATGTCCAGCTCGGGCAGTCGGGGAGCATCCACGAAGCGATGATCGCCCTCGAGAAGGCCGACCTGTCCTTCCGGGCCATGATGCAGGTCCGGAACAAGATCCTGGAGGCCTACCAGGAAGTGATGCGGATGCAGGTCTAACGTTCGGGTTTTTGCCCTCTGTCATCTGTGGCGGCTCCCGCTTCACCTCGGCCTGGATTACGCTCTCTGATGACGGGTACTGAAATTCTCCTGACGGATAGAGGGATCAACCGCCCATGGATCAACTATTCTCGCAGATGTGGAAGGGGTTCCAGTCTCTTCCGGCCTCCCGGAGACTCACCATGGCCGCGGCCGTGGCCGCTACGCTCGCCAGCATCGCGCTGGCTGTCGTCTTCATCAACCAGCCGGACTACAAGGTCCTGTACACGAATCTCTCCACCGAAGACGCCGGGCAGATCACGTCGCGGCTCCAGGAGAAGAAGATCCCCTTCCAGCTCTCCCCCGGGGGCGATACGATCTCCGTGCCCGCCGAGAAGGTGTCGGAGCTGCGGCTCGAGCTGGCGGCCTCGGGCCTGCCGAAGGGCGGGGGCGTCGGCTTCGAGATCTTCGACACGAAGAACCTGGGCGTCACCGAGTTCGTCCAGCAGCTCAACCTGCAGCGGGCGCTCCAGGGCGAGCTGACCCGGACGATCAACGGCCTCGACGAGATCCAGCAGAGCCGGGTGCACCTGGCCATCCCGAAGAAGTCCCTCTTTACCGAGGACCGGAAGAAGCCCACGGCCTCCGTCATCGTCAAGCTCAAGAACGGCCGCAGTCTGAGTGAGCAGCAGATCCAGGGGATCGCCCACCTCGTGTCGAGCTCCATCGAGGGGATGAGCCCCCGCGACGTCATGATCGTGGACTCGAGCGGGAAGGTCCTCTCGAGGGTCACCGAGGGCGGCGAGATGGCCCAGCTCTCCAACTCGCAGATCGAGTACAAGAAGAACGTCGAGAAGGACCTCACGGGCCGCATCACCTCGATGCTGGAGAAGGTCGTCGGCGAGGGGAGGGCGGTCGTGCGCATCTCCGCCGATCTGGACTTCCGCGTCATGGAGAAGACGGAGGAGCGGTTCGACGCCGAGGAGCCCGCCATCCGCAGCGTGCAGCGCTCGCAGGAGAAGTCGGGCAGCACCTCCGGCTCGATGGGCGAGAGCTCCGTCGCGACGACGGCCCGGCAGGCGGCGGTGCCCCCCGCGCGGCCGGCCGGCTCGAACCGTGAGAAGTCCGATGAGACGATCAATTACGAGATCAGCCGCACGGTCAACAAGACCGTCATGCCCGTGGGGGACGTGAAGAAGCTCTCCATCGCGGTGCTCGTCGACGGCACCTACGCGAAAAACGACAAGGGGGTCGAGGAATACCAGCCCCGCCCCGAGAAGGAACTGACCGCGCTGGAGGATCTGGTCAAGAAGTCGGCGGGCTTCGACGCGAAGCGGGGCGACCAGGTCGTCGTGTCGAACGTGCCCTTCAAGAAGGTGGACCTGTCGTCCGACCTCCCCGAGAAGTCCTGGACGGACAGGCTGATGGTCTTTCTGCCCCTCGTGCGGTATCTCGTGATCCTGGCCGTAGTCGTCCTGGCGGCCCTCTTCGTCGTGAAGCCCCTCGTACGCATGCTGGCCGAGCGCGGGCGGCAGACGGAGGTCTCGATCCGGGAAGCGTCCGCCGTCGCAGGCGAGCTCAGGGGCGCCGATGGCGTGACGCTCTCCCTCGGCGGCCCCCAGGTGTCCCGCGAGCTGACGGAGGCCGACATCGTGCGGCACATGGCGTCATCGGACTCCAAGCGGTTCGCCGAACTGCTGAGGAACTGGATAAAATAAAAGCAGGCGAAGGGCTCAGGGCCAAGGGCTTAAGGCAAGGGAAAAAGAGAACTGTTCCGGATTGCCTTACGCCATTCGCCTCATGCCTTTCGCCCGGATTGGACAATGACCAACGAAGAAAAGGCGGCCATTCTCCTGCTCTCCCTCGACGAGGAGCTGGCGGCGTCGGTGATGAAGAACCTCCGGGCCGCGGAGGTCCGCCGCATCAGCAAGCACATGAGCCGGATCACCAGCATCTCGTCGGGCGACGTCCAGAACGTCGCCAAGGAATTCTGCGACCTCGCGAAGGAGAAGGGCGGGATCGTCTCCGTCAAGGATGACGTGGCGAAGAACATCGTCCTGAAGGCCCTGGGTCCCGAACAGGCGGGAAGCATCCTCACGGCCCTGGAGGACGAAAAGGACAAGATCAGCGAAAACCCCATCTTCGAGAAGCTGCGGGACATCGACCCGAAACTGCTGAAGGATTTCACGAAGATGGAACACCCGCAGACCACGGCGCTCATCCTGGCCCATCTCCGGCCCGAGCAGGCCGCGGAGATCATGGAGGCCCTCTCCCCGGAGATGCAGCTCGAGATCGTCCGGAGAATGGCGAGCCTCAAGAGCGTGCCCACGGACCTGATCGAGGACGTGGCGGAAACGCTCGAAAGCGAACTGATCTCCGGAGCCGCCAGCGAGAAGGAGATCGGCGGCGTGAGGCTCATGGCGGAGATCCTCAACCGGATGAACCGCACGAGCGAAAGCGCGATCATCTCCTCGCTCGACGGGTCGGACCCGGAGCTGGCCGCCGAGATCCGCGGGCTCATGTTCACCTTCGACGACATCCTGAAGCTCGACGACCGCAGCATGCAGGAGCTGCTGCGCGAGGTCTCCAGCGAGGATCTCGCCAAGGCGCTCAAGGTCGTCGTCGCGGAGGGCCGCGAGAAGATCTTCAAGAACATGTCCAAGCGCGGCGCCGAGATGCTGAAGGAGGACATCGAGATGATGCCGCCCGTCCGCCTCTCCGAGGTGGAAAAGAGCCAGCGGTCCATCCTGGACACCTGCAAGCGGCTCGAGGCCGAGGGCCGCATCCAGCTGCTGCGCGAGGAAGGCGATGCATTCGTCTAACCGGGTCATCAAGTCCAGGAACGTCAAGGTCGTGGACGGGCCCCGTACGGAGAAGCCCCGCTTCGTGCCGGCCGACTTCGGCTGCGAGAACCTCTCCCAGGGCCCGGCGCCCCGCCGCTCGCGGGTCGAGGAGATCCTCGTCGAGTCGGAAAAGAAGATCGAGGCCGCCGTGAAGCACGCCTACGAGAGGGGCCACGCCGAGGGGTTCCGCAAGGGCAGCGAGACGCGGGAGAAGGAGCTGGCCGCAACGGCCGAGTCCCTGAAGAAACTGCTCCTCGAGGTGGAAAACATCCGCCGGAGCATCCTGGAGCGCGGAGAGGCAAAGGTGCTCAAGCTCGTCATCGCCGTGGCCCGGAAGGTCATCCGCCGCGAAGTGGCGATGGACCGCGACGTGATTCTCGGCGTCCTGCGGGAGGCCGTCAAGAACGTCCTGGACCGCGACCGCATCAAGGTGCGCCTCCACCCGGGGGACCATGAACGTCTGTCGAAGCTGACCCCGGGACTTATCGCGGGCTTCGAGGGGATCCGCTCGATCACGCTGGAAGCGGACGAGGGGATCGGCGCCGGGGGCGCCGTGATCGAGACGGCCTTCGGCGAGATCGACGCCACCTTGGAGCAGCAGCTCGAGGAGATCCTCAAGGCGTTTCTGCAAAACGGGCTCAAGGCTTAAGGCAAAGGGCATAAGGTCCCGTGGAAAATATTCTCTTTAGAACCTTAAGCCATCAGCCCTAAGCCCTTAGCCATAGGCTTTTTTATGACCCTGGATTTCAATCGTTACACCCGGATCCTCGACCAGATCAACCCGATCAAGGTCAACGGGACGGTGAGCGAGATCATCGGCCTGATGGTCGAGGGGCACGGGCCCGCGAGCTCCGTCGGCGAGATGTGCAACATCTTCGCCAACGGCGGGGCCTGCGAGACGCTCCGGGCCGAGGTGGTGGGGTTCCGGAAGGGAAAGGTCCTGCTGATGCCGCTCGATCACCTCCAGGGCGTCGGCCCGGGCTGCAAGATCGTCTCCCTCGGCCGCAAGGCGTCGATCGCCGTGGGGAAAAAACTCCTGGGCCGGATCATCGACGGGCTCGGAAACCCCATCGACGGCAAGGGGCCCGTGGAGCTCGAGGACGACTACCCGCTGTACTCCGAGCCGATCAACCCCCTGGAGCGGGGCCGGATCGCGGAGCCCATGGATCTGGGCATCCGCGTCCTCAACGGCCTTCTGTCCTGCGGCAAGGGGCAGAAGATGGGCATCTTCTCCGGCTCCGGGGTGGGGAAGAGCATCCTCATGGGCATGATTGCCCGCTTCACGAAGGCCGACGTGAACGTCATCGGCCTGATCGGCGAGCGGGGGCGCGAGGTTCGGGAGTTCGTCGAGAAGAACCTGGGTCCCGAGGGGCTGAGGCGCTCCGTTGTCATCGTGGCCACCTCCGACCGCCACCCCCTGATCCGGATGCGTGCGGCCTACGTGGCCACCTCCGTGGCCGAGTATTTCCGGGACCAGGGCGCCGACGTGCTCCTCATGGTGGACTCGCTCACCCGGTTCGCCATGGCCCAGCGCGAGGTGGGCCTCTCCGTCGGCGAGCCGCCGGCCACGAAGGGGTATACGCCGTCCGTTTTCAGCCTCCTGCCGAAGCTGCTGGAACGCACAGGGCCCGTCGAGGGCAGGGGGAGCATCACGGGTCTCTACACCGTTCTGGTCGAGGGCGACGACTTCAACGAGCCCGTGGCCGACGCGGCGCGCTCCATCCTGGACGGGCACATTGCCCTCTCCCGCGCGATCGCCGCGAAGAATCACTACCCGGCCGTCGACGTGCTCGAGAGTGTGAGCCGCGTCATGATCGACATCACGGACGGCGAACAGCGCAGGCGAGCCAACGATCTGCTGAACGTCATCGCCACGTACCGCAAGGCCGAGGATCTCATCAACATCGGCGCCTACGTGGCGGGGAGCAGCCCCGAGATCGATTATGCCGTCAAGATGATCGACCGGGTCAATGCCTACCTCCGGCAGGACATGAACGAGAAGGTCAGCTTCGAGGAGAGCCGGCGGCAGCTTTTCGCTCTATTTGAGTGAAACCCCGAAACGCTGCGCTCGAAGCGACATCGGCCGTGTATCGCAGTCGTGAAGTGAGGAAGAGCGGAAGAGCAGAAGAGCGGAATGGGAAAGAACCCGTTTCCGGCTTCTCTTCCCAGCGAGAGGGTGAAAGGCGTGTTCCGGTTCCGGTTCGAACAGGTGCTCAACGTGCGGAAGCTTGCGGAGGATCAGGCCCTGCAGGAGTTCTCCGAGCAGGTGCGGGGTCTCGAGCTCGAGAAGGAGCGGCTCCGGTCGATCCGCGGCGAGAAGGCGGCCGTGCTGGCCGAGCTGATGCGCCGCCAGGAAGGGACCCTCCAAGCCGGCGAGATCGGGCTCGCCTTCGGCTATATCCGGAGCCTGCGCGAGCGGGAGGTTGCCCAGGCGATCCTCGTCGCCGGCCGGCAGAAGGCCCTCGAGGCGAAACGGGAGGAACTCGCGGAGGCCGTGAAGCGGCGCAAGATCATGGAGATCCTCAAGCAGAAGAAATTCGACCAGTACTGGAAAGAGTGGAACCACAGGGAGTCTGTGGAGTTGAACGAGCAGGGAATCATCCGGTTTCTGAAGAGGTCCGGCGATGAAAAGGCTGATCATCATCTGTGAAATTCTGGTCGTGGCGCTGGTCGTCATCAAGCTGTCGGCGGCAGGCGGCGCGCTGCGGGACATGCTGCCCCGCGCCTCCTCGGTCCTAGAACTCGATCACGCGATGGCCAACGTTGCGCAGAAGGCCCCGGAGAACGCCCCTGCCAAAGACCCCGCCGAAGACAGCCTGGCCCGGGAACGGAAGCTCGCCGCGTCGCTTGCGGAGCGGGAAAGGCAGCTCGACGGCCGTGAAGGCGCGATCCGGGAGGAGGAGAAAAAGCTGCAGGCCCTGAAAGGGGAGATCATCGCCAAGATCGATGCCCTCAAGGGGCTCGAGGAGCGGCTCTCGAGCATGCTCGACACCGTAAAGGCAGCCGAGGACAAGAGGCTCCGGGACCTGGCCGGTGTGTTCGAGGCGACGCCGCCCGCACAGGCGGGCCCCATGCTCGAAAAGATGGACAGGAAGCTCGCCGCCGGGATCCTCATGAACATGAAGAGCAAAAAGGCGGGGGCGATCTGGGGCCACATCGGCGCCCAGCGGGCCGCCGAGATCGCCAGGGAGATCACCGGCGCCCCGAACAGGCCGGAACCGGCCCAGTAAAAACAGCTCTATTGTCTATCCCGTCCATGAAAACGGGGATCGGTGAACTTCACCGGTCCCCGTTTCTTTTCCCGATCCCCGAAGGGCGCCTTGCGCCTAGAAGACCCCGGAGAATCCCGTGTACTGGTCCTTCGCGGGGTCCATCCTCTGGCCGAAGCGGTCGGTTCCCCGGAAGGTGAACTGGACGTGGCCGGGGTCGATGGTGCCGTCGGCCGTGCCGTTCTGCGTGATGGTGAAAAAAACGGTCGCCGTGAAGTTGACGGGGTCGTAGCTGACGTAATCCGGCAGCCCCGGGAGCTGGACCTCCGTCGACGGGATCGCCAGGCCGTAGTTGTACCGTGCCGGGCCGGTCCCCGAGGCCCTGCCGATCTGCCAGTTGGTGACGGTTTCCACCGAGGTCCGGTCCATTTCCTTGTCGAACTGCAGCCGTACGGTGAATATCCTGGAGGCCCCTGCGCCGGCGAGCGACGGGTCGAGGCTCGACACGGCCGTTCCCCTGGGGAGGCTGCCCGGGAAGGTTCCGTCGGCATGGGCGAACATGATCTTCGGAGGGTCGACCTTGTAGATGTAGCGGTTGAGAAGGTCGGAGAGCTGCGGCGACTTGCCCTTCAGGTACTCACAGATCTCCAATGCCCTGTCGATGTCCCCCATGTCCGCACAGGTGTACCCCATCTCGGCCCAGGCATCGTGGAAATCGTTCTTCTTCCTGATGGCCGCCTCGAACTGCTCGATCGCAAGCTCGTACTGTCCGGATTTGCTGTAGGCCTGGCCGAGACCCAGATTGCCCGCGGGGTCGTCGGGGGCCATCAGGAGGACCTTCATGAACTGCCCTTCGGCCCTGCTGAAATCGCCCGCCTGGAGGTAGACCTGGCCTAGTGCATAGCGGTTGCCCGCATCGGGATTCAGCTCGACGGCCTTCTCGTATTGGGCCAGGGCCTCGTCGTACCGGCCTTCGGAGTAGTACAATTCGCCCAGCCTGACACGTGCCGCGTCCGACGAGGGGCGCAGCTCGACGAAGGACCGGAGGGACTCGATGGCCCGTTCCGTCTCGCCCATCGTCACGTAGATGCCCGCCAGCATTTTGGCCGCCTCGGCGGCATAGGACGCGGCCGGCGCCAGCGCGATGGACGATTTGAAGGCCTGGGCGGCGGCGCCGTAGTCCTTTTTCCTGTAGAGCTCGATGCCCCGGTTCAGGGTGTTGCCCGCGTAGTACTCGAGTTGCCGGTAGTTGACCTGCGCTGCGGAGAAGAGCCGGTCGGCTCCGGTCCCGTCGATGGCCGTCATGGATTCCGTTCCCCTGTGCCTTTCTTCCTCGAAGGAATCATCGGCAGAAGAGCGGCTCCCCTTTAGGCCCGCTCACTCGTAAAATTTGCCCCCCGCCCTGAAAACAAGCGGGCAATATTTGCCCAAAAAGCATGGAGCGGCTCACTGGATTTATGGGTCCCGGCACGGCGAGGTGCCCGCGATGCGGACACGGGGATGCCCGGATTCCGCAATGATATCAGCGCATCAACGTTCCATCCCTTCTCCGGATCCCGGGCCTCGGGCCCTGGACCCTTCTTCCATGGCATGCGCGTTGCTCCCATGCCAAGCCAAAACCACCCGAGGAACAAGCATGGATCCTTCCGTTGTGCAGTTACCGCCCGACCCGATCGCCTCGGCCGACGCCCCTCGAAGCGGGGAGCTGACGCCAGGCAGGAAACGCAACGAACAGGGGGAGCCCAAGGATGCCGCCGCGGCTGCAGCCCTGACTGTGCCATTTGCCGACATCCTCCGGTCCAAGAGGCTCGACCTCGAGACCGGCACGGAGGAGAAGAACCGCAAGGAGCATTTCCTGAAGACCGGACAGGCCGCCCGGAAAGAGGGCGAGGAGACACACGGAAAACTCAGCGCCGGACGGGTGGATACCGGAGCGCAACTCAGGCGGCCCGCCGTCGAAGTGCAGGCGAAAGAGACCCTGGAATACCTCAAGGAGCGGGCCGGGCAGGCCATGCAGGCGGCACAGTCGAAAGTGCAGAACCGGGAAGGCGCGGATGTCCTGCCGGGCGCAAGGCCGTCGGACAAAGGCGCCCTCTCGCCGTCCGAGGAGGCCCTCCTGAAGGAGATGGTGCAGAAAAACGGCAGCATGGCGGCGCAGAAGAAGGCCGCCCGGATGACGGGATACGTCAACGGAGAGCCGCTGAACCGGCGCGAGGGGATCCATGCCGTCAAGTCGATGACGGCAAAGGAGGGGGAGGTGCTCAAGATCCTGTCGGGCGAAGAGGGAGCCCCGGCGCCGTCGAAGGCAAAGGCCGCCAGGCAGGCAAGGCTCCAGCCGGGGCCCGCCGTCCGCGACGACGCGGCTGAAGGATCCGGCAGGGCCTTCCGGGGCTCTCTCACGCCGGACAAAGCGATGCAGGAACCGGCCGGCCCGCCCGACCTTTCGCAGGACAGACCGGTCCAGGCAGGCCAGGGAAAGAGGCAGGCGGGGACGGGCTGGACGAACCCCGAATTTCGCGACGCACCCGCGGGCCCTTCCCCGACGGCTGCGCTCCAGGCCAAGGGAATCGACGGGGCGGCGCCCGCAAGGCCGCAGGCCGTGATCAGTCAGGTGCTGGACGGGGCGGCGCAGATTCTACGCGACGGTTCCGGCCGCATGGTCCTGACGCTTCAGCCGCCCCGGCTCGGCACCCTCGATCTCGACGTGGTCGTCCAGGACAACCGCGTGAAGATGGTGATGCTGGCCGACAACCAGGAGGTCAAGCAGATGCTCCAGGCCGGCCTGGACGATCTGCGAAACGCGCTGAGGGACAGGGGATTCGAGATCGACCGCCTCGAAATTCTCGTTCAGAACCGGCCCGACGATTCCGGCTCGGACTTCTGGCGGGAGGCGGGGTTCGCCCGCGGGGATTCCCCGAAGGGAGAGGAACGCAGACCCGGGCGGGACACGGATCCGGAACCCCGGGAGACGCCGGCGAGGCCGGTCCGGACCGGGAACGGCGGGCTCAGCGTTTTTGCCTGACAGGACATGAAACCGGAAGGAGTTGAATCATGAGCGTGACGAACACCGTGCAGTCGGCGGCAGGCGCCGCGAGTGCGACCCCGACAACGAGCGGCAGGAACGTCATCGGAAAGGACGAATTCCTAAAGATGCTCATTGCCCAGCTCAAGAACCAGGATCCGCTCAACCCGCTGGACGGCACGGCCTTCACCGCTCAGCTAGCCCAGTTCTCGAGTCTCGAGCAGCTCCAGAACATCAACACCCAGCTCGGCTCGTTCACCAGGCAGCAGCAGTCGCTGAGCGGTTCGCAGGCGGTGAGCCTGATCGGCAAGGAGGTCCTGGCCAGGGGCAATACGGTCCAGGCCGCCGGCAGCCCCGTCGCGCTGAGCTACCAGCTTGCGGGCGATGCCGCGGAAGGGATGGTCCGCATCTACAACGCCGCCGGCGAGTTCGTCGACGCCCTGTCCTTCCGGAACCAGAAGCAGGGCCTGAACACCCTGACGTGGAGCCCGCCGAGCTCGCTTTCCGGCGTCTGCACCTACGAGGTGATCGCCACCGATCGGGCCGGCAGGGCCGTCGGCGCCGACACCCTGGTCCAGGGCGAGGTGACGGGGGTGAACTACCGCGACGGCGCGGTCACCCTCAGCGTGGGGGGCCGCGAGATCGCCTACGGCGACGTCGTCTCCGTGAAGAAGATCAACACGAATTGACACCGGGCGTCTGACCGGGGAAACCAGGAGGACATTGAGATGGGAAGCGCACTTTGGATCGCCATTTCGGGGCTCAACGCCAGCTCCAAGCAGATGGACGTCATCGGCAACAACATCGCCAACGCGAACACGATGGGCTTCAAGGCCGGCAAGGCCTACTTCGCCAACGTGCTGAGCCAGAGCCTCTCCGGCGGCGCCTCGGGCGTCATGCAGATCGGGCAGGGCGTCACGGTGGCCGACGTGGCCACCCAGTTCAGCCAGGGCTCCCTCGAGTCCACGACGAGCGCGCTGGACCTGGCCATCGACGGCGGGGGGTTCTTCATCGTCCGGGACGACGAGGGGTCCCAGTACTACACGCGGGCCGGCGCGTTCCACATCGACGGCGACGGCTTCCTCGTCGACGTCAACGACTACCGCGTGCAGGGATACCCTCCCGCCGCCGCCACGCTCGGCGACATCAACACGCGCAACGCCCAGTCGGCGCCGGTGGCCTCCACGTCCTTCTCCGTGGGGCTCAACCTCGACGCGCGGACCGCCGCGGGCGGCACCTTCTACTCCTCCCAGACCGTCTTCGACACCCTCGGGGCCGCCCACACGCTCGCCGTGACCTACACGAAGACGGGGGG
>ERZ795030.429-NODE-429-length-65136-cov-6.423242_pt1 | contig 65136 bp, 54 predicted proteins | sample MGYA00375122_ERZ795030 | MGnify/ENA primary metagenome ERZ795030 (study PRJEB30165, sample SAMN05720146) | activated sludge metagenome | isolation source: anaerobic digester from wastewater treatment plant | place: Japan | collected 2015-04-20 ... | reverse complement strand
GTGCCTCGCAATGACAGGACGACGCGTGCCTCGCAATGACAGGACGACGCGTGCCTCGCAATGACAGGACGACGCGTGCCCTGGAAGGATCACGTCCCGCGCACTGAGCTATTAACGCAAAAATAGGGCAGGTACGGACGGCCTGCCCCCAGGTTTTTGCTACCCCCCAAATTTATGCTCGTTTTTCGATATAATCGAGAATGTCCTGAACGGTGTGGATCTCGCGAGCGTCATCATCTGAGATGGTGACGTCGAATTTTTCACAGAAACCGTCGACAAGGAAGAACTGATCCATCGAATCAGCTTTTAAATCTTCAATGAAGTTCGTTTCGGGGGTAATCGTATCAATATCGACTCTCATCACATCGGCGATAACTTCTTTGACCATTTGCAGGTAGTCGGACATGCCATGCCTCCTTTGTGGTTTATAATAGTTAAAATTCTAACAAGCTCTGGGGTTCTGTCAAGGCTTAATCCCGGCTTACAATTAATTAACAGCAGACGATGAAAAAAGACACGCAAATCACATCACGCAAAGAGGATCACCTGCGGGTAAACCTGGAGGAAGACGTGGTCTCTGGCCTGGCAAACGGGCTGGAGGCTTACCGCCTGATCCACCAGGCGCTGCCCGAGCTGGCGCTGGACGAGGTTGAGCTGGGGCAGAGCCTGTTTGGAGTGCAGCAGCGCGTCCCGGTGCTGGTCTCGTCGATGACGGGGGGCACGGAGCGGGCGGGGCGCATCAACCGGCACCTGGCGCTGGCAGCCGAGCAGGTCGGGCTGGCGATGGGGGTGGGTTCACAGCGGGCGGCGATCGAGAACCCCGAACTGGCGAGTAGCTTCAGGGTGAGAAAATTTGCACCGGGGATTTTGTTGTTTGCCAACCTGGGCGCGGTGCAACTCAATGCCGGGTACGGCGTCGATGAATGCCGGCGTGCGGTGGAGATGATCGACGCGAACGCGCTGGTTTTGCATCTCAACCCCCTGCAGGAGGCGCTGCAGCCTGAGGGACAGACGGATTTCCGCCGCCTGGTTGAGAAAATTGCTGCTTTGAGGGTGAAGCTGGGTGTGCCGATCATCGTCAAGGAGGTCGGCTGGGGGATCAGCGTTGAGGCCGCGCGGCTGTTGTATGATGCTGGCGTTGACGCGCTGGACGTCGCGGGCGCGGGCGGCACTTCGTGGTCGCAGGTGGAGATGCACCGCCAGTCCGACCCGTATTGGGCTCAAACGGCAGCGGCTTTCCGTGATTGGGGCATTCCGACGGCCGAGTCTCTGCGGGCGGTGAAGCCGGTGTTTCACGACCGGCCGGTGTTCGCTTCGGGCGGACTCCACACGGGGGTGGAGATTGCCAAATGCCTGGCGTTGGGCGCCTCACTGGGCGGGATGGCTGGCCTTTTTTTGAGGGCAGCGGATGAGTCACTGGAGTCGACGGTGAGGACGATGCAGATGATTGTGGAGCAGGTGCGCATCGCCATGTTTGTCTGCGGGGCGCGCAACCTGGCAGAGCTGAGCGCGGATAAACTGACGACCAGTGCGAGATCAGGATAGACGATGGATTGGAAAGATCAACTGGCGCGCTATGTTGCCGAAATTGAAGCGGGATTGCAGGATTTTATCGTATCGTTAGAGTTTTCTGACAGCGCCGAGCTGCGGTCTATGCTGCGTTACCACATGGGCTGGGAGGATGATCTGGGGGGCGGCAAGCGTCTGCGCCCGGCGCTCACGCTGCTGTGTGCGGGAGCCTGTGGAGGAGATTATCAATCTTCCATGCCAGCTGCCCTGGGGATCGAGTTTTTGCACAACTTCACCCTGATCCACGATGATATTGAAGACCGATCCACCACGCGCCATGGGCGCCCGACGGTGTGGACGCGCTGGGAGCTGGCCCAGGCGGTCAACGCCGGGGATGGGCTGTTCAGCATCGCCCAGTTGGCGCTGCTGGACCTGGTCGATAGCTGCGGTGAAACAGTCGCTATCAGGGCAGCGCGGGAAATGAACCGCACCTGTCTGCACCTCACCCGCGGTCAACATTTGGATATCGCTTTTGAGAGCGAGGATGACGTTGCGCTGGAGGCTTACCTGGCGATGATTGAGGGCAAAACAGCCGCGTTGATTGCTTATTGCACAGCGACGGGCGGCCTGGCAGCCGGCGCTGATGACGCCACTGTTGCCCGGCTGGGTGCATTTGGCAAGGCGTTGGGGATGGCTTTTCAAATCCAGGATGATTTCCTGGGCATCTGGGGAGACCCCGCGGTGACGGGCAAGTCAGCTGCCAGTGATCTGCTGGCGCGCAAAAAGACGCTGCCGGTGCTGTACGGGCTGAAACATTGTGCGGAATTCAGGCGGCTTTGGGAGGATGATGATCCGGACCCCGAGCTGGTCATGGCGATGGCGAGGACGCTGGCAGATTGTGGAGCTGCAGCGTATGTCAGGGAGCAGGCGGGGGCGTATATTCGCCAGGCCAGGGAGGGCCTGGCAGAGCTTTTTCTGCATCCAAATCAGGATGCCAGGACGCTGATTGCGTTGACTGAAGCCCTGCTCAACCGGGAGATGTGATCTAATCTGAGACTTTTGGGGGATTTAAAAGTGTAACCCGGGCTCATCCCAACCCGAATGACTTATAGAACAGGCTCATCTCATTCGCAAATGGCCAGAAATTTCCGCTGCTTGTGGCTGCGGAACATCAGCCATGTGCCCTGCATAAAGTGAGCCAGGGTGTAACCTGCTGCTGCCACATAGGCGCCTGTGAAGGCTTTGGTGATCACGCCGGTGATCAATACCACGGCCAGCGTGAGCAAGAACGCCATGGTCGCCTCAGCCACGGGGCGGGTTTTTTCCTGCTGCACGATGATGCCCTGGAAAAAGTGGATGTACACGCTCATCGGTGAAATCAAAATCGCAATCCCCAGGGTGAGTCGGGCAGTGGCAGCCAGTTCAACGGGCAGATTGGCGACAATCCCGAACCACCAGGTGGAAAGCGGCGTGAAGACAAAGGTCACCACCAGCCCGAAGATGACCAGGGCAGCCGTCCGGGCGAACTTGCGCAGCGCAGGAAAGGAGCAGGGTTCCTCCAGCAGTGCGACAACAGCCTCGTTATAGGCCACGCCGGGGTTGCGGATGATGGAAATCAGCCCGGATACCACTGACCATACGGCGAGGGATGTCAGGGGGTCGGGCATGCGGGAGACCGTGCCAGAGACCAGAGGCAGCCACAGCAGCCACAGTGTGGAGGTCAGCGCCAGAGGGCCGTAGAAGGTAATAAAACGTCTGAGGGTCAGCGGTGTTTTTACCGGGGGTGCTGCTTTGATCAGGTGATGGATTTTTCGACTGCGCAACCCGGCATAGGTGGCTTCCGCGGTAACGCCCAGGGCCTGGGTGATGCCTGCCAGGATTGTGCCGGGGATCGTGCCCATTAGAAAGCCGATTGTCAGCACGGTCACATCGGTGACCAGGCGAACAGCGGTAATCTCCCCGACCAGGCGAGAATTACCGAAGCGAATCATGGTTCCCTGCTGAAAACGGCGATAGGCGATTGACATCGTCCACGGGGTAAGGAAGATCAGGCCAGCCCGAGCGGGTTCGACGACTTCTTCAGGAACTTGCAGAACGACGTTGACGATAAAGTCAAAAATGGGGGTAACAGCTACCAGCAGGTGCAGCGCCGACAGGGTGCCGCCCATAAACAGGGTGATCTTTTTCAGGCGCTGATAGGAGCGCCAATCGCGACTGAGCGTAGTCGATGCAGCCAGGAGCATGATGATCGGCGCTTCGATGATCAACGCGATGGGGAACACGACGCCACCATAGGCAGCCAGGTTGACTTTGGCGTTGGGCAGCCGGGCGACGATGGCGTTGATGGTCGGCAGTTCAAAGCTCATCAACAACCAGCTGGCGGCAAGCGGCAGCCAGGTCGCCAGGATTTTCCTGGTGGTGAGGTTGGCGGGCGGTGGATTGGGGTCAGTGCTCAAAGTGCGCATTCTTCAAGAGTTAGATGATCATCAAATTTGAGTGTAGTATACTACGCCGGCAAGCTGCGTGGAAATGGGATTTGGGAATTGGGAATTAGTGTGTTGTCCTGAAAGTTGGTAGCGAGTAGCATGTTGCTTGTAGCATGTAGCTTGTAGCATGTAGCATGTAGCTTGTAGCGTGTTGCGTGTAGGAAGGATCGAAGAAGAAAATGGGATACTCCGCGATCGGTTATACGCACAACGAATGGGATCTTCCCTAAGTTCTAAGTTCTACGCTCTAAGCTCCATAGCTCCGCTCTACGATCTTTCAACGAAAATCTAAAAATCTCATTTTCTTTCGCCCAAAACCTGGACTATAATGAACGAAAGCAAAAATGAAGGAGGCTCAATGTCAAAACAGCCTTTTAAGCAGGGGATGGGATGGCTAGAATGGACCCTAATTATAATTTTAGTCATTCTGATACTGATAACATTTTTCATGTTACTGCGACCTGCCATAACCAATTTCTGGCAAGACTTCATCCAATCATTGCAATAGGCGAACCATTTAAAATCAAAGAAAAAGGCGAAATCTGGCGATGAAAACCCGATTAGCAGCATTTGTTCTGAGAGGTTTCTGGCAGTCACTGGATTGGATCTATCCGCCCGTGTGTGCAAGTTGCGGCGAAATCGGATCCCGTTTATGCACGAAATGTCAGTCGATGATCAAATTTATCAGGGGGAATCGCTGCGGAATCTGTGGGGAGCCAATGCCTGACGGGAGAACTACCTGTGCGGCTTGCCAGAACCGACCGCCGACATTTGCGGCAGTCGTAAACCTTGCGGTTTATGAAGGCGTCATTCGTGATTGTATCCACAGCTTGAAATACGCCAACAATCCGGGGTTGGGTGAATTCTTTTCAGACTGGCTGGAGGAGCTGGTCTACGACGCGGGCTGGTCAGTGGATGGGGTGCTGCCAGTTCCCCTGAGCGCGCAGCGGCTTGCTGAACGGGGTTATAACCAAGCCGCCAGCATCGCAAGACCATTGGCGTTGCGGTTGGGCATCCGTTATCTCCCATTCGCAATTGAGTGCGTCAGAGACACGCCCAGCCAGGTGGGGCTTTCAGGTGAGGCGCGGCGGAAAAATGTGATTGGCGCTTTTAAGGCTAACCCCGATGTCGTTGCAGGTAAGCGAATGTTGATTGTTGATGATGTGATGACGACCGGGGCAACACTGGAGGCCTGCGCGTCGGCTTTAAGAGAAGCTGGATCAGGAGAGGTGTATGGCTTGACCTTAGGGCGGTTTGGCGCCCATTTGACAACAGTAAACAAATCCAACCGCTCATCAAGTATAATTAATCAATCGAATTATTAATGGAGGTATAAATGACTGTCAAAATCGAAATCTTCACCAAGAATTTAGAACTGACCGAACGGCTTAATAATTACGTTGTAACGAAAGTTGAAAAGCTTGAGAAATTCCTGGAAGAGGTTGATGAAAGTCGGGTTGACCTTTCACACACCAAGACAGCCAGAAATGCCAATGATCGCTATGTTGCCCAAATTACGCTGCGAGGTAGGGGTTTTATCCTGCGCTCAGAGGAACGTTCAGACAGCATTTTTTCGGCGGTGGACGCGGCTTTGGACAAGATGCGCCGTCAAATCAGACGCTACAAAGGCAAACGACCTCGCGGTAGGGGTGATGGACAGACGATTGCTGCAGCTATAGAGATGCCTGTAGAAGAAGACTATGAAATTGATGAACAACCCATCATTGTCCGCCGGAAACGATTTATGCTGACCCCAATGGATGAACAAGAAGCGATTGAACAAATGAAACTTTTGGGGCATGAAAACTTCTTTGTCTTTTTCAACGCCAATACAAGTGAGTTCAATGTGCTGTACATGCGCCGTGATGGCAGTTACGGCATCATTATTCCCGAAATTGGCTAAGCCCCGGTTGTTTTCAAACAACGGCTTGCTCACAATGCTGTGAACAAGCCGTTTTTATTTTCTACATTGATGAGATACAATTTCATATAAGAAAAAAAAGAAAAGAAACGTTGGAGGTTCAAAATGAGTATTAATTGTAATGATCCACTGGTATTGTCTGCGGATTTATTTTGTGATGAACCGATGGATGTTGATACCATCGAAGAAGCGGTTAAAAATATTCTGAGTGCGATTGGTGAGGATGTTGATCGTGAAGGGCTTGAAAAAACACCTCACCGGGTGGCAAACAGCTACAGTGAATTGTTGGCTGGCTACCGGCTGGATCCGCGTGAGTTAATTAATGATGCGATTTTCGATGTTGCCTATGACCAGATGGTGATTGTGCGCGACATTGAATATTACAGCATGTGCGAGCATCACATGTTGCCCTTTATGGGGAGGGCGCATGTGGCTTATATCCCTTCAGACAAAGTTATCGGGCTTTCAAAAATTCCCCGAATTGTTGATTTGTTCTCAAGAAGACTGCAAGTACAGGAGCGGATGACAACCCAGATTGCGGAGTACCTGGATGTGGTGCTCAAACCCAAAGGTGTGGCTGTTGTGGTGGAAGGTCTGCATATGTGCATGATGCTGCGTGGTGTCAAAAAACATGACGCACGTATGACTACCTCAGCCATGTTGGGAGCTTTCAGAAAGGATATATCAACTCGAATGGAATTTTTGGATAATATCTCGCGGGGCGCAGAAAGGTTGCATTTCTAACGAGATCGAGAAATTTCAACGCCTACAGATTCTGCTGCTGGGACGGCTTTGGGTTTTTCGACACGCAACCAGATCGAGGCAATGCGCTCATCGCAAAGAATTTCAGCAGCAAGGCCTTCGATTAACGCTTCGATTGTCAGGTGGGGTTTGTCTTGAACAAATTTGGCAATCTTTTTCGCCAATGTCGAATAGTTGATCGTTTGTCGGATATCGTCGTCTCGAGCTGCTGACCTGATATCCGTTGAAACGACGGCGCTGATACAAATTTCTCGGGGAGTTTTTTGTTCATCAGAATGAATGCCGAGGAACCCGTCAACTTTGAGGTTTGAAATGAATATTTTGTCCATTGATCCTTACTTTCTATGCACATTATTGTACCGAAAAATATGCTCCGAGGTGAGATGAAAATCATCGTTTTTTCAATCAATCCAATTTTCCCGAATGTAGTCACAGGAGGGGCATCGAAGCACCTGTATCACATCACCCGTTCACTGGGCGAGGAAGGGCATGCGGTCAAAGTTCTGTGTGCCCAAAGCCAGGCGGACTCCACCAGCTTTGAATGGGCAAAAAATGTTCAGGTTTTTCCGATCCTGCCATTTCACCTCCCGTTTCCACAGCCGTATGCAATCAGCGGTGCGGATTTGGCGCTGATCGTTGAGCGGGTTTCGCATTACTTGCAGACAGCGGATCGGTTTTACATCCACGATGGTGAGTTTTTGCTCCCGGATGTGTATGCGCACATTCCCACGGTGAGTTCGTTTCGCGACAATATCTATCCTGAATCCATCCTGGGGTCATTTATCGGTAAGGCGGATGATGTGATTTGCATATCGCAATTTTCATCAGATGTCATTCGGGCGACATCAGGCCGTTTTTATCCAGGTTTGAGCGAGCGGATTCACCTGGTGAATAACGGGATTGATTTTGATGTGTTCAAGCCGGTCCCCTTTGAGCGCCTGGCCCGACGATACCATGTGGATCCACAAAGGGAACTCATCCTGCTGCATCCCCACCGCCCCGAACCGGGTAAAGGGCTGCCTGAAACGATCCAGGTGGTCGCTCGGCTGGTGCATCAGCATGGAATGCAACAGGTTAAGGTGTTGATCCCGGAGTGGATTGAATCGATGGTTTCAGGCGGAGATGTGAGTTTTTACCAGCAGATGCTGCACTTGATGGACACGCTGGGGGTTCAAGACCACTGTGTGTTTATCCCGTGGATACCCCAAGAGGAGATGCCGGCGCTCTACAGCCTGGGACGTGTGACCCTGTGCCTGGGCAATTTTGTGGAGACCTTCGGAAACGTGGCTTATGAGTCCCTGGCCTGTGGCACACCCAGCATCGTTGCCCGGGTGGGCGTCCATCGCACCTTATTGCCGGATCATTTGATAGACAAAGTCGATTATGGCGACATTGATGGCGCTGTGGATTGTGTCCTTTCAATTTTGGCAGGAGACGATGAAAAGCAGTCTGCATCGCTGACCTATTTGAAAAAACACCTCGATTATCAAAGCCAGGTAGACGCTTATCGAGAAATCATTACTCGGTGCCAAAAACGTGAACCGCTTCAATTTTCACCGCCCCAACCTGTACCGGGACAAAAATACTGCCTGGCGCCCTGGTGTTACCTGGCTGGAGAGCGTATTTACCATGATTTCCGGCGTGAATATATTTACGACCCGGATTTAGTCGCCATGCTGCGCGAGACGACCAGCTTTGATAGGGGAGACGCTGCACATCAATCTATCTCTGATCAAAACTGGCAAACATGGTTGGAAAAAACCCTGATTGTGCCGGTAGAATTAATAGAATGAGAGCATTGAAAGGAAAAGTGAGATGTTAGATTTAGCAGATCAGGTTGTGGTTGTCACCGGGGCAGCGGGCAATTTGGGGCAGGCTGTCGTGGCTTTGTTCCTGAAAGCAGGGTGTCGGGTGGTTGCCCTGGATCATCGCCAAGGGCGATTGGATGCAATTTTTCCACAGACGGACGAAAAACTACACTTTTTTGAAGGAGTGGACAGCGCCGATCGTGAGGCCATGCTTGCAGTTGCCAGGGAAATCGTTTCCGAGGTTGGACCTGTGGATGTGCTGGTCAATACAGTGGGCGGTTTCACCATGGGTCAACGGGTTGATGAGATTACCTCAGATGCCTGGGAGCACATGATGAACCTGAATGTGCACGCTTTTCTAAATGCTGCAGGGGCGTTTGTGCCCGGGATGGTGTCAGCGGGAAGCGGGAAAATTGTGACCATTGGAGCGGGAGCTGCGCTCAAGGGCGGCGCGAGGATGGGCGCGTATTCTGCGGCGAAAAGCGCCCTATTGCGATTAACCGAGAGCCTGGCAGCAGAATTGAAAACGAGCCATATCCAGGTCAATTGTGTTTTACCGGGAACAATTGACACCCCACAAAACCGCCAGGCGATGCCCGATGCGAATTTTGAGCGATGGGTAAAACCTGAGCAGGTTGCCCATGCGATCTTGTTTTTGTCATCGTCTGCGGCAGATGCAATTACAGGTGCTGCAATTCCTGTATCTGGCGGCTGAATAATTTATAAATATTGACCGCCATCAACGCGCAGGAACGCCCCGGTGGTGAAATCACTCTTTATCAAATGAAGGGCATTTTGCACAGCGATTTCGGGGCTTCCCGTGCGTTTGAGCGGGATGTTTTGTTGTGCATAGGCTTGCAGGTCGATATGTTCTTTGCCAGCTAAAGGCAGCATGATGCCCAGGCCCAGTGCATTGACGGTGATATCAGGCGCCAGTTCAGCGGCAAACATACGGGTCAATTCGACCAGGGCAATTTTTGTCAACCGGTAAGCAAAATGCGAAGGTTGCGGTTTACGAATTTGGGCGTCCGCAATGTTCAGAACTCTTCCCTGCCGTGTTTTTGGGAGCTGATTGGCAAAGGCCTGAATAAGCAGGAATGGGGTTTGTAAATTGATGCGAAATTGAGTTTCCCAGGTGTGTAAATCTGTCTCCAGTCCAGTACTTTTTAGATAAATCGCCGCGTTGTTGATGAGGATGTCCACGCATTGGAAATACTTGAGGGCTTGTGGGAACAGGACCTGGGTGGCGGAAAGATCGGAAAAATCCGCCTTCAGTGCGACAGCCCTCACCCCGAGATCCTGGGCGATTTGAACGGTTTCTTCTGCTGGAGCGGCTGATCGGTTGTAATGGACTACCAGATTCACGCCTTCCCGGGCTAACGCCAGAGCAAATGCGCGCCCCAGCCTGATCCCGCCGCCAGTTACCAGCGCTGTTTTACCTTTCAATTCCATTTTCCACCTCGTTAATTCGTGTAGCTTTAGCCTGATCGGTTATTTTCTCCAGGATTTCCTGGATGGAAACACCGGTGGCGGGGTGACGAAAGCCAGGTAACATCTCCGCCAGCGGCATGGCAAGATAACGATATTTTAACATATCCGGGCTGGGAATGTGATGATGGGCTGCCTTAAAAACACAGTCTCCATATGTCAAAATGTCCAGATCGAGGGCGACCTGAACTTTTTCGCCAGTCTCTCTGCCGAGTTGCTTTTCGATGGCTTTAAGGCGTGCATCCAGCACTGGATAGGGCAGATTGGTTTCTATTTCAAGAACCTTGTTGTGGAAGGGGTTGACTTCCGGACGACGATGTACATCCTCTGTGAGGTAAGCCCCTGATTTTCGGCGAATGCGAAATTGGTCTGCAAGCAAATCTTCTGCTTGTGAAAAATTCGATTGAGGGTCGATGTTTGAGCCCATGCTGATGATCACACCGATTTTTCTTTTCCGGGGAAACGCGCGCACGTAAAGAAGTGCCATTGCACACAGCAGCGAGCCAAAGGCGATTAACTGGTAGAAATCAAATTGACCCAGCAGAAATTTCTCTGCGTTGAAAGCCCGTGTAAACAAGGTGATTACTGCGATGCCGGCAATTGCAGCGCTGAACAGGACCCCGTTGTGCATGAATCCGGTTGTCTTCAGCCACCTGGTGCGAATCAGCAGGGCTAGCGTTAAAACTGCTCCGAGGATGAAGCCGTATAACTGAACCGGATGCCTGGTGGCATTCCACAAAGAAATACCCCATGGCATCTGTGTTGGGATTCCATACGCGCTTCCATTGGCAAAGTTCGCCAGATGGATGCCCATAAAAATTAACAGGCAGAAGGGGGTTAGCGCGTCCAAAGTGGGCCAGAGCGGCAGGTGTTTTCTTTGCGCCAGGATGATGAGCGTCAATATACCGACCAAGATGCCAAAGCTGGCATCCAGCATCGAGGGGGATAACGAGAACAGGCTGAGAGGATTAATGGTCATTATCGATGGGTTTTTAAGCATGAACCCAAGCCGGGCGCCTAGGATGCCTGCGATCAACCCGATCAGGATACCATTTTCGATGGCTTCGGTGTGGGTGCCAATGTTTGTTGAAAATTTTCCTGTCAGGAAAGAGCCGATGAAAAAACTCAGCAAGAGAATGAAGCTCGCAGCCTGGATGGCGAGGGGGCCAATGTTGATAATCGGAAACATAGTTTTAGTCCTCACCCTGCGTGAACAGCGATTCCAGGCGGACGCGCAATAATCCCTCAGTGAGCCCTGAACCTATGATTACGTCTGATATGTTTCCATCAGGATTAACCAGGATTGAGGTTGGAACAGCTCGCATTTGGTATGCATTGGCGACAGCTCCATCCGGGTCTAATAACATGGTGAAGGTATACGCCTGGGATTGGAAATAGGCTTTGGCTTCAGAAAGGTTGTCTTGATTTGTGGTGTTGACTGCTAAAATTGCAAAGCCCTGTGGGGCGTAATCCCGGTAGACCGCCTCTAACCCCGGCAGGGTAGACTTGCACACCGAGCACCACGAAGCCCAAAATATGATTAATACCGGAGCACCCTGGTAATTCGCCAATGTATGGATATCGCCCTGAGGAGTGGTCAGGTTGAAAGGTGGTGCAAAGAACCCCCTGTGTGGCGCAGTTTGGAGCCCATCAGCGTGTACGATAGGGAAAAAGACCGGTGTGAAGATGATCCATGCCAGGCTGAAGAGAGTAATTGTGATCGCGATAGAAATAAATAGTTTCTTGTTCACAGATTCCTTACGGTCAATCAGAGCTAATAAATAATAGCAGAGTGACTTAAACTGATGAATCAGCACCTGTTTTTTGATGGTTACAACATGAATATTACCCCAATTCGCCGCTAACCTGTAGGCTGATTAAGCGTCAACCTGATCGAGAGGTAGGGTAATGAAGGTGAACATGGTAAAATAAACCAATGGAATTTGGAAAGGATATTTTATAATGAGTCATAAAGCAGTCGTCGAAAAAGCAATAAATACGATTAAGTTTTTATCGGTTGATGGAATTCAAACCGCCAAATCAGGACATCCTGGTTTACCGATGGGGACAGCGGGTATTGGGTATGCTGTTTTCATGCATTGTTTGAAGTTCAACCCTAAAAATCCCGCCTGGTTCAATCGTGATCGGTTCATACTTTCGGGCGGCCATGGTTCGATGCTGGTGTACAGCTTATTGCACCTGACCGGGTACGAACTACCCTTGGAGGAACTGAAGAATTTCAGGCAATGGGGTAGCATCACCCCGGGTCACCCGGAATATGGAATGACACCGGGTGTTGAGGTGACCACCGGCCCGCTCGGGCAGGGTTTTGCCAACGGCGTCGGTATGGCGATTGCCGAGGCGCACCTGGCGGCAGAATTTAACCGCCCTGGTTACAAGATGGTTGACCATCATGTGTATGCTATCGTAACCGATGGTGATTTAATGGAAGGGGTTGCTTCTGAAAGCGCTTCGCTGGCTGGGCACCTTAAACTGGGTAAGTTGATCTATTTTTATGATGACAACCGCATCTCGATCGATGGCTCTACCGATTTGGCTTTTACCGAAGACCGCGCAAAACGGTTTGAAGCTTATGGCTGGCACGTATCTCATGTGAATGATTCTTTTGATATTGACGCACTGGTACAAGCGGTGGAAGCGGCTAAAGCTGAAACCAGGCCTTCGCTGATCATTGTGCGCACCAAAATTGGGCAGGGCTTGCCAACCGTAGAGGGAACTGCAGGCGCCCACGGCAACCCACCCGGGTGGGATGAGATTGATCAGGCCAAACAAAACGTTGGATGGCCAACCGAGCCGAGGTTTTTTATCCCCGATGATGTTCGGGACCACTTCCAGTCCAAGATTATCGAAGGTCGGGGACTGGAAACAACCTGGGAGGAGCAATTTGCGCAATACCATCTCGCCTATCCTGAGCTGGCAGTCGAGTTACGCCGGCGTATCGCGGGGATATTGCCAGATGATTGGGAAGATGCACTCCCGAGCTTTGAGCCAAACGAAAAGGGCATGGCAACGCGTTCTGCTTCAGGCAAGGTGATTAACGCTCTGGCGGGTGTGCTGCCGGAATTAATGGGCGGATCAGCTGACCTGGCGCCTTCAAACATGACCTGGATTGACGGCGAGCGGGATTTCCAGGCTGAGCACCCTGAGGGGCGAAATATCCATTTCGGTGTGCGGGAGCATGGTATGGGCGCGATTGTTAACGGAATGGCAGTGCATGGTGGGCTTCTGCCCTATGGTGGCACGTTCCTGGTCTTTGCCGATTATATGCGGGGTGCGATCCGGTTATCCGCTTTGTCGGCGTATCACTCGATCTGGGTATTAACACACGATTCGATTGGTGTGGGCGAAGACGGTCCCACGCATCAACCTGTAGAGCATCTCACCAGTTTGCGCTTGATTCCGGGTTTGACCACAATCCGACCTTCAGATGCCAACGAAACAGCGCAGGCCTGGCGCTTTGCGATCCAGCACAAGGGGCCTGTTGCCCTGGTGCTGACGCGACAAAATACCGCCACCATCGACCGTCAGCTTTACACTGATGCAGAAGAATTGAGCAAAGGAGCGTATGTATTGGCGGATTTTGGAGGTGAAATCCCCGAACTGATCCTGATGGCATCCGGTTCAGAAGTTAATCTGATTCTTAAAGCCGCCGATAAGCTGGCAGCAGAGGGTTTGAGCGTGCGGGTAATATCCTTCCCATCCTGGGAGCTGTTTGAAAAACAGGATCAGGACTACAGGGACCGTGTTATCCCGCCGTTTGTGAAGAAACGCCTGGCGGTCGAGGCTGGCACGACTCTGGGCTGGGAGCGCTGGGTTGGTGATGAAGGGCTGGTGATTGGTATTGATCAATTTGGTGCTTCAGCGCCTTTACCGGTTGTGATGGAAAAATACGGTCTGTCCGTCGCCAACATCACAAAGACAGCGTTGAAATTGTGCCAGTAAAAATTTCTATTTAAAAGCCGAATCCGGAAAGATGACAGGAGAGCGTTCAAATGAAAATCGCTGTTGCTGCTGACCATGCGGGCTACCCGCTTAAAGACACTATCATTGAGGTTGTGCGAACCTGCGGTCATATCCCGATTGATTTGGGAACAAATTCGACAGAAAGCGTGGACTATCCCGATTATGCTGAAAAGGCTGGAAACGCGCTTGTCGACGGCACTGCAGACCGGGCGATTGTGATCTGCGGTTCCGGCGTGGGGGCGTGTATTGCCGGGAACAAGATCGTTGGTGTGTATGCCTGTTTATGCCATGATACCTATTCTGCTTCCCAGGGCGTAGAACATGATCAAATGAACATGTTGTGTTTGGGCGCAAGGATTGTCGGCTCTGAACTCGCCAAGCAAATTGTTGTAGCTTTCCTGGGCGCCAGTCCGTCGGATGATGCCCGCCACCTGCGCAGGGTAGGAAAGATCAAGCTGATTGAAAAACGGCAATTGTCTGGAGAAGTATAAATGAGCAAGGTTATCCAATTATCTTTACTGGGTCAATCGATCTGGTACGATAATCTCAAACGTTCATTAATCAAAGACGGCACAATTGCCGGCATGATCGAGCGGCGCGAGATCCTGGGGATAACTTCCAATCCGAGCATATTTGAAAAAGCAATTATCAGCGATACGGATTACCAGGCAGATTTACAATTAATGGCCTGGGCTGGCCTGAACGCTGAAGAAATTTTTTACCGCCTGGCGATTCAAGATATCCAGGATGCGGCAGATCTCTTCAAACCGTATTATGAAGCCAGTAACGGCGCAGACGGGTTTGTGAGCCTGGAAGTCAACCCCAAACTGGCGGATGACACCCAGGGCACGATCGATGAGGCCATGTGGTTATGGCAGGAGGTCAATCGGCCCAACCTGATGGTTAAAATTCCAGCGACCAGGGCAGGTTTACCGGCCATTACAGAAGTAATTGCGGCTGGGATCAACGTGAATGTGACGCTGATTTTTTCGCGCATACGTTATCGTGAGGTGATGGATGCCTATCTTTCCGGCCTTGAAAAACGTCTTCAGCAGGGCGGGGATATTTCACAGATTAATTCTGTAGCCTCTTTTTTTGTTTCGCGATTTGATTCTAACGCGGATGCGCGTTTGGAGCGGATCATTCAATCTGGCGGCAAACCGGCAGAGCAGGCCGCAGCGTTGAAAGGCAAACTGGCAGTAGACAATACCCGCCTGGCGTACCAGGACTACCTCCAGTTTTTTGATTCACCGCGATTTGCGGCTCTGGCAAAAGCGGGCGCACGCAAACAACGCCCTCTTTGGGCTTCAACAAGCACAAAAAACCCGGATTACAACGACATTATGTATGTCGATGAGCTGGTCGCTGAAAACTCGATTAATACCGTCCCCCCGGAGACTTTGCTGGCGTACTTAGAGCATGGCATTCCGAAACTCAGGATCGAAGAGGATTTGAGCCGAGCGGAATCTGATTTTATTCAACTGGCCGAACTGGGGATATCCATTGATGAGATCACCCAGGAACTTGAGGATGACGGTGTGTGGAAATTTGCTGAATCCTTTGAAGGTTTACTGAAGGTGATTGAATCGCAGCGAAAAGCGTTTGTGAAAGGACTTGGCAGTGTAGCCGACAGAGTCAGTGAGAAGGTCAAGCAACTCAAGCAGGAAGATTATATCGCACGCTTGTTTCGAAACGATCCAACATTGTGGACAATGACTTCAGAGGGGCAAATAACGGTTCAAACTCGGCTAGGCTGGCGCGATCTGCCCGGTGTAAGCCAGGCTCTGATTCCAAAACTTGAAGAGTTTTCAATTGATTGCCTTTCTGCAGGTTTCACTCGGGTGTTGGTTATCGGTATGGGTGGTTCTTCGTTGGCACCTGAAATCATGGCATTGATTCTGGGCGGCTTAAGCGAGGGTATGGATGTTAAGATCATCGATTCAACGCTGCCAGAACAGATCCATGAAATTGAAAAATGGGTCGATTATTCACAAACTTTGTTTATCCTTGCCAGCAAATCGGGGACGACCAACGAGCCTTTGGCGCTTTATGGCTATTTCCGGGAGAAGGCTGAAAGGGCGCTGGGGAACACCTGGGCAGCGCACTTCATCGCGATCACGGACCCGGGCAGCTATCTGGCAGAATTGGGCGAAGGTCTCGGTTTCAGAGCGGTTTTTACAGCCGACTCTAACGTCGGCGGACGGTACTCAGCATTGACCCATTTTGGCCTGGTGCCTGCAGCCTTATTAGGCATTGATTTACACAGGTTCCTTTCACGGGCACAAACAATGGCAGAACGCTGTTCACCAGCGACGCCAATAGCACTCAACCCTGGTGCGTTGCTGGGTGTGATTTTGGGCGTTAGTGCAATGCAGGGGCAGGATAAATTAACCCTGTTAACAGATGAAGCCATTGCCCCGATTGGCGCCTGGCTGGAGCAGTTAATTGCTGAAAGCAGCGGAAAAGAGGGTCGGGGGATTGTACCTATCGTAGATGAACCACAGATTGATGCTATAGATTACGCGAAAGATCGCATATTTGTCTACCTGAGGGCCTGTGGCGAGCAGGATGATTTTGTGAAAGCGCTGGAGGATGCAGGTCATGTGGTTGTGGTTATGCAATGGGCTGATCTTTACGACCTGGCTGCCCATTTTTATTGCTGGGAATTTGCCACCGCAGTCGTTTGCAGCCTGATGGCGGTTAACGCCTTTGATCAACCCGATGTGCAGGATAGCAAAGACCGCACCAAACAAAAGCTGGCAGCCGTTAGGGAAAAAGGAGTGCTGGAAGAACCTGATCCAGATTGGGCTCGGGAGGGTGTGAAAATCTACGGACAGCCCTTTGTAGACCTTGAAGCATGTGATAGCTTGCAGGCAGTAATCGAATCTTTCGCTGCGCTGGCTGAACCTGGCGATTATATTGCAATCAATGCCTTCCTGCCGCTTAACGTCCACAACCATGAGCGCTTAACTGCGCTGAGGGCGCGCATCCTGGCCCAGACCGGGTGCGCCACCATCCTCGGGTTTGGCCCCCGCTTTCTGCACTCCACAGGTCAACTGCACAAGGGCGGCCCTAACACCGGGGTGTTCTTGCAGATCACCCAGGATAATGCCATTGACTTCGAGATACCGGGAGAAAGTTATTCCTTCGGGGTACTGGCTCGAGCCCAGGCGTTGGGCGATTTTGAGGCGCTTCTTTCGGGAAACCGGCGAGCCGTTCGGATTCATTTGCCTGCGGGAGACCCTCTGACATTTGTGTAACGTTGTTCCAATGATTCAATCAAGAACCTGAGGGAGAACTTGCCGGGAGGAAAATTTTGTGATTAATCTCGACCATCATGTATAATTTTCAAGTATCAGGTTATGGTTTCTATTATTCGTGTTTGAATACTCCAAGAAGAAATTGATTGTGTGATGAAAATACTGGCGATTGACCCCGGTGAAAAAAGAATTGGCGTGGCGATCAGTGATCCAACCTGCACGCTTGCGCGACCGCTGTGCGTGATTAAACATCAATCCCGGGAATCAAGCGCAGAAAAAATTGCGGCAATTGCTATGGAAGAGGGCGTGGTAATGATTGTCGTCGGGCAGGCGCTGAACGCGAATGGAGAAATTGGCCCCCAGGCACGAAAATCTCAGCGTTTAGCGGATTGTTTGCGAACGAAGACGGACAGTGAAATTGTTATGTGGGATGAAAGTGGAACAACCCAGGCTGCCCGCCAAAGCAGGATTGACCTAGGTGTTTCCAGAAAAAAACGCCGGGGCCATTTAGATGACCTGGCAGCCAGTATTTTGTTACAGGACTATTTAATTGCGAATGAAGTCAACATCAAAGGATTACAAGTGGATGATGAGCAGTCGTAAAAAGAGTCGAGGTTTGATTGGGGTGTTGTTTACTTTCCTGTTAATCACAGGATTTGCTGTCATCGTTGGTTATTTTCTGATGATGCGCGCTGTGCAGGCTGAGTTTGGGCAACCTTCGCCCAATTTGTCCCTCACACAACGGGTGATTTTCCCGGTTGAATTGTTCATCAACCGGAATGCGCTCACCAAACCGCACTCACTACTCGGTGCTGAGCAAAAATTTGTTATCAGCGAAGGTGAATCCGTGTCTATGATCTGCTTGCGCCTGGAAGGGGAAGGTTTGATATCCGATGCTGAATTATTGCGCATGTACCTGATCTATAGCGGGCTGGACCGGGCGTTAAAATCCGGTCAGTTTTCATTGAGCCCGCAAATGTCGCCTGTTCAAATTGCGGCTGCGCTTCTGGACGCGACACCAAAAGATGCCATTATCACTATTTTGCCCGGCTGGCGGATTGAAGAAGTGGCTGCCAATGTGGCTGCAAGCGGGCTGTCGGTGAGCGTGGAACAGTTTTTGGCGGCTGTACAGGCGCCAACACAGGAACATCTGGCGCTTCTGCAGTTGACCGGGGTGAATACACTGGAAGGGTTTTTATATCCCGGGACTTATGTGCTGCCGCGTGAATCAAGCTTGGATGATTTGCTAGTGATGATTTTGACCGAATTTTCGGGGCATGTTGATGCAAGCTTGATGGATGGATTTGCGCGCCAGGGCTTGACACTGGTTGAAGCGGTTATTTTGGCATCAATTATTGAAAGAGAGGCTGTGGTATCAGAAGAAAAGCCGCTAATTGCCTCTGTGTTTTTCAATCGTCTTGAAGCTGGCATGCGGCTTGAAACGGATCCAACCGTTCAATATGCCCTCGGGTTTGATGATGCAACACACTCCTGGTGGAAATCTCCGCTGTATCTCAACGATTTAAAGGTTGATTCGCCATATAATACCTACCTGTATTATGGGTTGCCGCCTGGTCCAATCAGCAACCCGGATTTAGATGCGCTCAGGGGCGTTGCCTTTCCCGCAACCACTCCCTATTATTACTTCAGAGCCGCCTGTGATGGCTCTGGGCGACATAATTTTGCTATCACCTTTGAAGAACATCTGAACAATAGTTGCGAATGATGGAATGGTGAAGAGGGGCAATCATGGCTGTACTGGGGGTTGATATCGGTGGTATGGATATAAAAGGCGCGCGAATTGACATTGATAAGGGTGTATTATTTCAGGGTCGCATCCGGATTCCCGTGCCATCCCCCGCTGATCTGGAGCAGATGCTGGATGTCATCGATGCTTGATGCTCCCCGGTTCAATCCTGGGTAAGCGAGCGATACCCCGGACCTTTTTGAAAATAATCATAATTGGTTTGAATATCCCTGGTGAGATCAACTTCCTCACCTTCAACAAGCAGGCGGGTGTAATCAAGGTGAACTGGATTTCCTTCGTAATCAAAGCCATCGTAGGGTTGGTCAAATCCAGGCGTCCCCTTTGGCATGGATTGCACCTCATCGCCGCGGGCGACAAACCTTGCAGGAACGTCATCTTCTGGGAAAATCGCATCAAAGGGACATTCGGAGACACAAGCGCCACAGTCGATGCATGTTGATGGGTCAATATAAAACGAGGGCCACTCCTCCTGAGGCTTACCGGGGATGATGCATTCTACAGGGCATACGGTGACGCAGCTGCCTTCGCGCACACACAGGTTTGTGATTATATGAGTCATGGATTCTCCAATGTTGTAGATTTCGTGGATTTTAGTGGCGCGGGCTGACTTTGTCAAGCGCGCCGATTGCATTACAATTATACTTGATGCATACTTCAGACTCGCGATTTAAGCAATACCAGCCTGTGTTGGCAACAACTGCAGGGATTTTTTTCGTCTCAACGGCGTCTATTTTTATCCGTTTTGCGCAGCAAGAGGCCTCATCGATTGTAATTGCTGCAGCAAGGATGGTGATTGCCAGTTTGGTGCTGATACCCATTGCCTGGATCCGGTACCGCAGGGAGTGGAAAAGCCTTTCACGCGCGGATCTGTTCAAAGGATGCTTGGCGGGCTTATTCCTTGCGCTGCATTTTGCTGCATGGATCAGCTCTTTAGAACTTACATCGATTGCCAGTTCAGTGGTGCTGGTGACCACGACGCCGTTGTGGGTGGCTTTGCTTTCGCCTTTTATCTTGAAAGAGCCGATCCGAAGATCGGTGTTGCTTGGATTGCTGATCTCGATTGCTGGCGGTGTTGTCGTAGGGCTCGGGCATGCGTGCCAGTTGGTACAGGGTGAATTTGTCTGCCAGGTCCAGACCTTCGACAGACAGACCCTGTTGGGGAATTTCTTGGCTTTATTTGGCGCCTGGATGGCGGCAGGGTATATGATCATTGGCCGCCAATTAAGGAAAAAATTGAACACGATCTCTTATACCGCCCTGGTGTACGGTGTTTCTGCGCTCCTTTTGGTAATCCTGGCGCTGATTGAGGCAGAGCCGATCCTGTCCTATTCAGGCATTACGTATGGTTGGCTGATTGCATTGGGCATCTTCCCCCAATTGCTGGGACATTCGCTATTAAACTGGGCTTTGAAACATATCTCAGCCACCTATGTTGCCCTAACTTTATTGGGTGAGCCGATTGGAACGATTATCCTGGCGATGATCTTCCTTAAAGAAAGACCCTCACTCCTGGAAGGTGTGGGGTCTGTATTCATTATGGTCGGAATTGTGATCGGGTCAATCCGTCGTGTGAAACGGATCAATGGGGCAGAACCCGCCCCTTAGTTTCTTCCAGGACTGCTTTGTGGATGGCGTCCTTTTCGGATTGCGGTAATCGCCCGTAGAGGTGATTGGTTTCGTGTAGTCGTTGAGTTATGCTCTCAGTGATGGCATCAGGGTGCATCCGCCAGATCCAATTTCCAGAGGAAGTTCCCGGGAAGTTCATCCTTGCCCAGGAGCCCAGGCTGAGAACATCCTGCATGGGCGCCAAAACCCAGTCAGCCACCGAACCCCACAGGGCCCTGATCATTGACCAGGCAATATCATGACCGGAGCGCGCCAGGTAACGCCGACAGAAGTCCTGTTCCCGTTCGGGCGCAGACTCATACCAACCCCGGGTTGTGTTATTGTCATGGGTGCCGGTGTAGGCGACACAATTTAACGGGTAATTATGAGGCAGGAAGTCGTCATCCGGATCGGATGCAAAAGCGAACTGGAGTATTTTCATACCGGGCAGATTGTAGTTATCACGCATTTTGAGGACCGGATCTGTGATCACGCCCAGATCTTCAGCGATGATGGGCAGTTCACCTAATTGATCTTTGATCGCTTCAAAGAATCCTTCACCAGGGCCTTTTACCCAGCGACCGATAACCGCATTTTCGTTGCCAAAGGGCACCTCCCAGTAAGCTTCAAATCCCCGGAAGTGATCCAGTCGGACAATATCAACCTGAGATAACACCGATTTCAAACGGGAAAGCCACCATTGATACCCATCAGCTTGATGGACATCCCATTTATATAACGGGTTACCCCACAATTGCCCGGTTACCGAAAAATAATCCGGAGGAACGCCAGCCACCACCTCTGGATAGCCTTCTTCATCCAGGTAAAACAGGTCTTTGTTCATCCACACATCGGCGCTATCATAGGCGACAAAGATCGGGATGTCACCGATAATGCGAACGCCCTTTTTGTGGGCATAATCTCTCAATGCTGTCCATTGACGATGGAAAATAAATTGCTGAAAGGATTGAAATTCGATGGCTGCCTGAGAATCCTTGGCGAACCTGGCTAATGCTTTTTGCTCCCGTTTTCTCAAAGGTTCGGGCCATTCACTCCAGGAACCACCACCCTGAGTTTGTTTGATCGCCATAAAAATCGTATAAGGAGCCAACCAATCTTTACAGGTATCTTTGAATTTCTCAAATTCTGCTTGCAAAGCTGGGCTGGCTGTTTTCCTAAAATGATCAAAGCTCCGTTGTAATAATTTAATCTTCCATTGGATCACAAGCCCATAATCAACCTCTTCAAGTGGAAAATTGGGTCTGTCCCTCAGGTCTGATTTGGTTAGCAAGCCCTGGTCGAGCAATATGGTCGCGCTGATCAGGTAGGGATTCCCTGCAAAAGCAGAAAAGCACTGGTAAGGGGAATCTGCATAACCTGTAGGGCCTAAGGGTAAAACCTGCCATAATTGGCATCCAGACCGACTTAGAAAATCAATCCAGCGGTAGGCATCAGGGCCCAGATCACCAATGCCGTCTGGGCTGGGCAGGCTGGTGGGGTGGAGGATAACTCCTGAGGCGCGATTAAGTTCCATTGGCTACTCCTAAGCAGCTAGATTTCGCTGGTTGGTAAGTTCCAGATATATATCGATATATTTTTGGGCTGAATTTTCCCATGAAAAATCCATTTTCATTCCATTGCGCTGGATATTTTCCCATAATTCAGGTTGGTTAAAATAACGGATGGCACGTGTAACGGCATCCGCAAAGGCTGAAGGATAGGGCTTTGCAAACAAGAAACCGGTGCCACCATCGACCTGGCGGGAAACAGGCAGGATGGTGTCAGCCAAGCCGCCGGTCTTTCGGGCGATGGGGACACAACCGTAAAGCATGGCGATCATTTGTGACAGACCGCAGGGCTCGTATCTCGATGGCATCAAGAACATGTCTGCGCCCGCATAAAGTTGATGAGCGAGTTTATTGTCGTAATCAATCACTGCGCGCACACGTTCTGGGAACCGGGTTTCCAGCTCGCGGGCAAGATTTTCAACAAAGGGGGTTCCGGTCCCCAGGATAATTGCCTGCCAGGGAAGCTCCTGGCAATATGCCAAACCCTTTAATGCGATATCAATCCCCTTTTGAGGGTCCATTCGGCTGATGAGAGTCATCAGCGGCACCCGATCGTCTTCAGAGAGCTTGATTATGGATTGCAGAGCGCGTTTATTTTCCAAACGCATGGAAAGTGACTGGTCTGAAAAGTTTCGCTGGATATGGGGATCGTTTTCAGGATCCCACATGGTTGTGTCGAGCCCATTGATGATACCGGTCAATGCAGATTTTCGAGTTTTCAGGAAATCCTCCAACCCACAGCCAAATTCTGGTGTGAGGATCTCTTTTGCATAATTTGGTGAGACTGCAACGATTTTGTCTGCATGCAACAAACCCAGCGGCAGTGGAGCATGGCGCGCCCAGTCGGGGAGCAATGTGTTTTGAGTGGGTGGCAATCCATAGTCTGTCAGACTTTGCTGTATGCCATAGCCCATGAAGGGCAGGTTGTGTAAATTGTGGAGGGTTTTAGTTCTGGCAAGCGGAGCAGAATGTTTTGCAAATTCCTTCAGGGCATAGATGGCAATGGCAGTGTGCCAGTCATTGGCATGGAGGATATCAAGGCGCCAATTGAGGAAATCTGCCAATCCCAGGGCTGCCAGCGAAAAAAAGACGTATTTTTCACCATCCTCGCTGGTGATGAGTGAATAAACCTGAAGCTCCGCCGCAATTGGAGCACCATCCAGGAAGTAGATTGGATATTCGCTGTCAGCACAACGATAAACCTGGCAAGGAATGGTCTCCTCTTTTTTTGCAACAGGGAATTCACCGAGAAATTCGACCTGAAAACCTTTCTTTTTGATGGCTTGATGATAGGGCAGGGCAACACGGATATCGATAGGGTGGGAATCGGGATGCTGTTTTGCAATATGGTGAATGGCAGCGGGCAGGGCGCCAGCGACATCGCCCAAACCGCCAATTTTCACAAAGGGTTCAGATTCTGCAGCAACGAAGAGGACATTAACCGTCACGGACGAACCACCTTTTCTCTACCGCGATGAAAAATATGCTTGAACAATTTCAATGTAATCCTGAGATTCTGCCATTTCAGAAGAAGCACCCAGATATTCGATCAATTCCTGGATCGTATTTGATTTTCGGATTGCATCTTCCCTGCTCCAGGTACGGCTTTTGACCTCCAGGAAATGACCTAAATCAGGGTTAATCAGCGTGTCGATATTGATGTAGAAATCGGTGCCCTTGTATTGGATTTTGAAGCGGAGTCGATTCTTTTCAATGTCGATTTCACGAGCGGGAGCGAAATATTCGCGGTAAAACCGTAGAGAATGGGTGGCCGGGGCATAATAGCGACTGCGGGACAGGACAACATCATGCTCAAAGGTATCTTCTGAAGAAACGCCTACCAGGGTCAAGCGGCTGCGCACATGAGTGTCCTTGCCCTCCCTGCTGACAAATTCATCTTCCCGGTAGCGTAAGCGCCCTTCGCTTTCGTCTTCGAAGAAGAAATATGTGTCATATTCGCGGTAATGCCGGGTGTATTCAACGTCGATAGCATCTTTTTCAAGGGCTTTGATGATTGTATCGGGATCGTTGATGCGTACCTTTGATTGGACTTCAAAGCTCTCTTCTTCCATTGCGCCACCAATTGCAATGAGCTTGGACAGCACTGAGCGTTCGCGTTTGATGAGGAAGGCATCGATTTCTCTTGCATAGGACCGGGCTTCCAGGATCAATTGACGTTCATCCAGGGTGAGCAGATCGCGATCGCGCATCAGCCAGCGGCCATTGACCATCACATCACTGACGTCGGTTGATTTTGCCGCGTAGATCACCTGGGCGTAAACCCCGTCGGGGTTATGTTTGAAATTTGGAGAATTGTGCAACTCATCAATTCCAATCAGAATCAGGTCTGCCCGTTTTCCAGCGACAAGGGAGCCTATCAGATGGTCTAAATGGATTGCTTTCGCTCCCATACTGGTAGCCATGGCCAGGGTCTGCCGGGCAGGGAGGGCAGTGGGGTCGCCCGAGACGCATTTTGCAATCATAGATGCCAGGCGAATCTCTTCGATCATATCCAGGTCGTTATTGGAAGCCGGCCCATCGGTGCCAATGCCCACGTTCAAGCCCAGCTCGAGCATGCGGGTGACATTGGCGAACCCGGAAGCCAGCTTCAGGTTTGAGGAAGGGTTATGGGCAACACCAGCGCCCGCATTCTTGATGGTTCGCATCTCGCCCTCGTCAATATGCACGCAATGCGCCGCGATCACTTTGGCATCAAAAACCCCCCGCTTTCGGATGTAGGGTACCACGGGCATCCCAAATTCTTTACGGATGTTCTCAACTTCGTTTGAGGTTTCGGCAATATGTGTATGTAAGGGGGCATCGTATTTTTGAGCCAGCTGTGTGCAGGCGAAGAAGATTTCATCCGTACAGGTATAGGGTGCGTGGGGAGCAACTGATGGCACGATCAGGGGATGGTCTTTCCAGGCCTTGATAAATTCTTCTGCCGCTGCAAGCGATTCTTCGTAAGAAGTTGCATCCGGTGTGGGGAATTTTAAAACGGTCTGTGAACAAATTGCTCGTAAGCCTGCTTCTGCTGTCGCTTCGGCAATGTCGTGTTCAAAATAATACATATCCACAAAAGTGGTCACCCCGGTGCGGATGGATTCGGCGCAAGCAAGCTTGGTTCCCAGGCGGACAAATTCTGGCGAAACAAATTCTCTTTCGACAGGCATCATGTAACCCATCAACCATACGTCCAACCGGAGGTCATCCGCCAGTCCGCGCAACAGGGTCATGGGGACATGGGTATGGGCGTTGATTAAGCCGGGCATAAGGATCTTTCCCTGGCAGTCCAGTAAATTTTCTGCCTGATAGGCATTTTGAATTTCTTCCTGCCTTCCAACAGCAAGGATGCTGTCGCCGGAGACAACCACAGCGCCAGTTTCGTATAGATTAAACTTATCATCCATTGTGAGGACAATGGCGTTGGTTAATATCCAATCTGCGTGTATCATTTTGTTTCCCTTTCAAAACCACCTGTGATGTCTCTTAGATAGCGCCTCAGGAATTCCAGCCCGACATGCTTTGCCCAAATCTGAGCATGTTGAATGGGTCCACCGTAAAACCTCGTTACGCTGGCTGTTTCACCGGTGCACTGCAGTGCCAGATGGAGCGTGAGGTAATCGTTAATATTGATGGCAATTCCAAACACAAGACTTTCAGTGAAAGCCATGTATTCAGAAGCAACGGTTTTTCTTAATGTCGCCATATCGATTGGCGCTGAAAGCTGGGATTCAATGAATGCAATATTGGCCTCGTCTGCAGGAGAAAAAAGCCTTAATTCTTCCTCAAACCCCGCGATGATGACCCGCAACTGTAAATTATTTTCTTGCAACAAAGCTGTAACGATGCTATCGAGGGTTTCACCATCACGACCATAAATATTGTCTCCCAGGCGTTGGTACAGGTCGTCAATGATTGGAATCATCAACTGGTCTGCTTCCTGTTCAGAGCTGGCTTTTGCCGTGATGCGTACATCTACCTGCCCGGGATGAGCCAGCAGGCCAACGGAGGGATTGGATTTTCCTTCCAGGTCAGCGATGATTTCGTCGATTACCGATTCTCCCATGGAGGCGACGTGTAAAACAGCGGCTTTGATGATGTGCGCTTCCAGTTGAAAACGCTGTTTCAAGAAGGGAATAACAGCGTGATGAAGGAGGTGTTTCATCTCCTGGGGGACGCCAGGCAATGAAACAATAAATCTCGAATCCTGTTCAACGATGAAGCAGGGTGCGGTGCCAACCGGGTTGCGAATGGGGATGGCATTTTCAGGAATAAAAGCCTGTCGACGGTTATTTTCTGTTGGCTTCCTCCCAAAATTTTGATATCTTTCTACAATTTGTTCCCACAACTCATCGAGGAAAACCAGCTGGCGGCCTACGGCATCAGCGACAGCCTGGCGGGTCGGGTCATCGATGGTGGGTCCCAATCCGCCTGTGGTGATGATGATGTCCGCGCGTTGCAAACCTTCTTTAATCGTATTGGCAATGCGGTTCGGGTTGTCACCGATTGTTGTGATGCGATAGATATCAATGCCATGATCTCGCATTGTTCGGGCGATGTATGTGGAATTGGTATCTGTGATTTCCCCGAGAAGAAGCTCGGTACCGATAGTAATTATTTCTAATGTGGGCATAATTCCTCTGCATTGATTTTATCCCAAAATTTGGACTTAATCTGCATCTGGAGAAGTTTCCTTGATGGGGTATATTTTAATAGAATAAGATTAACCCATATACGGAAAAAGATAAATGACCTATCAAAAACGTGTTGGTAAAATTGGTGAAGCGATTGCTGCAAAACACCTGGCAGGCAAGGGGTATCAAATACTGGAGCAGAACTTTACCGCCCGATTTGGTGAAATAGACCTGGTGGCGCTTGATAAGGATTGTATTGTATTTGTTGAGGTGAAGGCGCGCACCACCGTTGGATTTGGGCATCCGGAGGAAAGCATTACTGCGTCAAAACTGGAGAAATTAGAAAACACAGCTTTGTTGTGGTTGGAAGCCCATCCAGAATCACCGGATGATTGGCGAATTGACGTGATTGCAATTCTTCTTGACCACCAGAATAACGTCAGGGATTTACAGCATTTTATAAATACGATCTAATGTCAACGGAAGAAAAAAAAACCTTAATAATCATTTTAGGCGCAACAGCCGTTGGAAAGACGACCGCAGCGATAGTTCTGGCTCGACGCTTTGGCGGGGAGATTGTCTCGGCGGATTCAAGGCAACTGTATCGTGGGATGAATATTGGTACAGCAAAGCCATCTGCTGAGGAAATGAACCTCGTTCCCCATTATTTAATTGATGTCGCCGACCCTGACCAGGTGTGGAGCCTGGGGATTTACCAGCGTGAAGCCTATCGTTCGATCCGTCAGATCCATGGACAGGGCAAGCTGCCCTTCCTGGTGGGCGGTACAGGTCAATACATCCGCTCAATCATGGAGGGCTGGCTAATTCCGCCGCAGGAGCCTGATATCGCCCTGAGGGAGGCAATTACTCATTGGGCTGAGAACATCGGCTCAGAAGCCTTGTACGACCGTCTGGAGCGAATTGACCCGGATGCTGCCAGGCAAATAGACCATCGCAATGTCCGCCGCACGATTCGCGCGTTGGAAGTGATCTTCAAAACAGGTGAGCGCTTTTCAGATTTACGCCAGAAACAAACCTGCCGTTACCATTTAATTGTAATGGGGATCAACCGACCGAGAGAAGTTCTGTATGACCGCATTGACCAACGGGTTGACGAAATGTTGGATCAAGGCCTGGTTCAGGAGGTGCAGGGGTTGCTGGAGGTTCATTTTTCACCTGACCTGCCGACGATGTCAGCGATTGGTTATGCTGAAATTATCCAGTATTTGCAGGGAAAGCTCAGCCTGGAAGAAGCAGTTGTTTTGATCAAACGCAATACCCGGATTTTTGTCCGCCGACAGGCAAACTGGTTTAAACTCGAAGATGAACGCATCAAATGGTTTACTGTCAATACAGGCGATGATGATGCCCAACTGATCGATGCTATGGAAACTCATATCAAGAATAACTTATAAAATGGATCAAACAAAACCCTGGTTAGCGCAATATGATGAAGGAGTCCCCGCCGAGGTGGAGATTCCCAATCTCTCGCTGGTTGACCTGTTTGCTGAAGCAGTTCGAGAATCAAGAGATGCAACCTGCACAATCTATAAAGGCGTAGAACTGACTTATCAACAGGTTGATGATTTCTCTGAACGGATTGCTGCATACCTGCTTGATCAGGGCATAAGAAAAGGAGATCGGGTAGGCATCCTGTTACCGAACTCTCCGGCTTTTGTGATCAGTTTTTACGGAATACTTAAAGCGGGTGGGGTGGTGATGGCGCTGAACCCGGCTTTCCGGCTGGCAGAAATTGAAACACAGGCTATCGAAGCCGGGATTCGCGTTCTGATATTGAAAGAAGCTTTTTACACGGCAGTTAAAACACAGTCTTTTGCGAAAGACATCAGGGCGGTTGTTGTCGGTTCGGATGCTGACACATTCCTTCCAGAAGGTGATATTACCTGGGGAAAAATCATGGAAGAATTTGCCGGTTGTGTGCAGGTGAATGTCGACCTCAATCCTGACGACCCTGCGGTATTCCAGTATTCAGGCGGGACAACCGGCACACCTAAATGCGCAATTGGCCTGCATCGGAACCTGGTTGCGAATGTTTGCCAATTTAATCACTGGCTGGTGAATACCGAACCTGGAAAAGAAACCATTTTGGTGGCGATTCCAATTTATCATGTATACGGGATGGTCTTGGGCTTAAACCTGGCTGTGAAAATGAGGGCGCGCATGGTGCTGATCCCCGATCCAAGGCAGCTTGAATCCTTATTGGATGCAATCCAGACCCACCAGGCAACGATTTTCCCCGGTGTTCCCAGTTTGTATGCAGCGATCAATCATTACCCACCTGTTTTAGAGGGAAAATTTGATCTATCATCGATTAAAGCCTGCATTTCAGGCTCTGCGACGCTGCCGATCAAAGTCAAGCATGAATTCGAAGCGCTGACCCGGGGGCACCTTGTTGAAGGCTACGGCCTTTCTGAAGCGCCGACGGCCACTCATTGCAATCCAATTCTTGGCGAGAACCGTGAAGGTTCTATTGGTTTGCCGCTCCCGAATGTGGACTGTAAGGTCGTTGACCTTGAGACCGGAGAGCGTGAGGTTGAAATCGGGGAGATTGGCGAATTGATCATCAAAAGTCCACAGGTGATGGCAGGATATCATCGGCGCCCAGAGGAAACAGCGCTGACCTTGCGAAACGGCTGGCTGTTTACCGGGGACGTAGTACGGATGGACCAGGATGGGTATTTCTACATTGTTGATCGGAAAAAAGATGTGATCAAGGTGGGGGGATTTCAGGTATGGCCAAACGAGGTAGAAGCGGTGATCAACAAACATCCTAAGGTTAAAGATGTTGCTGTTGCCGGGGTGGCTGATGAGCATGGGAATGAGGCAACAAAGGCATGGGTGGTGCTGAAACCGGGAGAAGAAAGCTCACCCGAAGAAATTCGGAGCTTTTGCGATCAATACCTCACGCGGTACAAAATCCCCAAACTTGTTGTGTTCATAGATGAACTCCCCCGGACGACAGTCGGAAAGGTGTTAAGGCGAGTTCTGGCATCTGAGGAGTAAAGGGGAGAACAAAACAAAAAGGCTGCGATATGAGTATCACAGCCCTTTAAGTGTGTGGAAAGTCTTGATTAAACCACTATTTGCGGGATACCACCGGTTTTTTCAACTGGCGTGGGGAAGATCTCGAAGAACTGTGTTGCGGTGATTGATTCAACTTCCAGGAGTTTTTCGGCTACTTTATCCAATTCAGTGCGGTATTGGTTTAAGATGTCTTTGGCGTTCTGGTAGGCATTTTGAACCAGTTCCTGGATGGCTGTATCAATCTGCTCGGCGATATGCTCTGAATAATCGCGTTGTTCAGAAATCTCGCGCCCAAGGAACACCAATTCTTCTTTCTTTCCGTAGACCATTGGACCCAGAGCATCGCTCATGCCCAGGCGCATGACCATCGTGCGGGCAAGTTTGGTCACCCGTTCCAGGTCATTGGAGGCACCGGAGGTGATATCGTTGAACACGATTTCCTCTGCTGCACGACCGCCCAGCAGGCTGATCATATCGCTCATAATCTGTTTGCGTGATTTGAGCATGCGGTCTTCCTCCGGAAAAGCGATGGTGTAGCCGCCAGCTTCGCCGCGTGAAATTATTGAAACCTTTTGGACAGTGTCCGCTTCAGGGAGTGCGTTAATTACAACGGCGTGGCCAGCTTCATGGTAGGCGATGATTCTCTTTTCGTTTGGATTGATCAAACGACTCTTACGTTCCGGCCCGGCGATAACCCGTTCAATTGATTCCATAAATTCGGGGTGTTCAATGATGCGTTTATTACGGCGGGCAGCCAGAATTGCAGCTTCATTGACCAAGTTCTCAAGATCTGCACCGACAAATCCCGGTGTTGACCGGGCAATATCGCCCAGATCGACATCCGGAGCTACAGGTTTGCCTTTGACATGGACCTCGAGAATTTCTTCACGTCCTTTGATGTCCGGCCGATCTAGGGTCACACGGCGGTCAAAACGACCTGGGCGCAGCAGGGCAGGGTCGAGGATGTCAGGACGGTTGGTCGCTGCGATGATGATCACATTTGTATCGGTATCAAACCCATCCATTTCGACCAGGAGCTGATTGAGTGTTTGCTCGCGCTCGTCATGGCTGCCGCCCAGACCAGCACCTCGGTGACGCCCAACAGCATCAATTTCATCCACAAACACGATGGAGGGTGAATGCCGTTTGGCTTGTTCGAACAGGTCTCGAACCCGACTTGCGCCAACACCAACAAACATTTCAACAAATTCAGAACCTGAAATCGAAAAGAAGGGAACGCCAGCCTCTCCTGAGACAGCTTTCGCCATGAGGGTTTTCCCGGTTCCAGGTGCACCAACCAACAAAACGCCCTTCGGGATCCGGGCACCCAGGGCAATGAATTTTTGCGGTTCGCGCAGGAATTCAACAATCTCTTGCAGCTCTTCTTTGGCTTCTTCTACGCCAGCCACGTCTTCAAAAGTGACCGTGGGATGGTCCCCTGTGAACATGCGGGCTTTCGATTTTCCAAAAGACAGGGCAGCGGTGTTGCTTCCCTGTGCCTGGCGAAAGATGAACCAGAATAAAGCAATTAGAATTATGAAGGGCAGAATGTAACTGAGAATGGAGATAATCCCAAGAAAAGAACCGGGAAGTTTAATGTCAACTGAGATATCTTCAGCAGCCAGATCGTCTGGTGTAACACCCAGATCGATTAATTGGGTGATTAATGGGGTGTTGGGATCTTTTGTGGACGATTTTTGATCGTTATTTTTATAAGTTATCTGAAGGCGGTTATCATCTTCGGTGATCGATTTGACCTTACCTTCGCGAATATCGGTAGCGAGCTGATTGATGGGAATATCAACAACTCTTTCATTTTGCTGGTTAACGGTGAAGTATACCATCGCAATAATTGCTGTAAATAGCAACACATAGATGATAAACGATTGGCTACGTGGTTTCACTGATTCCTCCAGATGATGGACGCATCTTAATTATTGATTACCTAACCTCCGTATTATACCAACCCTCAATATGGATTTCTAGTAATCTTCCGGAATGGTTAATAAATCTAACAAACATCTTATAAAATTACAGCCTGGCGAAGCAACTGCCGGTCGTGATCGGCGATCTGGTATAAAAAGTCGTTGACGGTTTGAGCAAATTTTCTATCCCAGCCTTTAGATGGTTTCAGGTAGAATTCTTCGACCTGTGATAAAGTCGACTTTCGCGCGGTGATGAAGCGGGCTAACATTTCGTTCGCGTTGTGTCCTTCTCGATCCGGATACTCACCCAGGGAAGGGGATTGATGTATAGTGAAATCGCGTATTTTTCCTGACAGGATTTCACCCCCTAAATTCAGGTGAACCTGCTCTTCAAACCAGATCAAGGAGCCAAGGACTTCGACGACTCGCACTTTGGGTGGAATTTTAACAACATTGGGTCCCCAATCCGGTTCAGCTCTGATCCAGGTGTCGAACACAGCGGGTGTTGCTCGCAAGGTGGCAATATTGACCAGTGGATCGGATGTTGGGAAGCGCTGAGGTGTGTGAATCACCTGTTGCAGCCAACTTTTTACATCAACCAGGCTGCCGCCTTCCCAAAGAATTTCCTGGTTTTCTTGCTTAATCCAGAAAGTTTCAAACCCAAAGGTATCCATGGGAAACAGGTCGTCACTGGGGTTATCACCGATCATCACAGCGGGCATCTCTGGCCAACCCATGCGGCCTAAGATTTCTGCATAATATGCCAGGTTTGGCTTGGTGAAGTGGAAATCATCATAAGCCGTGAACAACACAAAATCTTCGGGGTTCAGTCCTGACCACTGAATTCGCTGGTAGGTTGCAGTATGGGGGAAGAGCGGGTTGGTAGCAATAGCTATCGGCATCCCTTCGGACAGGCACCACTTCACCAGATCAGGAGATTCGGGCCTGGCCTGGACAACGGATTTGATCCGGGGATACTGCTGTTGATAAAAAGCATCCAATAACGGTTGACAGGCTTCACTTGTCGTTCCTAATTGAGGATAAAAATTCTCGTCAAAGACTTCCTTCAGGGTTTTTGCCGGATCCCGGTTGGCAATCATCATCTCCACTGCAATATGAATCTGGGAAGCAATAAATTCTTTCCGACCAAGATGGCTTAGAGTTTGACCAAGTAGATCAAAATAAAGGGGCAAAAAACGATCCATATGGGTCGATAAGAGGGTGTCATCAAGGTCAAACAGGACGGTTAGCGGCATCAGGTTTCTTTGAAGAGATCAATGATGGGGTGGCATTCGCTGCATCCCACATAGGGGTTTTCAACATTTTGATGGGTTTTTGTGCAATAGGCGCTCACCACAACCCGTTTTTTCAGGCCAAACAGGCTGGATTTTATCACTCCAGATAAAATCATATGTGGACATGCATTGACCCGGGTAATCTCAGGAACGGGGCATGTCGTACAATATTTCAACTCCCAGGGTGGGTTGGTATTTTTGAGCAAACGGCACTCTTCATGATGCTTGCCCCGGTGATAATCACCGTAAAAATACGGACATTCTTTTCCAGTGGTGGGGACTCTCATCACTCCCTCGTTAAGGTCAGAATCCTCAAGTTAAGGTGTTGGCAGAAGTTAATGAGTTTGAGAAAACCTCACACGCGAGTGACATAATTTCCATTGCGCGTATCGACGCGAATGGTGTCGCCCTGGTTAACAAATGACGGCACCTGGACTTCGAGGCCAGTTTCAGTCAGCACTTTTTTGGTCACTCCAGTCGCTGTATCTCCGCGGACGGCAGGTTCAGCTTTGGTCACCAGCAAATCAACAGAAGTAGGCAATTCAACATCCAATGCTTCGCTTTCGAAGAACATCAATTTGACATCCATGTTGGGCTTCAGATACTGTGTTTGCTCTCCGAGGATATCCGCATTGACGGGATATTGCTCGTAACTCTGGTTATCCATAAAGTAATACAAGTCTCCGTCGGCATATAAAAACTGGGCATTGTGATAGTCGAGGCGGATATCCTGTATCCGGTTGCCAGAGTTGAAGGTCATCTCTAAATTGGTGCCTTTGCGAAGATCACGGGCTTTGATGCGAATAGTAGCCGCGCCACGCCCGGGCTTGTTGTGGGCATAATCCACCACTTTGTACAAGTTACCATCCTGTTCAAAGGTGACCCCTTTGCGTAATTCGTTGACATCGATCATGAAAATTTTCCTTTACTTCTTAAAAAACAACATCAAGATTATAGCCCACACATTCCTGGTTTACAAGTCACAGCTCAGTCTGGAAGTAGATATGTTTTGATTTATAATTCGTTCAAGCTGAGGTGTGCTCGTTTGAAGTTATCTTTGAAAATTGTCGATAGTTTACTGAAGGTTCGCTTGAAAGTGCAACTGTTTTACCCTCAGGCTGTTAAACTTAATGATATTATTCGCTAGTTTTTTGAGGAGAGGAATTTATGCTTTCCATTCATAAGATTGATCTGAAGGATCAAGCAGATGTAAAACGCTTTCTTGACCTGCCTTTTGAACTGTATGCCGGGCATCCTCAGTGGGTGCCGCCATTTATTACAGATGTGAAGGCCATGCTAAATCCGAAGAAACACCCCTTTTACGAACACTCAGAGGCTGAATTTTTTATCGCCTTAACTGATGGAAAGGTTGTGGGCAGGATTAGCGCCCTGGAAAACAAACCCTTCAACCTTTACCATGATGTAAAGGACGCTGAGTTCTACCTGTTTGAATGTATCAATGACCAGGAAGTGGCTGACGCGCTTTTTAATACAGTCTTTGAATGGGCACGAAAACGGGGATTGAACAAATTGGTTGGACCCAAGGGCTTTGGCCCGTTGGATGGTTATGGCATCCAAATTGAAGGATTTGAACACCGCCAGATGATGAATATGATGAATTATAACTATCCGTACTACCGAGAACTGGTGGAAAACCTGGGTTTCACTAAAGTGGTAGATTTTGTGTCCAGCTTTGTGAACCCGCAAGAGTTTCGGCTGCCGCCAAAAGTTAGGAAAGCAGCAGATATCGCTAAAAAACGAGGCACCTTTGAGGTTTTGGATTTCAAAAACAAGCGTGAGCTGAAAAGCTGGGCTGGAAAGATAGGCCAGGCTTACAACCAGGCTTTTGTGAAAAACTGGGAATACTATCCACTGACTCAGCGTGAAATTGACTTTGTGGTTGACAATGTGATGACAATTGTGGACCCCAACTTGATCAAAATCATAGTGAAGGATGGAGATGTGGTCGGGTTTGTTTTCCCCTTCCCGGATGTATCAGCAGCAATGCAAAAAAATAAAGGCAAGTTGGGTCTAATTGCTATTCTGCGTTTACTGTTAGAAATTAAACATACCAACTGGATTGCTTTTAACGGTGTGGGTATCCTGCCTGAATACCAGGGATTGGGCGGTAATGCCATTTTGTATGCTGAGCTGGAAAAGTCGATGCATCAATATCCTAAGTTCATCAATTCCGAATTGACCCAAGTAGCGGAAACTGCAGAACAAATGCGCAAGGATTTACAAAACCTCGGTGTACAGTTTTACAAAAACCATCGGGTATTTCAGCGAGAACTTTAAATACTCGTGAGCAGTCGCTGGTAAAAAAAGAAAACCGAAGGTGTTATCATGCTCCTCAATCGGTTATATATTATGGTGAATCAGCCCGTTTTACCAATCACCAGGTTCTTAAATAAACCTGTTATTCAGGTGGATTGTTCTGTTTTTATCTTAGAGTAGGATTGAAAAACTCAATAATTATCAGCTATTCCAATTTGTTTAATGGTCAAATGGGGTAGACTCAGCACTTTGACACCTGTTTGAAGAAATGGATCGAAATAATTGATGGAAGAACAAAAACCCGAAAAGAAAAATGTAGGAATTTTTCTGGTCATACTATTGGTCGCCGTTATTGGTTCAACGATATTTATTATAATCACCATTAATCGGACGATAGAATCGGCAATGTCCCCTGTGCAAAATGTGAACAATGTGCTCAGCACACAGGTTTCGCAGATCTTGCACCCCACGCCTACGGTGATTCCCGATCCGGCCACCATCATCCGGGAGGTGCAGTCACTGGCTCGATTGGAAACGATTCAATATTCTGTACAGAAAGTGATTACAGCTGAGGTTAACCAGGGTGTTCTGGGACCGCTTTTTGGCGATAAATTATTGTTGGTGGCGCATGGTTATGTCATTGCTGGTGTAGACCTTGCGGATCTTTCAGTCAACGACCTAAGGTTGGAAGATGACGTACTTTATGTCTACTTACCGGAAGCCGAAGTTTTTGTTGCTGCACTTAATAATGAAAATTCATACATCTATGATCGCACAACGGGATTGTTTCGTAAAAGCGACGCTAACCTTGAAACTGCAGCACGAAGAATTGCCGAACAAGAAATCTATAACGGGGCAGTTGAAGATGGTATTTTAGACCAGGCCCAATTGAACACAGAAATCTTCCTGGAAAGGTTGTTTAACGCTCTTGGTTATTTACGGGTGGTTTACGAATAGTTTGAACTCACCTTTTGGATCAAAGTTGATGCCCAGGTGGCCAAAAGTTATTTCTTTTTAGGTTTAACCATATTCGCAGGCACCTGAATCCGCACTTGCTGGTTTCGCAGGAACTTGATTAACAGTCGAACGCGTTCACTGCCTTCTATACGGGCATCAAAGATTGCCTGGTAACCTTCGAAGGGTCCGCCTAGGATGAGCACAGGATCGCCCTGGGTAAGCTGTTCTTGCTGTTTAGGTTTTGTGTTAATGCGTTCGAGATTGTGTTTGATACCAGTAATCACTTCTTCTGAGACAATGGCTGGGCTGGAATCAAAGCTGACGACACGGTTGACGCCGGGGATATAGAATAAACTTGATAGGGGAATTGCATTTAAATCAACATGCACAAACAGGTAACCAGGGAAGAAAGGTATTAACTTGCGTGAACGCGGGTTTACCGGGTTCACACGTAAACGCGGGTAAAAAACCTCGATCTGGCGGTGTTGCAATTGCGAGAATAAAAAATCCTCTCGATGAGGCTTACTTTGAAGTACGTGCCAGGATGAACTCATTGCATGTTTGTTTTGATAGTTGAAAGGACCATCCAGTCGTTGATGTCATTAACTTGGTTCTTCATCAGTCTTGTTCTTATGGTAACACGTACACCAAGTGGTATCATCCAACAGGGTGTTCGCGTGCTACCCCTTGCTACTCTCTCGATTTCCTATGAAAATTATACTTCAGTCGGAATAAGGATGTTGCAGTTTAAGCAAATGATTGCGAAAAAAGATCAATCACATCATGATCGCGCAACGATTGTCCCAATTCCGTGATTTATCAATTCGCTTTGGTAAAGAGAATATTTAACTTACTTAATTAACCAGCCAACCGAATGACCAGGTTAATATTAATTATTCTTTTTTCTTATTTGCCAGGCGCAGAAAAACGAAGCCGATGAGAGCAGCAAGGATTCCGCCAACAATGCCTGCAATCTGCGCAGAATTGATTCCTGGATACGAACCGACCCATATGTAGTCGGCAACTAATGAAACAATAGCGAAGAGGAAGCCTATGACGATGACAATCAGACTAACTGTTTTTTTGGACATATTATTCTCCTGATAAGCGTAGAAACCTATGAAGGCTGAACAAATTTTTGTGAGAAATGGATATGGCAGCTGTTTGCTTATATGATAGCAGCTATTTTGTGTTTTTGTTGGAAAATTCAAGAATTCTCAGCCCCGAAAAACAAGGTTTGAATGAAATATCCTAACCTTGGTTAGGATCCAATCACCTGCAATCTAAGCGCATCATCAGCATTTCTTAATTTCTTATAGTTATCCTAATAAGCGCAGATAATCATTATATCCGTTAGAACAATGAGACTTTGCTGGCAATTATTATGAAAAAAATTCTACTTAATCAGAACAAACCTGCTCTCGAAATGGAAATGCCTTCAGATAATGGTTTGCTTTTGAAATGATGCACAGGTGCATTGTGTTGAATGTGCCTAAACCACCACAATCTGACAGTGAAAATATTAACTCCTGGTTGTATTCATTCGGGCGAGTTTAATGATCTGATCATACCCCTGGTCAATCAAATTAACGATCTCAGCAGCGACATCTGCTGCGGGCTCTTCTGTGCCATAGGGATCGGGGACATCTTCCGATCTCCCTTTAACGACCTCAGTGAGAAGATAGATGCGATCAGCTAAATCAGGGAATTCCTGACAAAGCGCTTCTTTTTGGTTATTTTCCATAACGAGGATTAAATCTGTTTTGGAAAGCATCGCCCTTGTTATGAGACGAGATTTATGCAATGACAAATTTAGCGCATACTTGTCTGCTTCAAGTAATGCCTCAGTAGTAACAGGTTGATCTGGAACTGTCCAGGTCCCTGCACTGGAGACCGTAATGAAATTATCGTCGCCCTGTTTGACAACAGAGCGGGCAAAATAGATCGCGGCAATCGGGGAGCGAAAGCGGTTGGCTGTGCATACGAATAAAATGGAAGGCATTTTAATTACAAACCTTAATCTAAATCGTCCCTGTTAGTAGTGTGGGATCAAAATCCACTCTCCCTGCTGGAGAGGGTGTCCTGGACCCATATTATTGTACCGGCTGATTTCCTCAGCTTCCATGTTAAGTAGCTGAGCCAGCTCTAACAGGGTGATTCCATCTGTTGTTACTTGAATTGGCTGAAAGGATGGAAGGCCGGTGGTATCAGAAAAATCGAGGGGAACAACCAGTAACCAATCCGGATAGAGTACTGAGGGAAGCTTATAATTTATTGCGCGAATGGCTTCTTCTGTTGTGTTGTAGCGTCCAGCAAACTGGCCAATTGATTCGCCTTCTAAAACACGGATAATCACAAATTTCCCCTGTTTGCCAATGGGAGTTCCCAGTTCTAACACCACAGGCCCCCTCGTAGGCGTTTGTGTTAATGATGGAATGAGTGTCTGGGTGGGTTCGGAGGTGGGTGTGGCAGTACCTGTGACTGTGGGCGTTATTGTTAGGCGGGGGACAACCACTAGGGTTGGAGATGGAGGGAATGTTGGCGGGAGGGCTTGCTGAGTGTTTTTCCAGGCTGGCACAAGCATCCGATCAATTTGGTTGAAAAGTTGTAACCGATAAGTATATGTCAGAAAAATGCTTGAAATTAAAATGGGCGTTAAAATAGCCCATAAGATGATTTTTTGATTATTTTCTTTTTTTTCTTTTGGAGCTTTGAGATTGGCAGGAAGCCTAACACCAGTCGGACTTGAAAAGATGGGACAATTGAGATGTTGGTCTGTCAAACACGTGGAGCGCTGAAAACATAATTTTGGCGTAGGGCGTCCTTTGGCATGAAAGCAGACATTTCCTTTCGAGGGAAAGGAAAAGCTGGTTGTTGGATCACTTTTCAAGCCCAGATGTGGGCAAAAATGTTGAACAGAATTTTCCATTGTCAATCGTTTATTCTTTGTTTGAATGTATTATCCTAAAATGGGCGAAATCTTGCTTCTCTCTACCGATAATCTATCCAGTTGTGGTGTAGGAGGCTGGTCTGGCATAGTCACATTTGATACTTTCGTTGGACCACAGGGCGCTTTCAAAGAAGTTCGGCGAAAATTGTCCATTTATCTCAATATGACATGATTTCAGGGTTGTGGTTTTTCTCTTGGGACCAACAACCAGTCTCCTTTGCGTAATAAGTAGTTTTCTTCGATATTGTTATAGTGGATCATCTCTTCAAGTGAAGCAGACAATTTAGTTGACAAATCTTGAATTTTTATATATTCTTCCTCAACCTGGTGAGCTTCAAATAATGGTAATTTGCTGACATCAATAACATTTACAGGGATAATGACTAGCCAATCGGTCCACAAGGGAATGATCAGGTCGAAATTAATGGCTTTGATTGCTTCAACGCTCGTGTGATATTTATCAGCAAAAATTTGTAAGGTTTCGCCTTCGGCTACACGGTGAATGATAAAATTTTGATCGCCACCAATCGGAGTATCTAAAGTGAGGATGACAATTATCGCAGTTGGCGTTGGTGGCACCCGGGTATCTGTGGCAAGCAGTTCAGTCAGACTTGGGGTGATTGGCACCGTTGTTGCTGTATCAATTGGCTGAGCTGGTGTGATTGTCGGGGAGACTGAAGTAGTCGGCGAAGGCGTGGACAGCTCATCGATTGCAAATAGCCGAGGCCTCCCCGATCGGAAAGAAAAGAACAGTATGATGATTACCAGCAGAACCCCAATACCGGAGAGTAGAAAAAGGATATCTTTCGATAACGTTTCTTTCTTGAGTGAGATCTCCTTGGGCATTTTGCCGCCGGGCGCTGATTCATAAACCGGGCAATGAAGATAAGCACTGGTTAAACAATATGATCGTTGATGGCTAAGATTGGGGATATCAACAGGTCGCACTTGATAGCAAGCGTTTATATTTAATGGAAAAGCTGAATACGAATCAGGATCTTCTTTGAGCCCGAGCTTTGGGCAGCTATTCTGGTTCTGAAACTTCAGATGATCTGGGTTGTCGTTGCGCATTCAGCATTCCCTGTTTATTTGGAAAAACGATAACAGTGCTCAATATTAAGGTGAACGAATCACCTTTTAGGCTCAGTCTCTATGTCCTGGAGGGGAATAAAGGGTTGATCGCTGGCGCCATCAACATAATATTTTTCACTGCCATAAACATTTGGTGAGTAATAATCAAAGCCGCCATAATAATAACCCCTGTTGTGCGGGATGCGATTCATAACGACCCCAATTACGTTGGCACCAAGCCGTTCAAATTCCTCTAAAGGTGTTCGGGCAACCAGTGAACGGGTCTTACCAGGGCGAATGACATAAATTACACCGTCGATTTTGGAGGCGAGAATTTGCGCATCGGTGACAATTGCGGGCGGGGTGTCAATCACGATCATATCAAATTTCGCACGTAAATCCTCCAATATTCTTAACATCTTCTGGGTGCCTAATAATTCAGCAGGATTGGGTGGCAGGCTTCCGGAGGTAATTACATTAAGATAGGGAATTTCTGTGGAGACTTGAAGTACATCATTAATTTCTAACCTGCCGCGGATCAGGTCAGAAAGCCCGACCCGATTTGGGATCATCAACCGTTGATGAACATTCGGTCTTCGCAAATCTGCGTCAAGCAGGAGTACATTCTTATTGCTGCCAGCAAGGATGACAGCTAGATTTGAGGCAATGGTGGTTTTGCCTTCTTCTGGTCCAGAGCTGGTGACAATCAGCATCTGTAATTGTTGGTCAACACTATAAAACTCAAGGCTTGTGCGCATGGAGCGAAAGGCTTCGGAGATGGGCGAACGGGGTTGGTCGGCAACAAATACACCTTTAGACTGGCCCTTGCGTTTGCTTCGACCTGTCCCCATATCCGCGACCAGGCCGATTACAGGCAATCCGAGAATTTGCTTTACATCCTCAGGAGTTTTGATCGTATCGTCCAGGTATTCCACCAGGAAGGCGATGCCGGCCATAGCGAGAAAGCCTACAGAGGCGTATAGCGCAGCATCCTGCATCGGCTTGGGAGAGATCGGTTTTTTTGGAATACGGGCTGGTTCAACTTGAATGACGTTGGGCGCGTTTTGAGCCCGCGTCAGGTTCAAGTTTTCAAGGCTGCTGATACTGTTAATATAGATTTGTTGATAGAGATTAAGATTAGTTTGCAGTTGTGAGAGCTCGATAGATATGTTAGTAGAGCCGTCAGGCACTCGGCCTAAAACTGTCAGATTAGTAAAAATTTGTTGATATAAAGCCAGGATTGGAGTGAGTTGTTTAACTTCTGCTCCAAGTTCGGCTGCTCGAGTCCGGTTGGCTTCGTGCTGAGCTATTTGTTCTTCTGTGGCAAAAAGAGGATTAAATTCGCTGATCCTGGTTTCAAGTTCGGCAATCTGAGTCTCCAAGGCAAAAATTTGTTCCTGGAGTTCAATGATTTCACTATCAACTTGTGTTAACTGCTCCTGAACAGATGCGGTGGAAAGTTGATCAATTTGTGCCTGGAAAAATTCGATTTGCTCAAGGGCTTGATCTGCGCGCTGTTGCATGTTGTGTTCTGTTGCCTCGTAGCGAACAGATTGAAGGTGTTCGTTTTGATCGATGAGCACCTTGACCAACACGTTGGCAATCTCCGCGGCTTTCACGGGATCGGGATGGGTGACGGTAAGACGCATGAATTGGGTATCGGCGATTTGAGATGCACTGGCTGTTACATCCTGGGCGGAATACCCTAATTCTTCTGAGGCTTGATTCAGCAGTGCGTCTGTAGTAAGCAACTCGGAGTAGGTTTGGATTTGTTGTTGATAGTCGATATAGGCGTAATAATCGTAACCAGTGGTAGCAGCACGCAAAATTACAAAACGTGTGCTGGCCTGGTACATTGGCGTTTCCTGGCTGCTGATGTAATAGCCCAATCCGCCTGCGATCAGTGCCCCCACCAGTGTAAGCCAAACCCAGCGTTTAGCGATGTTTAAGAATTGTCGAAAATCCATATGGCATTCTCCGAATGCAAAGATATAGAATAAATAATTTGTCTATTAAATACACTGCTCACATCTTATCATACCCAATTGGTTTATTGTAGCCCATTTGATTGCATAATATTTGAGCTAAATAATTATCAACCATTATCACCTGCAAATCATTATATCCAAAATTAATGAACCTGGCAATCATGGCGCTTGTTGGTTGTGAAACGGCCTGACCGGTGAGAACACGGTTTGCTACAGTTTTGTCATGAACCATTCGCTTCCATCCATTCTATGAGCTCTTGTTTGGCTCCCTCATGGACAATGTCAACTTTGACTGCTTTGGGTTTGGTAATAATTTCCCAGGTGGTTATTCCGTATGCTTTGAAAAGTTGTAACAATCGAACGGGATAAAAGAAGTAAATCTTAATTGAAGTGGGGGGAGTGTTGTACAAACGCGCCATGGTCGCTTTAGGGAGAAAAACCCGTGTCAGGATTAACCTGAACTTGTTGATCAAACCGGGCATTGAAGACAGCCTAGCTAAATCGGGAGTTATTGCTGCTTGAGTGTCGTGAGCTGGAAAAATCTGGTTCTTTGCCGCTGTGAGTAAATCTGGTGAAATCAATTCTGATTTGAAATGGACCAGCACGTCCTGGGGAAATTTTCCACCAAACAAATCAACCAGCAATTCAAAGGTAAGGGCAACGATTCGCTCAACACGCCATTCCTTGGCTGTTTTGAATAACGTCTCCCAGTCTATTTCCCACTGGTGAGTTTCGAAAACCTTTAAGAAATCGTAAAGTCCACGGAGGTTACCTTTGAGTTGGTGCTGGTATGTAAAATGGATGCAGAGGTGGAGCAGCAAGTCTTCGGTGCTCAGCGCCAGTGCACCTACGCCGGCTAAGGTAGCTGGTACTGCCCGCTGCCATAAACCACCGACATCGACATTGAAGGGCCAATCGCCCTCAGCAATCGACCAATGCAGTTCAAGATAAAGCTTCTGATTTTTGATCAGCGGAGGTACGTGTTTAATATCAATATTTTCTGCATTGAGATTGAAATATGTTGAGGGATGATAATCGATCGCAGTAAGGATGGAGAGGGCTTTGGAAATATCTTCTTTTTTAAGTAATAAATCCAAATCCGCCATCGGCCGCAATGAAATGTCGTCATAGATGTTGTCAAGCAGGTAAAGACCTTTTAAGCCGATGACACCGATATTTGATTGATGCAATATCTCAAGCACTTGTTTTGCTTCAGAAATGAGAATTAAATTATTAACCGCAGTGATGCGTGTTTTTTCCTGCAATTCCTCAAATTGTTTTTTTGAAATGTAACGGGTTAAATCCTGTTGCACTAAAAATTTATACAATATTGCTGTCAGGCCATTTTTATCGGCTAAATCAATCAACAGCTCCCACTCTTCTGGGGAAAATTGACGCAACTGGTTATTTAAATCTTGAGGATCTCGTTCAGACGAAATCAGTGAACATAGCAAATTAATCATGGGTCAATTGTATACTAAATTCAATTTGAGGTCTTGTTCAGCCTAACCTTGAAAGCGTGCTAGCCATAAATGTCGCCAAATAATAATTTTGTTTGATATTTCTATCGATTGGAACAAGAGATCTCCCTGGCTCTCTTCGACTAACAAATTCAGAGAGCCAGGGTAGACAAAGTTCTCTTGGATCAAAATCTCTTTATTCAGCCAAAATCAGCACATCATCGACTGCGGCTTCCAGCAGGCTCGCTGTGCCTGCATCGGCGGCTTCAATTAAGATATATACCGTTTGCCCGGCAAAGCTGCTGATATCAACGTTAACAAGCTGCCAGACGGCACTCACATTCCTGGCTGCCCCGAGTTTTTCAAACACGGTTTGTGTTCTTGTGCCTACTATTTTTACACGGAAGTAATCCACTGACGATGAATTTGTGTAATGCGCCAGGTAGTAATAGAAGGAAAGGGTCAGGTTTTTGTTAGCGGGCAATAGGATGTTGGGAGAACGAATGCTCGTCACCCCGCCATCGAGATCATAGCTACCTGAGTCCTGGCCTGCTAGAGGCCCTGTCACCAAATCATAGGAGCCGCTGTAAGCTGTGAGTTGCTTGTAGCCCATATAATAAACAGATTGCGGAATGGCGCGCTCCCAATAACCCAGAGTTGCTGTATCCCTTCTTGAAGGGTTGCGAATCCAGCCTTTATTTGTCTCAAAATCGTCGAAGAAGATGGTCTCAGGCCCCGCCGATTTAACAGTAATACTGACAGTTGCTGAATCCGAATCCAGTTCACCATCATTCACTTTGAAAGTGAATGTATCGTTTCCAACAAACCCTGTATGGGGTGTATAGAGGAGGTTTGGAGCTGAGCCTGTTAGAGTACCGCGTGAGGGTGGATTGACAACGGAATAAGCCAGCGAATCACCATCGACATCCGACCCGACCAAAAGGATCTCAATTGCAGTCCCTTCTTGCGTAGTAATACCCTGTGATTCAGCCACCGGCGCATCGTTCACTGGCGTAATCTCCAGACCGATAATAGCCGTGGAAGAGGACAAAGCCCCGTCGTTAACGCTGAAACTGAAACTGTCAAGCCCATAATAATCTGGATCGGGTTTGTAGGTGATATTTGGCGGCGTTCCAGTTATTGACCCGTGTTGAGGGTTGTCCACCAGTTCAAAGCTCAGTGGATTGCCTTCGGGGTCAGAACCGGTCAGTGTGATGAGTAGCTGCCCATCCTCTTCCAGAGTCAGGTTTTGTGGATCAGCAACAGGAGGTAAATTCGGCTTATCAGCTGAGATCAAAACATCGTCTACCGCTGCTTCTACCAAGCTGGCTGTGGCCTCATCGGCGGCTTCGATCAGGATATACACCGATTGACCGGCAAAGCGGCTGATATCCACGTTCACAGGTTGCCAGACCGCATTCATATAGGTCGTTGATGCCAGCTTTTCGAAAACGGTTTGTGTGCTATCTCCAATTATCTTCACTCGGAAGTAATCTGTGGATGAGGCATTGTTCAAATGCGCCAGGTAATAGTAAAAGGAGAGTGAAAGCTCACGATTGGCGGGTAACTGGATGAGAGGAGAGCGAATGCTGGTCATACCTCCGTCCAGGTCATAATCTCCTGCACTGCTGCCCGCCAACCGTCCGGTGACCAGGTCATAAGATCCGCTAACCGGCGTTCCGAGCTGGGTGACGTAATTATTGTAAGTGACACGCTGAGGAATGCCTCGTTCCCATAAACCCAGTTTGGCAGTGTCGGTACCGTTTGGATTCCTGATCCAACCTAAGTCGCTCTCAAAGTCATCCCAGAAAACCTGGCTCGGTCCGGCTGAGTTAACGGCGATCGTGATCGTGGCAATAGCCGAGTCAAGCTCGCCATCATTGACACTAAAGGTGAAAGCATCTTCACCAGTGAAACCAGTTTCTGGAGTGTAGAGAAGATTTGGCGCAGTGCCGCTCAAACTGCCATGTGCTGGCGTGCTGATGATGCTAAATGTCAGTTCATCCCCGTCCACGTCAGAGCCTGTCAGGGTGATTTCCAGGGCTTCGTCTTCATCTGTTGTAAGGGACTGGGTGTCAGCCACCGGTGCATCGTTGACCGGGTTGATGGTGATGCTGATTGTGGCTGCTTCGGAATCGACGGTCCCATCGTTGACTTTGAAGGTGAAGCTATCTTCGCCATAATAATCCGCTTCAGGGATATAGGTCAGGATAGGTGCGTTTCCTTCCAGGCTGCCGTGATTAGGACCGGCTATAAGGATGTACTCCAGGTCATCGCCGTCCACGTCAGAGGCTGTTAGGGTGATCTCCAGGGCAACGTCCTCATCCGTAGTAAGAGACTGACCATCAACAACCGGTGCATCGTTGACCGGGTTGACGATAATCGTTATTGTAGCCAGGTCTGAAGTGAGCTGACCATCAAAAACCGTGAAAGTAAAGTTATCCTCGCCATGATAATCGGGGACAGGCGTATAGGTCAGATTAGGCGCTTCGCCGCTCAATGCCCCAAATGTAGGATGATCCACAACCGTGTAGGTGATTGGGTCATTATCAGGATCAGAACCACTCAGCATGATGTCGAGCGGCACATCCTCATCCGTCGTGAAAGACTGTTCGTCAGCTTTCGGTGGGTCATTGTGATCCGTAACAGTGATCAGGACCAGGGCTGGTTCAGAGGTGAATTCGCTGTCTAAAACTATAAATTCAAAATTATCTATCCCGATATAGCCAGTATGTGGGGTGTAGGTAAGCTCAGGCAGCTCACCGTTAAGCGTTCCGTGGAGTGGATCGGAAACAACATTGAATGTCAGTACATCACCATCGACATCTGAGCCCGTCAGCATGATTGTTACAGACTTGTTGCGGTTTGTTTGCACCAGTTGATCATCAGCAATCGGCGCATCGTTGATCGAATTGATCGTGATACTGACTGTGGCAACTTCTGAATCAAGGCTTCCATCGTTAACGATGAAGGAGAAACTATCCTCGCCGTTGAAATCCTGATCCGGGGAATAGACCAGGTTTGGTGCATCACCTTCCAGGCTGCCGTGAGCGGGGTTATCCACAATGGCGAAGGTCAGATCGTCTCCATCTACGTCAGAACCCGTCAGGGTGATTTCCAGGGCTTCGTCTTCATCCGTTGTGAAGGACTGGTTTTCAGCCACCGGTGCATCGTTGACCGGGTTGATGGTGATGCTGATTGTGGCTACTTCGGAATCGACGACCCCATCGTTAGCTTTGAAGGTGAAGCTATCTTCGCCATAATAATCTGCTTCAGGGATATAGGTCAGGATCGGGGCGTTTCCTTCCAGGCTGCCGTGATTGGGACTGGCTATAAGGATGTAATCCAGGTCATCGCCGTCCACGTCAGAGGCTGTTAGGGTGATCTCCAGGGCAACGTCCTCATCCGTAGTAAGAGACTGACCATCAACCACCGGTGCATCGTTGACCGGGTTGATGGTAATCGTTACGGTAGCCAGGTCTGAAGTTAGCTGACCATCAAAAACCTTGAAAGTAAAGTTATCCTCGCCATGATAATCAGGGACAGGATTATAGGTCAGATTAGGCGCTTCACCGCTCAAAGCCCCGAATGTAGGATGATCCACAACCGTATAGATGATTGGATCATTGTCAGGATCAGAACCGTTCAGCGTGATGTTGAGGGACATATCCTCATCTGTACTTAAGGACTGCTCATCAGCCATTGGTGGGTTGTTGACATCATCGACAATGATTGTGACCAGAGCTGTGGATGAAGCTACCTGACCGTCAAAGACGGTGAATTCAAAGCTGTCTGTTCCGCTAAAACCAGCATCTGGAATATAGGTCAGCTCAGGCGGCTCACCGTTGAGCGTTCCGTGGAGCGGATCGGAAACAATATTGAATGTCAATACGTCGCCATCGACATCTGAGCCCGTAAGAGTGAAATTCTCAGACCTGTTGCGGTTTGTTTGCACGAGTTGATCGTTAGCAATCGGCGCATCGTTGATCGAATTGATCGTGATACTGACTGTGGCAACTTCTGAATCAAGGATTCCATCGTTAACGATGAATGTGAAGCTATCCTCGCCATTGAAATCCTGATCCGGGGAATAGGTCAGGTTTGGCGCATCGCCTTCCAGGCTGCCGTGAGCGGGAACGTCCACAATGGTGAAGGTCAGATTATCCCCGTCCACGTCAGAACCCGTCAGGGTGATTTCCAGGGCTTCGTCTTCATCGGTTGTGAGGGATTGGACGTCAGCCACTGGTGCAGTGTTGACCGGGTTGATGGTGATGCTGATTGTGGCTGCTTCAGAATCGACGGTCCCATCGTTGACTCTGAAGGTGAAGCTATCTTCGCCATAAAAACCAGGGTTAGGCGTATAGGTCAGATCGGGCTCTTCGCCGCTAAGCAACCCATTTAAAGGAAGATCCACAACAGCAAAGCTGATGGAATCTCCATCGGGATCGTAGCCTGTAAGCGTGATCGTTAAAGGCTCACCCGTATTCGTTGTTAGTGACTGCGGTTCAGCTACTGGCGGCATGTTGATGCTGGTGAACACCCCCTCGATCAGCACATCATCGACTGCTGCTTCGATCAGGCTTCCAGCGCCTTCATCAGCTGCTTCGATTAAAATTTGTATTGCCTGTCCGGCGAATTGGCTGATATTAACGCTCTCAAATTTCCAGACTGCGTTAACATAAGATGCCGCTCCTAATTTCTCAAACACAGTTTGTGTGCTGTTTCCAACAATTCTGACGCGGAAATAATCCTGATTGTTGGCATTGTTTAGATGCGCCAGGTAGTAATAGAAAGAGAGAGTCGCATCAGCATTCGCAGGTAAGTTGATTATTGGCGAGCGAATGCTGGTAATACCGTTGTCTACGTCATAATCACCTGCACTGCTGCCTGCCAGTCTCCCGGTGACCAGGTTATAAGTTCCGCTAACCGGCGTTCCAAGCTGGGTGACGTATGAGTTATATGTTGCACGCTGGGGTACAGCGCGCTCCCATAGGCCAAGGGTGGCGGTATCGGTACCGTTAGGATTCCTGACCCATCCTAAATCGCTCTCAAAATCATCCCAAAAGATCGCTGTTGGACCGGGCGGGTTAATCGTGATGTTGACTGTTGCAATTCCTGAATCAAGCTCACCATCACTGGCGACAAAGGTGAACGCGTCTACTCCTGAAAAGCCAGTTCCAGGTGTGTAGAAGAGGTCTGGTACGCTGCCACTCAAACTGCCGTGTGCTGGTTGACTGATGATGCTGAAAGTTAGGTCATCGCCATCCACATCTGAGCCGCTCAATGTGATCGCTACGGGCGTGTTGAACCCGGTACTGACCGACTGATCTACAGCAGCCGGAGCGTCGTTGATCGGGGTGATCGTGATGCTCACCGTGGCTGGGGCTGAGTTAACTTTCCCGTCGTTGACGAGGTAGGTGAAGCTGTCTTCGCCGTTATAGTCTGCATCGGGAGTATAGGTCAGGTTTGGTGCTTGTCCGCTCAAAGTTCCGTGTGATGGCTGATCGATTATAGAAAAGCTGATGCTGTCGCCATCGGGGTCAGAACCAGTCAGCATAACAGCGAGGGGGAAGTCCTCGTCCGTTGTTAGAGATTGGGGATCGGCAGTGGGAGGCTCGTTATGACTGCTTGTTCCAATCACCTCTAAGTCGACCTGGTTAACCGCGCCCGTTGTTCCTCTGGTATTATCACAAATGAAGACCGTCCATTCACCAAACGCGGGCTTTCCGTTGAAGCTGTCCAGTGAACCGTCCGGGTTGGGGCTAACCGTGCGATCGAAAAAGGGTGCAGCGACATTGTCATTTCTGTTATTACTAAGGGGATTGGTTGAACTGTCATCAACCCAGACGTCATAGTTCGCATAGGTATCGGAACTGTTAGCGACAATTGTGGTCGGGGTTGTATCGGTTGGAGATTGCAGGGAGACCCTGATCTGCCCACGACGGGCGTGGGTGATATTCACCCCCAGGTTCACATCGGTGACAAGGATGTCTTCGTCGATTGAAAAAGTTCGGGTTACCCCATTCCCGAGGGTACAACCATTGTCAGGAATGGTTGATGTCACGGTCCAGGTGTAACTGTCCGTTGTTGAATTGCCATTATAATCCCACACACGAACCTGGATGGTGTGTTCTCCGGGTTCTGAAGGGAAAGACCTCTTGCCGCCGGGTATAAATCCCAGGTTGATGTAAAAATCTCGAGCAGAGTAATTGCCCTTGGTAGAGTTCGGCACAAAAAAGTCATGCAAGTATTGAGTATCAGAAGCGCCACCCGGCAATTCGTGAAATTCCCAGACTGTGGTCCATTCGCCACCGTTAATGGAGAATTCTGTCTTATAGGGGGGTAAATAATAAACCGTGCTTTTAAACAGGTCCCTGGCACGCACATACAGTCCATAATCGCCTGAGGTTGTGCTCCCGCTGACGATCGTGTTTCCGTTGAGCAAGCCGATTGCCTGGATTTCAGGTGCTTGATTGTCCTCTAATGGGATGTGAAATTCCAATGGATCGAGGTAAATGTCTCCGGCTGCAATGATGTTCAAGTGAATATGATTGAAACGATAACCGAAAGATGTAACCGTCCAGTAGACAATGTTCCCAATATGGGTGTTTGGTGGGATATACCCCCCTGTATTCGGGTTGGTCTTCCATTCGTTGAATTTATCGAAAATCGATTGAGGGATCGTGTTCCGGTCAATGTGGTGGTATTGCCAGACATAACCCTCAGAGTCAAGAATGGCGACCTCCCAGTACAATGAATTACCAGGCTGATAATTCTCAATATTGACGACCTGACCTCCAGACCGGGTGAAAACCTGTGTACCATTCGGGGCGATCATATCAATTCCATGGTGAAAATAAGCCTGGCTGGTTCCGCTGCTGTAATTCTGGTAGGATTGAATGACGTGTCCCATTTGAACGACTGTGAAAGGCCAGGGATATTGCGAATGTGAACCGTTTGGATCGCCCGTGGCGATTCCAAAGGATGCTTCGCGGGTCGACGTTATTGCTGTAATACTTTGACTGGAAGAAGATTGACTGCGATAATCCTCGAGATAGTCTTCACCTCTTGCCTGTGCAATCGTAATCAAACTACTCGATAAAAGTGATAAGATCATCACTATTAAAGTCAATTTGAAAAATATGTGACTACTTAAGTATTTCCCAGATCTCATGATCATTTCTCCTATAAAAAGTGATCTAAAAAAATATTATTTGCTGGTCAGAAATCCCTCAGAAAACAATCAAACTGTTTGTCTGAGGTTTCGAAAAGGCTAATCATTTTTTTACACGCTTTGATAGTAACTGTCCATATTCCTTCTCTCTCTAAACAAGATGCTCCAATCTTGATACCATGGGCGATTTGTACCCAAACGCCTGATGAAAAAATTCCATTCACGGTCTGAGCATTTACCGCCGGGAATTTTGATATTATCCCAATATGACCAGCAGTGTTCCAATAATTTGTTAGACGGTATTATTGTTACTCCTTTTTAGGTGATATGGCTTGAATGCGTTAAGCAAATTGAGGAGCACCAAAATCTATGTTCAATATCCACTTACCTGGCTTTAAGACAGGTGTGTTATGAAAAAGGCTGGGGATCAAATCGTTTTACCTTGAACCTGGTATATTGACAGGATCACCCTTGTTAATACTGGATCAGATATTTTTCCTAAGTATGCAAGATCCATGCCCTTTCCTGATCAACAAGCTCTTTCTTAGCCAATCAGTGTGACAAGAATCAACCTGTAATTGACTTTGTTTAACAATTGATCTTACTCTAACCCTAAAACTGATTTCCTAAGCGTTTCACAAACACAAAAGGTTGCACATATGACTATGTACAACCTTTTCTTGTGGCTACATCGATCTAATCCGCTTGCCCAGGTTTTTAGTAAATCTTCGCTTGCATTTCCACTTAACCGGATACAGTGCATGAAAGCTGTGAGCAAACGACAAGAAGTTTAAGACCATCATGATCCTGTTCTTGCCATTTCACTATTGAGCATCATATCAGTCCAACTTCTGCTTCCATTTCGAAATTCATTACTTAAACTCTCCTTTCAACACAGGCTTATTGAAGGATCATCGGGATAAAGCTTTGAATCCCGCTTCGGACCTCAATTGGACCAAATTCTTCCATTCCCAAACCTGACCCACCAAAGCAATTCAGCCAGTAAAAATACAGTTTGCCAAAGGTGATATCCGGGTCGAGGTATTCGAAAATCGTTGTGTCAAATAATGGTATTGAGCGGATTAAAATATGCTCGCCATCTGCAGACTCCGCGCGATATAGATCGCAACCCAAGAAACTGTTAAGATTAGCGGTTTCCCAGTTAATTTGATTCACTCTATTTTGATATGCCCCTGAAAAAGAAACCAAATTCGCTGAAGTGGGGTTGCCCACCCAGATGTTAATGTCTGCTGGTTCAGAATCAACAAAGCCATCATTGGCTACAAAGCTGAAGGAATCTTCACCAATAAAATCCTCTTCAGGGGTATATAATAGGGTTGAGCGTGATGGGTTAAAATCCCCTAATTGCCCATGTGAAGGTCCTCTGGTTATCCTAAAACTTAACGCATCCTCATCTTCATCTATGCCACTCAAAGTTATCGAAACAGGTGTATTCATGGTCGTTTGAACAGTTTGCCCCAGTGCTGTCGGTGGGTGATTGGTGGGATCACCATAATTGAAACACACCTTGAGTGTGGGCGATTGATATGTGGTGTTCTCTTTGGAGGAAAAGGTTAAGGTGCCATCGCCAGTCGTGGGTTGGATTGTCATCCCATAATTTTCAAGTGATTTATCGACCCAGCTCTGGACGATATTCACACCGTTACTATTGAGAGTGATGGTTCTCAGACCGGTGGAGTTATAACTGCTTGATGTTGCGTTCCACAGGTTGCTGGTACCGCGGTCATTCGTTGTGCTTCGGGCGCCAGCTTGGCCCCAGGCAGTGGTGCCGTTGTACGTATTCCAGTTGGCGCTTGAATTGCTTGCTGCTCCGGATAAATTCCCTTCGATCCAATCCTGCTTCAGATAGTAGAGGTTGAAAACTGTAGTGGTTGCTCCTGTGACTCTGAGTGCGATCTCAGCACTGGTGACTTGCGCATCTTGCGGTATGTTGCTCAGATCCCATTTTAGCAACGGATGCAATGCTCTTTGGCCTTCCTGGATATTTCGGCGAGCATAAATTACATTATTTCCGCCCCAATTATGCGTGCTATTGGTTTGTTGAAGGAACGTATCCGAATGTACTGGAATTTCAACACATTTATCTGGTTCATCTGGTGTGAATTCATTGGTCCAGGTGAATGAGCTGGTGGTTGAATTCCCGTTGTAATCCCAAACACGAACTTCGATCGTGTGCTCCCCTGGAGCAGTCGGGAACTGATATCGGCTGCCGGGGATGAATCCCAGGTTGATGTAAAAATCCCTGCACGTATAATTACCGCAGGTCGGTGGGGCGACAAAGTATTCATTCACATAGGTGTTGATGTTTGATCCGCCAGGCAGGTCGTGAAATTCCCAGGTGGTTACCCAATCCCCGCCGTCAATGCGGAATTCGGTTTTGTGTGGGGGCAGGTAATACACGCTGCTGAGGAAAAGATCGCGTGCACGCACATAAAACCCGTAATTATCAAATTGTGTTGACGCCACAAAATTACCAGCGGTAATTGTGCCATTGAACAGTAACCCTATTCCTTGAATTTCTGGGGCCTGGTTGTCTACTAATGTCTCATGGAACTCCAGGGGATTGATAAAGACGTCCCCCGCAGCCAGGATATTCAGGTGAATGTGATTGAAGCGGTAACCGAAAGATGTTACCGACCAGTAAACAATATTTCCAATATGGGTATTCGGTGGGACATACCCTCCTGTTTTCGGGTTGGTCTTATATTCGGTGAATTTGTCGAAAATCGATTGAGGGATCGTGCTCCGGTCGATATGGTGGTACTGCCAAACATAGCCTTCCGGGTCCAGAATCGCTACTTCCCAGTACAATGAATTGCCGGGCTGATAGTTCTCAATATTGACGACCTGACCTCCAGACCGGGTGAAAACCTGTGTGCCATTGGGGGCGATCATGTCAATTCCATGGTGAAAATAAGCCTGGCTGGTTCCGCTGCTGTAATTCTGGTAGGATTGAATGACATGCCCCATTTGAACGACGGTGAAGGGCCAGGCATATTTCGAATGCGAACCGTTCGGATCTCCTGTAGCAATGCCCTCTGAATTAATCTGAATCTCATACCCCTCAAGGGTTACGTCAAGTCCTTGCTGACCAATAATCGGATCGTCATCCGTCTTTAGTTCAATGTCAGCTTCAGATTGAGCCTCGGGGATATCAGCAGCCTGTGGAAGAGTCAATTCATTATCGACCCATAACGTTGCCTCAACCGGATTGTTGATCGGAATGGGTGTCAAAATCGCTATTAACAAAATGACATATAAGAAAAGTCTTCCGAGCGGAAATTTCTTGCGTGTCCTGGGAGGTCTGGGGTTCATTTTAATTGCTCCTTGTAAAATCGTTCCTGTTTTGGGTTGATACACATTCAGATTAAATATTAAAAATTGTCAACCTTATCTCACTGGGAATACTCCTACGAATGCAAGGAATCACAATTGCCAGCAAGGGAAAATGTAGAAGCCGCGTGCTATGATATTTCGATTGGTGTGACATTTCGCTCTGTTCCTGAGAAAAGGAGGAAAATTTTTTTCAGCTTTAATTTTAACTCAAATAAATGTTTAAGCAAGATCTTTTTAGACTAATATCTAACGTTTTTATCAAAAACGAAGAGATTAAGGCGGATTAGATTGATAATATTCAGTAAAATGCATATATCATAAAAATATACTACGATTCCTAACATGTAATTAATGCAAAAGCCTTAATCAGTACTCAGACAAATATCTAAGCGAGATTTCATGGTTAGACCAACGTCTGGCGCCACGAGGGTGGATTCAGGATAAATAATGTTTGAAGGTGGGAATTCGTTTCATCCATTGATAAATGAAGCTGAAAAACCGTGGGCTTGTTGGAAAGGCCCGTGAGCGCCAGGCTGCTAAGCGCCCCAGAAATCTGTAGACAGGCTGATCGGCGCGGATTTGCAAACCGGCGCGCTCGAAGGCGATCACCTGCCCGAAAACTTCGACCGGCGGAAAATATCCGTCGACACGGTTACCGCGGTCGCCGCGAATCAACAGCCAGCGCTCTTTTCCCCTTTTTTGAGTCTTAATCACCCTGTGAATCAAAGGCATCCCTTCACTGTTGACGAAAAAAACCACATCACCGAATTTGATCCTGGATAGGTTTGCAGGCGCTAAGAATAAGGTATCCCCATCGCGGATTAAGGGGTCCATACTGCCGCCCTTGGCGGTGAAGCGCAGCGTTCTTCCGTCGCCCAGCAGGTCAATGGCGATGGCAGAGAATGCCTGTGTATCACAGGAGAGGCTTTTTTCGGTAATCACGATGGTCAAGTTTACCCCGTTATCGATATACCGTGAAGTGTTGAATCACTGTTGGAGCGGGGGACGGTAAACGATGCATCAAAAAAACAGGCCACCAGGCGGCGAGCCGGTGGCCTGAGGTATCTTCAAGGGCGATGAGTGATCAGTGCACAATCAACGGCAGGTAGATGTTTGCCCCGACGCCATCGCGTTTGACGGTGATGCTGATTGTCGCCGGAGAGCTGTTTGATTTTCCGTCCTTGACCACGTATTCAAAACTATCGCTTCCGAAGTATCCCGGGTGCGGTGCATAGGTTAATGGGGGCTCCAACGCCTGGCCCTGGCGGGGACCAGAACCGGGCGGAAGGTTTTGATACAGGTCGCCATGCGCTGGCTGCTTTGTTATGGAATAGGTCAGCGGGTCGCCATCCACATCCGAGCCGGTGAGGACAATTTCAACGGGTGTATCCATCGGGGTTTCGATGGTCTGGGGGTAGGCAACGGGCGGGTCGTTGATTGCCACCACCGTGATGGTGACGGTAGCCGTGCCAATATATATTCCATTATCATCGACCCTGTAGGTAAATTGCTCCACGCCAAACCAGTCCTTGTCAGGCGTGTAGGTGAATGACCCATCAGGGGCAAAAATTAAGGCTCCATTGGCAACATCAGTCACAAGCATTGCGGTGAGGGGGTTGCCCGGCGCAAAGCCAGAGTCATTCTTCAAAACACCATTCAAAGGGCTGACTTCAAGCTTGAAATCTTCAGCGGTGGTATAAAAGTCATCTACCGCAGCAGGGTTGCGCGTGATCATCAAAGCCGGGTCACCAAAGAGGATATAGGTATCAAGCATATAATAGAGGCCACTCCCGCCGCTGTTCCACAGCCGGCTCAAGCCGCTTGTAACAGCCTGCCCCAGGCGATCGGCGCCGTGTTTGAAGACCGCATCAAAAAAGCCGCGGTTCAGAAAATCATGTCCGCTGGTTATCCCCTGACCGGTGGGCGACCAACTGGCGATGGCGCCTTTGTCCTGTGCCCGCACGATTGCCTCACCAAAGGCAGGCACAGCGGGGTTAATAAAATAGCCTTCATTACAGGTCATCGCCAAAAAAATCGGGTACTTATTCTGGTTGCTCAAGTCGGGTATATCTTTGGTTCTAATAAAAACCTCTGAAGGATTTGACCTTGCAGACCATCCCTCTGTAAAGCCATGTCCATGGAAATTGACGATCAGCTTGCCCTGGTTGATGCCATTTTTCAAAGCCGCCCGCGCCTGGGCGGGATCTGTATGGGTGCTGCCAAAATACACTTTCTCCACCTGGTAGGGTGAGGGCAGGGCGTCCCTGATTAAATTATCAGAGACAAGGGCAAAATTACCACCGCTATCGGCTGAGGCCGCCACGGCGAGGACCTGCATCGACCAATCGTCCACAGAGTGATCCTGCTCGTAAGCGATGATTTTTGACACCATGATTTCAGCCTCTGCAATGTCGTTAGCAGGCAAACGCCCCAGCATCATTTGAGGGTTTGTTTTAGGCCCAGAGAAAGCCACATAGCGGTTATCTACCGCGGTCTCCCCGGTCCAGGGGTCAACCATCGCCAGGAAGGGCGGAATGAGGCTGGGCGGGCTTGTACTGAGGTAATTTTTGGGGTCGTAATGCCCGTCACCAAACAGGAGCACATAGGCGGGCGCGGGCGGTTCCCAACTCTCATACGCAAAGGCAAGAAAAGCCTGGATGGCGCTCACATCGGTCACGCCATAGCCGAACTCATCATAAATATCCTGGATGTCGACCAGGGCTGTCACCAGTCCCTGATCCGCGCGATGTGCAGCGAGCCTTTCAGCCTGTTCCCATAAAGCCGGGGGGGCAATCAGGATATAATCCGTCCTATTTTCGGTTGACCCCAGATTAGAGGGCGTATCCTCAATAATCCTTGTTGAGGATAGCGTCGTAATTGCTGAATTTGTCCCGACCCAATAATCCTTCATTGCAAGTTCCTCATCTGCGAAAGTCATTGTGTAGGTCGGTCCGTCTGCCACAATGACCAGGCTGTTCCTGTTAATTTCTGCTACTTCAATGGGATCGCTGACATCATAGGCTAAGATTGACTCCGAACTAAAGCCTGAAACTTTGAACGCCGAGGGCTCGATGGTTTCATATGAAAAAATCAGTTGATCTTCGTCAGACGGGACGGAAAAAGTGCTCGAATACCGAATTTTCGCCCAATCCATTAAAACAAAATCTGCCGTTGCTCCTGTGTCCAGGGGCAGGTAAACGCTCAAGGTATTAAGGCCAGCTTGCAGAATTCCTGCAGGGATTTCTGCTTCCACAAATCCATCATCCGCCCAGGTTAAATCATCCCATTTCACGTCCGCGACCGTTGTGCCATTTAAGTTGATAATTGCGTGATGATCCGGGTTATACGCTGTGTTTGACAGGCCTCCAAAAAGAGCAATTTGCAGTGAGCCTGCTCCATCATACGGTTCTTCGAGAAAGAAATTATGAGACCAGGTTACAGGCGCGGGATAAGCATAAATTCTATCCCAATAAAAACGCTCAAACGCATCATCTCCAGGCAGGTCGCTCCTGTAAATGTGGTTTTCCTCCAAAAGCACGTTATTCGAGTAATGGGTCGCCAGTGTCCCAATGGAGGCGCTATCACGAACTTCCATTCTGAGACCGGATTCGCGTCCATAGGTCAACCAGTAGGCGTTGTTGGCTGTGTATTTACTATCGATCGCCTCTCCATAGAAAATAATATCATCCGTTTCATCGAAAACGCCATCACTTTCCCCGCTCACTTGGATGGCGATTTCTTCACCCTGGTAAAACATCTGCAGGGTCTGAGGGTTGAGCGTTACCACTGGCAGCCCGGCTGCAGCCAATTCGGCGTAAGTCAACCGATACATGCCTTCTTCCTGAACACTGATGCGCCAGCCCGGGGTGGGGGGCTCCCAGGGGAGTGCGCCTGCGCCGAGCTGGTTTTGCTGGCTGGCAGACTCGCTTTGCAGCCGTTCTGCCGGCTGCGGGCTTTCCCGCCAGGCCTGAGCTTCAGCGTAATTCAACAAATTTGACTGGAAAAAGTCTTCATAAACGCTTGATTCTGGGTTTACAGCGCTGCGCATCACCCCTGGTTGACCATCAAAGCGAATTTTGATGTGTACACTTTCATAAACGATGAGGACGTTCTTTGCGGGATCGTACTGCAGCGGGGTGATCCCCACCCCGACAAGGCGCTGCTGGCGCAGCCTTCCATCAACGGTGATCTCAGCCAATTGCCCGGGATAGATTTCAGAACCCGCGTAAATTTCAGGGTCGGGATCAATCACATGCACGAGATTGACAGCGTCCATACCCGACGCGAAATCGTCGATCTGGGTGAGCAGGGTGGCAGCCGGCAACACCGGGGCGGATAACTCGACTTTGTGAGACCTGCCCGGGATCACCTCAATCGTAAGCTCAGCGCCAAAGGGCGCGCCGATCGATTGGGAGGAAAAGGGGAGCATCGGAGCGCCCTGCTGACCGATATTGGACCAGCCGGGAAGGTCCAATCGGGTATAAAGATCACCGTCGACGTCGACAACTTCGTGTTGCAGGGACTGCCAGGGCACGCTGACGGTAAATTCCACCCCGTGATCGCTGGATGAGATCAGATTGATCGGATCCGATGAATCCATCGCGGCGCTGACCGATGGGCGGACAGGGTTTAACAGGAATACGAGGGTGATGATTACCAGTAAAAAGTTGTTCAATCTTTGTTGCATCGGAGGCTTCCTTTTCGTTTTATTCTACAGAAAAATCTCGAACTGCCAGTCCTGATAACAAGCTGGACCCAAGTATATATAATTATATTTGCTGATCAAAAATTTGAGAAGAAAGGTCAGACCCTAAAACGGGATTGATCGTAAACATGGGGATGGTGCTCGCCAGCAGCGACAGGCGATCGAGGATCAACGGCAGCTTCTCTGGCAGGTAATAGGGGATGAAAGCGGTTTGCAATACGCGCTGGACGCCTTCTGAAGGGGTGATCGGATGCACCCCCGGTGCCAGGCTACGGTCGACAAAAAAGACTTTTTTCAGCGGAACCCCTTCAGGAGAACAGCGGTCTTCATGCTCGTGCCAAGGTGTGCCGAAGATCCAAAACTGGCCTGATAAGTAGCGTAAAATGACCTGGTCTTCACCCATAATGGTCGTACCGGTCTGACCTGCAATGTGTGTAACAAGAGTCGATTTACCTGCTCCTGAGGATCCAATGAAACAAAGTCCCTGCGATTCAACTATTACACCTGCCGCGTGCAAAACCAGGTCACCGAAATTTGCCAGCCAGTTTACAGCAATCCGAATATCGATGCTCGCCAGTGGATAGATTTCTTTACCTTTGACTAATGAAAAATCGAAGGCGATTACCCCTTTATGGAAGTTATTTTCAATGTATACAAGTTTTGGAGGAGACTGACGAGGAGAAACAAACACAAAATCGCCTTTTTCATCAAGCCATAATTCCCAAATTTTGGTACGACAGACCGGTTTGGTAAAACCACGGTTGAGGATTTGTTCATCATGTTTGATTTCCAGGAACAATTCATCCTGAGTTGATGGATGAGTTACGCCAAGCAGGGAATTTTCGGTTAAGAACTTGTTAAAAATACGAGGGACAGTAATCTGTACATCACTGCCTCTCGTATCAATTACAAATCTTAGCGATGCAATGCTCAACGTCAGAATATCATTAATCATTATTTAGGGTATGAAGAATATATCCGACTTAGCTGCCATCCGGTCTATAGGGACAATCCTGATTTAAATTCATCAAAGAATATAAAATACCTGCGGATTGCCTTACTGCTGAGTATAGCCATAACAGTTTGTTATACTGCAAGGAACAGGTCCATCTTTAGGGTCCATAACAGATGGACTTTGATTACAAACTGCTAAAATCGCGTTCTTAATTTCTAACTTTACTTTTTTAACTTGGGGCGCTGCATAGGTCTTCTTATTCATAATTCTCGATAACCTCCATCATTTGACGATTTTTGATATCAATTGCATTCTTACTGCGTAATAAACCATGTTCACAGGTAAATTCTACCACAGATTCAAAATCATGGTGAACTGCCAATGACCAGCCCGGGCAGTGGGAGCAGAGGATATTGGTGGTGCAGGACTGGCACTTGCTGACCGTGTTTCTTTTCATTTGGCGCAGTTTGTCAAGCGCTTCCCAGGCTTCGATCAGCGGCATTTCAAGTAAATTGTAGGCGGGTTGGCGAACCATGATACAGATGCTCATGCGACCCTCGCTGTCCACGTGAAAATTACGCAGTCCGGCTCCGCAGGAGAAAACGCGTGCGTCACGGGTTTTTAAATCCTTCAAGCGCTCAAGTTCATCAATGACTGCATCCGCTCTATCGGTATCCTGGCTGTCGAAGTCGACCAAGGTCTCCAGGGGCAGTTGCACTGCGCGGGGGAATTTGTCCTTACCATCGATGCGCGGCCACAGCAGGCCGTCATAGCGAAATTTGACGCCCAGGCTTTCGGCGATTGCTTTCATTGGCTCCAATTCGTGGGCGTTGAGGGTCATCAATTCGGACTTCAAGCTCAGTGGCAGACCGGCTTCCAAAATTTGCTCGATCGCCCGGTAACACCTTGCATAGGAACCCGGATGGCGGGTGACCCGTTCAAATACCGGGGCAGTGGCGCCGTAGATGGAAATATCGATGCTGTAAGGGCGGATGTCGATCAGCAGGCGCAGGATCTCATCAGAGAGCAGGGTACCATTGGTAAACAAGATCACCAGCAGGCCTTTTTGGCGGGCATAGGTGTAGATCTCTGCGAAATCCGGGCGCAGGAGCGGCTCGCCGCCGGTGAGGGTCAGGAAAAGCACCCCGGCTGCGGCCATGTCATCGATGACCCGCTTGACCTGGGCGGTGGTCAATTCGCGCTGACGGGCGACAGGGTCGTTGGCGGGCTGGTTGATGTAACAGTGGGCGCAGTTCAGATTGCAGCGGCTGGTGAGTTCCAGCGAAACGCTGAGCGGGAAGCGTCCACCCGCCAGCGGGGCTACGAGCTGCGCCGCCCACGCTTCCATGTCCAGAGTTGGATCCAAGTGACAGTCCATACTCATACCTCTGCGACCGCGCCGATGTGCAACAAAGCTTCCACGAAACTGGCCAGGTCTGTTCTCACCGCCTCAGCGTCAATCTCATATTCTGCCAGGATGGCCTCTTCCAGCTCGGTATGCGACCTGGGGCTTTCCAGTTGTTCCCAGATGAAAGCGCCCAGCTCGTTCAGGGTGTAGATGCTGTCCAGTTCGGCGACATTTTGGCGAATGGGCACGAGCACCATCTCTTCCACGATGTGGCGAAAGACAAAATTTTCATTGCGCGTCAGCGTGCTGTTGTGTAATTTCAATCAACCTCCAAGTTTTGATCGCCAGGCGCCTGAATTGCGGGTGATGCCGGGCTGTGCAGCACTGAACCCGCAATTCAAGGCCTGCTTACAGGGTCTGAGCGTCTATTGGGTCACCGATATTGGCCCGTAGAGCGTCGGATTGAAACCAAAATCCACATCCTCCAGCCAGTAGAAGTACTCAAAGCCCGGAACTGCGGTTGTATCGAGGAATTCATACTCTGCGCCTGAGGTGCTGCCGGGGTTGTGGCTGAGGATCAGGCTGGGGTTGAGCTTCAGCCTGGGTAAGGCTGGCTTTGTCGCCCGGTAGAGGTTGAAGCCCAGGTTGTTCAGTTCACTAGCGGTCTCCCAGGTGAGCAAGACGCCGTTTTCAGCGCTTTTTGCGTCAAAGGAGATGATGCTTACCGAGGTGGGATCACAGGTTGCGTTGGCAGCGTTATTGGTCTTATCTGGATCTTCCGTGAGTGCCCAAACCTCGACCTCGTTCGTAATGTCATCACCGCCAGCTAAATTCACCTCGATCTTCACTAGCCATTTTGCCTCGGGGTCGGTTGTATAGTCCTGCAAGGGAGTGTTCAGACTGCAGGTCACGGTTTGCCCTGCGACGCTGCACGTACCCTGGTCGATCGTGCCGGAGGTGGTGATCAACTGGGAAGTGTAACTCTTGAAGGTCACACCTGAAGGGAGTGTATCCTCCATGGTGACGCCCCTTGATGCGCCGGGTCCAAGGTTACGTACGCTGACCTCGTAATAAGCGGGATTTTGTGTGGGAGACGCTGTGCAGGTTTTGCTTACGCTGAGGTCAGCCAACGGCTGCTCGATGCGTGCCCACAGACAGGCATGATTTGCCGCGTCTTCCGCGGTGATAAAGGCGGCGGAAACAGCATCTGGGTTGTAAGACTTCGTGCAATCATCATTGCCCAAACCCTTTGACGTGAAGCCGAGAATGTTGACCGTGTAAGTTCCGTCAGAACATTGAAAGGTCGGGTTGGTGTGTGGAAATTCGATCGTCACCTTGTCGGGGCAGGCGACGTCATTTGGTCCAATGGTATATTCGCAGGGTGTAGAATTAGGGGTCTCATCAAGGACGAAATGAGGCGTAAAGGAGAAACTGGATGGGTTGGCAGGTGCCCCGTCGTTGCAGGTTACCGGCACGGTGATTGTCAGGTCAACCCAGTAGAATTGATTGTTGGTAGAGCTTTGTCCAGTATCGTCTGATGCATAGACCTGGTTGTTGTAGTGGGTAAACTGACCCAGCAGGAAAGGCACCATTGACGCCGGTGTGAGCGGCCCGTTCACGCCGTCAAAGCCGAAACCGCTCTGCTCGGCCCAGTCCGTAATTTCGCAGGAATAGGACTTCCAACTACTCGGGTTAAAAGCATCGCGCCCATAGCGCACCTGGTTTTCATCGTCGGTCGGACCGGTCTGGACGCTCGGGTCCCAGTCGCTGTAAACCAATGGGGTATTACCCGGGCCGGTGCCCCAGCGGTCGCAGCGGGCGCCTTCGGTGTGGGGGTTACCCGAGGTAGTGGTGTTTTTCACCAGGACGATGGTGCGGTAGTTATCCGATGAAAAGAATCTCTGATCATAGTGGCCTATCTCACCTGTGGCATTACGACTCACAAGCACATACACATCGCCATGGCCAAGCAACTTTGTATTGAGAGCCACCCTGGTGAATGTTCTTTCCCCGGAGAACAACAAGACATCGTAATCCGACAGTTGCACCGCACTGCCCGTACGATTGGCAATTTCAATGCCAACGTAATCAGTCTCAAGCCATCCCGACCTATTAACGTACACATATTCCGAAAAGAACAAATCGGGTGCGTTGGCGCAGGTGCTGGAGTGCGAGCCCACACCGGTCCAATCAACACCTGGAACCTGGTCCCACCGGGCTGCGTTGGGCCAGGGGGGGGTGATGTTCTGCATCGGGGTGCAGACGCTGCTCTTCAGCCGGTAGGTTTGGTCATTGCGAAGCGGAGCCATTTCGCCCTCCCGCGCGTAGCCAATAATGTCCACGGGGTAGTAGTTATTGGTGGTGGTGACCCCATTCACTTTCCCCCACACGCCGTCCACGTTCACAACGGTGAAGGCCTGGGAGATGCCGGGCCCAATTAACGACAACATGAGTAAACAGCCTAAAATGATTAGAATTTTCTTTTTCACAACCTCTCTCCTTTTTATAAATCGATCCTGGTGCATGATTTTGGATGCCTCCCTGAGCGCCTGAATAAGAAGGCACATTTATTGCACATGCAAATGTTGGAAGTAATATATCATAAATCGTGTGGTGTGTCAAGACACAAATTAATATTATTAACTTGAGTATTAAATAACGGTTAAGAGCAAATGCCGAACAAGATGGCCTTATTTTTACCAATGTAATCATCTTTATGCAGACGCAGTGTACCTCAGCCGACCAACGCACCGGACGTTTGTGGGGAAACCCGGCCAGCTCAGCCTGACCCAGCCCTGTCGATCTGCCGATAAAAGTTAATGGGGGTCAAAATATCCGCAGGGCAGCGGCTGGGGAACGCCCGGCCTGGCGCCGCAAAAAGCCAGTTTGCTGTCGCGGTTGCCTTGAAAAGCGCCCCCCGACCTCGCGATCCACTTGAAAGACCCGCTGCCTGAAAAGCCGTTATAACCTCCAACAGCCTGCTCGCCTGCCGACTGCAGGGTGCCCGACAGGTTGAGAGTCAGCCCCTGGGCTTCAAATTCGCCGAAAATCGCCTCGCCAGAAAGGGAGACGATCAGTTTCCCGACCAGGAAGCTTCCGTCGGCTTGCTCCAGGTACCCGTTCCACTCCCCAACCCAGCCGGTCTGCGGGGTGGGGGTCGGCGGGAGGCTGGTGGGCAGGGGGGTACTGGTGGGATTGACGCCGGGAGTGCGTGTGGTCAGGGCTGTGCTGGCGGGTAGGGCGACCGGCGCATCACCCGTGTCGGCTTCTGCGGCCGAAGGGTACACGCCGGTGAGGCTTTCTTGCGATGCTGATGGCGCTTCAAGCTGTGTGAGTGGGGGTGTTTCCTGGTTGTAGGCGTCGGCATCTTGCTGGTCGTCGGGGTCATGGCTGGCGCCAATCGCGAGTGTTGAAGCGTGGGTTGGCGGTTCAGCCGCAGCGAGGGCAGGCTTGCGCGCGGTGTGTGCCATCTCCAACCACGCTGTCGCGGCGATCATGACCAGGGTCAACAGGATGAGGGTGATGATTTGGTTGCGTTTCATATATGTTTATTATAATCGGTTTAGTAAATAGGTCAAAGCTAGTAGTTTGTAGCTGGTAGTTGACAGCTACTTGCTAATGGCTATTGTCTTAATCAAGCCATTTATCATTTTTGCAATTTCATTTGATGAACGCTCAAGTTCATCAAACTGCTCTTTGTTAATCCATTTTCTCAGCTTGAATAATTCTAATAAAGTCAATGTCTCATAAAGGGATCCCCTTGCGATACAGAGGAAGTGAAGAAATTCTTTTTTTGAATTTCTTCCTTTTCCCTCAGCAATGTTCATAGGCAC
>ERZ795030.424-NODE-424-length-65566-cov-17.501595_pt1 | contig 65566 bp, 63 predicted proteins | sample MGYA00375122_ERZ795030 | MGnify/ENA primary metagenome ERZ795030 (study PRJEB30165, sample SAMN05720146) | activated sludge metagenome | isolation source: anaerobic digester from wastewater treatment plant | place: Japan | collected 2015-04-20 ... | reverse complement strand
GTAAAATAATGCCTAAAATATCTGTTATAATACCCGTTTACAATGCGGCTGAAACCATTGTTCGCTGCATCAATTCGTTGTTGTGTCAAACATTGGACGATATGGAATTTATCCTTGTGGACGACCACGGACAAGACAACAGCATAGAAATTGTCAAGCAACACATTGCGGGACACACGCGCGAAAAACAATTCATTTTTACAGAAACATCTGTCAATTCAGGACCTGGTGTGGCAAGAAACATGGGAATAAAATTGGCTCAAGGCGAATATGTTGCATTTTGCGACAGCGACGATTGGGTGGAACCTATCATGTATGCCACGCTCTACAAACAAGCCTCCGAACACAATGCTGATATCTGTTGTTGCAACGCTCTGCAAGAAAAAAAGGGCAAAACCACTTTATTAAAAAATCCGAAACTGCCCAACGGTCTCTTTTTCGTTTCAGACAAACAATCGTTTTTAGTAGATTACACATCGTATTTCACAACTTTCGTCTATAAACGCATATTTTTGACCAAATCAGGCATTCTCTTCCCTGCCGAACGCAGCGCAGAAGACAGTTATTTTCTTTTGTGCTGTTTGTTATATGCACAACGCACGGCTCAAACTGACCAACCGTTCTACCATTACCTATTGCAGGATAACTCTTTAAGTCGGCAAGTTAATGCCACACGTTACCTTCAAAAATTGTCCGTTGCCAAGCGTATTTTAGATGATTCAAAAAAACATGGTTTTTACGACAACTATCGCCACGAATTAGACTACATCTATCTGAAAAAAGGTTACCTTATGGCAACGATGAACTATCTTTGGAATGTGCAGAAACCACAAATTGACGTCATTAACAAAATTAATCGTACTTTGACAGAAAATGTACCTGACTACACTACTAATCCCTATTTTTTGAAACAACCGCCACTTCGCATATTGATTTTTTTATTGCATAAAATGCCGCGCACTGCCACAAAATTAATACCGATGATTATCAACATTTTCAATATAACAGTGTGATTATGAAATCCGAACTTAATAGCATACGCCTTAAAATATTTACTCGTTCATTTGATTTGCGGTTATATAGTTATGCACGCGAACTTTTTCGTTGTTTCAACGTTCCTATTGTTCGACTGACAGACCAAACTGCCGACGGCTATTTTTACACGATGTTGAAAGATACGGAATGCGATGTTGCCATTAACATTGATGAAGATGCGTTTGTAGTAAACCCCGAAGCGGTGATTGACTTAGTTGAATTTGTCATTGCAAACGGTTATGCCAATGCCGGTTGTCCGGACGGTGGTGGCGGTTGCCCTCGCGGTGGCAATCCCATTGTAACCAATCCGTTTTTTAATGTATTGAACTTGAAATTAATCCGTTCTAAATTTTCAAAAGAAGCCGTAAAACAATTTGATTACAAGTCTGTTGTAAAAGAAATGGAAGATAAATTTCCGAAAGAAATTCTATTTTCAGGGCACAATTTTAATCGAACGGATTACGAACCGTACTATCCGTTTTTTTTCTGGTTGGCTTATAATTTTAAAACCTACTATTTGTTAAGCGAAAAACACGCTGACGGCATTTCTACCATTCTTTACAACCAAAACCGCGTTGCTATCTGTTACCATTCGTGGTTAGCGCGTTTTTATACAACGTCATCTTTTGTTGTAAAATATTTTCAGAAAGGCGCCGGAAAACAAAAGCAACGCATAGACAATCTTATCGACGAAACCTACGCTGTACGCCAAATGAACAAACCTCGTTTTTCTTATCGTGATAACTTCCGTTTCAGTACAGATAAAATGCTCCGTTGGTCTATCAAAATTCCACAACGTATCATGGGATGGCCACGCAAATGGGCAAAATGGTACCGTCGTTGGCAAGAAAAAAACAGATAAAACTATTAAATACCTATTAATTTATTGGGAATAAAACGGCATTTGTCCAAAACAAAGCAATAGCAAGAACAAAACACAAACACCACAACAGAAGTAACAAGCGGCACTACGGCAAGTGGCAAATAATGTTGTATGCCCAAATGGTACAATAAGCCAATAACCATAACGTGAGACAGATAGATGGCAAAACTATACCGACTGATTTGGACAATGCCCACTTGCAACCAATGTGGCAAGCGGTAATCAATAGAGACAAAAAAGAGAAATAAACAGAGAACTTCTAACACTTCGATAGGTGTTACCTTCCAACCTTGCATGGACAATACCACATTCAATGCGTAGGTTACGCAAAAACCGATACCTCCAAGCAAACGATTGAGCCGTTTATTCGGCAAATATTGAATTATATAAAATCCTACTAAAAAGTAACCCACATAAAGATATGCCGAAAATCGGTAATAACGCACCAAAATAAATTCGGGAGTAATTAAACACAACAACTGCCAAATAAACCACAAACAGATAACATATTTCAGTACATTGCGCGATGCGGGAGCTGAAAAAGCTCGTTGAAACAAAGGTGTCAATAGATAAAGACCTATTAACATGAACATAAACCAATAGACGGAATTTATTTTGTTTCCAAAGAAATAGGGAACATAACACAGCAAGGCTTCCTTCAGATTATGAACATCATCATATCTACCTAAAAAACAAGAAATTACATAAACAATCGTAGTCCAAAAAACGAATGGTAAAAGGATGCGGGTAAAACGTTTTTTTAAGAAAAGTTTCACAGGCATTTCTTTGCGCAAAAGTAACGAACCCGAAATCATTACAAACAACGGCACACCGATAATCGCAAACCTGTAGAAATGATATTGCATACCGTCAGCAGCGGAATCTAAACCTAACATACTCCAACTGTGCTGCAAAATCACCAAAAAAATAGCCACAACACGCAGCAAATCCAACTCTATTATCCTGTTTTCGGATGCCATAGTAACCTCAAATCTACTTCAACAGATTAAACAAGACGCCAAAACTGAGAGAAATATTTTGGTTACTGGATTTTCGAAATTCATCGGAAGCAGTATTGGGAAACATATCACTCAAACCAAAATCGTAGCGTGCTTCTAATTGATAAATGCCTGCTTTGGTCTGAAATTCAAAACCCGTTCCGAAACAAATACCGTAATCGAAACGTTTAGGAGCTTTATACCGTTCAGAACCCTGTTCGTCAGTAGGAATGGGAAGTTCAGCTATATTCGGTGCTTTTTCACCCACAAGAACACCAACTTCAGGCCCAAGGTTAAAAAACCAACGAAACGCTTTTTTACCGAACCAAATGTGGGTCATAAAGGGAACTTGCAAGTAGTGAAGTGTTCGTTGGTAGTTGTATCGGGGTTCTTTCCAACCGCGTTGGAGATAATTTATTTCAGCTTGCACTCCAAAATATTTTTCCGAAATATAACGGCAAGCCACACCGCCTTGTGCCCCAAACAACATATTGGAAGGCACCGATGGCGAAAACGAAACAAACGAACCGATACCGCCAACACGAACCCCTAAAGCCACTTGTTCACGCAATGGAACTTGTGCGACTGCGCACCCCACTCCACTTATTAACGCAATGATTATAAATAATTTACGAATACTCATTTTTCAATAATTAGCATTTGTTTTCCGTTATAATGGAAGAGATAATAATTAAGATTTATCCATTTTTTCTGGTTTCCCGACTGCGAAAAAACAATATTCGACTGTAAATAATCAGCACCGCATGGTTTCGAGAAGGGATAAATATGCGATTGATTGTTTTTCCAAGTCGTTGTAAAATAAGACATAATATCGTAGCCCAACATATCGTAGGCAGGAATTGACGTAGCGGCACGTTTTCCATAAAAATAGTGATAGGTTTTATTATATGTTTCCGTATCCGATTTGGCATTGAACAGCGAATAGTAATAGGTATTCGGCAAATAAGAGAGCCATTCGTTGCCCCACTCTTCAAATCCCCAAAGGCTCAAATTCGGAATATTCAACGCTTCAATATCGGGAAGCAAGCCGGCTATTTCTTTGGTATTGCGCGATGCAAGCACTAACAACGTGCCGTTTCTAGTCGCCAAATCCTGCAATACACCCACATTTTCCTTCGAAATAAAAAACTCATTGTAATTTTTTCTATGCGCCATCATCGTTTGCGAAAGCATAGCCACAAACATATCTACTTTGTCGTCTTCGGCATCTTGGAAACGGGCAATAATAACTTTATTCTTCCCTATTTTACGAACAATTTGTTCGGAAATGACCGTGAACAGTTCTTCCTGAGAAGGATTGAACTGAATTAAATAAGGATTGTCGGCATGTTTTTCCAGATGCGATGTAAAAGGAATAACCGTATAAATACCGTTGGCTTTGGCAAAATCCAAAACCTTATCAGCTTGAGCCGAATAGGCAGGTCCAATAATGAGATTTGCTGTTTTTAATTGCGGATTGGTAAGTAAAGAATCCAGTGTTTCCGGTGATTTTTCGTTATCAAACACTGCCAATTTTACCGAAACGCCACCCTTTTTAGCAGCGTCCAAGGCGATGAGAACACCTTTATAAAATTCGATAAATTTATCGGAAATACCTTCCAAATCGGGAGTTTGTACCATAAACGGCAACATCAGCACCACATTGAGTGTAGGTTGTTGTGCAACAACAACATCTGTATCCCGCTGTTGCTCCTCTACCACCGGTTTTTCGACAGATGGCGATGTTCTTTCAAATACCATACGCACTGAATCTAAAAGCGATTTTCTCACTTTTCTATCCATTTTAGTCGGCTTTCCCTTATCAGGAAGTGTGTCTGTCAACGGTTGTGCAACCGTTGGTGTCGGAACCTCTTTTATTGGAATTTTTAGCGTTTGTCCCGCCTTTAAACCGTCTTTTAATTCCGGATTTAGTTCTACTAATTCGTCAATAGATACGCCTTTCTGACGCGACAGTGAATAAAGCGTCTGTTTCGGCGGCACTACATAATATTCATATTTCTGAGCATCTTCATTCTCTTCTGCTTTTTCAATTACGGGCACCAATATAATTTGTCCCAATTTTAATCCCGTTTGTTTGGCTAATTCGGGATTTGCTTCTAACAATTGCGCCTGCGAAACTTCAAATTTACGACCGACAGCAAACAAACCTTCACTTTTTTGAACTGCGTATTCGTAATATTTTTTACCTTTTACTATCCGTATCGGATATTTCTCGGCAAATACCGAAAAAAATATAAAATTCAGAAAAACAATGAGATAAACTATTTTTTTCATAATTATTTTTTTTAGTCGCACAAAGTATATAAATCGGCTCTTGGATTGATGAGCATAATGGGTACCTGTGCTTTTTTTATTATTTTTTTCTCTTTACAGCCAAAAATGATATCGTCCAGCCCATATTCGCGAGAAGCAGAAACGATGACTAAACCATAACTCTGTTCGTGTGCCGATATAGCCACTTCAAATTCAATGCCAAAACTATTTTTTCGTCCTTTCCGAATTTGATACGACAAATGAAACGAATCGAACAATGTACAAATAGCTTGACTATTTTTTTTTGCTTTGCTGCCGTAGTCGTTCGGTTCAAAAACCGTAATTTCAGAACTGAAAAAACGTCCGAACATACTGGCAAAAGGACCTTTTTCTTTGTCTTCTATCAACATGGAAATCGGTACGGCTATTTTTTTAAAATCCACTGTTTGTTCAGGTTTTACGAAACAATAGGGAATGCGTATGTTGCGACATGCCGACAAATAGGTTTGAATTTTTCGTATATCCCGTAAATCAAATACCAACATAGCCGACTCAAAATTATCTACAAATGCGCCGATTTCTGTTACATTCGACACTTTCGATTGCTGCCCACCTATAACAATCGGAACGACAGTTCGTTTAATGTTTTTTCCGATTGTATCAGCAAAAAGCAATGCTGCCGCACTCGCTTCACTTTGTTCGGAAAGTACTACTATCGCACCGTCAGACCTCATTGCCGACCTCCTCCCAACTCTTTTTTCAACGAACTGTTGTTATCGCGATTTTTAGTCTTTTCAATAACTTCTCCTTTTATCGCCTTACTCCCTTTGGCGGTAGTCGTCTCAAAACGCGCACGACCTTTATTCGTAAAAACATCTGCTTTATTTTGTGGTCGGTATTCTATTTGCCACGAAAAATTGCGCAAATAGAGTGATTCCGGCGGAATTTGGTCTAACGGAAACATTGTGCCGGAAGGTTTAGGTTTCAGTACCAATCGTTTCAGTTTGCCCTCCTCGAAATAAGCCGATAAATAACTGCTTTCGGTTTGGTTCAAGCCTATCATCGCACCACTTTCCTCTTTTGGATAAAAAACCGACTGAGCATTACCTTTTACATCCACTTGTCGTAATTCACCCTCACGGATATAGGCTACTAACTCCTTGCCCGACAGTTGATTGAATTTTATAGAATCTTCGCATTCTGCCACAAATGCAGAATTGATGACCACTACTTTATCTATCTGACCATTTTTAGAATAAGCGCGTATAGTGTCGCCCGTCAGTTGGCGATTGTCCGACCACAATATGGGCAATTGCAGTAAATCGAGCACCGAATCTTTTGTAAAATAGATAGCCGAATCACAAACTCCCTGAAAATCATCGCGATACATACGAACATTGTGAAAAGCTTGTACTTCTTTATTGACAGAATCTACCGCATAAGAATAGAGCGTATCGGCGTGCATGAACAACGTATCCTTGCCCGAATATTCCATCATCAGAGCAGAATCGGTAGCCAAAGCCAATTCGCCCTCCTCAATGTAACGACTGTAATTGCCCAAAAGGGTTATTTGTCTCGCAGAGTCTTCCACAACAATATGGGAAAACGCTTCTCCTCGACCGTTCTTTTTGTCGTAAAAAATGATTTTTCCCGTAAGATGTTTGCCACCAACATGATAGATATGCGAAAAGTTGAGCAGTTGCGATTCTTCAGTGCGCGTATTGTACCAACCTTTCTCCGAGTAAATGGTAGTTTCTTCCTTATAAACAATAGTTGTAGGTCCCAAAATACTAGCTATTTCCGTTTTTGTATTATAGTTCAGAGTGTCCGAGTTTAAAACAAATTTTGGATTTGTCAACACTACGGCATCGTTAAATACGGCATCGTTCGTATTGGGGTAATAGTAACCGTAAACCGAAGTCAATACATTCAGTTCGTCTTGCAATTTGCCACCTTGAAAATAGTAACCAACATTATTTAATCGGTCATAGTTCAGGCTGTCGGTCGTCAGCGTTACCCGTCGGTTTTCCATTTTTACGTTATGGCGCAAACGTGCCATTTTAGTATTGCCATCGTAGTAAAGCACATCGCCATATACAAACAACGTATCGCCTTGAACAATTTTTACATGACCATAGGCGTTAAACGAGTTTTGCTCTTCGTAGAAATAGGCACTGTCGCAATAGAGAAAAGCATTGTCGTGGCGAAAGCAAACATCGCCTTTCAACAATTGTACACCCGGCAAACGCTCTTGGTCGAACGATAAAGTTTCGGAATTTTCCAAATAGACCATCGTTTTTTGCGATTTTGTCGTGTCTTTTTGGACACGCACTTCATTCTGCTGAACCGTCTGCTTGGGAAAACGTTCCGTTAACGAAACTTTAGGCGATAATATGGATTTTTGCGCCGGGCTGTTTGCTACGACACCCAACAAAAATAAGAGGGCTAAGCCACATTTATGTCGTTGGAAAAGTAACCGCATCGGTCGTTATTTTATCCAATTTTTATAATGAAACTCGCAGTTTCGCCATTCGGGAAAGATATAGATATAGGTCTCTTTTTGTTTATTTTCAATCCACGCCTCCAAAATCTCTTCACGTTTTTTTGCTTCGCAAAGCATTTTCAATTCCTGATAATCGTCTGAGAGATTGGCTTTGTGGTTAGGGGTTTTCGATTTTACTTGAGCAATTACATAAACTTCTTTGCCAAGCTGTTCGTTAATCATGGAAAAAGGTTCGGAAATTTCGCCGATATTAAGATTATACACCGATTTCGCTACTTCTTGCGGCAAATTTTGATATTCAAACTTCGATGTTCCCGTAATAGCATTGGTCATAGTGCCACCGTTCATACGCGTTTCTTTATCCGTCGAAAACTCAAGTGCGGCATCTTCAAACGACATTTTTCCATTACGAATAACATTGGCAATGCTGTCCAAACGTTCCATTGCCGCCATTTTAATTTCGGGAGCAACATGTGGACGCAACAATATATGGCGGCAATTCACACGATCGCCACGACGTTCAACAAGTTGAATAATGTGAAAACCATACTCCGTTTCCACCACACGCGACACTTTGCCCGGTTCCTGCAAACTGAAAGCCGTATTAGCAAATTCGGGAACCAGTTCGCCACGTCCCATAAATCCAAGTTCGCCACCTCTTTTGGCTGTTTCTATATCATCGGAATAAAGACGCGCCAACATTGAAAAATCGGCATCTCCCTTGTTCACCCTATCGGCATATTCGCGCAATTGATTTTTAGTGCGTTCAATATCGGTAAGCGGGATAGACGGCTCAATGGTAATAATTTTTACTTCTACCATTGCCGGAATCATGGGAATACTGTCGGCAGACAACGAATTGTAAAATTTCCGTACATCAGCGGGCGTTAATTTTAAATCGCCAACAATTTTTTGCTGAACACTTTGTATAACCATTTGATTGGCAATATTTTGCCGCATTTCGTCCTTAATTTCCGAGAATGATTTTTTGAAATATTCTTCCAACTTTTCTTTGGAACCTATTTCTCTCAAGAAGTGATTGATGCGCATATTCACCTGCATTTCAACCTGCGAATCACCGGCTGAAATGCTATCCAATTTCGCTTGATGTAAAAACAATTTTTGAACGGCTATTTGTTCCGGCACTACGCAATAAGGGTCGCCGGAGATGCGTATGCCTTCGTATTGAGCACGCACGCGCTGTTCCTCTACTTCGGAACGCAAAATAGCCTCGTCACCGACAATCCAAATGACACCGTCAATCATGTTTTTTTGGGCAAAAACGGCAAGCGATGCAAATATGCTGCCGACCAATATAAATTTTCTCATTTTTTTCATGCTCTGTGCACTGACTTTTTAGAAAAAAGTAATCACTCCATTTTCAACAGCATCCTTAAAGATGTCTTCTTCCACGCGACGAATATATTCTATTTTCTTTTGGTTAAACACTATACCACGAATTTTATCCTGTGCAATTTCCAATGGTGCAACTGTTTTCGCTAAACAGTAATCGTTGATTTTCAGCATATAAATATAAGCCGAATCGACTGTTTCATAAAAAGAGCCACCTTCGACGAACAGTTTAGAATTATCAATAACCGAAGGCCAATTTTTCTGAAATTCAGAAAAATTAATCCATGTATCCTCAAAATAATCGTAGCTGGCAGCGTGTTGCAGCGTGTATTTGTCAAGATATTCCAACGATTTGATATCGCCGGATTTAAGCGATTTACGCACTCTGTCTAACTTTGGCGCAGTAATCGGTACTTTAAGAAACGAACCGCGAATTATTGTTTCAGGTAACAAAAAATCCTCTTTGTGTCGGTCGTAAAACACAATAATATCGCTGTCGGAAGGCTGTCGCAAACGTTGCTCCACCAACACTTGCAAATAGTTGTGAATAGTCAGCGATTTGCGATATTCGTCCACCAGTTTTTCTATTTCGGCTTCATTCTGCACATTTTTTTGAGCGCGTTCATACAAAAGATTATCAGTTACCCATTTACGAATGAACGTTTCAGCCAGTCGGGCACTATCTTCGGGCGAAATGTTTTCAGGAACAATATGTTCTAACTCGTCCTTGTACAAAAATTTACCGTTTACCTCCAAAATAGGACTTCGCCCCACCTCGGAAGTCGGCTCTTGGCAACTTCCGAGACAGAGTGAAATCAAAACGATGGCACACAGCCACACTATATTTTTTTTGTTACGCAATGGTTACAAATTTATTCCTTAATTAATTTCAAAACTTCCTGATTAATTTTTACGGGATATTTAGCGCGCAAATCTTTCACCCACTCGGTTTCCAACCAATCACGATAGTCGGATGTTACGGCGCCGCGAACATCTTTGTAGTTTTCAGGACCTTTTTTCAACATTTTTCCATCAATAAACACAATGGGCAAATCTTCGGGCACAACTACTGCAACACCTTTCTTTTTGAATGCCAATTTGTCGATAACATCCTTGTCGCCGTTTTTCCACAAGCCTTTTTCAACTTTTACAAATGTTACACTGTCGTTATTGATGCGGCTGCTAACGTAAGTGTCTATGGAATCAATCGGTGCTTTTTTCAGCAATTTTTTCACTAATTTAGCTGTTTCCTTATCCTTGCAACTGAAAATGTGACCTTTAAAATGAGGCTCATTCCACGCATATTCAGCTTTATGTTTTCCAAAATACCTGTTCAGTCCTTCTTCATCTTTGGTCGCTTTTTCCCATACTTCACGGTTGCTTATCTCAAACAGCAAAATGCCGTCGTGATATTCCTGCATCAAAAAGCGGAAATCGGGATATTTGTTTTCCAACTGCGCATCTTCATAAGCCATCAGTTCTCGGTCAACGAAATTATCCAATTTTTCATTAACAATTTTCCATGCTTCGGTAGCCGAACTGTGCGGATTTACTATCAGATATTCCGAAAAATCCAACTGTGAATATGTTTTGTCGGCAAACGAGAAGAGAGGTATTGTGTATTTTGCCGATTCTATCGGGAATAACGAATCTGTCGGCGGATACATTTGAACCAACTGATACATACCTTGTAAACCTATTTCGTCCACTTTATATTTGTAATCTTTGCGAAGTTTTTTCAGGAATGAGCGTTGACCGATAAGGCTGCGTTCATCATTCTGTAAAGCGCGCATAATCTCAGCTTCTTTCTTTTCGTAAGGTTCCAAGCCTTTTTTGTCGATTAATTTAATAATGTGCCAACCATAGTGTGATTTGACAGGTTGGCTCACATCGCCTTTCTCTTTTAGTGCGAAAGCTGCTTGTTCAAATTCGCGAACCATTTGTCCTACTCCAAACCAATTCAACTCGCCACCGCGCTGTGCAGAGCCTCTATCATCGGAATTTTGTTTTGCCAATTCTGCAAAATTTTCACCGTTTTTTACGCGTTGGTACAAGGCATCTATATCCTCTTTCGCTTTTACTTTTTTCAAAGAATCTTCAGTGAAATGAACTTGTTTCATAATATGACTTACTTTTACCTTTCCAACAGTCGGACGGCGACTGTGTACTTTTATTACATGGTAACCGTAGTAAGTACGTATGGGGCGTGAAATTTTTCCGATAGGTAGAGTGTACATGGCATTTTCAAACGGTTCGACCGTCATTAATGCGGTAAAATAACCAAGGTAACCGCCATTTTCCAAAGCACTGGGGTCTTCGGAATATTTTTTTGCAACAGTCGCGAAATCCTTGCCACGCAACAATTCAGTATAGGCATCCATCGCTTTTTTATAAGCTATTAGCGTGTCGGGGTCTTCTATACGAATTAGAATATGACTCACTTCCACTTCTTGTTTCAAACGTTCATACTCTTTGCGACATTCTTTTTCTTCGGCAACTCTATCAGTAAGATACGGTTTAGCCAATTGTGTACGATAGCCGGCAAGTTCGTTGATAAATGACGGCATAGTATCCAAACCTGTGTTTTCGGCTTCGATAACTTTCAGCTTAAAATTGATGAACAAATCGACATATTCATCCAGCGTTTTTTTGTCGATGGCGTTGCTGGTATTGTTTTTATTGTAAATGTACTCAAACTCCGCCTGCGTAATATCACGACCATCAATAGTCATCAAAACAGGTGAAGCCTCTACATTTACTTTTTTAGGCATTGCGGTAAAAGCTGCCGCTGCCCAGTTCTGTTGTGCTTTAAGACCCATGCCTACTGCAAGAGTCAACGCGATACAAAAAATTGACTTTGTTTTCATAGTTCAAAAAAAGTTTGTTTTTAATATTTAGTTAATTATTTAGTTATTAAGTTTTTACCTGTCATTTCAGTAGGTTGCTCAATGTTCAAAATGTGACAAATAGACGGTGCCACGTCAGCCAAAATACCGTCTTCTGTTTTTGCCGATTTATTTTCCGAAATATACACAAACGGCACCGGATTTAGTGAATGAGCGGTGTTTGGTGTCCCGTCAGCATTCAACGCATTATCGGCATTGCCGTGGTCGGCAATGATAATCACCTCATAGCCGTTGCGTTTCGCAGTTTCTACTACCTTTTCCACACAAGCATCAATAGCGACAACAGCTTTTTCGATGGCAGCATACACGCCTGTATGTCCCACCATGTCGCCATTAGCAAAGTTTACCACAACAAAATCAAATACCTGTTTGTCCAACTCCGCCGTCAGCGCATCAGCCACTTCGTAAGCACTCATTTCGGGCTTCAGGTCATAGGTCGGCACTTTCGGTGAAGGTATCAAAATACGACTTTCGCCTTCAAACGGCTCTTCGCGCCCACCATTGAAAAAGAAAGTAACGTGTGCGTACTTTTCTGTTTCGGCAATGTGCAACTGACGCAATCCCAAATTAGACAATGTTTCGCCCAATGTGTTGCTCACGTTTTCTTTGTCGAATAAGATATAAACGCCTTTAAACGCCGAATCGTATGGAGTCATGCAAAAATAATGCAAATTGGGAATAGTTTTCATTCCAAATTCAGGCATATCCTGCTGAGTTAATACTATTGTAAGCTCTTTAGCGCGGTCGTTACGGTAGTTGAAAAAGATAACTACATCGCCCTCACCGATTACCGCAAGCGGTTTGCCGGCAGCATCAACGTGCACAATTGGTTTAATAAATTCGTCGGTAACGCCGTTGTCGTACGATTTTTGCATCGCCGCACACATATCGGTAGCCGCTTCGCCCACGCCATTTACCAACAAATCATAAGCTTCTTTAATGCGTTCCCAACGTTTGTCACGGTCCATAGCGTAGTAGCGCCCAACAATGGAAGCAATTTTTCCGCCTGTTGTTTTAAGGTGCTGTTCCAATTGTGCAATAAAACCTTTACCGCTTCGCGGGTCGGTGTCGCGACCGTCCATAAAGCAGTGTACATAAGTATTGGTAATTCCGTACTCGTTAGCAATATCGCAAAGTTTGAACAAATGGTCGAGCGAACTATGCACGCCGCCATCGGAAACCAAGCCCATCAAATGGATATTTTTTCCCGATTTTTGAGCGTATTCGTAAGCGCGCACAATTTCAGGATTTTTCAATATAGAACCGTCCTTACAAGCGCGATTTATTTTTACCAAATCTTGATAAACGATGCGTCCTGCACCGATATTTAAGTGTCCTACCTCCGAATTACCCATCTGACCATCGGGCAAACCGACATTTTCGCCGGAAGCTTGCAGTTGCGAGTGGGGATAATTCTTTAATAAATAGTCCCAATACGGAGTTGAAGTTTGTGAAATAACGTCACTTTTAGTGCCATTACCAATACCCCAACCGTCCAATATCATCAAAAGTGCTTTTTTATTCATGAGTTGTTCAATTCTTTTTTATGCTATTAACTTGCAAAGATAATCATTTATTGGCGATTGTACAACTGAAAAAGAGTGAGAAATTTTGAAAATTATAAAGTTTATATAATGCAATTGTAACGCATTTAATTTTCAAAAAAACAACCGCCTACTCTATTCTTTTATTTGAAACTTGTCGTTAGATTGCCAAAACATAAATTTTTCGCGCAAACGATTTAATTTTGCAAGGTCTATTTTCCCTGTTTTTGTAGCTGTTTCATCATCGAAAAAAGTTACAATTTGCCGTCCGTACATATCCAAAAGTGCAGAATGTCCGTTGTGATGAAATCCGTAAGCATCCTCGCCCACCACATTGACACCGCAAACATACGCTTGATTTTCGATAGCGCGGGCTTTAAGTAACGCATCCCACGCATCAATACGGTCTTTAGGCCAATTGGCTACATAGAGCAACACATCGTAATCGTAGCCGCTTGCATTGCGACTCCACGCAGGAAATCGGACATCAAAGCAGACTAAAAGGCGGAATTTCACACCGCGAAACGTTACGTCTAAAAGCTGATTGCCCTGCGTAAAAAACCGTTGCTCAAATCCCACAAACAGATGGCGTTTGTCTGCATAATCAATACAGCCATTCGGCTGGCAAAAAAAGGCACGATTGTACAATTTTCCGCTATCGGCACACATAAAGCTACCGACTACCGCAAAATCGCCCTCTTTTGCCCAACGCTTAACCGTACTAATAGTCTCGCCATCAACGCTTTCCGCCAAATCAATTTTATCAGCGCAAAAGCCGGTGCTAAACATTTCGGGCAGCACCAACAAATCCGTTTTGCCGTAATGTGCCTTTGCCTCCGCTTCAAACGTGGCAAGATTTTTAACTTTATCGCCCCAAACAATACGTTGTTGTACTAATGATAGTTGCATATTTTGTTAGTTTACAAGTGCTTTAACACGTTGATACAAAGTTGGATGTGAGTAATGAAAAAAAACAAATGCCGGATGTGGCGTAAGATTGGACAGCGTGCTCGACGAAATCTTTTTCAAAGCGGAAATCAACTGTTCACCGTAACCGTTGGCTTTTACAAAAGCATCTGCCTGATATTCGTGTTTACGCGAAAGCAGATTACCAAACACATCTAAAACCAAACTCAACGGCGTATATAAAATACTGAAAACAAGTAAATTGATATGAAACGATGCTTGTTGGCAGCCCAATGCTTGTGCAAAAGCATCATTATTCAAAATCAGTCCCAATAGAAAAAACATAATCAAATTTGTCGCTAACGACAGAATTATGCCCTTTATCGTGTGCTTATGCTTGTTGTGCCCGATTTCGTGAGCCAAAACAGCCACAATTTCTGAAGTGGTCAATTCATTTATTAAAGTATCATACAGCACTATGCGTTTTTTCCTGCCCCAACCCGTAAAATAAGCATTCGCTTTGGTAGAGCGTTTAGAACCGTCAATAACGTAAATATTTTTTAATTGAAAATCCGTTTTTTCGGCAAAAACTTCTATCGCATCGCGCAATTCGCCTGCTTCCAAAGGCGTTTGTTTGTTGAACAGAGGCACGATAAGTTCAGAATAGAACAGGCTCATAAACAAGCCGAAAGCCGAAACTACCGCCCATGCCACCAGCCAAAAATAGTCCAGTATCTGTTGATAAATTAAAATAATGGCAGTCGCCAGCCCACCGCCTATCAACAGCGACAAGCCCCAGCCTTTCAGTTTGTCGAAAATGTATATTTTAGGAGTTATTTTGTTGAATTCAAAGCGCGTTTCGATAACAAATATGTCGTACAATTCAAAAGGAATGTTCAACAAATCGTTGGCAAAAAACAAAATGCCAAAAAAAACCAGCGACACCAACAATTCGTTTTCAACCAAAGAACGAGCAATGCCGTCTACCCACGCAAAACCGCCAAAGGAATACATGCACAAAATAAGCAAAAAACTAAACGAAGCAGTCGTCCATCCGAATTTGGCATTTGTACGAAAATAGCGTTGCTGTTTGTCATATTTCGCTTCATCATAAAGTCCGACAAGCAAATCGGGAATTTGCGAACGCGAAGCCTTAATGTTTAAATACGAAAGCGTCCGTCCCAACGCAAAATCGAGCAATAAAATGGTGATGACGGCATAAAAAATAAATGTGGACATAGATAAATCAAATTTAAACGATACATTGTGTAAAAAAATTAAGCAAATATAACTATAAAATTTGATTTTATAAGATGTATAAAATAAAAAAGACCTTGCAATAAGGTCTTTTTATTGATTTTTCAGTATTAATTTTAAGGAGAAAAAAGATTTTGGTGTCCTCCCTTTTATTTTCAGTGTAAAGTAACTACTTTTTTTTAAATATTGCCGAATTTAAAAACATATTATAAAACATATTTTACAATCAATCACTATTATTGCTGATTTTTCGGAAAAAGAAAATATAACAAATTGATTATTAAACTCATAAATGACTTACAATTTAAAATCAAAGCCATTAAAACAAATTTTGTAAATTGTTTTAAATGTCGTTTTTGAACAAAAAAAGCATTTTTACAAAAAACATCTCCCACTTATTTTTGCGCAAAAGCACCATTATATGCCATTTTTCATTGCCGAAAAACATCTGTTTTCGGTTTAAAAAGGTGATTTTAAATTGAATGTAATTTTGCTAAAAAAAATTGCAACAAAATTTTGTCAGTATTAAAATTTGCATTATCTTTGCATCGCTTTTCTAAAAAGAAAACATTGGTGCGGTAGTTCAGCTGGTTAGAATACATGCCTGTCACGCATGGGGTCGCGGGTTCGAGTCCCGTCCGTACCGCTTCTAAAAGAGAATGAAAAATTGGGCGTTTAGCTCAGCTGGTTCAGAGCATCTGCCTTACAAGCAGAGGGTCGGCGGTTCGAATCCGTCAACGCCCACACTAAAAAAGAAGCACTTAGCGTAAAAAACTAAGTGCTTTTTTAATTGCTGTTACATAAAATTTGCCCGAAATAGACTGTTTTTCTCTATTTTGTTTTATAGTTGAAAGCAGTTGTCCATTTTTATTTCATTTTTGCCTTTCAAATGCCCTCTGCTTTTGCAAATAAATAAGACAATCCTTTGTTTACGACAAATACCCAAATATTTGTTGAGTATTACTTAAAATAAAAGCAAAAATAATTCCAAAATTATTTGCATAATGAACATATGTTCATTATATTTGCATATTCTTACACAACTATTCATTAATTTTTAAACAAAATGCCAAGACCAAAAAAATGTCGAAGACTACGAAGTTCGCCGGAAGTGATTTGTTTTAAGCCGGTTGGAATTCCAAAAAGAGAATTAGAATTTGAAATTATTGAACACGATGAATACGAAGCATTCAAATTAGCTGCATACGACAGATTGTTACAAGAAGAAGGTGCATTGAAAATGGAAATTTCGCGACCCACTTTTACACGGATATATAATTCTGCCATTCAAAAAATAGCACGAGCCATTATAGAAGGTAAAGTTATTCAAATAAATCCTGAAAAAAGCTCTAATATGTTGGAAACTAAAATAGCACTACCATAAATCCAACTCTGTTAAAGGAAACAAAAGATTAAAATATTAATAAAATTAAAACAATTAAAACTATGAAAATTGCAATCACATCCGAAAGGAATAGTTTAGAATCCAAAATGGATACTCGTTTTGGACGTTGTGCTTTTTTTGCCATTTATGACACCGAGACTCAAACTACTGACTTTATTCCAAATCCTGCAAAAGATTCTTCGGAAGGAGCCGGACCTAAAGCAGTAGAATTTATTGCTTCAAAGGGAGTAAGTAAAGTTGTAGCGAGTGAATTTGGTGGTAAAGCTAAATCTCTACTTGATAAACTTCAAATAGAGATGTTGCATGAAAAAGACAAATCCATTGCGGAAGTTATCCAACAATTCTAAAATTAATCATTGCAAAAATCAGCAAGGATTATTACTCCACTTAAAAGGTGGGAAATATCAATATTAACAATTAAAAAAAAAATTATTATGCCGGGATTTAATCAAAAAGGACCAACAGGACAAGGACCAATGACTGGTCGCAAAATGGGAAAATGCACTAATTTTGGTGCGGGTAAAAGAGATTCTGCAGAAAAGGCAGAATACGAAAATTTTAATGCTGATAAAGAACAAGGCATGGGCAGAGGCAGAGGATTAGGTTTAGGTCGTTGCCTACGTGGACGAGGAAGAGGACAAGGACGTGGACAAAGATAAGCCTAAATTTAAGAAATCACAATCGCACCGATTATTAATTTATTAAGCAATGCGTGTAATGTATGGAGAAGATATAAAATAATTTCACCACACTATTTGCATGCATTGTTTTTAACACTTAAAAACAAATAAACATATGACAAAAAAAATAGCTATCCCGATGGAAAACGGGAAAGTATCTGCTCATTTTGGTCATTGTGCATATTTTGCCATTGCCAATATTAAAAACAATCAGATTATTGATATTACCGCACACACTCCTCCCAAACACGAACCGGGAGTTTATCCGCGATGGATTGCTTCATTGGGTGTTACAGACGTTATTGCCGGAGGAATGGGACAAAAAGCCATAGATTTATTCCATCAACAAAATATTAATGTGTTTGTGGGAGCTCCTTTAAAAGAAGAAAGAGAAATTATAGAAAACTTTTTAGCAGGAGAACTTTCGCTCAGTGCTAATTATTGTAATCACGATGAGAAATCTCATTGTTAAAATAGCTATCGCAAGTGGTAAAGGCGGAACCGGTAAAACCTTTATTTCAACTAATCTTTTTAATGTTTTACAAAAACAAGAGATGAACTTGGCTTTGGTAGATTGTGATGCTGAAGAACCAAATGCCAAATTATTCTTAACAGAAGGAAAATTAAAGAACACTTACGAGGTTAACCAAAAAGTTCCGGTAGTTGATGAATCTAAATGCACTTATTGCGGAAAATGTGCAGAATACTGCAATTACAATGCAATTTTTTTTCTAAAAGAGGCAAAAGTTATTAATGTACTTGAAGACCTATGTCATGGATGCGGAGCTTGTTCCGTAGCCTGTTCTTATAGTGCAATATCTGAAAAAAATAATCTTTTAGGTTATGTCAATACGTTTGAGTTTTCACCCAAAAGTGCTCTTATTGAGGCAAGAATTAAAGTGGGCGTTTACTCTTCGGTAAATGTTATCAAAGCCGCTATTAAAAAAGCATCTGATTTTAATCTGGTTTTATTTGATGCCCCGCCGGGTACAGGTTGTCCATTTATCCAAACAGTAGTACAAGCTGATTATGTTGTATTGGTAACAGAACCAACTCCTTATGGATTGAGTGATTTAAAGCAATCTATCGAAACCCTTAAAGGCATGAACAAGTCGTATGGAGTGATTATCAATAAGGCAGGTTTAGGAGATGAAAAGATATACGATTATCTGAATAAGGAGAACATTCCATTGCTAATGAGTGTGCCTTTTGATAAAAATATTGCCGTAAGTTATTCTAAAGGAGAATTGCTCACAGATTTAAATTCCGAATGGGAAGAAAAATTCAGCCAATTATATAACACAATTCGAGAGGAATATGGAAATAGCAGTAATTAGCGGCAAAGGAGGAACAGGCAAAAGCAGTATCAGTGTCGCATTTGCCACTCTACAAAAAGAAGTGGTTTTAGCCGATTGCGATGTAGATGCAGCTAACCTTTATTTGTTGTTCAATCCTGTTTGCGAAGAAGAACAAATTGTGATTTCGGGTCAAAAAGCAGTCATTAATCAAGATAAGTGTATAGCTTGTGGAGAGTGTATAGATTATTGTCGGTTCGATGCCATCATAAAAAAAGATGACAAAGTTAGCATTGTGGAAACCTTTTGTGATGGGTGTTTGTTGTGTTCACGCATTTGTCCGCAAGACGCTATTGATATTATTGATGAAGACAAAAGCCGTATTTATGCCGGAAGTTTTAAAAATGGTAAAATGGTTTATGGACGGCTTGCTCCGGGAGAAGAAAATACCGGAAAAATAGTTAGTAAAGTACGAGAAAAAGCAAAACAAATTGCAAAAGAATTTGGAATTAAAACTATTATTATTGATGGACCTCCGGGAATAGGATGTTCAGCAATTAGTGCCATTATCGGAGTTGATAGTGTGGTAGTTGTAACCGAACCAACTCTTTCGGGACTTCACGATTTAAAACGCACACTCGAAATTACTACAAGTTCGAACTTGCAAACAAGCGTTATTATCAACAAATGTGATATTAATCCGGAAATGTCTTCGAAAATTGAGGCATATTGCAATCAAAAGCATATAGAAGTGATTGGAAAACTGCCATTTGAACCCCTTGTTGTTGAAGCTATGGTAAAATGCCAATCAATTACCGATTTTGCCCCTGATGCCGAAATCAGCAAACTTATCGGAAACATTTATTCTAAAATTAGAGCAACAACTTAACATTATAACGGATAAAACATAGAAAATCAATTAGTTAAAACTAACGAATTATGAATAAAATTGCAAAATTTTTCAAAGATAGAGTAAAGCTAAATTTAATCATAGACATTATTTTGTTTTTATTATTGATGACTATGGCAGGAATTGGTTTTCTTATTAAATATACCCTTATTTCGGGCGAAAAACAAAACATTATTTATGGCACTAATACTAATCTTGAATTTTGGGGACTAGATAGGCATGAATGGGGAACTATTCATCTTATTGTAAGCATAATTTTTGTTGTTTTTATTCTATTACACATTATTCTTCATTGGAAAATGATTGTGTGTTTCTTAAAAAGATTAATTCCCAATAAAACATATAGAGTTATTTTTAGTGCTTTTGTCTCTTTATTTGGATTGCTCCTTTTTATATTTGGTTTTGTTGTAACTCCCGAGCAGGTCGGACACAAAAACTTGTATCGTCATCACATTTCAAACAAAGTTTCTGTAACTAATTCTACTTTAAATAAAAATTCAGAGACATTTAATAGAAAACAAAGAAAGGCAATTGACACAACGGCAACCATTCAGCCCAAACAAAAACAGAGGCATTTTAAAAACAAAAAGCATGTTGAAAAGTATAAAGTTTTTGGAAATCAAAGCATTAGTTATGTATCTGATAAATATGACGTACCTATCAGCTATATTTGCAAAGAATTAGGAATTTCAAGTAATTATAAATCTGAAAAATTGGGGCGATTACGAAAGCGTTTTAATTTTACCATGTCGGATGTTAGCCATGCTATTGCAAAATATAAAAACAAAAATGTTCAATAAATTAAAGCATTACTACAATAAAAAAACCGTCAGTTTGACGGTTTTTTATTTTTAACATTTTTACAACACCAATAATCTGTGCGCTTATTCCGAGTATTCAACTGTTGCTGACAAAAACCTTATCAGCATTCTTTAATTATTTTTGATTACAGATGCAAATCTTTTTTTCGTTGTATTAAAATGTAAACTATTGGTAAAATACCTATTGTATTAAATATTGTAATGCAAATAAACCAAATCAGATGATTGTTGCGTGCGGATTTCCACATTGCAATTACTTTCCAAACAACATCCCAAAGCACAAGAACAATGAGAATTGGTAAAAACCAAGTAGGATAATTTTGAAATATTTCCATAGTGTTTTATTTTAATTGTTATACGCTTATTCCGAGTATTCAACCGTTGTTTCCAACTTACACCCCTCGTCGGCATTGAATGACGCAGGAATGTCGAACCGTTGCGTGGGGTCGTAACCCAACGTTGGGTCTTTAAGAACTTTGTCCATATAGTAAGCCCATATAGGCAATGCCATACTTGCACCTTGTCCGTGCAACATGCTGTTGAAATGTACAGTTCTATCTTCAAAGCCAACCCACACACCCGATACCAAAGTTGGCGTAAATCCGATAAACCAACCGTCTGCATGGTTTTGAGTCGTACCTGTTTTGCCTCCTGCAGGCGCATGTACATTGTAACGATAGCGCACACGAATACCTGTTCCACCGTCCATTACACCAGTCAACATATTGAGCATTTTATAGGAAGTAAGTTCGTCTATTACCTCTTCCGTTTTTGGTATGAAACTGGCAATAAGGTTACCGTTGGCATCTTCGATATGGGTAACGTAAAGCGGCTCCACACGAATACCTTTGTTCGGGAATGTAGTATAAGCGCCCACCATTTCCGCCACCGTAACTTCACACGGACCAAGACACAACGACACCACAGGAACAAGTTCGCCGCGAATACCAAAGGAACGCATCATTTTTACCAACTGTTCAGGTGTAAACAAGCTCATCAAATAGGTTGTTATCCAGTTGTTTGATGTAGCTAAACCCCAACGCAGAGTTACTTCCTCACCCAATTTTGCTTTAGAACTGTTACGTGGCGTAAAATCGCGTCCAAGACCATCTTTCAACGTTATTTCCTTATTAATGGTTTTATCGCAGGGCCAAAAACCATCGTTCATAGCCAATGTGTACAAAAACGGTTTAATAGTAGAACCCACTTGCCTACGACCTATATTAACCATATCGTATTGGAAAAACGAAAAGTTTGGACCACCAACATAGGCTTTTACATGACCGCTAACAGGATCCATAGACATAAATCCACAACGCGCAAAATATTTGTGATAACGAATAGAATCGAGCGGTGTCATTATGGTGTCGAGTGTTCCGTTCCATGAAAAGACGCTCATTTCTACCGGTGTGTTAAAAATTTCCCAAATTTCTTCTTCCGATTTACGTGCTTTTTTCAAACCACGATACCTGTCGGTCTGTTTCATGGTCGTGTACATTATTTCATCTATCTCTTTTTCGGTAACATAAGAAGCAAAAGGTGCTTTTTTGCGTTTTGCTTGTTCCTTAAAGAAATTTTGTTGAACTTCCTTAATATGCTTTTCCACAGCCTCCTCAGCATAAGTTTGCATCCGCGAATCGATTGTGGTGTAAATTTTCAGACCATCGGTATAAAGATTATAGGTAGAACCGTCTGACTTCGGGTTTTTAGCAAAAAATCCATACAGCGGATTGGTAGCCCAAGCCAACGAATCCATTGAATATTTTCCGTGCGGTTTCAGTTGCCAATCGGCATACTGTGAGCGTTTTGGCTCTTTTGCCATGAGGCACATTCGTAAATATTCGCGAAAATAGGGCGCTAAACCCAATTTATGGTCGACTTTGTGATAATTGAGCGTCAACGGCAGCATTTTTAAAGAATCGTTTTCCTCTTTTGTGATAAAATCAGCTTTTTCCATCTGTTTCAGCACCACATTGCGCCGTTGAAGCGTTTGCTCTTTTCGCCGCAAAGGATTGTAGAGAGATGGATTTTTGCACATACCCACCAACATAGCGGCTTCCTCCACTTGCAATTTGTCGGGAGCTTTGCCAAAATAGACTTGCGATGCCGTTTTGATGCCTACCGCATTGTTCAAAAAATCGAACTTATTGAGGTACATCGTTATAATTTCCTGTTTGGTGTACAACTCTTCCAAACGCACAGCAATAGCCCATTCGATAGGTTTTTGGAAAGCTCTTTCAAAAATATTGGAGGCCATAGGCGAATAGAGTTGTTTGGAAAGCTGCTGCGTAATTGTGCTGCCTCCGCCCGCCCCTTTGCGCTGCATCAGTCCGCGAACAAAAAACACGCGTGCCAACGCCCATCCGTCAATACCGGAATGTTCATAGAAACGAATATCTTCAGTAGCTATCAACGCATTTATCACATGAGGCGATATGTCGTTAAAACCTACCTGCACACGATTTTCTTTTTCGGCAAAAAATGTACCGATAACTTTCATATCCGACGAATAGATTTCAGTCGCAAACTTGTTTTTCGGATTTTGCAAATCTTCAATAGGCGGCATATAGCCAATCCAGCCTTTCACAATCATCCAAAAAAGCACTACTATCAACACAATAGCACCGGCAAACAGTCCCCAAAACCATTTGAGAAATTTTACTTTTTGTTGATGCGTGATAAGAGATTTTTTATTTGCCATATTTTATTAATTATCAAATATATACATTAAAAAAACCGAATATTTTACTGCTTTAATCTAAGCACCATAGCCGAACGGCTCGGAATATACAACCTCAGCCATTCTTTATTTTTAAGATGGCTGGGCTGCGTGATATGTTGCACTTTATTATCATTGAAACCGAAACCTCCAAACTGCTTATCGTCAGTATCCAAAACAACTTCATAAGTACCTTTTTTTACCAAAATTCCATAATCGACAAACGATTTTTGTCCATTGAAATTGAATACAAACAACAAGTTTTTTCGCTTATACGCCACCAATTGGTCGCCTTCGTTATCCCACACTTTTTCTATCGGTAGTTCGTTGAATTTCTTTTCAGACTTAATCAGACGTATCATAGCTTCATCGAAAACCGCCAAATCGTGGTATAAAAGTTTATCGTTGTCCTTTAAGCTCCATTGACGACGGGCATAGTAGTACGACCAACCGTTGCCTTCGCGTGGAAAATCAATCCATTCAGGATGTCCAAATTCATTACCCATAAAATTAAGGTAACCGCCGTTAATAGTTGTGGACGTAATCAGGCGAATCATTTTGTGAAGTGCTATACCTCTGTTCACCAACAGCGTTTCATCGCCTTTCTGCATATGCCAATACATATCGGAATCGATAAGGCGGAAAATTATGGTTTTATCGCCCACCAACGCTTGGTCGTGACTTTCGGCGTAACTGATAGTTTTTTCACCCAAACGGCGGTTAATCATCTCCCAATAGATATGCCCCGCCATCCAATCTTCATCTTTGACTTCTTTGATATATTTTATCCAAAAATCGGGCAAGCCCATTGCCATACGGTAATCAAAACCCATTCCGCCATCGTCAAACGGCACAGCCAATTCGGGTAGTCCGCTCATCTCTTCAGCAATGGTTATGGCATACGGATTGACTTCGTGAATTAATTTGTTAGCCAAAGTCAGGTAGCACAACGCATCGCCGTCCTGATTCATATTATAATAATCGGAATAGGAGAGAAAATCCTGTCCCAATCCATGATTTCGGTAAATCATAGACGTTACGCCATCGAAACGAAAACCGTCAAATTTATATTCTTCAATCCAAAATTTGCAATTGGAAAGCAAAAAGTGAAGTACTTCATTTTTATTGTAGTTGAAGCACAACGAATCCCAAGCGGGATGTTCGCGGCGGTCGCCGCCATGAAAATATTGATAAGGCGTACCGTCGAAACGACCAAGTCCTTCCACCTCATTTTTTACCGCATGCGAATGGACAATGTCCATAATAACCGCCAGACCGTTTTGGTGTGCCTCGTCAATCAGTTGTTTCAACTCTTCGGGCGTGCCAAAACGCGACGAAGCTGCAAAAAAGCTGGACACATGGTAACCAAACGACCCGTAATAGGGATGTTCTTGTATCGCCATTATTTGCAAACAATTGTAACCCGCTTCTATCACACGCGGCAGCACATTTCGGCGAAATTCGTCGTAAGTGCCCACTTTTTCCTCTTCCGTAGCCATACCTATATGACACTCATAGATGAGCAACGGCGATGTGGACGGTTTGAATTTTTTTATTTTAAATTTATATTCCTCTTCAGGAGACCACACTTGTGCCGAAAAAATCTTTGTATGTTCATCTTGCACCACACGCCTTGCCCAAGCCGGTATGCGCTCGCCATAGCCGCCATTCCACTCTATCAATAATTTATACAAATCGCCGTGTGCCATCGACTTTTCACCAAAACGTCCCTCCCACACGCCATTTTCCAATGGTTGCAAACGGTAATCTTCGCTCTTTTTCCAATCGTTGAAATCACCGATGATATAAATTGCCGTAGCGTTAGGTGCCCATTCCCTGAAAAACCAATTGCGTTTCACCTTATGCAGACCAAAAAAGAGATAGCCTGTGGCAAATTCCGATAAATTGGCGTGATTGCCTACCAATTCCTTTTCCTTGCGGAGTGCATAATCGTAACGTCCTTGGAGCGCATCGGAATAAGGCTCAAGCAAAGAATCGTTCTGAACAATTTTGAGTGGCTTCATAAATATAACGAAATTAGAGTCTTATTTTTACAATCAATTTTTTCAAAAAACCGTTGGCAATACTTGGTGCATGGGCATCTTCGGGAAAGAAAATCGTGAATTGTCCCACAGCAACATCGACCACCGTTTCTGGCAATTCGTCATAAAACGCTACATCTTTCGCCTCATCATAAGGCACCGAAGGCGCTCCGCAATTTTTGAGACTTTTCCAGCCCATTTTTTCGTTTATCGACAATGGAACTTGAATATCAATGTACTTTTTGTGTGCTTCAAACGGTGCAGTTTCCTTGCCATCCATTTCCATAACATTGATGAACAAATTGTCGCCGTCTATTTCCATTTTTCCAGACGGAACGGTCGAAAAATCGGTCTGTTTCAATACCTCGAAAGCGTTTTTAAAACGCGGATGTAAACTTTCATAACGTGCCGAATTATCTAACGAATCAAGAATCATATTACTGAAGTTTTGGGATTAATTGTAATTGTCGAAGTTGCATCTTTTTTTGCTGTAAACGCATTTCACACATATCTTTGAGCAAGGAAGAAAGACGAAACGTTTTCAAAAAAGCTTCTTTGTCGCTTTGTGGCAAAAAATACGAATAAGAACGTGTTCCCAACAAAGTTATTTTTACTTTTTCTGCTTCATTTTCAGCTATAAATTGCGGAAATCCGCCCAACATATCATTTCGGAACAACACCATTTCGCGGTGTACGCCACCATCGTTGTATTCGTGAACATCCGCCGGCGATACCGTTTCCGTTTCTGCAAAAAGTTCGCCCACATTGGCTCTCAGTGCGTTATGTTGTAATTTGCTACCAATATAGTAGCTCATCACATAAAAATTGCCGTTTTCGTCGGTGTAAGGTTTCACGTAATTTCTATCGACATTTGCCTCTGTTTTTTGACTTTTGATAACAAAGTTGCCGACATCTTGGTATTTGTCATCTTTCTCAAAACGGAACAATTTTTTTTGCGCCTCAAACTCCTCTGTTTTCGCCATCAACATACTATCAATATAAGGCAAATTTCTGTCAATTTCAAACTGCTCTATCCGCCACGATAGCGTATCAGCCATTCGAAGCGTTTTTACAATTTTAGGATAAGTCGTGTGAATAGAATCTATCAACAATTTTGCGGCATTGACTTCCTTTTTGGCAAAATGCACTTGCGCCTCTTCCAGCAACTTTTGCGAAAGCTGTTCATCGGTAAGACCGCCACATGCAGCCAACAGTACAGCCAAAATGCCTATTATCGGTTTAAGGTTTTTCATCCGCGTGAATTTCGTCCAATAATTTGTTTGCAGCCACTTCGTCGTGTTCAAAAACGTGTAGTTTGATGCCACCGAAAGGCGATGAAAACATCGGATAGAGCTGAACTACAGTAGAATCGCTCAAAAACGATTGGATACCGCCTTGCTCTAACGCCTGTTTATCGTACATCGCCTCTGCCAGCGTTTCGTAAGTTCTGAGTATTAATGTTTTAGATTTTAAATCTTTCATTTATCCGCCATTAAATAACTTTTAAACGCCTCAAACGTTTTAGCCATCGGCACACTTTGCTTCTCGCCTTGCATAAAAGCCTGCAATTTTGCCGGCACCGCTACTTCCGTGCCAATTATCTTTTCAACCGTTTCTTTAAATTTAGCAGGATGCGCCGTTTCCAAGAATACACCTGTTTCGCCGGCAGTAAGACCTTCGCACAACGCACGATAACCGCACGCACCATGCGGGTCGAGCAAATAACCGGTTTCTTCAAAGCAACGTTTCAATGATTCTACTATCTGATTGTCGTCGTAAGAACAACCTGAAATATCGGCACAAATCGCCTCGTGCGAACCATTATAAAGGTCGAGCACGCGGGCAAAATTGCTCGGGTCGCCCACATCCATTGCATTGGCGATGGTTGCCACCGAAGGACGCGGCACATAATTGCCCGTACGCAAATAGTGCAAAAAAATGTCATTGCGATTGTTGGCAGCTATAAATCGTTTAATTGGTAATCCCATACGTTTGCCGAACAATCCGGCGGTGATGTTACCAAAATTACCACTTGGCACACAAACCACCACATTATCAGCCCTTCCCAACTTTTTCAATTGAGCATACGCATAGAAATAGTAAAACGCCTGCGGCAAGAAACGCGCCACATTTATTGAATTGGCTGACGTGAGTTTCATTTTTGCGTTCAACGGCTTGTCCATAAAAGCTTTTTTCACCAATGCCTGACAATCATCGAACGTTCCATCAACTTCCAATGCCGTGATATTTTGTCCCAAAGTCGTAAATTGGCACTCTTGAATGGGGCTAACCAAACCTTTCGGGTAAAGCACATAAACATGAACGCCCTCAACACCAAGAAAACCGTTAGCAACCGCACTTCCCGTATCACCCGAAGTGGCGACAAGCACATTCACATCGTCTCCTTCGCGATTGACAAAATAAGCCAACAAACGGGACATAAACCGTGCACCGACATCTTTAAATGCCAAAGTTGGTCCATGAAACAGTTCCAAACTATAGATAGGATTGGAAACTTTTACCAACGGCACGTCGAAATTCAAGGTTTCGTACACAATGCGTTTGAGCGCATCGGCTTCCACATCCTCGCCGAAAAAAGCATCGGCTACCGTGTAAGCCATTTCCTGAAACGACAAAGTATCGATAGTATCAAAAAATGCTTGTGGCAAACGTTTTATTACGTCAGGCATAAACAGCCCTTTATCGTCTGCCAAGCCTTTTATTACTGCTTGCCTAAGCGACACGCCACTCACTTTGCCGTTTGTGCTGTAGTAGTTCATAAAATTTATTTTTAATCTAATTTATGAATAACCAATCCCGAACGCAATTTCGGCTCAAACCAAGTTGTTTTGGGCGGCATAATGTTGCCACTGTCAGCAATATCTATTAACTGTTTCATTGACACAGGATACAGCGCCAGTGCCATTTTCATTTCGCCACTATCGACACGGCGTTTCAATTCACCTAATCCGCGTATGCCACCCACGAAATCAATCCGTTTATCGGTGCGCAAATCTTTAATGCCGAGTAATTCGTCCAAAATCAGATTAGAAGCTATGGTAACATCTAAAACCCCAATCGGACTATTATCGTCATAAGTGCCTTGTTTAGCCGTAAGCGAATACCATAGCCCATCTATATAGAGACTGAAATTGTGCAAGGCAACAGGTTTGTAAATCTCCTCGCCTTTAAGCTCTACCGTAAAGTTTTTGGTTAATTTTTCAAGAAATTCGGCGGTTGTCAGACCGTTCAAATCTTTTACTACGCGGTTGTAGTCAATGATATTCAGTTGGTTATCAGGGAAACAGACAGCCAAAAAGTAATTGTATTCTTCGTCTCCTTTATGATTGGGATTATTGCGGCGTTTTTCGTCTCCAACCAATGCTGCCGCCGCACTGCGATGATGTCCGTCAGCGATGTACATAGCCGGCATTGCTGCAAATAATTCGGTGATACGCTCTATCGTTGCCTTGTCGTCAATAATCCAAAAATGATGCCCGAAACCGTCTGAAGTAACAAAATCGTATTCCGGCGTGCCTTCCACAACTTTTGCCACAATGGCATCTAATTCATCTTGGTGCGGATAGGCAAAAAACACCGGTTCAATATTAGCGTTGTTCACACGCACATGCTTCATACGGTCTTCTTCCTTATCGCGACGCGTCAGCTCGTGCTTTTTTATTTTACCCGTCATGTAGTCGTCCACATAAGCCGCCACACACAAGCCGTATTGTGTCCGTCCATTCATGGTTTGAGCATAAACGTAATAATGTTCATCAACATCTTGTTTAAGCCACCCTTTTTCCTGAAATTTTTTAAAGTTTTCAGCAGCTTTTTCGTAAACACACTCATCGTGCTCATCAGTACCCACCGGAAAATCTATTTCCGGCTTAATGATATGATACAACGATTTTTCATTACCGGCGGCTTCAATACGCGCCTCCTCCGAATTTAAGACATCATAGGGACGCGAAACCACTTGTTCGACCAATTCTTTGGGCGGACGTGACCCCCTGAAAGGTTTAATAATTGCCACAACTAACTAATTTAGAAATAAATACTCTATTTATTATATAATTACGCTAACTTGCAAAAGTAATAAATATTTATCAAATTACAAATTTATATCTAATTCTGTACACTGCATTGTTATTCGTTTTATCAATATTTTGCGGTTCGACCAATTTTGCGTAATATTGCATCATAAAGATACGTTTATTATGTAATTTCAAAATAAACTATCAATCAAGTCATTAACCAATAAACAACAAAAATTCAAACAGATGATAAAATCAATTTTCCCCTTTTTATGCAGTGCGGCAATACTTTGCCTCTGCTTGAGTTGCCGAGCACAAAAGCAACCGGAAACATTTTTCAACACGTATCTTACGCCTGTAGAACTGAACGGCGTAACTCTACCCGACGCCGACGATAATTCGCGTCCGACACTGATTTTTAATACTGCACAAAACCGCATAGGCGGCTATAGCGGCTGCAATAATTTTTTCGGCAACTACCAACTGAAAGGCAAAACTATCATTTTCAGCGAAATAGGCGCCACCAAACGCGCTTGCATTGGCGTAGGCGACAAATTGGAACGTGCCATGCTCTCCGTGTTACGCAACGCAAATGCTGTAAAAATAGACGGCGACACATTGCAACTGCTTAACGGTAAGGAAGTTATCGGAAAATTCGTAATCCTAAAAGAAGAAAAGAAATAAGCCGTATGACACTGTTTTACGCACCTGATATCGCTTCATCGAACATTCTTTCCGAAGAAGAATCGCAACACTGCACCAAAGTATTGCGTTTGAAAGTGGGCGAAACGGTGCACCTCATCGACGGAAAAGGCGGTTTGTACACCGCTCAAATAACGGTAGCGCACCCTAAAAAGACCGAAGTGGAAGTAACAAACGTGATACACGATTTTGAAAAACGTCCGTTTCGGCTACATTTGGCTGTAGCGCCTACCAAAAACAGCGATCGCTTTGAATGGTTTGTGGAAAAAGCCACCGAAATCGGTTTCGACGAACTGACACCGCTGTTGTGCCACTACTCCGAACGCAAAATTATCAAGCCCGAACGCATCGAAAAAATTTTGATTTCAGCCGCCAAACAGTCACTTAAAGCTTATACACCTAAACTTAACCCGATATGCCCGTTTGCGGAATTTATGCAACGTAATTTGGGAAAAAATCGCTATATTGCACATTGCTACGACAGTGAAAAACAAGAATTGGCAACCATTTGCCAGACCAATGAAGATGTGGTAATAATGATTGGTCCCGAAGGCGATTTCAGTTTGGAAGAAGTGGCATTAGCCACGCGCAACGGCTTTCAAAATGTAGCATTGGGAAACAGCCGCCTACGCACCGAAACGGCAGCATTGGTAGCGTGTCACACCGTAACCGTTGTTAATAGTTTGGCACAAACAGCAAAATTTATAAAAGATAAATAATTAGTAATCAACGGAATTGAAGCTTCCTCTTACGATTTTTGTTTCAATGTGGCTCAATTTGGAACAGAAAAAACAGCCGAACTCATTATTAATATTGCAAAACAAAAAAAATAATTCATTCACTTTTAAAATTACACAATTATGAAACAGTTTATTTTAAGTATTTTAATTATGTCAATCTGCACAACTTCATCTATTTTTGCGCAAAACATTCAATTGCCACCTTCACAAAAAACGGGCGGGAAACCTCTGATGACCGCTTTGAACGAACGCCGTAGCACGCGCGAATTTAGCACAAAAGAACTCAACAATCAGCAGTTGTCCAACCTGCTGTGGGCTGCTTGGGGCTACAACCGCAGCGACAAACGCACCGCACCTTCGTCAATGAACAAACAAGAACTTGACGTGTACGTTGTTACTAAAGCGGGCATCTATCTGTACGATGCTAAAAAGAACGTTTTAGTGGAAAAAGTGAAAGGCGATTTTCGCGCCCAAACAGGTAAACAAGCCTTTGCTGCTACTGCTCCGCTCAACTTGGTGTACGTTGCCGACCTCAACAAAATGACGCCGGCATCGAAAGAATCAAAAATTGCAACCGCCAATATCAACTGCGGATTTGTGGCACAAAACGTCTATCTCTATTGTGCATCCGAAGGTTTGGGAACGGTGGTGCGGGGCTATGTTGACCGCGAAAAATTGGCAAAAACCATGCAACTGTCAAGCAATCAAGTTATCATTGTGGCGCAAACCGTAGGTTTCCCGAAATAAAATTAAGAAACAACCCTAAAAAAATAGCGGAATGATTTCGAAATCATTCCGCTATTTTAAATTTTAACGCGTTTAGTTTTCAAAAACCAACGAGCCGTTTTCCATTTTTACAACAATCGGTTTTTGATTGTTTACCTTGCCCGAAATAATTTGTTTCGACAATTCGTTGAGCAAGTAACGCTGTATAACACGTTTCACTGGTCGTGCGCCAAATTCGGGGTCATAGCCCTCGTGCGCAATAAAATCGACCGCTTCGGATTCTACCTGCAAAACAACGTCGCTCTCTGCCAACTGTTTTTTCAAATTATCCAGTTGCAGCAACACCACTTCGCGAATTTGCGCCTCTGTCAGCGGTGTGAACATTATCAGTTCATCGATACGGTTCAAAAATTCAGGGCGAATGGTCTGTTTCAACATTTCAAACACTTGATTACGTGTTTTTTCAATTATTTCATCGCGATTGGTAGCAGTCAATTGTTCAAAATTCTCACGAATTAATTGCGAGCCAAGATTGGACGTCATAATGATAATGGTATTCTTGAAATTGACGGTACGACCTTTATTGTCGGTCAAACGTCCATCATCAAGCACCTGCAACAGTACGTTAAACACATCAGGATGCGCTTTTTCAATCTCGTCGAACAGTACCACACTATACGGTTTGCGGCGTATGGCTTCAGTAAGTTGCCCGCCTTCATCGTAGCCCACATATCCCGGGGGCGCACCTATAAGTCGCATTGCCGAAAATTTTTCCTGATATTCGCTCATGTCAATGCGCGTCATCATATTTTCGTTGTTGAACAGATAATCGGCTAACGCTCTTGCCAACTCCGTTTTGCCCACACCGGTCGTTCCCAAGAAAATGAACGAACCAATCGGACGTTTCGGGTCTTGCAAGCCGGCACGACTGCGCCGTATGGCATCGCTCACAGCTACAATGGCTTCGTCCTGCCCTATCACACGTTTATGCAATTCTTCTTCGAGATGCAACAGTTTTTCGCGTTCGCTTTGCAACATTTTGGTTACGGGAATGCCCGTCCAGCGACTTACAACTTCGGCAATATCATCAGAATCAACTTCTTCCTTAATCATTGCGCTACCGTGTTGCAACTCTTTAAGTTTTTCTTTACTCTCTACAATAGCCGCTTCAACGGCTTTAATTTTGCCGTAGCGAATTTCGGCTACTTTACCGTAGTCGCCTTCGCGTTCTGCACGGTCGGCTTCATATTTCAGTTGTTCAATATCAATTTTCGATTGCTGTATTTTGTCGATTAAAGCCTTTTCGCTGCTCCATTTGGCACGCATCTTCTGCCCTTCTTCTTTCAAATCGGCAATTTCTTTTGACAATTGTTCCACTTTTTGCGTATCATTTTCACGCTTAATGGCTTCACGTTCAATCTCTAACTGTTTGATATTTCTATCAATAGTGTCCAATTCCTCCGGCACAGAATCGACTTCCAGACGCAATTTAGCGGCAGCCTCGTCCATAAGGTCGATGGCTTTGTCGGGAAGAAAACGATCGCTGATATAGCGGCTCGAAAGTTCAACCGCAGCAATAATTGCATCGTCTTTAATTCGTACTTTGTGGTGATTTTCGTAGCGTTCTTTCAGTCCGCGAAGAATGGAAATCGTACTTGCCTCATCGGGTTCTTCTACCAGCACAATTTGGAAACGCCGTTCGAGTGCTTTGTCTTTTTCAAAATATTTTTGGTACTCGTTCAGCGTAGTTGCACCGATGGCACGCAGTTCGCCACGCGCCAATGCCGGTTTCAGAATATTGGCAGCATCCATAGCACCTTCACCGCCGCCGGCTCCTACCAACGTGTGAATTTCGTCAATAAACAAAATAATTTCGCCTTCGGCTTTAATCACTTCATTTACAACAGCTTTAAGACGTTCTTCAAATTCGCCCTTGTATTTGGCGCCTGCCACCAGCGCCCCCATATCCAAACTAAAAATCTGTTTGGTTTTCAGATTTTCGGGTATATCGCCGCGCACAATACGATGCGCCAAACCCTCAGCTATGGCAGTTTTTCCCACGCCCGGCTCACCAATCAAAATAGGATTGTTTTTGGTACGACGGCTCAAAATTTGCAACACGCGACGTATTTCTTCGTCACGCCCGATAACCGGATCGAGTTTGCTGCTGCGAGCGCGTTCGTTCAAGTTGATAGCGTATTTTTCGAGCGATTGGTAAGTTGCTTCCGCACCTTGGCTTTTTACCTTGCTTCCCTTGCGCAAATCGGCAATAGCAGCACGCAAACCATTAACATTCACGCCCGCATCTTGAAGCGGTTTTTGCACGGCATTGCGCTTATCGACCAACGCCAATAAAATGTATTCCAAAGAGACAAATTCGTCCCCGTCTTTTTGAGCCAACTCTTCGGCACGCAACAACACATCGTTTGTTTCGCGACTCAAATAAGGTTCACCGCCACTCACTTTGGGCAATGAGGCTATTTGGCTGTCAACTACGCTCAACAACGCTTGTTGGTTCGCCATCATTTTACCAAACAGAAACTGCACCACATTTTCGCCTTTTTCGATGACGGCTTTCAATAAATGCGGCGTTTCAATGGCTTGTTGACCATTTTGAGAAGCCAATTCAACAGCCCGTTGAACGACTTCTTGCGATTTAATTGTAAATTTGTTAAAGTTCATATTATTAATTGTTTAGGTTTCGTTTATTTCTCTTTTTAATTGTCACGAAACTTATTACAACAATTATGCCCACCACGAAACACTGCAATTTTGACACAAAATAATTCAAACAAAGACAAAATGACATTTTTGTTAAAAATAGCTTGACGCATTGGTTAAAAAAGACCATTATCATAGGAGTTTAGAACTATTTTTAGCCTTCGCAGTAAAAAAAAACACAAAAAATTTGGAGGATTCAAATTTTAGTTGTTACTTTGCAGCAAATTTCAAAACACAATGTTGCAAACAGGTTTAAAATATTGGTGGTGGCAGCCGTTAATTTAAAAAACGGAGGGTCATCGTTTGCTTATGTTTCATATACACTATAACAAAACAAACCGTAGGATTTCCTCCTGCGGTTTTTCTTTTTTTTGACATCATGAATAGATATTTTTTATTACATATATTATACATACTTTATTGGTTGCGGCGTACACTACTGCGATGGCGACCATTTTTGTAAAAAAAAACAGCAAAAAAATTAATTAATTAAAATTAAATAATCAATCAAAACAATAAAAAAACAATAACAATGAAAACAACAAAAAAAATAATGTTGCCGGAAAATGAAATGCCGACACAATGGTATAATATAGTAGCGGACATGAAAAACAAACCGCTACCGATGCTCAACCCTGCTACCAAACAGCCGTTGAAACCCGAAGAAATGGAAGCTCTTTTTGCAAAAGGTGCTGTAGAACAAGAATTTAGCCAAGAACGCTACATCGATATCCCCGAAGAGGTGCAAACACTTTACAAAATTTACCGCCCAACGCCTTTGGTTAGGGCTTCGGGATTGGAGAAAGCGCTCGACACACCTGCAAAAATCTATTTCAAGAATGAAAGCGTCAGCCCCGTAGGGTCGCATAAGCTGAATTCGGCGATACCGCAAGCTTACTACAATAAAATTCAAGGTATCAAGCACATAACAACAGAAACAGGCGCAGGACAATGGGGCAGCGCACTCAGCATAGCTTGCCAACACTTCGGATTAGACCTGCAAGTGTTTATGGTAAAAGTGAGCTACGACCAGAAACCTTACCGCAAATCGGTAATGAACACCTATGGCGCACAAGTGTTTGCCTCGCCAAGCGACCAAACCGAAATAGGTCGTCGTTTGCGTCGCAAGTTCCCCAACACATCTGGCACTCTTGGTATGGCTATTTCCGAAGCCGTAGAGGTGGCTATAAAAAATCCCGACACCCGTTACAGTTTAGGTAGCGTACTCAATCACGTTATTCTGCACCAAACAATTATTGGTTTGGAAGCCGAAAAACAATTGGAAATGACAGGCGACTATCCTGACGTTGTTATCGGATGCTTTGGCGGCGGTTCCAACTTCAGCGGCATAGCGTTTCCGTTTTTGCGCCACAACCTTACGGAAGGCAAAACGACACGTTTCGTTGCGGCAGAACCCGCTTCGTGCCCGAAACTCACACGCGGAGAATTTAATTATGACTTTGGCGATACGGAAGGTTTTACACCACTAATTCCGATGTACACTTTAGGACACGATTTTGAACCGGCAGATATACATGCAGGCGGATTGCGCTATCACGGAGCAGGCTCCATTGTCAGCCAACTTATCAAAGACAATTTGATAGAAGCCGTTGATATAAAACAGTTGGATTCTTTCGCTGCAGGCGTACTTTTCGCTAAAGTAGAAGGCATCATTCCCGCTCCGGAATCGACTCACGCTATTTCTGCCGCCATACAGGAGGCATTGAAAGCTAAAGAAGAGGGTAAGGAAAAAGTAATTCTGTTCAACCTTTCAGGACACGGACTTATCGATATGGCTTCATACGACAAATATTTGTCGGGACAACTCGGTAATTACGAAGTGCCGCAAGAACTGATTGATAAGAATATTGCAAAATTGGAAAAATTAGTGTAATTCAAAGGAAAAAAGAGTTCCTTACACTAACAGATTTTTTTGGGTGACAGATTTTTATCTGTCACCCAAAATTTTATTTGAAGCTGTTATTTTCTATATAAAGAAAATTAAATCACTGATAAACAGCAAATTCTGCATAAGCCACACCCGCATCTTTGCGCAATTGTAACATTTTTATATAGCTATCGTAATAAATGGTACATTCCATCAAGTAATCAATAAGTGAAATTTCGCCTTTATCCAAGGCATTTTGCAAAGGTTCATAATTGATAACATCTCTAATCTTCTCGCGATAATCAACAAAACTTTTTTGCAGCACAGTAGCTTTGGTGTGCATATATTTGAGTCGATTGTAAAACTGCAACTTACTGTCCAACAATACATTTTCTGTTGCTACTGTCTTCGCTTTGGCGCATTTTACTTTATTCACATCCTGCCATAATGGTAACGAAATTCCTACCATAATGCCCTGATGTTGGGTTCCAACAGCATAGTCCAAATTATAACCCGTATTCAATTTTGGAGCAGCATTAGCCGTATTCAGCCGAACCTCCTTTTTTGCAAGTTCCAACTCCTTACTCAACCATGCAAGCATCGGATTCTTGGTTTCAGCTTGTGCATACCACTCATCAAAATCGACGGGAATAACATCCAACGGCCAATCCGTTGCCGAAAAAGGCACATGCTTTCCACCGTTGAGAGTAGCCAATTTTGCCAAAAGCAATTGGCGTTTCGCTTCATTCGATTCGATTTCCTTGCTTATATTCAGCAAATTAAGTTGAGCCTTATTATATTCCAATATATTGCTTTCACCGCTGTCAAAACTTTTTTTGTAAGCCTCAACTATCTTCACGGCATACTGCACACGTTGTTCCAACTCTGCATGCACCGCATTGTGGTACAATAACTCGTAACACAATAGACGCGTTTCCAGCAAAATGCTTTGACGCGTTTTTTCATAGTTGAGTTCCGCCTGTTCGTTTTTCAGTTTAGACATATCGTTACGATAGACGTATGCACTCGGGAAATCGAATTCTTGTTTGACACTAAAACTGATACGATTTCCAATAGCCTCCGGATTACCCCACAAATAGGCAAAATCTACTGCCGGATTACTCGGAGCAAGCCCCGTTCTGTTGGCGATTTTCTCAGCCTCAGCCATTTGGCGCGATGCCTGCAAAGTTGTGTTGTTACGTTCTATCAAATTCAAAATGTCATCTACATTTTGCGCTGTAAGCGAAAAAGTCAGCGCAGAAAAAAAAACTAAAATAAACCCTCTAGTTTTCATTGTTTTTAAAATTTTTATTGATTAAATAATAAGTTATTGGCACCACAAAAAGGTTCAATATGGTGGAAGTAACCAGTCCTCCTAATATGACAATTGCCATCGGGCTTTGAATTTCGTTACCCGACATATCGCCGTGTACCGCCATCGGAATCAACGCCAAAGCACCCGTCAGGGCTGTCATTAAAATAGCGTTCAAGCGGTCAATTGAACCTTTTGTAACAGTTTCGTAAAGCGGAGTTTTTAAGTCAGTCAAACGCCGATAATTTGACACCAAAAGTATGCCGTTGCGCGTGGCAATGCCAAAAAGCGATATAAAACCGATTATAGCAGGAATACTTAAAATATTAGAGCTCCACCAGATAGCAAAAACACCTCCGATAAGTGCCAAAGGCAGGCTCAACAATATAACACCGGCTAAACGCAAACTCTTAAACTCATGAAACAACATCAGAAGAATGACACAAACAGCGGCAAACGATGTTAATAGCAAAGAACGCGACGCACGCGCTTCGCTTTCAAATTGTCCGCCGTACTCAATACGGTAACCTTCAGGCAGCGTAACATTTTCAGTTATTTTGTACTGAATTTCTTCCACCGCTCCGCGCAAATCGCGGTCGGATACATTTGCCGAAACTACCAATTTGCGTTGAACATTTTCGCGCGTTATGATATTTTTCCCCGATGTCGAAACAATGTCAGCCACCTGTTCCAATGGCACTTTACGACCATCATCGGTATCAATGAGTGCGGCACCAATACCGTCAATGGTCGTGGTATAGGTAGAATCTAAATGCAACACCAAATCAAACTTATGCTGTCCTTCATAAATATCCGCCATCTTTGTACCGCCAAATGTCTCTATAAAATCATTAAATTGCTGCATAGTAATACTGTATTGTGCCAACATATCACGTTTTGCGCGAATTTGCAACTGCGGCACTTCCACCTGTTGGTCTACATTCACATCCACCAAACCTTCTACATCAGCGACAGCGATTTTTATCCGATTGCCTATTTGGTAAAGTTGGTTAAGGTCGTCGCCAAAAACTTTAATGGCAATATTCGCCTGAGTACCCGAAAGCATGTGATCGATACGGTGCCCAAGCGGCTGACCAATAATAACTGCGATACCGGGTACCGATGCCAAAGTTTTACGTACTTCAACCATAAATGCAGCTTTATCTCTCTCTTTCAGTTCAAAACGAACATCTATTTCGGAACTATTTGTCATTTGCGAATGTTCATCCAATTCGCCACGACCGGTGCGACGTGTTGTACTTAACACTTCGGGAATGGATAACATTTTACGTTCCACTAAATTGCCTATATAATTACTTTCATCAAGCGAGGTGCCAGGTTTCGTTACTACGTTAATAACCAATGAACCTTCGTTAAATTCGGGCAAAAAGCTACGACCAAATTGAAAAAATATCACTAAAGCCGCTATGAACAATACCACAACTGTTCCTAAAACAGTCTTTTTATGATTAAGTGTCCATATCAACGCCGTATGATAAGCATCGGTCAGATGCCGTGTTAGCCATTTATCCTTTTCATTTTTCACTAAAAATTTCTCATCAGCCAACAACATTTTCGACAATAGCGGTGTCAGCGTTAAAGCTACTACCAGCGACATAAAAAGCGACACTAAAAACGAAATACCAAGCGGTTTCAGCATGCGACCTTCCATTCCCGATAAGAAAAATAACGGCAAAAAAGAGACCATAATGATGAACGTCGCATTAAGTATGGATACACGTATTTCTTTGGATGCATGGAACACCACATCAAAAGAATTTTGTCGCTGTTCTTTAGGCAATAGATGATTTTGACGCAACCGTTTGTACACATTCTCCATATCAATAATAGCATCATCTACCAACGATCCGATGGCAATAGCCATACCACCCAAACTCATTGTATTGATACTCATCCCCATGAATTTAAGCGCAAGAATAGAACCCAATAGAGACAACGGAATTGCCAACAATGAAATGATTGTAGTACGGAAGTTTCCCAAAAACAGAAACAAAATAATGACAACCATAATCGCACCTTCTACCAGTGCCTGCATCACATTGTTTACCGACGATTCGATAAAGTCAGATTGACGGAAAATGTGAGTATTTAATTTTATGTCAGCTGGCAACGTTTTTTGTAATTCGGTCAAATTAGCATCCAACGCCTTGGTAACTTCCAACGTATTGGCATTTGGCTGTTTGGAAACAGAAAAAACAATAGCAGGTTGAGCATTGTGCGAAGCATAACCGCTTTTGGGAGCTGCGCCTATCTTCACTTCCGCTACATCGCCTATGCGCACAGGCTTACCATCTACCGACTTCACAAGCGTATTACGCATCACTTCTAAATCGGCTGTACGACCTATGCCAATCACAACAAATTCATTGCCATATTGACGCACCACATTGCCTATGGAATTTTGGCTAATAGAAGTACATGCCGCCGACAAATCGTCCATAGAAACATGAAAACAGCTCATTTTCTGCGGATTGGCAACGACTTGATATTGTTTGTAATCGCCGCCAATGTTGGTTACTTGTGACACACCTCCGGTAGCCAAAATAAGTGGTTTCACCGTCCAATCGGCCAACGTACGTAAATCCATCATTGATGTACTGTCGGACTGTATGGAAACCATAAAAATCTCACCCATTACGCTCGACTGTGGTGCCATGACCGGAATACCGACACCTTGAGGCATTTGAGCAGATACAGTTACCAATTTTTCATTAACAATTTGACGGGATTGAAATATGTCTGCATTCCAATCAAACTCAACCCATACAAACGAAAAACCTTGCGAAGAAAGCGAACGAACACGACGAACACCTGTTGCGCCATTCACCGATGTTTCGATAGGAAATGTTACCAAACGCTCTACTTCTTCCGCCGCCATTCCATGGCAATCCGTCATTACTACTACCGTCGGCGCTGTCAAATCGGGAAAAACATCAATGTCCATTTGCGATGCCGTGTGTATGCCAACAATCGTCAGTAAAGTGTAACAACAAAGAATTAAGTATTTGTTGTTTAATGAAAATTTTATGATTTTATCTAACATAACTTTGTTAATGAGCGTGCCCTGAATGAGCATCCAATTTTCCGGTAGCCTGAGCCAACTTAATTAAAATAGCGCCTTTGCTCACCACGCGCTGTTCTTCCGTAAGACCTGACACAATTTCGGTACGTAAACCATCTGTTGCACCAACACGGACCACCTGTTTGTCAAACAATTCGGGAGTAACCTGAACAAACACATAATAAATTCCCTGGTCTTCCATCAATGCACTATTTGGTACCGTAATGGCATCGGTATGTGAACGTACTTTCAAAAATACATCCACAAAGCTGCCGACAACAAAATCACCTTTATTCTTTATCTTTAAAGTAACTGGAATCATAAAATTGCCTCCTGTAGCAGCTTTACCATACGACATAACTGCCCCTTGCAACTCTTCCAACGTGTATTTTTTTTGCGTAACGGAATTGAATATAACGGCAGAATGCACATTGGGCAATAACGAAGCATACTTTTGTCGCACCTCCGCACGCAACATCAAGTAGTTATCCTTTGCCACAATCATAATTGGCTGTCCTGCTTCAACATAACCGCCATTTTTCACAAAAATCTGTTTAATAAAACCGTCAATGGGAGCTTTCAGGCGTTGACCATCAGCATCAAAATTTTCGACAAGTTGATTGTACACGATTTTGGCATTCTCGTAAGCATTTTTTGTCACCAGCAGTTCCTTTTCAGACACTACTTTGTCTGCCACCAACGATTGTGCGCGTTCGTAGTTAAGTTTTGTCATCTCGTAATTGTTCTTAGCTTCAGTAATTCGGACTGAAAGATTATTGTCTGCAAAATCTTTACCTGAAACGGAACAAATCACTTGTCCGACAACAACCGTTTTACCTTCAAAAACAGAATTGGACGCAAACGTTACCACACCATTGGTCTTGGCGGTAACCACTATTTCATCACCTTGTGCAGGTTCTATGAGTGCAACCGTTTTGATAATCTGACCGAACGATTCTCGACGCACCTGTTCTATTGCAAAGTCAGATTGCCACGATTGTTGTTTGGGAAATGGCACACACGTGGCACACTTAACGGCACGCTTTTCGGCTTTCTGACAAGCATCTAACTCATCAGAGAAAACAGTAACATCGCCCATTGTTATACATTTCTTTCGACCATTAAGTGCAACGACAAAACCCAGTTTACCGGTTCCTTCTACGGTTGGTTGGATATTGAATTTGTATAATCCTGTCGCCATTGGTTGCACAACCGTTTGCGTCAAAAGGTCTTTTTCAACAACCAATTGAACTGCAACGGAATCACAGTGCACAGGTTTAAATGTATTTAACGATGTGATGTGAAATATTATTTCTGAAGATTCTGCCAACAAAAATGGAGTACATTCGGCAAAAAGTTCGAGAGAATCGATATATGCTGTCAATGTAAAAGTAGTTTCATCATGATGGTGATTATCATCATGATTAGCATGATTACAGCTCGTCAATAGCACAATGACAGTCGCTAAAAAAAATTGTTTCTTCATTGTAAATTTTGTTTAGTGTTAATACAAAAAACTTCCTCAACTTTTATCAAAGCAAAGGCAGTCCGCCGCAGCTACCTATAAAGTAACTTACAGCTGAACAACACTAAACAGTCGGAGGCGCACGCAATCCAAGCCCGCTCGCAACAAACGTTTGAAAATCCGGCGGCGCATTAAAAATAATGTAGTAAAAACGGATACTATCAACAGCCTGCCAAGATATTTGGGCTAGGATAGCTAAAAAATATGATTGATCAAGGTGAAACGGTTCTTGTTCTTGCAATTGAGTCTCTTCGGGCGTTAAAGGTGGCATTTGAAGAAACAGACATAAATGATTTTCGTGTTGGTGGTGGGCATCGCCATCGTCATGACAATCTCCTTTTGTAAAATGATAGTCCCAGCAAATTTTTTCCATAAAAGCGGGCTCCCCGACACCTACATGATGGTGGGGAACAAAACTGTGCATCGTCCACGAAAGGACAGCCAACAAGCATACTATGAATGCCATTTTACGTTTCACGCCACAAAATTACATTTTTTTTGACTAAAACTCCTCTTTATTCATATAAAATTGTATCTTTGTCCATTATTTATGGTATAAAATATTAAAAAAACAATTTAAACAATTAAAAACCATGAAAAAAATACTAATTTTTAAAGCAGCCATTATAAGTATGGCACTTGTAGCATTTACCGCATGCGACGAAGTAAAAACTTATGAAAAATTTTCCATCGCCTACACAGAAAGTTCGGTTACAATTGCAAAACGATTTAAACACTTTTATCACAGAGTTTTGCGCAAACTACAACCAAACGAAATTCAATACCGTAGTAATGGAAAAAAAGACCGCACAAAATCTTTTTAACACTTTCTGCACCGACCTTAAGACACAAGCAGATGGGCAAGGTTTTAAAGTTTTTGCAAACACATGGGCAACCTTCCAACTGCAAAATACATTAAGAGAAAAAATAGATGAGAAAAAAGTGGAGTTTACCAAAACAGCCGAACCGAAACGCTACTTTTCCATCACGTTTACCGAAATTGCACCCAACGGTGATACTGATGCCGCCACCACTTTTATAGAAAGTAAATTAGCTCCATTTTCGCCGACTAAAGAAACTACAACCGACACTAAAGGCAACGTAACGAACACATACAGTTCTTATAAAGAATACGCAAGTGTGGAAGAAATGCAAGCAGACTATGACACAAAAAAAGCCACATTAATCAATTTAATTGACGTTCTTGATAACGAATGGCCGGCAAATGTTTTATACACAGGAAAACTTGATTTAGTATGCATCTGCAAAGACGAAGGCGGCGACTACATCGCAAATATATCCGACAACTTGATTTGCCACAAACCAACTATTATCGGTAAAAGTAAAACATGGGCAACTCTACATACACCGGACGTTCCTTTCGATACCATACAATTCAGCACATCCGCTACAGCTTCCATTCCATTCTTCATTTCTTATAAAGCAACAACGAAATTAAATGGAACTACAAGTACCGACTATGCTTATCGCCAAGGCATTGCCATTTTAGTAATGGACGAACAAAGTGGCAAGTCAAAATACGGTTTCAAAGTGTTGGATACGGGACGCATGCAACTCATACAAAAGAATGGAGAAGTCATTGCAGACGGACCTATATACACTAAAGTTGCACTATAATCCGATTATACCACGATAAAAAAATTGCAGCGCAAAAAAAATGCGCTGCAACTGTATCATTACTAACACAATATTAAAATACAATGATTAGTTTCGAAAACATTAACAAACCCGATTGGAAATACGACCTACTCTACACCTATGTAAGTCCTGTTTTCAGACACATTTATTACAAAAAATTTTATGCACTAAACACGGAACGCATTCCAAAAGATGAGCCCGTAGTGGCTATTTGCAACCACCAAAACGGTTTAACAGATGCTTTGGGCATTTTATTTACTTTTAGCAAGGACAAACGCGACCCTGTATTCATTGCACGTTCTGACATTTTTAAGCGCGAATTGGCGGCTAAATTGCTGCGTTTCTTGCGCATCATGCCGGCATTTAGAGTGCGGGATGGCGGAAAAGAGAAGTTGGAAGAAAATCAAGCTATTTTCGACAAATCGGCATCCATTTTATTGGAAAAAGGCGTTGTTTGTCTCTTTCCCGAAGCCGGACACGAAGACGGTTACCGTTTAGGCACGTTCAAAAAAGGATTTGCTCGCATTGCTTTTAGGGCTGCCGAAATGTCGGATTTCAAACAGGATATAAAAATTGTACCTTTCGCACATCACTACTCCTCTTATTTCGGAGTCCAACACAAACTGATGATTCAGACCGGCGAACCGTTCGGAATTTCCGATTTGTACGAACTGTATAAAGAAAAACCAAAACGCGCCGAAAAAATATTGGCAGACAGGTCTCGTGTCATTGTTGAAAGCATGATGCTAAATATCAAAGACAGAGAATTATACGACGAATACAATACCTTGCGAACCATTTATTGCGAAAATTATTTGAAAAAACACAATTTAAAATCGTCATATTTTCCCAATAATTTAAAAGCTAATCGTGAAACTGTGGCTGCTATTGATAAGCTACGCGAAACAAATCCTGAAAAATTTTCCGAACTCATGCAGCAAGCTTATACCTATTGTCGTAATTTAGAAAAATTACACCTGAAAGATTGGATATTCCGCAAAAAGTTGTCGGTATGGGGATTTTGGCTCCGCACGTTATTGGCAATCGTACTTATTCCATTCATCATTGTCAGTTTTCTCATCAACGTTATACCATTTAATGCCAGCACGTTAATAACCAGAAACATCAAAGACGTAATGCTCCATTCATCGTTTCATCTTGTGATAGGCACACTGTTTGCTTACCCTATTTGGTTTTTGATAGGATTTATCACCATTTGGGCTACAACAGGCATTTGGTGGTTGGCATTAAGTTTTCTGTTTATTTTGCCATTGAGTCTTATTGTGTATCTCAGAAGCAAAATTTTGTGGAAAAAGCTCTACAATAGAGTTCGCCGATTCCGCTTTTGGTTCAGAGGAAATCCTTTTTTCAAAGAATCGGTAGAGTTGCGTAAAAAAATTGTCGCCACACTTGATACCATTGTAGATTAAGGCAAAAAACTAATCAAGAAAAAGCCAATTGCCCCTTAATGGGACAATTGGCTTTCTTTTACTGAAACAAGTTCTTCGTCTTGCGGCGATTGAATATAGAACGTAGTTTCGCGCCACGTATCGGGAAATCCTTTCTTTATGGAATTGTTTTTATTAAGTTGGAAATGGTGTTTACCTTTTGCTAGTGCTTTAGTAACACGCACGGTAAGATTGCGCGCCACTTTATTGTTATAATCCAAAATCAATTTACCATTCACCCACAGCTCTTCCGAATTGATAGCAAACGTGTAAATTCCATCTTCAGGCACTTCAAAATAGCCTTCGTAAATTTCCACCCATGGCGTTTTGTAATCGTCCAACGCTTTCAAATCGACCGGAGTAAAGTAAGGTATCACTTTCGGTTCAGAAAATTTTGCATTTTTGTAAGCCTCCGAATTAGCAAACAACCCATCGACATGACGCATCCAAATACCCGGCGATGTTTCACCTTCAAAAGCCGGTGCATAATCGGTTTTTACATAATTGATAGTGCGTACACGCGATGTTTTACCGCTGGGCAATACGGAAATTATTTTTATCGTAGTTGTTGCATCTAAAAATAAAGGTTGTTCGTATAGTGTGCTGTTGGTGGTTGGCGTTTTACCGTTCAAAGTGTAATACATCGGATAATTCCGTGTGTTGAAAAAAGGAACGGTAACGGTATCTACAAATTCCATGTCGTCGCCGATAGGTCCTTCGGGAATTGGAATGTGGTAATTAATGGAATGACCGTCCAAACGCACACAAGCATTGTTAATGCGTTGAGAAAAATCGGCATAATCTTTCTTCTCTACGGGCGTCCACGTCAATTCCGCCAAAGCTAAAATACGCGGATAAGCCATATATTCAATATGGTCGGTATCAAAAATATACTCACGCCACACATTGCCCTGTGCGCCTAACACATAGTGCTGTTTTGCTGAGTCGATAGCAGCCGGAACAGGATGAAAAGAGTAGATTTTTTCCAACGTAGTGCAAGGTCCCATCGAAAGCGGCTCTACCTCTCGCCCGCCTTGTCGATAATCGAAATAACAATAAGGTCCAGGGGTCATTATCACATGATTACCGCTATTGGCAGCCTTTATTCCACCCACATCGCCGCGCCACGACATAACTGTTGCCGTTGGTGATGCACCGCCTTCTAAAATCTCGTCCCAACCGATAATTTTACGACCTTTAGAATTGAGATATTTCTCAATACGACACAGAAAATAGCTGTGTAATTCCGCTTCGTTTTTCAAATTTTCGTCTTTCATCCGTTTTTGGCACAACGGGCATTGCTCCCAACGCACAAACGGACACTCATCACCGCCAATATGAATATATTCACTCGGGAAAATGGCTAAAATCTCGTCCAACACATCTTCTAAAAAGTGGAACGTCTCTTCCTTTCCTGCACAAAAAAGTTCCGGTTCTATACCCCACACCGGTCGCGTTTGGAACGGTCCTCCCGTACACGATAATTCAGGATAAGCCGCCAATGCTGCCAAAGCATGCCCCGGCATTTCAATTTCGGGAATAATAGTAATGAAACGTTCGGCTGCATAAGCTACCACTTCTTTCATTTCCTCTTGCGTGTAGAAACCTTGCGTAGCTACCGTGCCGTCTTGATTGTAGCGCACGGAACCAACTTCAATTAAACGGGGATATTTTTTTATTTCAGGTGTCCACAATTGGTCTTCGGTCAAATGCCAATGGAAACGATTGAGCTTAAACAGCGCTATCACATCCAGTTGTTTTTTTATGAAATCGGCGGGTGTAAAATGACGACACGCATCCAAATGCATTCCACGATGAGAAAAAGCAGGCTCGTCTGTAACGGATACACAAGGAATCGTCCATTTTGTGCCACAAATACGCTTGCCTCCTTCTATCTCGGCAGGAAGCAGCTGCATAAGTGTTTGCAAACCGTAAAAAACGCCTTGTGGCGATTTTCCGGTAATTTCCACAGCAGTCGGACTCACTTCTAAACGATAGCCTTCAGCGTTCAACGGCAAAGTTGAATCGACCTGCAACACAATGTTGGTTTTCGCATCACCTTTCAACAGATTTGCACCCGTAACCAACTTTATTTTCTGTGCAAAATAGTCGGCTATAGGACACAACTCCTCCGATTGCGTTTGAAAACGGGTGTGTCCGTCTAACACAAAAACACCCTCTTTTTCAATCAATTCTTTTGGTTTTGGAATAATGTTTATTCCTTGATTGTAAACTCGTTCAGCAACATTGTTGCACGACATAAGGCTCAACAACAAGCCACAAGTAGCTGCCCACCATTGTTTTTTCATAATAAAAGTTTAAAGATTTTAATAATAAGTTTTATAGAGTTCATTTTTTCCAAAATAGAGACGTAATATCCTCTTTTCTACCATCGGACAAAATTTTATACATTCGTTGATTTGTTGTCGGCGACTTCAATCCGCCCAAATCTGCACAATACGCCCCTATTTTTATAAATTGAAATTCCGTTATCGGAAACTGATCTGGCAATTTGTTTTTACCGGAATACCACGCTGTTTTAAGATGCAATTCCTTCCCTACATAGTGCGCCAAACGTGCTACTTCAAACGGTTCTGCATCGCCACCCATAAAAGCAACACACGTCAGACCGCTACTATATTTTTTACACAACTGCGCCAAAACCTCTTCCGTTAAAGGCTCACCAACATCGTCCCACAAATAGCTGCTATGGCAACCTTTACAACGATTTGGACAATTCGAGATATTTATTGCCAACGTTAATTCATTCGGAACTTCCTGAAAAACAATATCATAATCGGTATATTTTAGCATGCCGTTGCCATTTCCTTTTTGTTGTAGTAGCGTTTGCTCGCCTCTACCTGACGCGCATAAGAGAAATTACTGATACGTTTCATATAACCAATAATGCGTGTCAAGTAATCTACATTTTTGCTGTTACAATTGGGACAGGTTTTAAGATATCGTTTGTCAATATTTCCGCAATCGTTGCAAACGGTGTTAGGAATGTTGAACGTAAAATAGTTGCAACCTTCACTTGCAGCTACACGCAACAATTGGCGGTACTGCTCTTTGCTCAAATGTTCCTCCAAATTACAATGCAACGCCGAGCCACCCGTCAAATGTTCAATGTATTTGTTACCATGCAGTTTAAACTTATCAATAACATTCAACGTGGAATCTTCTACAACATAAAAATAGCTGTTGTAGCAATCGCGAGGCACAAAATAATTGTCTTCTCTGTCCCATTTTGCATGCTTAACTCCTACATTTTCAGCGGGAATCATTTCGCAGTTGAACATAACATCTTTCGTGCGATAGCGTTTATTGTATGTTTCAATCTGTCCCAAAACACCTTGTACAAAATCGACATACTTTTGATTGTCGTTAATAGGAATACCTAAAAATTCGGCAGCCTCCACCAGTCCGTTCACACCTATCGTTAAATATTGACGGTTGATATTGATGTAACCGGCATCGAACAACGGTAACATACCTTTTTCTTGAAGTTCTTTAAGGTTTTCATTATAAGCCACTTGCACTTTGTGAGTCAAATCTATCACCTCGTCCAAAAACGTTTGGTACGGCATTCCCGATTTTACGGCATACTGAATGCAGCGGTTCAAATTGATGGTTAAAACACTTTTCGAACCCGTAGAAACGCCTCCCGCTCCCAACGTATAGCTAAATCCGTTATCCTGAATTTCGTTGCGCAAGCGGCAGCACGAACTCAACGAATCGGCATTGTCGCTCAAATAAGTGAAAAACGAATGTCCTTCGGCGTACATTTGAGCGGTAAAGTCGCCATATTCTTTATCTAATACGTCGCCATCCTTCGTCAGCATTGCCATTGTCTCCACAGGGAAAGTCAGCACCGTTTTCACACGCTCGGCGTTGAACCATTTCATAAAACGCTTTTGTAACCAATTGAGCGAATCCCAATCGGGACGACTGCCGTCCGGAAACACGAAATTTTCAAACAAACTATTGAAATAATATTTATCGTAATAAGCGATATTCCAGAACACAGCTTGGAAATTGCGCGCTCCGGTCGGTTGGTTGATAGAATAGACAATTTGTTCGAAGCAATCGCTAATAACTTTGTCAATAGTTCGGCGTTTATTACTCAAATCCACCACATCGTTTGCGCGTTTGTAATAGTCGTTACCATATTCCAAACCAATGAAATAGTTCATGTACATTAGAAATTCGGGCGTTGCACAGGCACCGCTCAACATACTTGACACGATAAATACCATATTGACAAAACCGCCGCAAAACGATTTTAGGTTGGTAGGAGCCGTCGAATTGCCGCCTATAGAAAGTGTTCCGCCTATCAACCACGGATACATGGTAATGCTCGCACAATAGTTGGCTAAACTCGTTTCGTCATTTTTATAAATAAAATGGTTATTCAAAAGATATAAATACCTGTCGGACAACTCTTTCCCATACATTTTTTTAATTCTATCAGTCAACAAGCGACGATTGAGACGAATAAAATTTGACTTTGGCAACTCGCCTATCAGCGTGGCAATATTTTTCTTGTCCACATTGGCATTGGCATCGTATTTACTGCCGGTAGCAGCGTTTTGGGCATCGCAGTAGTCTATCAAAAACTTCAATTTATCACGCGTTTCGCGGTCTTCAAGGTGCTTTTGACGGTAAAGCATAAACGATTTGGCAACATGATAGTAGCGTTCAGACATCAGTGCAAATTCCACCTGATTTTGTACTTCTTCCACACTCATAGAATTCACAATATTCAAGTGGCTTAGAATACTGGTCATAATGTCTTGCGTGGCAAAGCTCCCTACCGACAAAAACGCCTTAGCAATAGCGTTTTTTATTTTGTCGATATTGAAAAGTTCGGTTTTCCCATCTCTTTTTACAATATAAACTTCCGCAGTTCCCATATTAATAATTTTTAATGTTTATGCACTAGAAAAGTCGGCTTTTTTACGCCGACCAAATGTTGCAACAAAGGTATATAATTATATATTGTAAAACAAGTCTTTTTTGCAACTTTTTTTCAACATTAAAAAAAAAGTTTTCCGTAAAATTTTATAAAACATTAAAAATAAGCTATTTAAAAAATTAGAAACATCAAAAAGTTTTCCATAAAATAATTTTTCTGAAAAAATATTTTATTTTTATTGCTCAATTATGAGATTGTAAGCCAAATAAAAAGCCCCATTAGTAATGAAGCTTTTTACTGTACATTTTTTCTGAAAAACTTACGCTTTTTTTCTTTTAGAAAGTAATTTTTTCAATCCCCACCACACTATAACTACTGCTACTATTACTAAAATAGCTATTGACAATTCGTGGCTGTATTTGTTGATTAAGTCCGCTTGACCATGAGCAATATATCCCAGCAACGCCAGTACAATATTCCATATTCCCGCTCCCAATGCCGTGTAAACGATAAAACTCCAGAAATTCATTCTTGCCAAGCCGGCAGGTATGGAAATTAGTTGGCGAATACCCGGAATTAAGCGACCTATAAACGTGGACGTTTTACCGTGTTTATTAAAATAGTCTTCGGCGTGCTTCACCTTTTCGCTGCTCAACAAGCACAAACGTCCCAATTTACTGTCGGCAAATTTATAAACAATCATCCGCCCCAGCCACAGTGCCAAAACATAGTTAATGATAGCACCAAAAATAGCACCCAGCGTACCAAACAGCACTATAAGTGTAACATTAAGAAAATAAGAATCCGTTACATTAAGCGCACTTTCCTCATTTTCGGCTACGTAAACCGCCGGCGGTATCACTATTTCGGATGGAAACGGAATAAACGAACTTTCAATGGTCATCAATGCCGTTATGCTCCAATAATTCATATTGTGCGCATACCAACGTTCTACTTTTTGAATTATAGACAAATCTTTTTCAACAGAAGCGCTATCAGCCGATTGCGCAAAAGTTACTGAAACTACGCATGCAGTTATACAAATAAGAAATAAACGTTTCATAAAAAATTAATTGTTGGATAATTGTTTAAGAACAGAAGCTGCTTCGGGAAAAACATCAAGAAATACCTGTCGCGCCATGTCGGTGCGTTGTTCTGCCAACGCCATGTAGTGCGCCATTGAATTTATGTTGCCCAATTTATAGTAACACATAGCTAAAAATAGAGGCAAATTTTCTTGCAAAGGTTCCAAACGAAACGCCTCTTCATAGTAATAAACCGCCTCTTCGAACAAAAAGGTCTGTAAATAGATGTCACCTATTTCTTTCCACACCTCGCCATCTTGCGGGTCTATTTTAATAACCACTAAATAAGCCGACAAAGCTTTGTCGTAATCGTCCATATCACGGTAAGAATCGCCGATATAAGTCCATATTTCAGCCGAATCGGAATTCAATTTCAAAGCCTTGTTCAAATAAATCAACGCTTGCGCCGGTTGTTGCAAATTCAACGAACAAACACCCGCTCCTATCCACGCATCTACATAACTACTGTCTAATTCGCTTGATTTTAGAAAATAGGAAAGCGCTGTTTCCGAATCGTCGGTGCTTTCAAAACATTCGGCATAAAAGCTCCACACCTTACCATCCAAAGGATTGTTATCCAAATAGATACGGTAAGCGCGCTTTGCTTCGTTGTACTCGTTATTGTAAAAATGACAATGTGCTTTTTGTAACCACGAGAGATAATCGGCATCGTTAATCGTAACGGCAAAATCAAAAGCTTCTAATGCCTTATTGTAGTTCTCCTCATTGAAATATATCAAACCGACATAAAACCAAACTGTTGCGTCGTACGGATTAAGGTCAAGCAGGTGATTGTAAATATTCAAAGCCTGCCACGGCAAATCCTGTTGCTCATACGCAAAAGCCAACTCTCTCAACAAATCGCTATTGTCGGGATAGAGTTCCACGCCTTTTTTTAGAAAATGGGAAGCAGCTTTGTAATGCTGTAAACTGTTGAGCAGCGATGCAATGTCCACAAATAATTCGGCGCCTTCGTCAATATGCTGTGCCAAATCTTCGAAAACAACCAACGCTTCGCGCGTTCGCCCCAAATTTAGGAGTGCTTCGCCTTTCATAAACAGCGTATCGACATCCAAAATGTAGCTCTCTTCAATAATTTTCAAAGCTTTGGCAAACTGCCGTTTCGCCAAAAATATTTTTGCTTTTTGCAATTGCAACACATTATTTGTCGGATGCATTTTTAAACCAACCTTCAATGCTTCTACCGATTTTGAAGTATCGCCGAGCCGCAAATAATAATCCACCAACACTTCTATTTCTTCAACATCGAAATAGCGGTCGGTTTGCCCCTCAGACCGTTCATAGCGGTTGATTAATGCCTTATAATCGTCAAAAGAATCGTCAAAATCCATTTTACTCATTGCGGACACACACGGCTTCCACCGTTCAAGTAATTACAAACTAAAATTGATACCAAAAGTTTCATCGGCAGATTCGCCATCTTCTTCCTGCGAACCGTTCACATCATCAGTCGATTCAAACGCCGTTTCGGGTTCAGTTGTCGGATTTGCGGCGTTACTTTCATTAATGAATGCAATAACATCGTTCATGCCCATCATAAATTTTTCAAAATCCTCTTTGTAGAGAAAAATTTTGTGCTTCTCGTACGTTACTTGAGCATTCTCATCAGTGCCGACAACTCGTTTTTTGCTTTCCGTAATAGCTAAGAAATATTCGCCATTGCGGCTTTGTTTCACATCCAAATAATAAATCCGCTTTCCGGCTTTTATGGATCTTGAGAAAATAATTTTAGTGTCTCTTTTTTCGAAATTACTGTTTTCCATCGTTTTATCTATAAAAAATAAGTGTGAGTGAGCGTTCTCCTTTTTGGTGTTTGAAACGGTCAAAGATAGTACTTTATTTTCGTTTACGCCCAATGCATCGGCAACAAGTTTTCAACAATCTGCATCTGCACTTTGTTTTCATTATTCATTAATTTTTTGTACCTTTGTAACCTCAAATTTATCGGGTTCTTTTTATTTTATGATTAATCGAATTCTTCTCAGAATTAAGGTCGTCCAAGTGTTGTATGCGTTCTTCAGGGGCGACAATCACGACAAAGTCATTGCCGAAAAGGAGTTGTGCCACAGCATACAAAAGGCATACGATCTCTATTTTTATCTTTTGCAACTCATTGTTGAGCTAACGCGCTATTCCGAGCAAAGAATTGATGCTGCACGCAACAAGTACCTTCCCACCGAAGAAGAAAAAAATCCTCAAACACGTTTTATAGACAACCTGTTTGCTAAACAATTAGCAGAAAACAAGCAATTAGCCGACTATTTGAAAAAACGGAAACTGTCGTGGATAAATCACGAGAGCACTCTCAAACAAATGGAACAAGAGATTTATAAATGCGATTTTTTCATCGAATATTTGGCAGAACCCGTTCAATCGTACGAATCGGACAAAACTATTTGGAAAAAAATTCTAAAATTTGAATTACGAGACGAGTCTCCGATTTTTTCCGCTTTGGAAGAAGAAAATGCCTATTGGATGTCGGACATCGATATCATCAGCAGTTTTGTTTTTAAAACACTGAAACTTTTTAAACAATCGAATGGAGCTGACCAAAAACTGCTACCGATGTACAAAGACCCGTCGGACAAAGATTTTGCACTAAAATTATTCCATACCACCATCGACCGCAACGAAGAATTTAGCAAACTGATTGACACCCATACTAAAAATTGGGATATGGACAGAATTGCGTTTATGGATGTCCTCATTATGAAAATAGCTATCGCCGAATTGCTCTCATTCCCCGCTATTCCGACCAATGTTACTTTCAATGAATACATTGAATTGGCGAAAATGTTCAGTACACCACGCAGCAGCGTGTTCATCAATGGTGTTTTAGACAAAATAGTAATGGAACTGAAAGCCAATAATCAAATAGAAAAACTCGTCGATTTTTCAATTAATACCAAATAAATCACTATCTTTGCAAACATTATTTATTTAAAAACTATACGAAAATGAACTTAACAACTATTTTATTACAAGCACAAGCCGGAGCAGGCGATGCCGGTGGCATGGGAAGTTTGGGCAGCCTTCTTATGATTGTCCTTATCTTTGTAGTTTTCTATTTCTTTATGATTCGCCCACAATCGAAACGCCAAAAAGAAATTAAGAAATTCCAAGATTCACTGCAAAACGGCAAAAACGTAGTAACTTCGGGCGGCATCTATGGTAAAATAAAAGAAGTGAAAGAAAACACCGTTATTATCGAAGTTGCTGACGGCGTACGCATCAAAGTCAACAAAAATATGGTGTTTGACTCTCCGGAAGATGCAGCACAACAAACCGCCGCTAAATAATAACATCTTTTTTGCAGCGCAACGCCGAACGCCTTAAAAGTTTTGGCACTCTAATCGTTTTTATGTCATGGGAAAATTGACTTTCTTCACAGCCATAAAAAAAGCGGTTGAAAAAGTTACAGCCAAATTATGGACAAAAAATGCTGTAACTTTTTTGATTTTCTTTATTTTAGCCACTTTATTCTGGCTGATGCAAGCCATTGGAACAAAAAAGGATTTAACCATTGATATTCCCGTAAAATATAAAGGAATTCCGAATAACTTTATCATTTACAACGATTTAGCGCCACATATCAGCGTCACTATTAAAGATGACGGACGAGAATTGTTGAGCTACTATTGGTTCGGTCGTCCCGATTCTTTGGTGATTGATTTGTCAGACAAGTTTAAACCGAATGGCGGCACCATTTCTTTTCCTGTAAAACAACTACGCAACGAAATTTACGCTACTCTACCAAAATCGGCACAAATCAGCAGTTTCATTCCCGAATTTATACAAATCAACTATGACCAGCTTGCTGAAAAAACTTTACCGGTACAACTACAAGGCTCTTATTCTTTGGCACCGCAATACATTTTGTCCGATTCTATTTCCATAATTCCTGCCAAAGTCAAAGTATTCGGCGCACAAATTGTTTTAGATTCGCTTACACACGTTAACGCTAAGCCGTTTGACAAACCTAATCTAACCTCAAACACCACGTTCTCGGAAAATTTGGAACCCATAAACACCGTTGTTTTTGAACAGGAAAAAGTAGATATCACAATTCCGGTTGAAATCACTACGGAAAAAAGCATGGAAATCTCTATCACACCTATTAATTTTCCTAAAGGAATCACGCTCAGAACGTTTCCTGCTACCGTAACAGCGACTTTTTCCGTAGGCATCAGCAAATTCAGCAATGTAAACGCAAAAGACATTTTTGTAAGCTTCGACTACAACGAGATAATCAAAAAATCCTGTATCAAATATCCGCTACAAGTGAACAGTACCAATCCCGACATTCGGAATCTGCGTATTTCGCCCTCCGAAGTGGAAACTTTATTGGAAAAGGACGAATAAAACCATGTTAAAAATAGGCATTACAGGCGGAATAGGAAGCGGAAAATCGGTCGTGGCGAACATTCTGCAACAAATGGGATTTCCTGTTTACGACTCCGACAGTCGCGCCAAAGCACTTACCCAAACGAATGCTGACATTCGACAACAATTGACGGCAATGTTTGGCGACAATCTATTCAAAGACAATATTTTAGACAAAAAAGCCTTAAGCCAACTGATTTTTTCGTCTGACAAAAACCTTAAAGCCGTCAATGCTATTATTCATCCTGTCGTAGTGGGCGACTTTGCAACATGGACAACCCGCCAAAACGCTGCTGCCGTATTTTTGGAATCTGCTATTTTAATGGAATCCGGTTTGTATCAAAAGATGGACAAAATTATTTTAGTAACCGCTCCCGAAAAACTTCGCATAGACCGAGTGATGAAACGCAGCCAACTTTCCGAAATAGAAATACAACAACGTATGCAAATGCAAAAGGGTGAAGAAGCGTTGGCTGAAAAAGCTGATTTTGTTATTCTGAACGACGAAAAACACCTACTAATTCCGCAAGTTCACAGCATACTACAAAAATTATTGATTATCTGAATTTTATGAAGAAACTACTTTGGAAAATTCCTCTTTGGTTTTTTATACTCACTATCGCATGGGTAGTTGTGCTGCGTTTTGTACCCGTTTTTGTTACGCCGTTGATGGTTGTCCGTTGTTTTGAAAAAAACGATGCGCCAAAACCCAAACTCACAAAAAAATGGGTGCCGCTACAACAAATTTCACCTAAAATGGTTACTGCAGTCGTTGCATCGGAAGACGACCTTTTTATGACACACAAAGGTTTTCGTTTTAAAGATATACAAAAAGCCTACAAAGCTAACAAAAGTGGCAAACGTTTGCGAGGTGGCAGTACTATTTCGCAACAAACAGCAAAAAACGTGTTTACCACAGGGGCACGCACATGGGTACGCAAAGGATTTGAAACTTATTTTACTGTGCTTATCGAACTTTTATGGGGCAAAGAGCGCATTATGGAAGTTTACCTCAACGTGGTAGAACTTGGAAAAGGTATTTACGGTGTAGAAGCGGCAGCGCAAAACTATTTCTACAAATCGGCTAAACAGCTTACCTATTCGGAAGCTGCACTCATTGCTGCGGCTTTGCCCAATCCACGCCGTTACAGCATAAAAAATCCGGGACCGTACATGCGCCGCCGCCAAGCGCAAATCATACAACTGATGTGGAACATCGGACCTGTGGATTTCACTAAAAAAAGTCGCTAAACCATGTTGATGATTTAACGACTCTTTCTATTTTTTTAAAGTCTCCTTTTTTAGAATTTGTACGACAGTGACAGTAAAATGTTGTTGTAATGCGTTTTGACTGTCGCCGGCTCTATTGTTGAGTTGTACGGTTTAAACAAATCTATTTTTTGACGGTAAGCATACGCCACATCTACGCCAAAACCAAACGTGCTACGGTAGCCAAATCCTGCCGCACCGTAGATAGAGCCCCTATCCATCATATATTCCATATCTGTGCGTATGGTATTCAGCGGTACAAATTTTTCTGCCCTATCCGACATTGACGGCGTTACAAGAGCCATGCCCGCCCGCACCGAAAAAGCTTTGTTGATGCGATATTCACCGCCAAGTTTAACAGTATGCGCTATTCGTGCAAAATTCTTTATATCCTCATTGTCAAGAGCAAACGGTTCCGTATCAAGAAACAAATCCGACGACACATGTTTTAGGCGTGTCGTACCACGATTGTCGGCTAACATATAATCCAAACTGATAATTCCCGATTTAGCTATGATAAAAGCCATGCTCGCCTGAAATTTTAACGGTGCCGTAAAACGGTAATTGATTTGCCCGTTAGGCGTTTCAACGGAACCTTTTATAGTCGTATCATAAACCGATTTCCCCTTAAAACCGTCGCGCAACGTGAAATAGGTAGGCGTATGAATAGATGCTCCAACACGCATAAAATCAGTAGGACGCACAATAGCACCAAATTTGAAATTCCAACCAAATCCTGAAGTAGAAAAACGGTTGGTCAATATAAAACTACCGCCATCCTGAAATACTTCTTTATAACTGGAAATCAAAGAATAATCGAGCGTTTGCATAGTAAAACTTGCTCCCAAATAGACCTTATCGCTCACGTTGGCAGCATACGAAAACGCAAATTCATCTATATAGCCACTTTCCTGTGCCTGATAGAACGGCTGAGACTTCTCCCCCGCTTTCAACAACGAATGCCAAGTATTACCTCCGCCCGGGAGTATCAATTGTGATTCGTACGCCAACACCGAAAGCCAAGGAACATTCTCATTATCAAAAGGTTCATATTCTTCTGTCAGTTTCAAATCATCTTCCGACAAACCATTTGTGAAACCGGCCATGTAATCGGTCATAGAATTAAGGGACGATGCCCCCTGAAGCGAAAAAGAGCGCGTGAAGTGTTTCAAACGGTTGTAGCCAAAACCGAAATTCGATGCCAACACCCCTTTTTCCTTTTCCGAATTCAAAAACGAAAGAACAAACGAAGCATTATTCAAACAAAAATTAAAATCATCTTGCTGACGAGTTGTCTGCCAAGAACCTTGAGTTACAGGTACAAGAGCTTTTGCCGTAACTGCAAACTCCGAATTGCGATAGATACCAAGACCGGCAGGATTATCGGAAATAGCGCCGGCTTCACCACCCAAAGCTCCAAATGCACCGGCCATGCCCATGTAGCGAGCAGTGCCATTGATAGGCGTTTCGGCATAGCGCATTGCATCAAAAACACCTTGCGCCAAAACAGCCGACGATAATAGAATTGTTATGAAAAAAAGACAATAGCGTTTCATATACTTTTAATTTTATTTTTTTAAACAATTGCGTTTAACGCCGCGTTCCGCCACCGCCACCACTTCGAGTTCCGCTGCTTGAAGAACCACCGGAGCGAGTTCCACCGGATGACATGGTGCCACTGCTCGGATAACTACGGCTTCCTCCAGAACGCGTTCCTACATTCGAATTCGACGAATTGCGTGTAGACGAAGAGTTGTTTTGTACTCGTGTGGTTGAACTTGAACGTTGCGTTGTACTCTGGCGTTGTATTTCACTATTTTGGCGTTGAGTTGTACTCTGGCGTTGAGTTGCACTACTTTGGCGTGTACCGGATGTCGTACTGCCATCGTAGCGTGCTCCATTTCGAGAAGGCGTAGAAGTTTGTGTCGTTCCTTCATAACGCTGAGGACTCCGCGAAGATGTCCCCGATGCCGACGTGCGGGAAGCCGTTCCGCTGTAGCGTCCATACGTATTGGTACTTTGGCGGTTGTTTTCGGAAGCCGAATAGGTAGAATAGTAAGGCGTGTCGTATCCATAATATCCGTACCAATAATAGGGATTATAAGGATTGTAATACCACGGATTCCATCCCCAATTATAAAGCCAAGGGTCATAGTGCCAAGGATTATACCAATAATACCAAGAGTACCAATAATTGTAGTAAAATGGTGAACGCCAATAACTTGAATAGTAGAAAGGACTATACCAAGGTGAAAAATTAACATAGTAAGGGTCGAGATAGACATTGTAATTGCCGGCACCCACATAATAGACATCTACATAATTGGGGTCGGCAATGTGAACACCGAACTTGTCGCTGTTATGGAAGCGATAGATGCGCTCCGTATAGGTGTAGTCCTCCTCTGTTAGAAGCAGAGAGTCTTCTATTTCAGGCACTACTTCCACAATTTTTTCTTCGTACTGCTGCCGATAAGCCTGACGCTCCTGACGCTTTTGTTCCTTTACGCGCTGCTCCTGCTGCTTATCCGTTCTCGGGTTAAAATAGATGTCGTCTTCGACAATCTGCGCCGAAAGGCTGCCAAAAGCAACCAATACCGTCACCAACATAATCATTCGCGTTTTCATTTTAAGTTCCTCCTCTTTTTTATTGTAACACTTACATACTTTAGACTCCCATTTTAGCTAAGGGTTAAAACAGAGCTGTTATATAATAGTATATCAAAATTGATGCCACAATTAATTTCAAACCGATGCTCAATAGAAAGCCCACAAACGTGCCTAATCCCGCCTTGAGCGAAACTTCCATTCCCTTTCCCGACAACAATTCGCCGACTACTGCACCCAAAAAAGTTCCTAACAAAATACCTATCGGTGTAAAGAAAAATCCGATAAAGCAACCTATCACACTTCCCCACACTGCCCATTTGCTGCCACCTTTCTTTTGTGCATAATAAATCGGCAAAAAGCTGTCAAGTAGCTGAACTACAATCACCACAACCAACCACACCAACAAAAACGTCCACGAAAAATCCACCTTATCGGTCAGTTGAAGCAAAACAATGCCTATATAGCTCAACGGAACGCCGGGAAGTATGGAAACAAAAGAGCCAATCCAACCTACCAGCAAACATATTCCCGCCAAAATGATTAAAACCGTATCCATAAAAATCACTTTTGATTGCAAATATAAGAATTGTTCTCCATAATTTTGTACATTTGCACAAATTTCTATAAAACAATTATTATGACAGAAAAAATTCAGCAAGTAATGCGCGATGTTCCCGCCTATCGCTGGACAGCCTTACTTTTATTAGCACTCGCTATGTTTTGTTCATACATTTTTATGGACATTCTCTCGCCTATCAAAGATTTGATGCAATCGACCCGCGGCTGGGACAGCACAGCTTTCGGCACGATGCAAGGTTCGGAAACGTTTCTGAACGTATTTGTGTTTTTCCTCATCTTTGCAGGCATTATTTTAGACAAAATGGGGGTACGTTTCACGGCATTGTTGTCGGGCGTGGTGATGCTTGTCGGCGCCATTATTAAATGGTACGCCGTAAGTTCACAATTCATCGGCAGCGAAGTAGAAACATGGTTTACCAATAATTTAAACTATATCCCCGTATTTGATGAATTGGGTATTTCGCCATTCTATCGCGGTATGCCGGCATCGGCAAAAGTGGCAGCCGTCGGGTTTATGATTTTTGGTTGCGGCGTAGAAATGGCGGGCATTACTGTATCGCGCGGTATTGTGAAATGGTTCAAAGGTCGTGAAATGGCGCTGGCAATGGGTTCCGAAATGGCATTGGCACGTTTGGGCGTTGCTACCTGCATGATTTTCTCGCCATTCTTTGCCAAATTAGGCGGACAAGTTGACGTGTCGCGCTCTGTGGCATTCGGTGTAGTGCTTTTGATGATTGCGCTCATTATGTTTATTGTTTACTTTTTCATGGACAAAAAACTGGATGAACAAACCGGCGAATCTGAAGAAACAGAAGAACCATTCAAAGTTAAAGATATCGGCAACATTCTTTCAAGCGGCGGTTTTTGGTTGGTGGCACTGCTCTGCGTACTTTATTATTCAGCTATTTTCCCATTCCAAAAATATGCAGTGAATATGCTGCAATGCAATTTGACATTTACCGCTCCCGAAGCCGGTTCGTTTTGGGCAGGAAATTCTGTTACTCTCATACAATACGGCATTATGCTGATTGTTGCTTTTTGCGCATTTGCTTTCAATTTTTCAAAGAAAAAAGTTGCAAAATACGGATTATTATCAACCTCCATTATCGGACTTATCATTTTTTGCTATATGGGCTATATGCGCCAATCAGCCGAAACGATTTTTGCCGTTTTCCCGCTATTAGCCGTAGGAATCACACCTATACTCGGCAAAGTTGTTGACCACAAAGGCAAAGCCGCCACCATGTTGATTTTCGGCTCATTACTACTGATTATCTGCCACTTGACATTTGCTTTCATTCTGCCGCTGTTTAAAGGTAGTGCTGTGGGAGGTGTTGTTGTTGCCTACATCACTATTTTGGTGTTGGGTGCTTCGTTCTCATTGGTTCCTGCTTCGTTGTGGCCAAGCGTACCCAAATTGGTCGACCAGAAAGTTATCGGTTCGGCATACGCTCTGATATTCTGGATTCAAAATATCGGTTTGTGGTTATTCCCGCTACTGATAGGCAAAGTACTCGACAAAACTAACCCGGGCGTTACCAATCCTATTGCCTACGACTACACCGCTCCACTCATTATGTTAGCCAGCTTAGGCTTATTAGCATTCGGACTTGGCATTGTGCTCAAAGCTTGGGACAAGAAAAAAGGACTCGGACTTGAATTGCCGAACATAAAAGATTAATTTTACCGAAAAACGATTGTGGGAATTCTCTATTTAATACCAACTTCATTAAGCGATTCTCCGTTGCGGCAAATTTTGCCCGACGGTAATGCCGATATTGTTTCGCAACTGAAGGTGTTTATCGTAGAGAATATTCGCACAGCGCGGCGTTTTCTAAAACAAATCGACCAAAATATCAATATTGACAGTTTGCAATTTTTCGAGCTTAACCAACATACCGACCGCACCCAAATTGCCAGTTACCTTGAGCCGCTTAAAAACGGACAAGATATCGGTATTATTTCAGAAGCAGGATGCCCCGCCATTGCCGACCCGGGCGCCGAAATTGTAGCCATTGCTCAAAAACAAGGCATAAAAGTAGTGCCTTTGGTTGGACCTTCGAGCATTTTGTTATCGCTGATGGCAAGTGGGTTTAACGGACAAAATTTTGCGTTCAACGGCTATTTGCCCATCGAAAAAAACGCACGCACGCAAAAATTGAAAATGCTCGAAAAACGCATTTACGAAGAAAATCAAACACAAATTTTCATAGAAACGCCTTACCGCAATATGCAGTTGTTGGACGAACTTTTTAAAACACTGCAACCGCAAACACGGCTTTGTATAGCAGCCGACATTACCGCTGCAACAGAATTTATTCGCACAAAAAAAATTGCCGAATGGAAAAAGAATCCGCCGGCAAATTTGCATAAACGACCTTGTATTTTTTTGATTTATAAATAGAAAAATGAAAACAACTCCATTCACCGACATTCACATCGCCTTGGGCGCAAAAATGCACGAATTTGCAGGCTACAATATGCCTATCGAGTACACAACAGGTATCATCGACGAACATTTGACCGTTGTTAACGGCGTCGGCGTGTTCGATGTGTCGCACATGGGCGAATTTTGGGTAAAAGGAGCAAATGCGCTCCAATTCCTTCAAAAAATATGCAGCAACAATATTGCAGCACTGCCCATTGGCAAAGCTCAATACAATTTTTTCCCCAACGGAAAAGGTGGCATTGTGGACGATTTGATTGTGTACCACTATGAACCCGAAAAATACCTTTTGGTAGTAAATGCCGCCAATATTGAGAAAGATTGGGAATGGATAAACTCTCAAAACAGCGAAGGTGCCAAACTTGAAAATTCATCGGACAATATGGCGCAACTGGCTATACAAGGTCCAAAAGCTGCCGAACTGCTCCAAACGCTCACCGATATTCCACTCTCCGAAATCCCTTATTATTCCTTTACGGTAGGCAGCATAGCAGGCGTGGACAATGTCATTATATCCAACACAGGCTACACAGGCGCAGGCGGTTATGAACTCTATTTCTATCCGCAATTCGGTCAACAGTTGTGGAATAGATTATTTGAAGCCGGCGAACCTTTCGGTCTGAAACCCATTGGATTGGGTGCGCGCGACACTCTGCGTTTGGAAATGGGATTTTTGCTCTACGGAAACGAAATTGACGAAACCACTTCACCCATAGAAGCAGGTTTGGGCTGGATAACTAAACCCGCCGAAGGCAAAAATCTTATTGATGGCGATTTGTTTACGCACCAGCGAACTGAAGGCGTTGCAAAAAAATTGGTAGGTTTTGAACTGATTGACCGCGGCATTCCTCGCACCGGCTACGAACTGACCGACGGCAAAGGAAAAACGATAGGACGCGTAACATCGGGCACGCTATCGCCGACACGCAAAATAGGCATCGGTTTGGGTTATGTAGAAACGCCCTACGCCAAAATCGGAACGGAAATTGCAGTTGCCATACGCAACAAAGAACTGAAAGCAATAGTTGTTAAGCCGCCTTTCCGAAAATAATTCTGTTGTATATGCTTTTAAATGCAATTAATCATCTCCTTTTAAACTTATAAACTATTGATTTTAAGCCTAATAAAATGTAGTCAAGTGTTAGAATAACACTTGACTACATTTGTGTCTATCCCTTAAATAAATTCAACCGAGTTTCTAATAACTCAATGTATTTCATCTGATTTTCAAGAGACAAAAAAGATGATTTAATCTCTTTTTTCAATTTTTTCTCTACTTTTATAAATCGTTCAAATGTGTTAAAAATCTGTTTTTCAGTCAATTGAAAGCTCAATCCCAAGTTAACAAAATCAGATTTTGTCAATTTTCTTTTCTTTCCACCGATAGTAAGTGCTGTCTCTTCTGTATCTTCCGAAATATGAAGACTCACATTTAATAAATCATACGCCGGTGCCAATGTCCAATTTTGATTGGATAAAAGCAACGAAAAATTCTTCAAATGCATATCGTTATTTCCGGTGATATAACAGAAAAGCACCACTTCAAAAAGTCGAAGTAAATCAAGAAGTGTGTTAGATGAATGTTCCGCCACCGCTTTTCCAACCTTTTCTACCGAATTTTTATACTTATCAAAAGCTTCTAAAATCTGAAACATATCCAACATATGGATTTTTTCTCCTGTTTCCGTGCGGTCTATTCGCTTAGTAAGGTAAGAAAGTTCGCCCGATTTCAATCGAATTAGCGTTGATGGCACTACGGAAATACCACAAAGTTCGGCAATTCTCATAGTAAGATGTTCATTTTCGGGCATTTGAGGAAAAATCTCATTTTGAGGTTTAAGAATGTAATTTCCTCCCAAAGCACCCATCACGGTTAATCGTCCTTTATTGCCATCTTGTAAAACATTTTTAATAAAACCTAACGAAAGCTTGGGCTGTACTCCGGGAACGGTTACCGAACTTTCAACTACCTCTTTGGCTAATTCTGCCATTTCAGACATGGTATAATCCAAAATGGGCGGTTCCGAAGTTCCAAAAAAACGAGTGCTACAAGAAGAATGAAAATCTCCTTCTCTGTCCAACTCTTTATAACAATATAAACACTTTTTACTCATCGTCTTCATTGGTTATTATCGGAATTACACTTACAGCACCAATACAATTTTTACAGCATGCCAAAAGCAACCCCATACGGTCATTTTGATTCAATTTCCAACTTTTAGAAGCAATCTCCAACAACCAACCTTCGGGAATTAATCCTTCAAAAAAAGGAAACAACCGATTAGCTTTATACACTTTATCCGAAACAGGCATTGAAAAGGTTATTGGTTGATTAGGAAATTGATGGATGTATTCTTTAGCGTACTCGAACAGATATTCGCCGTCGTTTGTCTCTGTAATAATTCCGGCAAAATCGTCTTTATAAAACACTTTACCCTGTCTCATGGCTCAATTTTTTTATGGTTTACAGGTGCTAATTTGTGCCCGAACATCATCAAAACCTGATTAACCTTTACCAAACTCAAATTTTCTTTGCCTTGTTCTATTTTCCGAACAACGGTAAGTGCCACTCCTGCTCTATCAGCAAACTCTTGCTGAGTAAGATTGGCTTCTTTGCGTTTTGTCTTAACAAATGCAGCTAAACTTAATGTCATAATTATATGCTTTTGCAGTTATTTTGGTGCAAAGATATAAAATTATATTTGAAAACATATAAAAACAAGGAAATAAATAATTTTAGATGCAAATACATATACCAAAAGCATTCTGTAAGTCTTAAAATCTAATGATGTAAGCAACTCTCTTCCCATACTACATCTATCTTCTTCAACTAAACTTCGACAACCTATAAGTCACATTATGGGAAGGAAGTGCCGTTTGAGGTGCC
>ERZ795030.413-NODE-413-length-66571-cov-7.312722_pt1 | contig 66571 bp, 45 predicted proteins | sample MGYA00375122_ERZ795030 | MGnify/ENA primary metagenome ERZ795030 (study PRJEB30165, sample SAMN05720146) | activated sludge metagenome | isolation source: anaerobic digester from wastewater treatment plant | place: Japan | collected 2015-04-20 ... | reverse complement strand
GTTAATGTATTCTGTATGTTTTTTTGTCAAACTCATAATTACAAAAATATATCAATTTTTTCAATTTTTCTAAAAAATAATGGTTTCAATATTAGGAGTCGGTTTTCTTGAATTGGCTACAACATATATTTTACGCACCAAATATTCAGCATTCGTAAATTATTTTTATAATTTAATTTAATCACAAAGCTAATTAAAATTTTTTGCATTTGCAAAATTATTTGCTAACTTTTTTTGACCTGCAGTTTGAGCGAGGTAGCTTGTCCTTAGGACAACACAATTAATTATCAATTGTTCAATTATCAATTATCAATTGTCTTTGACAGTTTTCTAAAACTAACTCCAATTCCAGATTCTATAAAGTGTGCTTTAAAGCCAAAAGCTCTAAGAGTTAAGTTTATAAAAAGATAATCCGAAAGATAATATCTTGCACCAATTCTTGTGTAAAAATTCTCTGTTTTTTTCACTTGCTGGTAATAGTAAAACCCTGCAAAAGTTGTCAATTCTAATCTGTTGAAAATTAGCTGATGCCCAAAGCTAATGCCATATTTTAAAATTTCGCTAAATTTATCTGTTCGCATCATTAAGCTATCTCTCTCACTATCATAATAATAGTACAGATTTTCATTATAAAAAATATCGTGAGAAACCCCAACTTTTCCTATTGGCGAATATTGGTAATTATAAGCAAGTGAGTGAGAACTGCATAAAAAACCGCCACCTCTGCTTTCGGGAATTTCTTTATATTCATCAGATGTGCAAAAACTTATAAATGTGTAAATCTCATGCGGACTAAGTTTTTCCCGTGAATATTCCGAATACTTAAATTCTGATTTTTCAAGCAATAAATGACTGTATGATAAAGATAGAAAAACTTGATTTACTCCTAAATTTGGTTTTCTTGTCGAACCATTTGAATTGTGCATAAAATCAGCACCTAATCTTAATACAGAATAATTTCCTAATTGATATGAAGTGTTAAATCCTAAAATAAATAAATAATTTATATTTGTTCCTATTGCAACATTGTAGGGGTTTTTAACTTCATCGTATTTTTCCGTTAGGTAAGATAAACCTGATGCACATCTAATATTAAATTCAAAATTTGGAATTTTTGCTAAATTAAATTCCATAAGTCCGTAGGCAGAGAATGAATAGCCAAAGACTTCGGGATTTCCTAAGTTGTAAAAACTTAGCCCAAAGCCTTTGTATGGGAAATTGTATTTTTTATTATAGCATTTATCACTATAATTTTTAGTTAAATAATTGACCTCAAAGCCAAAGCTGGTTTTGTCTATCAATTCATTCATTATTCTGTGATGAGGCACAAATTTTCCTATAGAAGTTTTGCCTTCAATAAAAGAATATTTTTGCGAAAATGTAAAAAATGATAAGAAAATTAATATGACAAATAATAATATTCTTTTCATTTATTTTTTATTTAGATTTATTTGGAAAATCTGGAATTGCTGGTTTTGTTTTTCCAAATTTTTCAATTTCTTGAAGAATTATTTTAATTGCTTCGTTTAGTTGTTGGTCGTTTCCTAAAAACTCTTGATATGGGTCGTTTTCTACAACTACGTCAGGGTCAACGCCATAGCCTTCAATTATCCAACCATTTTCGTCGAAGTGTGCAAATTCTGGTTTAGAAAGTGTTGCTCCGTCAATAAATGGTAAACTTCCTCTAATTCCTACAACGCCGCCCCAAGAGCGTTGACCTACCGTTACGCCAAGTTCGTGTCTTTTAAATTGATAAGGGAACAAATCGCCGTCAGAAGCAGAGTAATTATCTAATAACAAGACTTTTGGACCAAATAACATGCCTCTCGGTTTCATGTTTGTAAGTGGCACATCTCTTTGCATTCCCATAATAGAAAGTTCTCGCCTTAATCTTTCTATCAACATTGGACTTACATTTCCACCGCCATTTCCTCTGTCGTCAATAATTAAGGCTTGTTTTGATAATTGTGGATAATAATATTTCATAAATTCATTCAATCCCGCAACCGACATGTCAGGCACATGAATATATCCAACTTTGCCGTCTGTTGCTTCGTTTACTTTTCTTATGTTTTCTCTAACCCAATTAAAATAAATTAAGTCAGCTTCGTCAGAAATTGGTTTTACAAAATATTTCTTAGCATTTTTTCCATTTGAGCTTGTGCTTACTTCTATTTCAATCATTTTGTCGGCTTGGTCAATTAAAACAGAAAAAATATTGTCAACTTCTTTTAAATCTTGTCCATTTATGCTTGTAATATAGTCGTTTTCGTTAATGTCTAATCCAATTCCAGTTAAAGGCGAAGTTAAATTATTACGCCAGTTTTCGCCTTGATAAATTTTTGTAATTTTAAAATAACCTGATTTATCTTTTTCAAATTCAGCACCTAATAAGCCTGTTTTAATTCTTTGAATTTCTTTTCTGTCGCCACCGCCAACGTAAGCATGACCAACATTTAGTTCGCCAATAAGTTCTCCAATAATATAATTCAAATCATTTCTCGAGTTAACATAAGGCAACAGTTCTGCATATTTATTTTTTTGTTTTTCCCAATCAACTTGATGTAAATTTGGGTCGTATAAAAAATCACGCATTTGTCGCCATGCTTCAAAATAAATTTGTTGCCATTCGGCTTTTAGGTCTATGTTTATTTTTAAATCAGAAAAAGATACAGACTCTTTTAAACTTAAACTGCCTGTTGGTAAATTGCTAATATACCAATTGCCATTATTATATACCAAAACATTTTTTCTGTCTGCAGAAATTTGATAATTCCAATAATCGCCAATTTCCTGTTCTTTTTTCTCATTCAAATCGTAATATTTGAATTTTGAACTTTGTCCTCTACGACTTTCAACAAAATACAGTTTTCCATTTACATAATTCAAATTTCTAAAATTACCTGCAAGCATTGGTAAAACAGCTATTCTATTTTCAATATTTTTAATTTCTAAATTAAAAGCTTTGTCATCTTTTTTTGCAGTGTCTTTACCAAAAACTTCTATATTTTCGTTTGCAAAAGGCGATTTAATATCAGAATTTAAGGTCAAGAAATAAATTCTACTCATATCTTGGTAAGCGATATTCCATTCCACAGCTGAATAAATAGGATTAAAATCGCGATTAGAAATAAAGAATAAATATTTTCCATCGTGGCTAAAATGTGGCGAGTAAGAGTTATACCATTGAGATGTAACTTTATATTCTTTTTTATCTTTAATATTGTATAAATAAATTTGCAGAACTCGGTTTTCGTCTTCGTCAGAAAAAGCCACCCAATTATTGTCTGGCGACCAAGTATAATCATAAATTTCTCTTGCAATAGATTTGTGAATAGTGGTAATTGCTTTGGTTTCGATATTTATACAATTTAATTCTAAAGATTTTGTATTCCACAGCAAATTTTTACTGTCAGGCGACCAAACTAATTTATAGATATATCCTTTTTCAAAATTTGTAAGTTGTTTTTCGCTATTTACTTTGTCGGGTTCTTGAATATAAATTTGATATTCGCCTGATTTGTCAGAAAGGTAAGCAATATATTTTCCATCTGGCGACCAAACAGGATTTCTATCGTGAGCATTTGAAGATTGAGTTAAGTTTTTAGTAATTCCATTTTTTGCAGGAACAGAAAAAATATCGCCCCTTGCCGAAAGAGTTAAACGGCTGCCATCAGGAGATATATGAACGTTTGTAGCCGATTTTGAAACATCTTTAATTATGTTTCTGCTATTAGCAAAATCTTCTTGAATTTGAATTTGTAACTTAGTTAATTTGTTGTCGTTTAGGTTAAATTTATAAATATATCCACCATTTTCAAAAACAATATATCCTTTACCTAAACTTGGAAATTTTATGTCAAAATCTGTGAAGTTTGTAAGTTTTTCAATGTTTTTATTATTCAAATCATATACAAATAAATTCATTGTTCTGTCTCTGTCTGAGAGGAAATAAATTTTATTTTCGTGCCACATTGGGAAAATATCTTGGGCAACATTATTTGTAATATTTTCGATTTTTTTAGTTTTGAAATCAAAAATCCATATGTCGTCAGCCATTCCGCCTTTGTAATATTTCCAAGTTCTAAACTCTCTAAACACTTGATTTAGAGCCAATTTGTTTCCGTCAGGCGAATACGAACACCACGAAGCATAGGCTAATGGAAGTTGTTCGCTCATTCCGCCATCGACAGGAGCTAAAAAAAGCTGACCTTTAAAATCGTTAAAAGATTTTCCGCGAGTTCTGTAAACCACGTTTTTACTGTCATTAGTCCATGTCATTACAATATTGTTTGGACCCATTCTATCAGAAATATCATCACGGTTTAAACAAGCGGTGTAAGTAATTCTTTTAGGAATTCCACCTTCGGCAGGCATTATATAAACTTCTGAATTTCCATCGTATTGAGCTGTAAACGCAATATGTTTCCCGTCAGGCGAAAATCTTGGAAAAATCTCCAAACCTTCATGCGAAGTCAAGCGTCTGGCTAAACCACCTTGGTCAGAAACTAAATACAAGTCGCCAGCATAGCTAAACACAATTTTATCTCCATAAATATCTGGAAAACGCATTAAACGTGTTTCGGCGTTTTGAGAAAATAAACTAAAACTTAAAAATGAAATAAAACAAAAAACCAAAAATTTCTTCATAATCTTTAATATTTAAAATGTCTATACTTTTGAGTTCGTGAAAATAATAAAATTTAGGGAAATTAGAAAATTAATTTTGAATTTAAAAAGTGTTGAGTTTTTAGTGTTGAGTTTTTAGTGTTGAGTTTTTAGTTTTTAGTGTTTAGTTTTTAGTTTTTAGTTTTTAGTTGGAGAGAGTTGAGTTTTTAGTTTTAAATCACGAAAGACACAAAAGTAAGCTCGTAAAGTTTATAAAGAAAAGCCAATCACGCAAGCCACTTTTAACACTTCAACTACGCTCAGTGCATCGCTTTTAACTGATTACGCGTCAGCCACTTTTAACACTTCAACTATGTTCAGTGAATCGCTTTTAACTTTTAACTGAAATTGTATTTGATTCTAATTTCTGACCTAATGCCCAAGTTTAGAAGTTGAGTGGCTTTGCCATCGCGTATTGCTATTTCTAACAAGCCCAAAGAATTAAAAATGCAAACAATTTCTCCACTATCAACTTCTTTATAAGATTGTTTTATTTCTGAAACTGTAATATTATTTGTATTTATTAAAATTTCAAATTTTTTATCGCCAACATAGTCTTTAAAAATTTCGCGACTAATATTAGTAATTGCATTTTGGTAAGAGTCTATATAAATAACTTCTCCGTTAATGAAATCAGTCTCTATTTGGCAATTTACACTGAGTTTACGTTTAATCTTATTTATAGGTTCTCCTAATTCTGTAATATCTCCGTCTCTAACAATAAATGCAGCTATATGAGAAAATAAATTTAACTCAATAAACGAAGCTCCTTCAAATGCAAATCCTGTTTCTACTAAGACGGCAATTTCGGGTTCTTTTTCAAAAATAAAACCTGTGCATCCGTTGTTAGAGCTTATAAAATATTGAGAATCGTATTTTGAAACAAGAATATAACCGTCTTTATCGGGTTCGCTGTCAACTCCAATAATATGAATACTGCCTTTAGGAAAATTTTTATAAACAGATTTTAAAACAAAACCAGCCTGAAAAACCGAGAAATGCTCAATATTATGGCTAATATCAATAAAGCTAACATCGCTACATTTCGAAATTATCGCAGCTTTTACAGCACCAATGTAGTAATCGCTACTCGACCAATCAGTTGTAAATGTAATAATTCTTGCCAATTTGTTGTAAAAACTATTTAAAACTAAGTAAAATTAATTTGGGTTTAAAGTTACAAATTTGTTTTGGTTTAGTAATAAAAAATTAAAATTAATTGAAAATCTGTTATCCCATAACGAATATTTCTAAAAAGTTTTAATTGCTTGCACAAATTCATCAATACCGTTTACAGCCGATTTTTGAATATGTTTAAAATTATTAATCCCATAAAAATCATCGCTTGGGTCAATTATGAAATTTTGAGATTTTTTAGGTAAAAAATTTATAAGTCCTGCAGCGGGGTAAACTGTAAGTCCTGTTCCAATTACTAAAAAAATATCAGCAGTTTTTACAATATCAATTGCGTGAGAAATATTTGGCACAGCCTCACCAAACCAAACTATATGTGGTCTAAGTTGAGAACCCAAAGGGCATAAATCGCCAAGATTTAATTCGCTTCCTTGAATATCAACAACAATATTTTCATCTTTAGTGCTTCTGGCTTTGCGAATTTCGCCATGTAAATGTAAAACATCTGTAGAGCCTGCACGTTCATGCAAATCGTCAACATTTTGAGTGATTATTTTTACATCAAAATTTTTCTCCAATTCTTTTAAAGTCAAATGTGCTTTATTTGGTTTGGAATCAAGAACTACCTTACGTCTAAAGTTGTAAAAATCTAAAACAAGTTGTGGATTTGCTTTCCATGCTTCTGGTGATGCTATTTCTTCAAATCTATATTTGTTCCACAAACCGTCAGAATCTCTAAAAGTAGGAATACCGCTTTCTTTACTAATTCCAGCACCAGAAAGAACAACTATTTTTTCCATTAAATTAATCTTTATATGATTTGATATACTCGTTTAAAGAATTTTTAGAATTTATTGAAGTAAAAAAACTTGAAACAACAGAATAATTATCTCTGTCGTTGCAATATTTATATGCAAATTTTGCAAAATCTAACTTGTCGTTTTCTAAAGAAAATAAATTTAGCATAGACTTAATTTGTTGTGCTGAAATACATTCATATTGTGGAATTAGATTTTTTGCTTTTTCAAGTTTTTGAGTAGAACTCATTTCTTTTCTAACATCAGATTTAATTTTTTCGTAATCGTTATCACTCAATGTGCAAGGAGCAGGAATGCCAACAGCATAAGGTTTTTCAGGTTTTGGCACTTGGTAAATTGAGTTAATTTCATGTATATAAGATTGTGTTATTAGTAATTGTTTGACATGCAAGTAGTTGTCTCTGTCGTAAACTTTTTCGTAAGCAGTTTTTAGAAATACAAATCTCATTTTTTCGTTTTTAATCAATTCTGCTAATTGCATAACTTGAGCGGTAGAGAAGCAATATGTATAAACATATTCCATACATATTTTTGTTTTTTCTTCATCAGTTTCATATCTGGATAGTGCATTTTTAAAAGCTAAAAACTGAGTTTCGTTTAAATAAGATTCGCAACCTTTGCTACCAGTATAGCCTTCAGCTTTTGGATAAACAATGGAATTTGTAGAACTTGGTTCTGTTGGTTTTGTTTCTTCTTTATCGGTTTGCACAGGAGTTTCGGGTTTTTCAACAACTTGAGGTTCTTGTGATTTTACGGGTTCTGTTTTATCTTTAGGTTTGTCTTTATTTTCGTTTTTGGCAATTTCGTCCCTTTGCTTGTCTTTTTTCTTTTCTTTTAAGCTCAAGTACTTTGTATAGCTCTCCAAATCCATTGGTGCAATTCCAAGTTGCTCGTTGTTTTTTTCAATGAACTCCCACAATAATTGCACGTGTAGATATTTTTCAAAAGCATTTGTAAGCATTAAAGCATTTGATTTATCAGTAATTTTTGGATAAGCTTCTTTTACATACACAAGTCTTTGTCCTTCATCTTGAATTATTAAAGATGCTTTATACAATTGATTTGATGAAATATGTTTCCATCTCAAGAGCTTAACTGCTTTTATTCGTCTTTTTTCTTCAGTTTTTCTGGGTTTTGAAATACGTTTTGTGTATATCTTATAGCTAAACTTTGACATTGGCTTATGTGATTTTACATCTTGAGCCGAAATGCCTGAAGCTAAAATTGCAAATGAGAGTAAGAATAAAAATTTTTTCATATCATTAATTTTTTACGAAGATAATTAAATATTTACAAAAAAAGTGCCTAAGTTTAGATTTTTGGAAAAAATGTTTTTAACATTAACTTTTACCTTTTAACTGAAGAGTCCTTGCGGGCAAGGCGTAATTGTTTGGCATGGGTGCTGCAATGCTGAAAACAGGAGATTTTTGGAAATTATCTTTTATTTAGATTAAGACCTTCGTATGGGCAGGTATTATAAAAACTTTGATAGATAAATTTTGAATGAATGTCATTCCCTGAAATAGGTTGACCGTTTTCAAAAACAAATTATTATGTTAAAAACAGGAAAACGTGTACGACATTTTCGTAAATTTTCAGAAGATTTTAAGTTAAAAATAGTTCATGACTATGAATCTGGTCAATATTCTATTGCAGAATTGGGAAAGATTTACGATATTGCAAAGCCAGTTATTTATAGATGGATTTATAAATATTCTGAGTATAATAAAAAATCGATACAAGTAGTAGAAATGAAAGACAGTCAGTTTGAAAAAATTAAACGTATGGAAGCTCGCATAAAAGAGTTAGAGCGTGCAGTTGGTCAGAAGCAAATGAATATTGATTATTTGGAAAAAATGATTGAGTTAGCCAACGAGCATTATGATATTGATATAAAAAAAAACTCAAACACCCTACTTTATGGTGGTTTCAAGACAACCGAGAGAAGTTAAATTATAGTTTAAATAGTCTTTATAAAATGTTGAATATAAGCAAGCAATCAGTACATCAAAGCAGGAAGCGACAACATGCTTTTGACATGGAGTTACGAGATTTGGTATGTCAAGTAGATATTATCAGGTCAGAACATCCTGGTTGTGGATTAGAGAAATTATACTATACGTTACAGCCTAAAACAATGGGTAGAGATAAGTTTTGTGAAATTTTTATGGCTTTAGGTTATCGTGTACGGAAGATAAAAAATTACACAAAGACCACAAAATCTTCTCGTCGTAAATATCCCAATCTTATTAGTGGCATGCAAGTTATGCGTCCTTTTCAAGTTATTCAAAGTGATATAACATACATTTATATCGCTGGTGTTTTTAAGTATATTGTTTTTATTACAGATGTGTATACTAGAGAAATTTTGGGTTATAATGTGTCCGATAATCTTCGTGCAACTTCTAATGTGAAAGCATTAAAAATGGCTCTTCCAAAGATTCCAAAGGATAATTATGATACCTTAATTCATCACTCTGATGGCGGAATTCAATATCAATGCCAAGACTATACTAATATTCTAACAGATAATAATATAAGTATAAGTATGGGAAAAATAGCACAAGATAATGCTTTTGCAGAAAGAGTTAACGGTATTATTAAAAACGAGTATCTCAAGTCATGGAACATCACAGATTTTGATAGTTTGAAAGCAAAAATCAAAAAAGCTGTCAACCACTATAACAGTAAAAGATTACATTTAGCGTTTAAAAATAAGTATTCTCCATTGCAGTTTAAAAAAAATATTTTAACTTTGAACCCTCAAGAAAGACCGAAGGTTATTATTTATGCCGAAGGTAATTGTAAAGTTAAGGAGGCATCAAGGAACCTTAACTTTGATTTAAGAAAAGAACCTCAGGCTCATAATTGTCCGATAGTAATTAGAGAAATGAAATGAATTATTAACCAAAAACGGTCAACCCTATTTAGGGAATGACAGAATGAAACTCATTACTTTTAACTTGACAGTAAATTGCTGTCTTGCAAAGATCTCGTCAAATGAACTTGGTAATCGCGTGGAAACTATAAGAAACACTTATTAATTTCAAAAACATGAAACGGTTTGGCACATATTAGATTTTGCCTTAAAAATTTTGTATTAGGTAATAAAATAATAAATAAATTATAAACAACAAAAATAAAATTATCTCGTTATACAAATATAATATTAACTTAAATTTTTAAAAGTATAGAAGCAAAAAATGAAAAAACAATCGTGATTAACTTGAATTTTTTTTACGAAACTAAGGATTGTCCTTTACCAGAAGATAATTCAGACACTGTATTTACAGACTTAGCTACAGAATTGATAGAGAAAATTCAGTCATTTGAGATTTTTCCCAAAACATTCACAGAGACTGAGCTAAAATCTATGGCTTATGAATTTTTAAGATAATAAAGGTTTAAATTTAATAGATCATTATATTATTATTTAAAAAAACAGTAGAATTATGAAAACTATTTATTTTTTAATGGCAATACTTTTTGTTTTAGTTTTTCAAATAGTAGATGCCCAAGAACAAGTTGCATTTAAAAAAAACGAAGTGGGCTTTAATATTTTAAATTACTCATCTATAGACATTCCATCTGATCCCCCACAACCAAAGTTTGACATAAGTTTTATTAATGGCATTTATTTTAAGCGGCATTATAATGATAATACATTACGACTTTCTGTTGATCAATTAACTTGCAATGTGAAAATACACGGAAATGGTTCTTATGAGGCAGACACTCTAATAACAATGGGAAATTGGAGAGAACAAATGTTTTCTATGGGATTTGAACAAAATTATTTTGAAAAAAAACAGTTTCATCTTTACTGGGGAGTTGACTTAAATCTGTATTATGGAATTTATAGTGGGCAATCACAATCTTTAAGTGGGTTGTCTAATTTTTCTACAGTAAAACAAAATAAGGGAATAGGTCTTACTCCGTTAGCTGGCATACGTTTTACAATTTCGAATTTCCTTAGAATATCTTTAGAAACATCAGGTAGTAGTCTGTTTTTTACAGAATTTGAGAATAAAAAATGGACACTACCTATGGTAAAAAATGAGCAAAATCAAGCAATTACTTTTGCTCTTAAATATAGTGTAGGCTGTAAAATAAGTTATTTATTTTAGAAATTATAGTCTAATAATATAGTCTATCGCTCACTTGGATTGCAACCTAAGTCCGCAGTACGAGTTCAGCTAGTTAAATCCGAGCGAGTAAACTGCTAAAATTTTATTTGTTTTAATTATTGATTTGTTTTATATTTGAAGAAATATAAAAATTAAGTTCTATGAAAAAACTTATTATTACAAGCAAGTTATTACTGATAGGCTTATCGGTTGTGTTTGCTCAAGAAACACTTTCTTTAAAAAAGTTTAATTATGGACTTGACTTATCTTTAATAACATATCCAATAAATGTATTTGACAAAACTGTAACTCAATATGGAATTCGTCCATCTGTTTATTATAATTTAAACCAACATTTCTTTTTGCAAACAGGTATTGGTGTGGAAAACTGCAAATATGAAAATTTTGAAAAGTATGAATTAAATGGCAATGTTGAAAACTTAGATTATATTAGAAAACATGTACGCTTTGGTATTCCTTTACTTGTTGGTTATCAAAATAATTTTTCAAATTCAGATTTTGGATATAATATAAAACTTGGAGTATTATATAATGTTGATTTGATTTATTATGCTTATGTAAATTCTTCTATTACATCGGTTTCGAGTGGAGAAGCTTATTATAAACCAAGTTTGTCAAAATCATTATCACTAGCACGGCTTGCATTTGACACTTCAGTTGGCTTAAGTTATGATATTAGCCAAAACCATTCATTAGAACTCTCATTTTATTTTTTAATCTTGCATAAAAACCAAATTGTTCAACATTTATGGCAACAAAATTGGAGCAGTAGATATCAAACAGGCTTGCGTATTGCTTATAAATTTAATTTTTGGTAATGAGAAAAGTAAGAAAAATGCTAAAACTAAAAACCACAATTAATCCTATTTTTTATCTTTCTCCCATATATTATAATCAATTTTACAAAAAAATATTAATTTTGCTTTATATTTGAATTATGATAAACACAAATTGGCTTGAAAATTTGTAAATACATATATTTAAACATTATTTTTTTAATGTTAGTTTCTTTTAGCTATGCTCAGTTAAAGCCAGAAGTTAAATTAACAGTAGATGAGCAAAATCTTTACAATAAGTCGTATAATTATTTTTTTGAAGAAGACTATGTTGCTGCTAATCAAGGGTTTTCTCAGCTCGTGAGTTTATATCCAAAAGAGGAAGTTTTTAGTTATTATTATGGAGCATGTTTGGTAAAACTTGCAGCAGAGCCAAAATCTGGAGTTAAGTATCTTGAATATTCTGCTAATAAAGGTATAAACACTGCAAATTTTTATATCGGTTTAGCAAATCATTTTATGTATGATTTTGAAAAAGCTTTGAGTTTTTATGATATTTATCAAAAAAATGCAAGTCAAAAAGAACTTGTAAACTTTGAGCTTGAGCAATACATAAATATGGCAAATAGTGGAAGTCAATTAGTTAAATATGCTTATGAATTAAAATTAGTTAGTCTTAAAAGAGTTTCTAAAAAGAATTTTCATTATTCATATAACTTAAATGATTTTGGTGGAAATATTATTGTAAAAACCGACCAGTTTAGAACAAAAATCGATAGAAAAATTATGGAAACAGATTTGATGTATATCTCTGATGAACATAATGTTCTGTTTTTCTCATCTTATGGAGATTCTAAACGTAATAGCTTGGATATTTATATGTCTCGAAAGGTAAATGGAAATTGGACAGCAGCACAAAAACTTCCAGAAACTATAAACACAAAATACGATGAGGCTTATCCTTTTTTAAGCGAAGATGGAAAAACCTTGTATTTCGCCTCAAAAGGGCATAATAGCATGGGCGGTTATGATATTTTTAAAACAAATTGGGATAATGAAAATAATCAATGGTCTGAGCCTAAAAATTTAGATTTTCCAATTAATTCGCCTTTTGATGACATAATGTATGCTGTTGATAAATTTGGAGAAACGGCATTTTTTACTTCTACACGCGAAAGCAAAACAAATGAATGTGGAGTGTTTAGAATTTTGGTGGAATCTAACCCCCAAAAACGCGAAATGCGTAATATAGATGATATTTATTTAAGTGCAAACCCAAGTGTAAGCGAATTGGCTATTAGCGAACTGAGTAACAGACAGAAAACTAGAACTGAATTAAGCGATACAATTATTAAAAAAGATGTACAAACAATAGAAGTTAAAAATCTAGAATCTGATATCGATTTAGCAATTCAGAAAATGTTTGCAGAATTAGACGAAATTTCTGGCGAAGTAAGTGAATATAAGAAGTATGCTTCTACCGCAAATAAACTTTCACAGGAAAGTCTAAGCGACATTAAAAAAATAAATTCTGAAGTTTCAAAATTAAAAACTGCAAACGCAAAAGCTAATGAGGCAAAAATCCAAGATTTACAAAACCAAATAAATGATTTAGGGGATAGGGCAATTCAATTAAACGAAATTGCTAAATATTTTTATGATTTTTCGGTTAGAACAGAAGGTTTGTTAAATTATTATTTGGCAGAAGTAAAAGTGTTGGATAAAACTTCAAGAAATGAAAAAAGTTTGGAAAGAACTGTAAATCTAACTCAAGCAGAAATCAATAAAATAGATAGAAGTTTTCCTTTAGATAAATATATAGACGAGCTGAACAAAATAATAAATTCCGAAAATGATAAATTAGCAAAATATGATAAATTAAATAAACCGCTTTTTTCTGAGTTGGAGCAGTTAAATACAAAAATTACTACAAAAATAGAAGTAGCTAAAAGCGAGACAGAATTTGAATTGCGAGAAAAATATATTTATGACATTAAAACCTATGAAAATCAAAAAATTGACTTAATTGATAAAATAAAAGAAAATCAAATTCAAATTGAGTTTGCAAAATTCGACATTGCAGAAAACAATAAAAAAATAGCAGAAACAAATTCACTACTTAAAGAATTAGAGGAAAATTTATTTTTAGACCCAAATTTGAATTTATCAAAAGCAAATAATGATATAGAAGTGCTTAAATCGCACAAGTCGCAAACTAATCTTAAAGAATTATCCGATGTTCAAAAGAGTATAACTTCCGACCTTAGTCTTTATTCTCCAATTATTGATTATGATGCTATTTTGTATGGCGAAGACATTGCGAGTGATGAAGTTACTATTGATAAAGAAGAATATATCAATAAATTTTCAAATTATATTTCAAGCGAAACAAAGATTTTTGGAGAAAGCCTGATTACAAATGATTCTTTAAAAAATATCATTGCAAATTTAGAATTAGACTTTGATAAAACAGAATCTCCTGAAGAAAAGCAAAATATAATAAATAATATTAATAACACACAAATTAAGATTAACGAGAATAAAAACGTATTAAGAGAAAATTCTAAAAATATTAGCCAAGCTAACAATCAAAAAAATATAAGCAACTTAGAAGTATTGAAAGCAAAAGATGAAGAATCAAAATTTAAAAATGAAATTGCCGAAATACAAAATTTAATTTCTGTTTCTACTGAAATAGAAGACGATATTTCTGATTTTCAAATATTAAGTGCTAATAAAGAAAGTCTTGATTTATGGCTTTTAAAATTAATTAAAAATGATATTGACCAAAATGTAGAAATAAAAATTTCAGAACTTGAAAATCAAATAAAAGGCGAAGTGCCTCAAATTCAGTCTATTATAGCAGAAATGAAGCAAAAGCTATCAAGTAATCAAAATAGAATAAATCAATCTAAGCCAATACTTGCAGAATTTGAAAAAGCAAAATCCTTGTTTGCAGTTTCTGAAACCTTAAATAAAACTCAAGAAAAAAATCAGTTGATAAGTCAAGCCAATGGAATTATTGAAGAAAATTTGAAAAATACTATTGATTATCTAAATACCTCGCTTCAAGATTTTTATTCAGATTATTTGTTGTACTCAGCCAATATTAAAAAATATGATTTAGCAGATAATAGAACTCAATCTTATTCGCTAAAAGCTGAATATCACAAACAAATTGCAGATAGTCTTCAAATTTTGGCAGAAGAAAATAGTTCAGAATCAATTAGTTTGCTTGGCGAGGCTTATAAAAATATTGAAATTGCTAATCTAAATTTGAATTATATTTTTGAATTTTTGGAAAATGGAGCTAAGTATGTTCCTAATAAAAACTTTGGCAATAGACTTGAAACTTTAAATTTTATTAATGAAATTACTACAATTAAAACAAAAGAATTATTGCCTGAAGAAATTGAAGTTATTGTTGAGCTAGAACCAAAAAATATAGAAGAATTAATTTTAAAATCTGAACAAACAAGTAATGAAATTCAAGCTCTTACAGCAAAATTTGCAAGTTCTAACGATGAGGAAAAAGATGAAATTTTAAAAGATATAGAAAAACTTAATCAAGACATAAAATTACAACTTAAAACAATAAATGAGGAAATAATGCAAGTTCAACAACGAACTATAAATGAGCAACTTGCAGAAATTGTTTCAAATAATCCAAAAGCTGAAATTTCTGATTTAAAAGAAAAAATAAAACATTACACTGACGACTGCAACACTTATTACGAAACTTACGATTATTATTTGTTAAGTGAAGTTGTTATCAGAGGTGCAAATATTTTAAATCAGCAAAATGAATTGTTGAAAAACAAGAAAGTAATTATTCTTCCTCAATCTCGTATTGATAATTTAATTGCAAATTCAGCTAAGTTTGAAAATTTTGTGGATAATGAAAGTCAAATTTTGGCAGAAAACAAAAAATTAATCGCAGAACAATCTGAAACTAAAGAACAAGAAAATGTTATCCAGCCCGAAATTACTGAACCTCAGCCTGAAATAGCCGAAACTATTCCAGAAACAGTTGAATCTCAAGCTGAAATAGCAGAAACTAAAACTGAACAAGCAGACGAAAGTTCGCAAACTCAAGAGATTAAGCCAAGCGATACAGAAAGAGATTTAGTTGTTGTTGGCGAAAATATTGAAGTTGAAAAGCAAACATATAATTTAGATGAGTTTGCACAATATTTAAGTTCAAATACAGGAGATTCAGAATTTTTGTCTAAGAATACTGAAATAAATAATACTCAAAACCAAATTGACAAAAATCAAACAAAAATTTTAGATTTGAATAATAAAATTGAGCAAACAAATTCTCAAAAACAAAAATCTAAACTTATTTCAGAAAAATCAATATTAGAAAGTGAACAAACTAAAATTTTGATAGAGCAAAGTCAAAATAAATTGAGTTTTATTAAAGAAGTAAATGAAACTTATGCAAAGACAAACCCTGAATTGATAAATAATTCAGAATATCAAAAACTAATTGAAACTTATAAAAATGACAGAAATTCTGTAATTTCTTATAGTAATTTTTACTCTAACGCCGAGCTAATTGAAATTTACGAAAAAGCAAACGCAACAGAAAATTTAATTCTTACAGAAATTGCTAAAAACTTGAAATCTCAAGGTTTTGTTGATTTGACTAAACCCGAAACAAGAGAAATTGCAAGCAATGAACTAAAACCTGAAAATGAGATTTCTTATCAAAATAATTATGAAGATGAAAAAACTTTGAACTCATTGCAAGACAGGCTTGAAAAACTCGAAATCAGCATTAAAAATAATGAAAATCAAATTCAAGAGTATAATAAGTTAATATCTGAATCTTCTAAAAATTCTCAAATTAAAAAGCACAAAAAATCAATTAACAAAATAGAAAAACAGCAAATTAAACTCATTAAAGACTATGCAGAAACAGCCAAAAATTATGAGATATTAACTTATAATACAAGAACAAAATATTTTGATGAGCATTTAAAATCAGAAGATGAAATTATAAATACTGTTTCGGATAGTTTGAAAACTCAATCTGAACAAGATTTTGAAGAATTAATTTCTGTTTATTATAAACTTTTGAGTTTTGATTCAAAAGTAGAAAACCAAACTATTTTTGAGGAATTTGAAAAAGCTAAAAAACTTTCACAACTTAGCTTTAAAAATATAGAATTAGCTAACGAAGTTTTAAGTTTCCAAGATAGAAATACAGAAGTTTTGATGCCATATTACAAGCAACTTGTGATAGAAGATTTGGCAGAAAATACTGAAACCAAAACAAGTGTCGAAACTCATGTGCCTGAAAAAGAGGTGATTGCAGACAGTCAGGAGAATGTTGAGGAAGAAGTGATACAAGTTAGAGAAAAACTTGACGAAATTGCTCAGGAATTAGAAACTTATGATTTTTATTATCGCATTCAGTTTGCTGCTTATAATGAAATGGTTGGCGAAGAAAATTTCCCAACTTTATTGCCATTATTTACCGAACGCATAGCAAATTCTCGCTTGATACGTTTTATGACAGGCACATATTTTCAGTTGGCAACAGCTCAGCAAAATCTTCCAAGAGTTAGAGCCACAGGATTTGAAGATGCTTTTATTGTAGCTTATTTTAATGGAAAACGCATTACTATTGCCGAAGCTCGAAGAATAGAGCAAGAATTGCAAGTTCAAAAGCAAGAAGAACTTTTGGTTAGTAAAGATGAAACCACTACAGAAACAACAAATGTTGAAATAGAAACTGATGAAACTTTTGTAACAGTTGAAAAGACTGCTGAGCCTGAACTTGTAATTGCCGAAACAAGAACTACAATTAATACAGAATTAGCACAAACTACAGATGTTTTTTATTGTATTCAAGTTGGAGTTTATCGCGAAAGAATTAATCCTGAAAGACTTTATAATTTAGCTCCTTTGTTTTATGATGAATATAGACCTGGTTTGGTTCGCCATGTTTTTGGAAAATATTATGATTTAAATACCGCACTTCAAGAGCAAAACAGAATTAGACAGCTTGGAATTACTGACGCTTTTGTAACTGCTTATGCTAATGGAAAACAAATTTATTTATACGAAGCCAGAAATTTATTAGCAAACGAAAATCTTGAAAATAAACAAGAAATTACTTTGTCTGAAGAGCATGTTGCACAAGCACAGGGACAAGCACAAGAGCGTCCAGAAATGCAGAGAGAACCAAGAGAACCAGAGCAACAACAAGAAGTAGATAAGATAGAATATTATATTCAGTTGGGAGCTTTTAGAAATGAGCCAAATAATATAGTTAGAGACATGTTTTTGAAATTAGCAGGAAATAAAAAACTTTATAAAACTACTAATAATAATTTACATATTTATAGAGTCGGCAGTTTTGATAAATACAATGAAGCACTTACGCAATTAAATAATATTAAAAATTTAGGTGTAACAGATGCTTTTGTTTTGGCATTCAATAATGGTAAAAGGATTAATTTAACCACTGCAAGACAATTAGAATAGGCACAAAATTTTTATGAAATTAAGAATTTTTATATTTTTGCAAAAAATAATTGGGAATGAATTTTATTTTAAACATCGAAACTTCAACTGATGTTTGTTCAGTTTCACTATCGCAAAATGGCGAGACTAAATTTTTAAAAATTCATAATCCTAATTTGGAGAATGGCGAAAAAGCCTCTCATTCTAAACTTTTAGCAAGTTATATTCAAGATATTTTAAAAGAAAATTCTATTTTGCCAGAAAGTATTAAAGCTGTTGCTATTAGTGGTGGCCCAGGTTCATATACAGGTTTAAGAATAGGGCTTAGTACTGCAAAAGGATTTGCTACAGCTTTAGATTTGCCTTTAATTGCTATTGATAGTTTACAAATTGTTGCAGCTATGGCAAAAAGCAAAATAGATTTTTCTTATGATTATATAATTCCAATGACAGATGCCAGACGCATGGAAGTTTATACCGCGATTTTTGATTCAAATTTGAATAAAATTTCAGGAACGGAAGCAAAAATAATTGATGAAAATTCATTTTTAGAATTTTCTGATAAAAAACTTGTATTTTGTGGCAATGGAGCAGAAAAGTGTAAAACTGTATTAATGTCAGAAAATTTTATTTTTCTTGACGAAATTTATCCTTCTGCTGAATTTATGTCAGAATTTTCTTATAAAAAATTTATCGGCAAGGAATTTGTCGATTTAGTATATTATGAACCTTTTTATTTAAAAGATTTTGTGGCAACAACGCCCAAAAATAAAATAATTTAAAATTTAATGTTATGAAATTTACAAGCACATCAAATCCTGTTCTTTCAGAAAAAGCATTTGAAGCTCTGTCCGGTGAAGGCACAATGAGCATAAAAGGCACTTTAAACAAATCTATAATTTTGTTTTTGTTATTACTCGTCTCTGCTAGTTTTTCATGGAAATTAGCTACTTACGACCTTGAACTTTTATCTCCTTTAATGTGGGGAGGAGCAATTGTGGGATTTATTCTTGCAATGGTTACAATTTTTGCTAAAAAATTTGCTAAGTTCACAGCACCAGTTTATGCTATAGCTCAAGGATTTTTCTTAGGCTCTATTTCTATGATGTATAATACTCTTTATTCAGGAATAGTTTTGCAAGCTGTGCTTATTACTTTTGGAATAATGGCAGTGATGCTAGTATTATTTAGATCCGGAATTATAAAAGTTACAAATAAGTTTCGCTCTGGAGTAATTATTGCCACAGGCGGTATAGCTCTTGTTTACTTAGTTTCTTTTATTTTAGGATTTTTTGGAATACAAATTCCTTATTTACACTCTGGCGGTCCAATAGGAATTGGAATTAGTATATTTATAATTATTATTGCTGCATTAAATTTAATTTTAGATTTTAATTTTATTCAAGAATCTTGTGAAAGAGGAGCACCTAAAGAAGCAGAATGGTTTGCAGCATTTGGTTTAATGGTTACTTTAGTTTGGTTGTATTTAGAAGTTTTAAGACTTTTAAGCTATTTGAATAAAAGATAATGTTTGAGATTGCTATTGTTACAGAAAAAAATGAAAAAGATTTTTTTCAAGCGGCTTTAAATATTTATGAAAATGATGAAAATTGGGTTGCTCCTTTGAATGGAGATGTACTTGGTTTTTTTTATTCAGGAAATAAGCCACGAGAAAAAAAATGTAATTTTCAATTATGGGTTTTGTATGAAAACAAAATCCCAGTAGGCAGAATTTCTGCATTTTTACCAGTAAAAAAACCTAAAGCTAACGAGATTAAAGCAGGAGGAATAGGTTTTTTTGATTGTATTAATTCTCAAGAAGCAGCAAATATGCTTTTTAATGTAGCTGTTGATTGGTTAAAAGCAGAAAATATGCAAGCAGTTGACGCTAATACTGTTCCTGGCGAAAATTTTAATCACTGGGGAGTATTGGTTGATGGATTTATACCACAAGCTTATGGAATGCCATATAATAAAGAGTATTATAAGGAACTTTTCGAAAATTATGGCTTCCAAAATTATTTCGAGCAATATTCTTATCATATTGATTTACAAAAACCTTTTCCTCAACGACATATTGATTTTGCACAAAGGGTTATAGATTCTGGCGACTTTGATTTTAAACATTTAGATTTTAAACAAACCGATAAATTTGTTGATGATGTAACTACTGTTTTTAATGAAGTGTGGTCATATTTTCATGCAGATCATACTAAGGTTGAAAGAAAAGAATTTGAGAAAATGTTTAAGGCAATGAAACCTATTGTAAATCCTAAACTTGTGTGGTTTGTTTATAAAGATGGACGCCCAATAGGAATGGAAGTTTGTTTGCCAGACTTAAATCAAGTTATTAAACCTTTTAAAGGAAAACTAAATTTATTTAATTCATTGAAATTAGTGTCAAAAATAAAAAAGGTTAAACGAGCTAGAGTAATTGTTTTTGGCATACATCCCGATTATCAAAGAATTGGAGTAACTCATGCTTTGTATGTAAAAATGCTTGGCGGTTTACGAGAAGCTGGAGTAACAGAATTGGAAATGTCATGGGTAGGCGATTACAACCAAGCTGTAAATAGAATATACAGATACCTTGGAAATTCTCATCTTGCAAAAACTCATATAACTTATAGGTATATGATAGATAAAAATTGCAAGTTTAAAAGATTTACAAACGAAAAACAAGAAAATCAGTAATATTGTATTGTGGATTTAACTTTCTAGATGAATAAAAATTCCATGGTCTATAGTGTTTCCATATTTTGAAAGACCAAAAATTTTTTCGTTTAATGTTGTCTTATGATTTGGAAAATTTTCTTCAATCATTGTATTTATGGCATTTTCGCTAAGGCTATGACTGTAGGAATTCATTATTACAAAAGATTTTTCTTCTAAGAGAATTGAAATGTTTTTAAGAAGTTTATCCAACATTTTGTTTAATATCCATTTTTCATTATTTGCACCTACACCTATTGGTGGCGGGTCGAGAATTACTGCGTTGTATTTATTTTTTCTTTTAATTTCTCTTTCTACAAACTTTGGAGCGTCTTCGCAAATGGCTCTTATATTGTCAAAGCCCGAATTTTTAGCATTAAGTTTTGTCCAGTCCACAACTTTTTTGATAGAATCTATATGAGTAATGGTTTTAGAAAATGGAGCAGCGGCAACACTCGTTAAACCTGTATATCCAAAAAGATTTAGGAATTTTATATTTTGGTAATTTTTAGAAATAGATTTTATAAAATTCCAATTTAAAACTTGTTCGGGAAAAATGCCAATATGTTTTGATTGAGTTAGGTTTAAGCAAGCCTTAATGTATATTTGTTCATCTTTATATTCAATATACCACGGTTTTTCAAAATCTTTAAAAATATTCCAATAACCTGAGTTTTTTGAAGTTTCAATAAATTCTGCATTTGCCATATCTTTCCAATCTTTATAAGTGAGATGAGGCTTGTTTGATGCAGTTATTTCTGGTCGAATTAAAACAATATTTCCAAAGCGTTCTAATTTCTTACCATTGCCACAATCAATTAGCTCATAGGAAGGAAAAATATTTGTAAAATTTATTTGCACAGAATTTATTTAAAAATTGTACGCCCATTGAGCGTAGTCGAAATGAGCGTAGTCGAAATGAGCGTAGTCGAAATGAGCGTACAATTTTCACATTTTAATTGATAAAAAAACAGTTTAATCAATTTATTTCTACAAGAGCAATCACATCATCTTTATCAACAAGATCACCTTGTTTAATCAAAACAGAAGCTAATTTTCCATTAAAATCTGCCAGAATTTCTTGATAATGAGTGTTAGACTCTAGGTAGAACAAGCGTTTCCCTTTAGTAATAGTATCGTTAGGTTTAATAATTTCTCTGTCAAGTTCAACGCTCAAATCGTAATAAACTTTACCTTTATCAGGAGATTTTATTTCTACTAAATTCTTTTCAACCTTTGTAGCATCAGGAGTTATTGATTTGTTTTCAGCTTTTTTATATTTTAAAGAATTTAGTTCTTCTTCAAATCTTTCTTTTGCTAAACCTGATTTATAATCGCGATATTGACGCTCGTGCATTGCAAATTCGAAAAGTTCTTCATCATCTTGTCCTAAATCCCAGCCATTTTCTATCATTTCTGCACGATATTTATCTAACTCATCTGGATATGCTTCTTGAGGTACGCCTGTGTAGAACTCTTTACCTTGAGCTTTTGCAATTTCGATAATTTCTGGAGCAAGAGGTCCTGGTAAAATACCTGCTTTGCCTTGAATCATATCCCAAGCGTTTTTGTCAATCATTTCAAATCTATTTTTACCTTGAAGCATGAGTATTACATTCATCAAAGAAATGTTTTTCACATATTGACTAAATGGAGTTACTAAAGGTGGGTATCCTAATTTGGGCCAAACATATTGAACTTCGTCAAATAGCATAACCAAAACTTCATCGGTTGTTAATTCTTTTTTACCTTGAGCTTTTAATTGTGCATTTATTCCAGTATGAACATCTTTTAAGTCTGCCATCATAGAGCCCATCATTCCGCCAGGCAAGCCCGAACCAATAAGTAGAGCTGTCATTTCTCTATTTTTTGGATTTATCCATAAACCAAGCCATTCGTCAATAAATTCTTGAGTTAAACTTCTTGCCTTCATATAAGCGTTCATATTTATGTTTGGAACTTTAAATCCAGCATCTTTAAGCATTTCTTGGATAGTTATCACATCAGGGTGAGAAGTTCCCCAAGAAAGTGGTTCCATAGCAACATCAATATAGTCAGCACCAGCTTTGGCAACTTCTAACATTGAAGCTACAGAAAATCCTGGACCAGAATGACCATGATATTGAACAATTACATTTGGAAAAGAAGCTTTAATTTCGCTAACTAAACGACCTAAAGTTACTGGACGCCCTATGCCAGCCATGTCTTTTAAGCAAATCTCCTCTGCACCGTATTCTACTAATTTTTCTACTATTTTCATATAATATTCAACAGTATGGATTTTAGAATGAGTAATACTTAATGCAGCTTGAGAAATCATGCCAGCTTCTTTTGCATATTTTACAGATAGTTCAAGATTTCTATGGTCGTTTAAACCACAAAACGAACGACAGATATCAACTCCTTGTGCTTTTTTAACTTTGTACATTAAACGGCGAACATCAGCAGGTACTGGGAACATTCTTAAACCATTTAAAGCTCGCTCTAACATATGAGTTTGAATTCCAGCTTTGTTAAATGGAGCTGTCCATTCTCTAACCGCTTGGTTAGGATTTTCACCATAAAGTAAATTAACTTGTTCAAAAGCACCTCCATTGGTTTCTATTCTGTCGAAACAACCCATTTCAATAATTACAGGTGCTATTTTTTTTAATTGATCTACGCGTGGAACATATTTGCCACTCGATTGCCACATGTCTCTGTATAAAAGACTAAATTTTATTTCTTTTGCCATTTTCTATTAACGTTTTTTTCAAAAATAACAATTATTTTTGGATAAAAAAAACGAAAAAGGTCTTCAATTATATGTTATTAAAGACCTTTTTTGTGCTATTATACTAATTACTGATTATTTTGTAACAACAACCCTTTGAATAGCAATAATGCCATTTTTATCTCTAAGATTTACAAAATAAATACCTGCTTTAAGATTTTTTATTACAGATTTATTAGATGTCATCTTTGATTCTAAAATCAGACTTCCTTTTATGTCAGTAATATTTATAGAAATATCATTGAAATCGTCCTTTTTATAATCAATAGTAAATTCATTTGTTGTAGGATTTGGGAATACAGTAAAGATGTCATCATAAAATGTTTGTGGAACATAATTGCCAGTATCCAATGCAATATTTACAACTCCAATTTTGCTACAGCCGATAGCATCAGTAACTTTAACTTGATACCATCCTTCGCATAAGCCAATTTGAGTTTCGCCAAAATTTCCAATAGGACTTTCCCAATAAAAAGTATATGGATATACTCCACCATTAGCAAAAGCAGTAGCTATGCCGTTGCATTCGCCAGTGTCATCAAGTGTTTGAGAGCTTATTTCTATTTGAGAATATTGTACTTTTACTTCGTCATATTTATATTCACCACAGCCATCAAAGATTTTTACCCAATAAGTAGTTTCTCCGACTTGAGGCGTTACAGTTATTGAAGGAGTTGTTGCTCCAGTACTCCATGTGAACATTGGGTTAGGTTGGTTAGATACAGCTGTAAAGGTAACGCTTTCAAGAGTTTCGCATGATTTTACATCATCTTCTGCAATTCCTAGTGCTAAATCAACAGGCGGAGGATTTGGTAATTCAATTTGATAGCGTTTAAAGCAACCAATCATATCTTTCACTTCTATTCTATAATTGCCGGGGCACAATCCAGATAGTACAGGATTTGTTGTAGTATGGATTGAATCTGGGAAGAAATGATAAGGTTCTCGAGCATATTTATATGTGAAAGGACCATCTTCACCATCGACAACTAATTCAATTATTCCATCGCAAGCATTGTGGCAACTCGGGTTGATAATGTTTGCGTTGGATAGAGTTAGTCCGTTTACTAGAATTGTAATTGAGTCAAGTACCTCATTATCACATTCATCAAGCATTGTAAGGTAATAGGTTGTGCTTCCAAGCTGTGGGTATATAGTAATAGAATTTGTATTTTCTCCTGTACTCCAATGATAATCGATGAATGGATCTCTATTACATTCGCCAACTAAAGTTATAGTGGTTGGAGCTTCTTCTCCGCAATAAAAAGCAGTTTCAATATCTTGAATTCCTCCTTTTATAAATTCTGCATCGTATATCCAAATTGTGTCATAAATTGCCATAGATTGGTTTCCACAAGGACAAGATGTGAAAAAAGCAATAATAATTGATTCTGTTCCTTCTTCAATTCCATCATTAAAAGCTGAATAATAAATAGTATCTGTCATTTCTCCAGCAGGAATTGTAATAGATTCTGGAAATGGAGTAAAATCAACACCTTCGGTAGCAGTACTTGATGGGTCTATTGCCATCTCAATAGTTAAATCTTGGTCAACTGCAACTCCCTCTGCTCTAGAAATAACATAATAATTTGTACAACCTTCCCATAAGTCATTTTCGTCTCCATGTTGAGCAGTATTAGCAACCGATACAGCACCACCGGAGATAAAACTTCCAGCTTCTAAAAATACACCAGAGTCATATGAAGAGTCGCTACGATCGCCTATAGCTAATTTAATATGGTAAGTTTGGCAAGCTTGTACTTCTGCTCTAGCAGTTAGCAAAATAGTGTTTCCGTCAAACTGAACCGCACCATAGTATGAACCAGGCGATGTTTGTCCTGAATTAGGTGATGCATAATAATAATTATAATTATGTACATTATTTATAGTAACTGGCATATTATTAGGCAAAAGAGCAATATTAATTGCATTATTTGTGTAAGGACCATTTATGCCAGGACCAGATAGGAAAAACCCAAATACGTCATTAAAAGAGGAATTTGCATACTCAGGAAACTCTTCTGAACCAAAAATATAATTAAATACAATAGAATCACTTGCTGGAATAAAGTCAAATTCAATTACGCAAGCATCGTTTATGTTTGCTCCAGAAACCAAAGCAGCTAAATCAGGGTCAGAACCAGAGTTTGGCGATGCACCTGAAGATAAAGTAGATGTGTTAGGACCTACAACTGCCGAAATGGCACCTGTTGACATTACAATCCCTGACTTAAAAGGAAAATACTGATTATTAGGATTTCTAAAATATCCATAAGCACCATTATTTGCTGTTACATTAGAAGCTTGAACGCAACCATTTATCAAAGTGTCTTGAATTAATGTTGTAACAGGTATTCCACTTTGAGTAATAATTGGACTTGTTTGTGAAAATAAAAAAGACAAACTAAAGAATGAAAATAAAGTTAATAATGCAATTTTTTTCATAATATATATTTTATATAAATTGTAAAGTTACAAAATGTTTTATAAATGCCACTAAAATATGACGGTTTTTTTCACATTTGGTTGTTTATTTTTAAATTTCATGTTAAATTTGCCAATAATTATGAAAAGATACCTAGCATTAGATATTGGACGAAAGCGAACTGGTATTGCTGTTACCGATACCGCTAGAATAATTTCATCTGCATTAGAAACTGTAGAAACACACAAGTTAGAAGAGTTTTTAAAAAAATATTTCGCTGAAAACGAAGTTGAAAAAATTATTGTCGGAATGCCTAAACAATTAAACAATCAACCATCTGAAGCGGTTAAATATATATTGCCTGTATTAAATAGGCTTAAAAAAGTTTTTAAAGAATATGAATTTATTGAAGTTGACGAAAGATTTACATCAAAAATGGCTTTTCAAACAATGATAGATGCAGGTAGTAAAAAACAACAAAGACAAGAAAAATCAATAATAGATAAAATTAGTGCTGCAATTATATTGCAATCATATTTAGATTCTGAAAATTATAAAAAGAAATGATATTACCAATATATTTATACGGGCATCCAGTTTTAAGGAAAAAATCAGTTGATATTTCTAAAGATTATCCTGATTTAAAACAACTTATCGAAAACATGTTTGAAACAATGTACAAAGCCGAAGGTATAGGTTTGGCTGCACCACAAATTGGAGAAAATATCAATCTTGTGGTAGTTGATGCAAGAAATTTAGCAAAAGATAAACCTGAGCTTCAAGACTTTATACGTGTGTTTATAAATCCAAAAATTACATGCAATACAGAGCAAAAAGTTACAGTCGAAGAAGGTTGTTTAAGCATACCTGGCATTTATGAAAATGTGAATAGATGCGAAAGTTTAAATGTTGAATATTTTAATGAAAATTTTGAAAAAGTAACTGAAATTCTTGACGGACATAAAGCCATTGTAATACAACACGAATTTGACCATCTTCAAGGAATTGTGTTTACTGATAGAATTTCCCCAATACGTCGAAAAATGCTACAAAAAAGATTAAATAATATTGCTAAAGGCAAGGTAGGAGTTTCATATAAAGTAAAAATCGCTTAATTAAAACTAAATATTATGAAAATTAAATATTTTTTTATTCTGATAATTATTGTTGGCACATTGTTTTCATGTGGTTCAAAAACAGAATCTGATACAAAAAATGAAGATTTAAAAAATCAAATTGTAGAAAAAGAAAAGGAAACATATAGTTCAGACAGTCTTAATCTTGATTTGGCTAACGAGTTGATATCTATGTATTTAACTTATGCTAATGAATATCCTCAAGATAGTCTGGCTCCAGAATATCTTTTTAAAGCTGCTGAAATTAGTATGAATACGAATAAAGCAAAAAATGCAGTTGATTATCTTACTGAAATTGAAAACAATTATAAAAACTATGATAAATATGTAGCCTGTATTTTTTTAAAAGCTTTTATTTTGGAAAATTATTTAAAAGATTTTGAAAATGCAGAAAAATATTATTCTATTGTAGTTGAACAATATCCCGAACATTCTTTAGCTCAAGATGCTGAAGCCGCTATATCTTTTTTAGGAATTGATGATGAGGAATTGATAAAAATGTTTCAACAGTCGATGTAGGCTCAAGCTATGTACGACATATTGATAACAAACCTTCGCAAAAATCCATTTATTAGGATTGTAATTCCTTTTATCATAGGTATTGTAATAAGTATAAATTTTACTTTTTCTTCAGTTATTAGCTTATCAATTTTTGTTGTTTCTACACTTGCTTTTATAGTATTTGCATTGATAGAACGGAAATTTTCAAGAATTTGGATAAATGGAGTTCTAATAAATTTAATTTTCATCTCTTCGGGAATGTTTTTAACTCAATCGCTTAATGAAAAAGCTGTTGAAAGTTTAAGTTCAAATAAACAAGGCAATTTAATTGGCGTAATTAATAAAGAACCAAAAATTATGGAAGCTTCAACAAAAGTTGAGCTTAATATAATTGCATTGAAAAGTCAAGACCAATGGTTAGAAACAAGTGGAAGTACAATTTTATACATTGAAAATAATGAAGATGTAAATAGTTTGAAAGTTGGAGATAAATTGATTTTTAGTCCTGATTTACAAGAAATTGGAAATAAAGGCAATCCCGAGGAATTTGATTATAAAAAATATTTGAGCTATAGCTTAATTCTAAGTACAGATTATTTAAGCAGTTCTGAATGGAAAATCTTAAAAGAAAACAAAAACATAAAACTCCAACACAGGTTTTCAAGATTTAGGACTAAGTTAATAGATTTATTAAAAGCTAATAATTTACACGATGATGAATTGGCTGTGGTTTCAGCCCTTGCTTTGGGTTATCAGGATAATATAAGTAATGAATTGCGTCATGCTTATTCTTCGTCGGGAGCAATGCATATTTTGGCAGTTTCAGGTATGCATGTTGGGATTGTTTATGGAGTAATAACTTTTCTTTTATCTTTTTTAAAATCCAAAAAATTACGTATTCCTAAAATATTTTTATCAATAATATTAGTTTGGGCTTATGCTTTTTTAACAGGCTTGTCGCCTTCGGTTTCGCGTGCTGCACTTATGTTCTCGGTAGCTGCATTAGGAAATATACAAAAGCATAAATCATCTTCATTAAATGCAATTGCTGCTTCTGCATTTATTTTGCTTTTAATAAATCCATATAATTTACTTAATCTAGGATTTCAACTTTCATATATAGCGGTAATAGGAATAATTTTGCTTTACAAACCTATTTACGAAATATTTAAACCTAAAAATAAAATAATTAATAGCATTTGGTCTATGACGGCAGTATCGCTTGCTGCTCAAATAGTTACTGCACCTTTAGGAATGTATTATTTTCATCAATTTTCAAATTATTTTTTAATAACAAATTATTTACTTATTCCAATTTCAACCATTGCTATTTGGTTGATTATTACACTTTTTGCTGTGTCATTTATTCCGTTTTTGTCTGCTTTTATTGCAAAAATTTTAGTCTATGTCATAAAAGCAATGAATTATTGTGCTTTGGGTATAGAAAGTCTGCCATTTTCGGTAACAAATGATATTTATATAAATTTACCTCAATTAATTTTGCTGTATTTAATTATAATTTTTGTTTTTCTGTTTTTCTTCCAAACTAAACTATATCGACATTTAGTTTATGCTATAAGTTTTACTATAATTTTTCTTACAATTAGCTTATTTAAAGATATAGAAAGTTCTAAGCAAAAATATTTTATCGTTTATAATATGAATAAAAACACAGTTATAAATATTATAAATGCTAAGAAAAACATAGTTTTTGCTTCCTTAGACGATGAGCTTGAACAAAATATTGAATATACTGCCAAAAATAATTGGTTAAAAAAAGGTTTGGAACATCAAAAGTATGTTGATATAAACTCTAAGAGTAATTTATTTTTAACAAATCTGCTTTCAATTTCCGATTCAGAAATTTTCTATAAAAATAACTTTATATGTTTTTCAGGTTTAAGAATTTATGTCTTGAACGATAATTTTAAAATGTTGAAATCCGATGAGGAATTTAAAAAGTTAGAGATTGATTATATTGTATTGTCGAATAATCCAGAAATAAAATTATCTGAAATTGCTGAATTTTTTAATTTCGATGAAATTATAATTGACGCATCAAATTATAAAAATAAAACAGAAAAATGGATAGCCGAAAATAAAGACTTAAATTATAAATTATTTGATATTAGAGAACAGGGAGCTTTTGTTTTGAAAATAGAATAAAAGCAAAATAAAACATGTTGAGTTCATAATGAAAAAGTTAGTATTATTCATAGGTGTTTTATTTTTTGTTACACTAAGTGTAGCACAAAAACGTATAAAGATCAGCAATACTATTAAAGTTGAAGGTTCTGACACGCCTGAAATGATTATAAAAAAGGCTGTTCACGTAGTGCCAACAGCAAATCAATTAGATGCGTTGAGAAATGAATTTATAGCTTTTATTCATTTTGGACCAAATACATTTACTCGAATGGAGTGGGGAACAGGTTTGGAAGATCCAGCTATTTTTGATTTAAAAACTCTTGACACAGACCAATGGTGCCAGGCAATGAAAGATGCTGGAATGAAGTTGGTTATTCTTACCGTTAAGCATCATGATGGATTTGTGCTTTGGCAAAGTCGTTATACTGAGCATGGCATTATGTCCACTGGTTTCCAAAATGGTAAAGGTGATGTTTTGAGAGATTTATCCAATTCATGTGAAAAGTACGGACTTAAATTAGGCGTTTATCTTTCTCCTGCAGATTTGTATCAGATAGAACAGCCAGATGGACTATACGGCAATCTTAGTAAATATACAAAACGCACTATTCCGCGTCAAGTGCCAGAACGTCCATTTAAAAATAAAACCACTTTCGAGTTTGAAGTAGATGATTACAACGAGTATTTTTTAAATCAATTATTTGAAATTCTGACCGAATATGGTGAAATTTATGAAGTGTGGTTTGATGGAGCACATCCAAAAACAAAAGGCGGACAGCAATATAATTACAAAGCTTGGAAAGAATTAATACATACTTTGGCTCCTAAGGCTGTTATTTTTGGAAAAGAAGATATTCGTTGGTGTGGAAATGAATCTGGCGGTACACGTGATACAGAATGGAATGTAATTCCTTATTCAGAAAATCCTAATTTATTAAATAGTTTTTCCGACTTAACTGCCAAAGACTTAGGTTCACGTGAGAAACTTTACGGAGCTAAATACCTGCATTATCAACAAGCAGAAACAAATACTTCCATTCGTGAGGGTTGGTTTTATCGTGATGATTCTCACCAAAAAGTAAGAAGTGCCGATGATGTTTTTGATATTTATGAACGTTCTGTGGGCGGAAATTCTACTTTTTTATTGAATATTCCACCAAATAGGGAAGGTAAATTTTCTGCTGAAGATGTAAATGTGTTGCAAGAGGTTGGAAAGCGCATTAGAGAGACTTACAGTGTGAATTTGTTTCATAAAGCAAAAGGTCCAAATAAAGTGCTTGACAATAATCTCGATACTTATTATTTATTGAAAAACAAAAAGCAGGAGATGATATTTGGGCTTAGCTCACCAGAAAAAATCAATCGTATAGTATTGCAAGAGGCCATTGCTACTCATGGCGAGCGTGTAGAAAAACATGCTGTAGATGCTTGGGTAAACAACCAGTGGCAAGAAATTGCAACCGCTACAAATATCGGCTATAAGCGTATTTTGCGTTTTCCAGAAGTAACTACTTCAAAAATAAGAATTCGTGTTTTGGAAAGTCGTCATACGCCTGCATTCAGTTGTGTTTCGGCACATTATTACAGAACGCGTCCGCCTCGCTTGTCTTTTTCGCGAGATATTAATGGCATGGTAAAAATTACACCTTTGCAGCATGAATTTAACTGGAAGCCGCATGGTGAGAATAGTGCCGAAAATCTTAATAAAAATTACGAGATTTACTATACTTTAGATGGCACAAACCCTACACAAAATTCTCAAAAATATACTGAACCAATTAAAGTAGAAAATCAAGAACTTAGAGCCGTTGCTTTTTGCAATGAAGAAAAAGGCGAAGTGCAAGTTGAAAGTTTTGGTTTGATTAAAAGTGAGTGGAAATTGCTTGATGTTAGCAGTCAAGATAGTAAAAATAAAGCAGAATTTGCTTTTGATGCCAATCCGCAAACCTATTGGCAATCAGCAGAAGATGCTCAACCACATAGTATCGCAATTGATTTTGGAAAAAACCAAACCATTCAAGCTATGGTTTACACTCCACCAAAATTACAAGCACTTTGTTTAATGTCAAAAGCAAATATACAAATCAGCAATGACGGACAAATTTGGGAAATCATAGAAACTGTTGAATTTGGAAATCTAATCAATGATCCAAGTCCAAGAACTCATCGCTTTAAAAATAAAGTTGCAACTCGTTTTGTTAGATTGGAAATTATTGGAATTGAAGGAAATTCTAAATCAGTGAGTATTAGCGAAGTGGATTTTTTGTAAGAAATAAATATGTGGTGTTTTTTATAAATAGAATAAAAGAGGCTAATAAACATTTTTAAAATTCCTTAATTTTTCCGTTCTTTGGGCTTAAATTTTTTGAATGCAAAACACAAATAAAATATCACTTAGAGGCGTAAGAGTCAACAACTTAAAGAATATTGATGTAGAAATACCACATGATAAATTGGTTGTGATAACAGGTTTATCTGGTTCGGGTAAGTCGTCTTTAGCTTTTGATACAATTTTTGCCGAAGGGCAAAGACGCTATGTTGAAAGTTTATCATCTTATGCACGCCAGTTTTTAGGTAGAATGAACAAGCCTGAAGTTGATTTTATTGATGGTATTCCGCCGGCTATTGCAATTCAACAAAAAGTAAATACACGAAATCCTCGCTCTACTGTTGGAACAAGTACAGAAATTTATGAATATTTAAAACTTTTATTTGCAAGAATAGGAAAAACCATTTCGCCAATTTCGGGGAAAGAAGTGAAAAAGCACAATGTTGCAGATGTGGTCGAGTTTATTGTTAATCAAGAAGATGGAACTAGAGTTTTGATTAGTTTTACTTACAAATTTAATTCAGAAATGAGTAAGACTGAACAACTTGCACTGCTTGAAAAACAAGGGTATGCAAGAGTTTACTGCAACGATAAGCTTGTCAAAACAGAAGATGTTTTAAATGAAAATTGCAAAGGAATTTCTAAAGAAATAGATATTATAATTGACCGTTTAGTTATTCGTGAAAATGATGATTTGTATGCAAGAATTGCGGATTCTGTTCAAACTGCATTTTTTGAGGGCAATTATGAATGTAAAGTCATTGTTTTAGGTGAAGACAAAAATAAAATTTCAAAATTTTCAAATAATTTTGAAGCTGATGGAATTAAGTTTGAAATTCCTCATGAGCATTTATTTAGTTTTAACAATCCTCTTGGTGCATGTCCTCTTTGCGAAGGCTTTGGTAAAATTCTTGGTATTGATGAAGATTTAGTTATTCCTAACAAAGTTTTGTCAGTTTACGAAGGAGCTGTTGCTTGTTGGAAAGGCGATGTGATGCAACAATGGAAAAAAGAATTTGTTTTAAGAGCAGGTAGATTTAATTTTCCAATTCATCGTCCTTATTACCAATTAAGCGAAAAAGAAAAAGATTTTTTATGGAATGGAAATGATGCGGTTTATGGAATAAATGATTTTTTTAGTTTTTTAGAATCTCAAAAGCATAAAATTCAATATAGGGTTATGATTTCCAGATTTAGAGGGAAAACTAACTGTCCGGAATGTAAAGGCAAAAGACTTAAAAAAGAAGCTTTTTATGTGAAAATAAATAATCATTCCATTGGGGACCTTATAGATATGAGTTTTGAAGAATTGAAAGTCTTTTTCCAAAATTTAAAACTCTCAAAAGTAGAAAAAGAAACGGCTTCACGCTTACTTGAAGAAATTACTTTAAGAATAGATTCTGTGCTTGATGTTGGATTGTCATATTTAACATTAAATCGTCTTTCTTCAACTCTTTCGGGTGGTGAATCGCAAAGAATTAATTTAGCTACAATTTTTGGTTCTGGATTAGTAGGCTCGCTTTATGTTTTAGACGAACCAAGTATAGGTCTTCATTCGAGAGATACACAAAGATTAATAAAAGTTTTAAAAAATTTACGCGACAGAGGAAATACAGTTGTTGTTGTTGAACACGATGAGGAAATAATTAGAGCTGCTGATTATATTATTGACATTGGTCCTTATGCTGGCGAAAATGGGGGTGAAGTGGTTTTTGCAGGAGATGTGAAAAAAATGTTGCAGTCAAGCAATACGCTTACTGCTAAATATTTAAAAGGAGAATTAAAAAATCCAATTCGCGAAAAACCTACTCAGTGGAGAAATTATATCGAAATTATTGGAGCCAGACATAATAATTTAAAAAATATTAACGTCAAATTTCCTCTTGGTATAATTACTGTTGTTACTGGTGTTAGCGGTTCTGGGAAGTCAAGTTTAGTAAAAGGAATTTTATATCCAGCTTTAAAAAAACAGTTGGGACATTTTGCTGATAGAACTGGAGAGCATGAAAATCTTGCTGGCGATTATAAACTTTGTAGCGATATAGAATATGTTGACCAAAATCCTATTGGAAAGTCATCGCGTTCAAATCCAGCAACTTACATAAAAGCTTATGATGAAATTCGTAAACTTTTTGCAGAACAGCGTCATGCTAAAGCAAATGGATATAAAGCTTCTCACTTTTCTTTTAATGTTGCTGGTGGACGTTGCGAAACTTGTCTTGGTGAAGGCGAAATTACTGTTGGAATGCAGTTTATGGCTGATGTTCATTTAGTCTGCGATGCATGTAATGGCAAAAAATTTAAAGAAGATATTTTAGAAGTAAAATATAAGGGCAAAAATATTTATGATATTTTAGAAATGCCTATTAGTGAAGCTGTTGAGTTTTTTGGCTCTGAAAATAAAGCTACAGAAAAGAAAATTGCAAGTTTATTACAAAATTATTTAGATGTTGGCTTGGGTTATGTAAAACTTGGACAATCTTCCAATACTTTGAGTGGTGGCGAAAGTCAAAGAATAAAACTTGCAAGTTATTTAAGTATGGAAAAAGCAAATCCAACAATTTTTGTTTTTGACGAACCTACTACTGGACTTCATTTTTATGATATTGGAAAACTTTTGTTAGCTTTTGAAAAAATGCGAGCCAAAGGGCATACTCTTATTATTGTGGAACATAATCCAGAAGTGATTAGATTTGCAGATTGGGTAATTGATTTAGGTCCTGAGGGTGGCGATAAAGGTGGTGAAATAGTTTTTGAAGGAACTCCAGAAGATTTAAAACTTTCGGGAACTTATACAGGAAAAAGTTTAGCAAAATAATTTATCTCAGTAAGGTAACATTTCCTTTGTGAGAATATTCTTCGCCATTTAAACAGCGAGCACGTAAAAAATAAACATAAACATCGCTAGTTAGTTTTTCACTTCTATATGTTCCGTCCCAACCTTTTGTCCATATTTCGTCAGTTTGGAAAACAACATTTCCCCAACGATCATAAACTACAAAAAATACTTCTGTAACTAAACCATATGGGTAGTAAGGTTTGAAATAGTCGTTTTTACCATCGTTATTTGGAGTAAAGGCATTTGGAACATATATATAAGGATCGCCACAAATAACTTCTTTTACATAAATTTTTATAGAATCTCTAATCCTACAGCCATTCATATCTGTAAATTTGACGTAAAACATTGTTGTATCATCAGGTGTGGCAATAGGGTTTGAAATTTCTAAGTTAGATAAAAACTTTGAATAATCCCATACATAATGTCCAGAACTTGATGAAAGTGCAAGTAAATTTACAGATTGCCCACGATAAATAATTGTATCACTTGCGGCAACAGATAAATCAGGAATATAATCTAGGTTTATTATTGTGAAATTTTTAGTTAATGTACAATTGTTTTTATCTTTTATAGTTAACTCATACTCATCTTCGCATAAATTTTCAATATTTGCTTTTTGCGAACCATTTGACCAAGAGTAATAATAAGGCGATGTGCCTCCAGTCAATTCAGTATAAATACTGCCATTACAAACACCTGTGCACAGCATGTTTGTTACAACATTTTCCATCACTAATAAAGGTGGTTGAGTTAATTCAATTTCGCTAACAGTTTTACAATTATTATTATCTATCACAGTGATTTGATAAGTTCCTGCTGAAACGTTGTTTAAAGATGTTTGTGTGCTTCCTTGATCCCAGGTGTAGGAATAAGGATAAGTTCCACCACTAGCAGAAGCAGAAACAGAGCCAGTTTCGCCATAGCATTTAATTTCTTCGCTTATTTGCGTTGTTACCTGTAATTCTGCAGGTTCATACAAGTATTGATATTGATGAGTTACACAATTATTATCATCTATTACTGTTAGAGTATAAGCTCCTTGGCAAAGTCCAGTGATGGAACTACTTGTAGAATCATTAGACCAAAAATACGAATAAGGTGGAGTTCCTAAACTAACGCTTGCATGAATTTCTCCATCGCAAAATCCAAAGCAGGAAATATGAACAACATTACTTAAAGTTGAAATTAAATCAGAGGGTGGAATCATAAAGACAGAATCAACTCTTTGACAACCATTATTATCTGTTATTGTAACATAGTTTTGTCCATTAAAGCAAGTGCTGTTAGTTGCATTACTTCCGCCACCATTCGACCAAAAATACGAATAAGGATTTGTGCCACCTGTTGGGTTTATAGTAGCAGAGCCAAAACCTATTCCATCACAAATAGGGTGTTGAATATTAGTAAAACTTGCTAAAAGTTTCGGTGGTTGGTCTATTGTAACAGAAGTCTCTGAAGTGCAATTATTTCCGTCTGTAACAGTAACGGTATAAGTTCCTGCACATAAGTTTGAGGCAGTTTCGCTTTGACTAGAATTGCCACTCCATTCATAAGAATAAGGTGCAATTCCATTAGCAGAAACACTTGCAGTTCCAAGACAGTCTCCAAAACAAGGATTGTGAGTTAAGTCTGGGGAAGACCAAGAAATTATATCAATATCAATATAAACAGAATTTGTCGTAGTACAGCCCATTTGATTAGTGATTGTAACTGTATATGTAGTTGGTGCAGAAGGCTTAACTACAGGCGAGTTTGTATTTCCTCCACTAATAATTGTAGAAGTCGGTTGCCAATTGTAAGTCAGAATATCAGAAGGACTATTGTTTGTTATTGTTAGATTTGTTTCGTTGCCAGGACACAAGATTTGGTCTGGAGCCATAGAATAGTTAAATTGATGAATATTAACATTTACACTTTCTATCAAAAAAGTATTACAAACGTTTTCTTTAACTCTAACATAGTAGGTTGTGTTTTGACTTGGACTTATGGTTAGGTTTTGAGAATTGGACAAAACAGAGCTAAAACTTGTGCTAGTTGACCATTCCCAGGTATCTACTTCTCCAGTTGATGTAGCATGTAAATGAGCAGTACCTCCTGGACAGATTATAGTGTCCGCAGATGCATATAAATCAATATCGGGTTCATAAATAGTAACAGTTTGTAGTAAAGAATCAACGCAAACACCTGTTGCTATCAATATATATTCTGTTGTTTCTGTCGGATTTGCTACTGGATTTTTAATTGTTGTACTATTCAAATTAGAGCCTTGAATCCATGAAAAGGTAGTTCCAGCTGGATAGTTTTCCTCAGGACCAATCACAACACTTTCTCCAGGGCAAATTTCCAAATCAGGCAAAGTGGTAAGTCCGGGTTCTATTACAGAAAATGTTCTTTGTATAGTGTCGAAATAATTGCAACTTAATGGATCTCCGACTATCAAACTTACAGTATATTCTCCTCCAACAGCATAGGTATGGCTTGGGTTTTCAGCAGTACTTGTTGGTGAGCCATCTCCAAAGTCCCATAAAAAGCTAGTTCCTTGCGAAGTGTTGTGAAAATTGACAGTGTAAGGAGCGCAGCCAGCAGGAACAGGATCGAAACTAGCATCAGCTAAGTTTTCTATAATTCTTATTTTAAAAACTGCATTATTACAATTTGAAGAATTATTTGTTGAAGACCAAACTCCAGGATTAGGTGCTGTAGGAAATTCTTGGCAACCACCACAACTTGAGCATACAGATTGAATAATATTTCCTTTTTTATCGAAACGGCTTGTTCCGCCGTCAACGTGGTCGTGTCCAGAATACGAACATCCTGCATAATGCAATTCACCAAAAAAGCTAGCATATTCTAATTCCGAGGCATCGTCACTTAGAACCATAACATAAAAATCTTGCCCGTCTGTTTCGGTTTGAATAGCGTCAGCAGTTATTTCCATTCCTTTAGTTCCATAGTCTGAATCCCAAGTAAAATAAGTACCTTGAGCATCAAAATAAGAATAAGTCCATTCTCTGCCACAACCGGTCAAATAAACACGGTCGCAAACATCAACAGCAAAAGCTGTAATTGAAATGTTTGGTCGTCCATTCCCGGTTCCAAAGCGAGTGGACCAAACCAAAGAACTTAAATCTGGATTAAATTTAGTTATAAACTGCCCACTATTTGGAAGATTATATAAAGCATTGTAGATTAAATCATTAGCAGGTGCTTTTGTTTGTCCAGTAATAAAAATATTTCCATGTCTATCAGATCTTACAAAATACGCATTGTCAAAATCTGAAGAACCAAAGTATGATGAAGCAATAAGTGTATTTCCTGTACTATTTAATTTTGCAACAAAAGCATCGGTTGTACCACCATTGTGAGAAGTATTATAAGCACCACTAGTAGTAGGGAAATTATGTGAAACTGTAGCTCCTGTAACTAAAACATCTTCGTCAGGACTTAAATCCATACTAAAAATAGCGTCATCTTCATTTCCGCCCAGATATGAACTCCATATCAATTGGCTTAAATCAGAATTTAGTTTAAAAACGATTCCATCTTGTCCCCCACCGCTTGTAGTCTGATAACCAGGATTTATTCCGCTTGGAAAATTTGTTGAAAAAGTATTTGTGCCTACATAAACATTGTTTCTGCTATCAACAATAACTTCGCCTCTTGCACCATCAGCATAATTATAATAAAGAGAGTCGTTTCCATGCATTAGCACATGATTTACATTGGTAACAGGATTTGGATGAGTAAAGTGTGGTTTAAAGTTTAATCCATCATTGCTACTGCCGCCGACATAAGTGCTTGCAAGCAATTGAGTGCCGTCTTCACTAAGTTTTGTAACAAAAATATCAACTCCATTATTAAAACCAATAACATTATCATAAACTACACTGTCGCCTCCTGCGAATGTGGTCTGAAAAGCATTTGTACTAACAGGAAAATCATTAGCTCCAGTAGTTCCCATAATTACGAGGTCGTTTTCTTCTGTAACAACCAAACTGTGAGGCATTTCTTGCCCATTAGACCCACCAAGATAAGTTGCGTAAAGGCGTTGAGTTCCATTATGATTATATTTAATAATTCCAACATCACAACCATTTGCATAAAATGAACTCCCAGCAATTGGAGCTGTACCACCTGCAAAATTTATTTGATAAGCACCAGTACTTGTTGGATAGCCTATGTCAAAAACAATCCCTCCAGAATAAACATTGTCGTTATAATCCCAAGTTGCTGTAAAACCCCAATTATCTCCAGTAGAGCCTGTATATGTCGAAAAAACTAAAGATGGGTCGATTATTAAATCACGAGAATTATCAAATCCATCAGGAAAATTAAAACTAAGATTATTTTTCTTTAATTTATATTCGCAACGAATAGGAATTTTTTCACCATCGAAAATTTGATAAGCAAAAGGCTCTAACTCAATGACTTCATTTACACTTGTTGAAATTACTAATTTGTTGTCTTGAATTTTAATATCATCAACACCTTCATATTCTAATATTATATCTTTGTAATTTCCTGAAGGTTTTATAATAAAATCATATTTAACACCTTTTTCGTAACTATAATACAATAAATCAATTTGAGGATAAATTTCTGTGTATAATACTTTTTCGTATTTTCTTACATTTGAAGCCCAGTTTTGAGGGTTATTACCAATAAAATAATTTACATAATCTAATTGTGGGTTTTGAGCTTGAATTTTTGGAGTTTTATTTGCTCCAACAAAATGAACTTTGTAGGCATGTGCATTTTTTAATAAATTTTCGTTGTGGTCTTCACAATCATGATGAGCGTGAGAATGAGCCATGCTATGTGGGTCGGTTAAAGCCCAAGTTACACAATTTCCTTCAAGAAAAAGAGCAGCTTCATTTAATTTAAGTTTATATAAAACCTTCTCGTTCCATTGTCCTTTGTTTTCTATGTAATTTAATTGAGAAAATGCTGAGCAGAAAACAACAACAAAGAAGCAAGTTGAAAATACTCTATTTAAAATCCTCCTAGTCATAGTTAAAACAATATTTTATAAAAATAAGACTTTTTTTTCTAATAAACAAATTTTTTTTACAAAACCTTATAAAAATATTTCCTTAACTAAGATTTTTATAAATCTCAATAATTTTATTTTTAAAGTTTAAATCTTTAATAGCAAAGAAATCAGGGGTTTTTAGATTTTCGGAATTATAAATAATTTCTTTGCCTGTTTGAAAAGAAAAAATATTTCCACCTGCGGCTTTTAATACTGCATGTCCAGCGGCAATATCCCATTCGTTAATTTGTCCTATACGAAGATAAATATTTGCAGAATTATTTGCAACAGCACATAGTTTTAATGAGCTTCCAAGATTTTTACATTCGCTTTCTGGAAATTTTTCTTTAAAGGCATTTACAAAGTTTGTAGTTTTTGAGTTTAAATGCGATTTGCTTATAACTAATTTGGGAATTTTAATCTTGTGGTCTAATGTGATATTTTCAATTTTGTTTGTTAGTGTATCTATTTTTACAGCATTAGAATTTACATTCCCATAATATAATTCTGATTTAGCAGGAGCAAAAACAACGCCTTCTACTACTGTGTTTTCACATACTAAAGCAATGTTTATAGTGTATTCGTCTTCGCCTTTTACAAATTGTTTAGTGCCGTCTAATGGGTCGATTATCCAAAATTTTTTAAGATTTTTTCTGTCTTGGTAACTTAAATTTTCTATCTCTTCGCTAATAATAGCGATATTAGTTTTTTTTAAGCCTTCAATAATAATTTCGTTTGCTGAAATATCGGCTATTGTAACAGGCGAATTATCAGCTTTTAAATTTACATTAAAATTTTTTCTAAAATAATTTAAAGTTTCTTTTCCTGCTTTAATTGCTAATTCAATAAGTAAATTTTTGTTTTCTTGAATTTGCATATTTTACGAATTTCTTACAACATTTGCAGAAGAAGCCTGTGCTAGTGGAGTTACCAAGATGTCGTTGATGTTTACATGTTTTGGCCGGTTAGCTACAAATAAAATAATTTCGGCAATATCTTCGGCGTAAAGAGGTGTAAGTCCATCATATACTTTATCAGCTCTTTCTTTATCGCCGTGGAAACGAACAGTTGAAAATTCTGTGTCCACCATTCCAGGTGCTATTTGGGTAACTTTTATTTTATATGGAAGCATATCGATACGCATAGCTTTGCTTAAAGCATCAACAGCGTGTTTTGTTGCACAATATACATTTCCGTTGGGATACACTTCTTTGCCAGCAATAGAGCCAATATTAATAATATGTCCAGATTTTTGTTCTATCATTAAAGGAGCAACTTTTAAAGTTAAATACAAAAGTCCTTTAATATTAGTGTCTATCATTGTTTCCCAATCTTGTAAATCGCCAGTTTGAATAGTGCTTAATCCCATTGCTAAGCCAGCGTTATTTATTAGTAAATCAATTTTCTTAAAATCTTTGGGTAAATTGTCAATAGCTTTGCAAACTTCGTCATTAGAGCGAATATCGAAATTTAAACAAAATACTTTTGCATTTGAACTTGCTTCGATTTCAGATTTTAAATCATCTAATCTTTGTTTGCGTCTTCCTGTCAAAATTAAATTGTATCCGTTTTTAGACAGTAATAGTGCTGTGGCTTTTCCAATTCCAGATGTAGCACCAGATATTAAGGCGGTTTTCTTCATTTTTATGAGTTTAAAAATTATTTATTTACAAATCTTTTTGCTGCAACATATTCGTGAGGACTGATAAAGGTTTTTGTATCAGGCATTACGCTATAACCTTTCCCTTCGGGATTGTATTTTTCGAAAAGTGTAATGATTTTACCTGCAAATTCCTCAACAGAATCTGTTCCCATGTAATTAAATTCGGGAAGATTTATTATTTGGTCATTTTTAAAATTGTAGCATGTTTTACTTTGTTCTGTAGTCAAAGTGATTTGCCCCCAATTGTCAAAAAAATCGCTTGTGTTTTTTAACATCAAATTAAAATATTCATTATGATTTACATTCAAATAAATAGAATTAATAAAGCCTATGTTTTCTTGTTTGCAAAGTGTTGCAAATTTTTCAATCCAATACCAATATTTTGGATTATCTTGATGAATAAATGGAAATAAATCACAACTTAAATTATAATCACAATGTCCAAATGCAATATTTTTAAATCTAGGGTCTTTAAATTTTATTATTTCTTCCAAATTATTAAAAGCTTCATTGCTTTCAATAATTGGAATAACTTCATCATAACGAATGTCTTCAGTTGTTTCTAAAAATGTTTTTAAAACTTCAACAGACGAACAGTTAGATAAAAATATACAACGAATTTTTATATTTCCTAAACTTCTTATTGCTTCTAAGTCGTCGAAATATCTATTTGTTCCGAATTCATTAATTCTAAATCCTAGCCAAGTTTTTAAAATTTTAACTTTAAATTTATTTAAAAACCTCAAAACTTTTTCTCTATGGTCGGATTTATAGCGGTTAGAATCATTGGTTTTAAAATCTAAAACGCTATCTTCGAAATCAAAACATGAAACGGTGTTTATTTCAGTTAATGAACGATGAAATTCGACAAAAGAGTCTTCTCTAAATTTAACAAACTGATATGAAGTAATCATAAGCTCAAAATATTATTTATCCCACTTAGTCATGTTATAAGAACTTTGATAATATAATCTAAAAATTCGTTTTAACATTTTTATTAAAATTCTGTTACAAAAGTACAAAAAAATCTAAAATTTAGAAAGTAAATTTAGAAATTTCTTAATTTTAAGTATTAAAAAAAGTTAAGCAAATAAGTTTTTATTGTTTAGTTTATTTGTGAATCAACAAATTCAGCAAGTTGTCCTAAACAATAAACATAGCTTCCATACTCATTATCGTACCAGCCTAATATTTTTGCATGAGTTACAGGCAAGTTTACTGCGTTAGTTTCTTTAATTCCAGCTTGTAACAAAGTTTCGGGATGTAGTTGCAAAAATCCTGTTCTAGTGTGCAATTCATTTCCTTCAATAATTACAGCTGCATTAATTCCCATTAAATCTGTAGAAACATTTTGAAGGTCAGAGAAATATAAAAGATTTTTTTGAGGACCAGCAGCAGCGGTTTTGTAAAGATCTTTTATATATTGAGCATTTATAAATGGCATTGCCAATTCGTTTAGACGTGAAGTAAAAGTAATGTTTAGAGAAATAAGCGAAACAGTTGGTGTAGGAATACGTATGGAATCAGCCATAAAACCAAAACTAGTTGCTTGTGGTATTACTTTTTCTAAAGTTTTTGCAGCACCTGTAGAACTTAAAATAATATTGTTAAGTACAGACCTGTTTTTTCGCAAATCAGAAGTGCCTGTAGAAGGAACAGAATCTAAAACGCTTTGAGTATTAGTAGCTGCGTGTACAGTAGTCATACTAGCAGTTAATACTTTTTTAGTTTCTTCATCTTCTAATAGTGGTTTTACCATGTGAGCCAAACCTGTTGTTGTACAACTAGCAGCAGAAATAATGTGGTGTTTTTCAGCATCAAAACTATTGTGGTTAATTCCATAAATAAGAGTTGGATACTCGTCAGGGTTGTCTAATGCTATGTTTTTAATTTTAAATGGTGCACTAGCAATAACTTTTAAAGCTCCAGCTTCGATATGTCCAGCAATACTTCCTTTTGGGTCGTTTGCAGGTACAGTTGGGTCTAAAAACTTACCAGTACAATCAACAACAACTTTTACGCCTGCTTCTCTCCATTTTATGTCCTTAGGATTTCTATCTGTATATAAAAATCTGACAGAAAAACCATCAATGCTTATTAAACCTGCGTCTCTATCAACAATTTTGATTTCGACTTTCTTGCCACTATGACCATATAGGAAATTGTCTAATCGACCATAAGTGGTGTCTGAGCTTATAACCTGAATTAAGTCTTCAAACTTTTTTCCAACTTCTCTTCCTACATTAATTACAATACCGTCAAAATACTTTTTTGACAAATGATACCATAAGGTAAGTTTACCGATTCTACCTAAACCGTTAATTCCGAGTGTTTTTTTGTTAGTGATTTGTAACATAATTTTTTTCTTTTAAAGTTAAAATAAATTTTGAGTTTTCAAAGGATAATTGCCTTTATATACATTTCCTTTAATCCCATCTATAGCAATTAAGTCAAGCGAACGAAATTCAGCATCTCTAATAACTGCTTTTTTCTCATTTTCATAAACAAGCATGTCGGCACAATTTACCACGCAAACTTTGCCTAAACCGCCTGCTGTAACAGCAGCATGTGATGTTGCACCGCCTTTGCCAGTTAATAAACCTTCGCATTCGAAAATTAATTCAATATCATCAGGAACTGTGTCGGGTCTAACTAGCATTGCATTGTCTTCAGGGTATTTTTCTTTAAGCAATTCTAAGTCTTTTAAATCAAAAACTACCCTTCCATTAAGCACACGATTTCCAATTCCAATGCCAGTTCCAACTAATTCCATGTTTTTTTCTAGCGTAGCAAAGACTTCTACTTTGTCTTGCTTGTTTATTATCATGCTTCTTGTTTGAAGTATATAAAGGTCTTCTGGTTCTGTATGTTCAAAAGTAAATTCAATTTCTTGATGTGCAAAGCCATGATTTTCAATCAAGTCGTAAGAAATTTCTTTTAGTTTATTGTAAATTTTTGGAAATCCACTTTCTAAAGATATTGGACTATTATGATAGTATCTTTTTCTTTGGTTTTCGCTTATTGGCAATGTGTTGATTAATCCAGCAACAATATCTTCGCCTTGACTTAGGAAAGAAAAATCGCCTGTTAAATTAATGCCAGGAATATTGTCTTGAGTGTCGTGAGTGAAAAGTACACCAGAGCCAGATTCTTTATGAAGGTTACCAAAAATCATTTGTTGAATTATCACAGCTGTTCCCCATTCATCGGCTATTTGCATATGTTCGCGATATACTTTTGCTCTTGCTGAATCCCAACTGTTAAACACAGAAAGAATTGCTTGCATAATTTGTTTAAATGGATCTGATTCAAAAGCAATATTATTATCTTCTAAATGTCTTTTATATGCAAAAGCAATCTCTCGCATGATTTTTGGATTAAAATCAATTTTTCTTTGAATATCATACTTGTTTTTGTAATCTAGCATGATTTTATCAAAATCATTTCTATTTAATCCATACGCCATTCCCCAAGTTTGTAACAAACGACGATAGCAATCCCATGATGTCCAAGGATAATTATCTTTTTTACTTAGCGCTTCGGTAATTTCATCGTTCATTCCCACATTTAAAAAAGTGTTCATTGCTCCGGGCATACTAATTGCTGCACCAGACCTTACGCTCATTAACAAAGGCTTTTCGGGATTGCCATATTCCAATCCTGTGAGTCGTTCTAACTCTGAAATGTGATATCTAATCAAGTTTTCAATTTCATCGTATAATGACTGGATTTTCATTATTGACTTTAGTCGCCTAAATACTTCAGTGGTAATAACAAAACCTGGTGGCACAGGGAAGTCGTTAAGATATAATTTTTTTAAATAATAGGCTTTAGAACCAAGAAAAACCTGATTGTCTATCTCAAGTGTTTCGCGATAAATCGGACTAATAACACTATCAGGGTTATACGACATTATATTTTGAACTTCTACATCAGATAAAGTAGAAGCCATTTTTCGTAATTTGTTAAGTATTCGCCCAATAAAAGCATCTAAAGATTGAACAAGAAATGCTGAAGATAACAAGTCTCTATAAAATACTTCTGAATGTTGTATGATTAATTTGCGTACTGTATGTTTGTTTTTTCTGTCTTCTTTATCAAGATATGGAGGTATAATTACTGATAGTTGATTTTCGTAAGGACGTATAAAATAATTGTTGATTATTTCTTTTAGGTTTTTTTCCATGAATTGGAAAATGTTGATGTATTGGCGAATTGTAAAACTTTCGGAACTTAAACTATACTGCAGCATTTTTAAGTTAGAATCTAATCCTTGGTCGTAAATTCCATCAAGGGTTAAACCTTCTCTAATAAGTTGTAGTACTAAGAAAACATCTTTTAGTGTTCGTGCAGTAAAGTAGTCGGTTTTTATTTCGTCTAAAATTTTATCCACTAACGAAGAGGCAATTTGCTCTAAGCGGAAAGTAAGTCCCATTGCTTCAAATTTCTCTTCGTGATATTGTCCATACATAGACGGAATACCAAAAGCTATATGACGTTTGTAATAAATGTTTTCCCAAGCTTCACTTTGTTTTTCATCAAGAATTCTATCATTCAAAATTTTCATAATAGAATAGATGGTTTTCAAAGCTTCAAAATGATTTCCAGCATCAAGATATTCGAGCAAAGAATTGATAGTGTCTTGTTCTATATAATGATATTTGCTTAATAAAGCACCTAAGTTGTTGGTAGAAAATAAATATTTTTCTCTTAATAAATGATATAATTCTATCATTAAAGCTACACGCTGACAATCTTTGCTATCTGGGTCGGGAAAACTATTCAAATGAGCTTGTAAGCTCTCCTTATCAAGATTTATTAGCTCTTCAAGACTACTGTTGTTTAATTTACAAAGTTTCACTAAAACTTCATTTACGCCTTTAACCCATTGACCTTCTGGTTCTATTGTTACAAAAACATTTTCAGGAACAATTGATTCTAACAAACTCTTATCTTTAGTGTACCAAAATTTAATAATTTCTAAAGTAATATCAATATGAGAGTTGCTGCCCTCGGTATGAATTTGCTTTCTTAAAAAATGAATTAACTTGTCGTTACGATTTGTTAGTTCATCAACAACTGTTGTAACATCTCTAAGTTGACCTTCGGCACCAATTTCATTAAAATACACAGGGTATATTCTAAGTAATTGTTTGACTTGCTTGTAGATAGGCGAAATGTTGGAGTTTAAAAATTTACTAATATCTTTTTGGAAAAGGTCGGTGTCGAAAATGAAAATACCTCCTATACGCAAATTAATTATAAGCGATGAAAGTAATTTTTTCATCGTAAATGGGTCGTATGCAATAAGCTCTTGCCAAACACGAATGTTTTTTATGTGATTAGGATTTACTTTAAGTTCCCAATCGTTTGTTAAATAAGCAACACCAGGATTTATAAAGCCAAATAAAATAGTTTTTTCTTCAAAATAATGTATTAATTCTTTGTTTTTTGTATTTATAATTTCTTTACCCAAAGTTAACATAGAATCTAAAATAAAACTAGTATTGCTATATTTAAAATCTGCAAATAAAGAATATAAAATATCTATAGAATTAATACATTGAGTAGTGCTACATTCACTACTAATTCTCTTAATGGCTTTGTTTAAATCTACTAAAATATAATCTCTATGGAATATCGTTCCAGGCAAGTGAAGTAAAAAGAAAATATAAACAAATTGGTCTGTAGCTTCTTCAAAATCAACTATTCTATTTCGTAAAGATTCTATAATTTCGGAAAAAGTAAAGCTGTATTTTATTAATTCATTATAATCATTGGCTTGATTTAGCTTTTCTTTATAATAATTATAAAATTTTTCACCAATCTCATTAATAGTTGATGAATAGTCTTTTGAGAACTTATCTTTTACGCTTTCATACCATTCTTCAATTTTGGTTGTACTTTCCCAAAATTCAACATTGTTGATTAAAAGTTTTTTAGTGAAATTAAAAACTAGCTCTTTACTCTTTTCGTTATCTACAGCTTTTTTTAAACAGGTTCTAAAAAATGAAATATTACTTAGGTAAGCAAATAAGTTGCTTTCCATTTCTTCGTCAAGGATTTTTATAAAATGCTCAATTCCATTTTTTAATGATTTTATATCATCAAAATTATTTGAAAAAAATTGCAGATAATTTTGAACAATAGATTTAGTGTCTTTATCGTTTATGTTTTTTTCTAATAAATCTTTAAAAATATCAAACAGGACATCATAAACTTTTTCTTTATCGTCTAAATCTTTATAAACCCAAAACTCATCGTTTAAAATTTTAACAAGTCCATCAATAATAGTTTTGCTGTTAAAATATGGGTGATTAAGTTCTTTTAAAAAATCTGAAGTGCGTTGATTGATGCCGTAATAATTTTTAGAAAGCGACAAAAACCAAAGTTGTTTTTCGGGAATTTCAACTTTAATTTTTTGTGTTTCCGAAAGATTTACCTCAAGAGCTTTTGAATTAATTTCCTGTTTCATAAATTTGAAATATATTTTATTAAGTCCACAATACGAGCAGAATACCCAGTTTCATTATCGTACCAAGCAACAATTTGAATAAAATCGCCTCCTATAACGCGTGTTAGTTGAGAGTCGAAAATTGCTGAATGCCTATTCCCTTGAATATCGCTACTAACAATAGGATCTTCTGTATATTCTAAATATTTTTTTAAATCTCCTTTAGATTCTTTCAAAAAAGCTGAATTAATAGTTTCTACATCAACTTTTTTATTTAATTGTGCAGTAAGTTCCACAAAAGAACAATCAGCTACCGGTACTCTAGTTGCGAAACCATCAAAACTGTTTGCTAATTTTGGATACAAAAGGGTAGTAGCTTTGATTGCCGAGCTAGTTGTAGGAATAATGTTATTCATTGCCGACCTTGCTCTACGCATATCTTTATGAAATCCATCTTGAAGATTTTGGTTATTTGTAAAAGGATGTACAGTATTCATAAAGGCGCTTTTTACACCAAAATGTCTAAATAAAACTTCAAAAACCAATGCAACGCAGTTAGTAGTACACGATAAGTTAGAAATTATTTTATCATCATTGCTTATATTTTGCTGGTTTATGCCCATTACAACAGTTTGTTTGATAGACGAATCTTCACCTGGCGAGCTTAAAATTACTTTTTCTGCTCCCATTTGCAAATGCCCTTGAAGACTTGTTGCTGTTTTAAATTTTCCACTCGAATCCACAACAATATTAACTTTATTGTCTTTCCATGGAATTTGAGAAGGATTAGTAAAATTTGTAACAACTATTTTCTTTCCGTTAACAGTGATAAAATCATCACCATGCCCAATTTCTGCATCAAACTGCCCATGCGAACTATCGTATTTTAAAAGATGAGCAATCATTTTAGCTGACATAGGGTCGTTTATTTGAACTAAATCAAAACTCTTGTCGCTTAATAGCATTCGGCAAACTATTTTTCCTATCCTACCGAAACCATTTACTCCCAATCGTATTACTTCCTTTTTCATAAAAATTTTTTAAACGACTCAGACCAATAATGTGTATTTCATATAAAATTCTTTATAATGAAATTTTTTGCAAATATAATAATAAATAAGTTTATAAAGTTGGTAAAGTTGGTAAAGTTTTTAAAGAGAATTGAACTAATTGATAATTCAGTTAAAAGTGAAAAATATGTCTTCGAGTTCTTTGAAAGCAAAAGTTTAAAAACTCATAACTCCAAACTCCGATGTTGATTAAAGTTTTTAAAGTCGGTCAAACTCGCAATACTTTTCACTTTTAACAGAATTAAATAATTCTAAATTCATCATCATACTCAACACTCTCCAATTAAAAACTAAAAACTCAACATTAAAAACTTAAAACTTTTCAAATCCTCAAATCCTCAAATCCCAAATCCCAAATCCCAAATCCCAAATCCTCAAATCCCAAATCCCAAATCGTAAATCCCAAATCGTAAATCCCAAATCTAAAATCCCAAATCTAAAATCCTTAACTCCAAAAATATTTTCCCCAAAACTTAACTTATATAAATTACTTATTGTATATTTGTAAGGATAAATTATGCATACAGGTAAAAATAGATTAAGTTAATAGAATTATGAAAAAAAAAATATTATTTGCTCTCGCACTTACAAGCATAATAATTTGCAATTCGCAAAATCCACAATGGATTAATTACACAAATGGTAAAGAAGTTAGAGCAGTAGCAGAAGAAGGTAACTTTTTGTGGTTAGCTACGAATGGGGGGTTGGTTAAGGTAGATAAACAAACCAATGAAACTACTTTTTTTAATAGAGCAAATTCAGGCTTACCCACAAATAATTTATTTTCTATTGCAGTAGATCAGGATGGAAATAAATGGATAGGAACACAGGGAGAAGGACTAGCAAAATTTGATGGCATTGATTGGACTGTGTATAATATGTCAAATTCGGGTTTGGCAGAAGAGTGGCTTAATGCTATTGCTATTGATAACATTGGTAATAAATGGATAGCAACTTATAATGGAGGATTAGTAAAATTTGATGGTATTGATTGGACTGTATATAAGTCTGACAACTCAGGCTTGCCTTCAAATAATTTATGTACTATTACTATAGATCCAGATGGAAATAAATGGATTGGTGCAGATGGTAGTTTGGTGAAATTTGATGATATAAATTGGACAATATATAATGCGTCAAATTCGAATTTGCCAAGTGGATATGTAAAGTGTATAACTATTGATGATGTTGGGAATAAATGGATTGGCACAAATGGAGGTGATTTAGTAAAATTTGATGGCACAAATTGGACTATTTACAATACTGATAACGCAGGTGTGCCAAGCAATACTATTAATGCTATCGCCATTGATGATATTGGAAATAAATGGATTGGTACAAATTATTATGGTACGTGTAGTTTAGTAAAATTTGACGATATTAATTGGATTGTGTATGATAATGATAATTTAGGTTTCATAGGGCATAATATTACTGAAATTATTATTGATGATCTTGGAAACAAATGGATTGGCGCTTGGGGAGGTTTAATAAAATTTGATGATAGTAACTTGACAACAATTAATACATCAAATTCGGGGTTGCAAAATAATTATGTCCAGGCAATTGCCTTTGATGGTTTTGATAATAAATGGATAGGAACTTGTGGTGGTTTAGTGAAATTTGATGGTTCTGATTGGACTGTGTACAATACTTTTAATGTAGGTCTGTTAGATGATAATATTACTTCCATAGCTATTGGTAACAATGGCGATAAGTGGGCTGGTACTAATGGTGGTAATATAGTAAAGTTTGATGGTAGTAATTGGACTGAATATAATGCTTATAATTCTGATTTAACAAATAACTATATTAAATGTATTGTTATTGATGATGTTAATAATAAATGGATTGGCACTTTAGGAGGTGGATTAGTAAAATTTGATGATTCTTATTGGACAATATACAATACTAATAATTCTGATTTGCCAAGTGACGATGTTAGGTGTATTATTATTGATGATATTGATAATAAATGGATTGCTACTGATAATGGTTTAGTAAAATTTGACGGTTCTAATTGGACTGTTTATAATACTGATAATTCTGATTTACCTACTAATTATATAAATGCTATCGCTATTGATGCAGAAGGGAATAAATGGATTGCTACTGATAATGGTTTAGTAAAATTTGACGGTATTAATTGGATTATTTATAATATTTATAATTCCGATTTGCCATACCATGAAATTAGTTCAATTGCTATTGATGATATTAGTAATTTATGGATTGCGACTAGTGGTTTGGCAAAATTTGACGGAACTAATTGGACTGTATATAATACATCAAATTCGGGTTTGCCAAAAAATTGGTTTAAAACTATTGCTGTTGATAGCAATGGAAATAAATGGATTGGAGGCTATAGTTTAGCAGTATTCAATGAAAATGGTGTCGAATTATCTGCTGAAGATAATTTACTAAACAAAATAGATAATGGTATTGTAAAAGTTTATCCAAATCCCTCAAATGAATATCTGAATATCGAATTATCAAACGAAGTAAATATTATTAGCTTTGAAATCTTGGACTTACAAGGCAGAATTATGAAAACCATAAAAACAAACACAAACTATCAAACAATAGATATTAGCAATTTACCCGAAGGACTTTATATTTTAAAAATACATACAACAAATGGCTTTGAGTTCCATAAAATAATTAAGAGTTAAAAGTTTTTAAAGTCGGTCAAACTCGCAACCCTTTTTACTTTTAGCAGAATTAAATAATTCTTAATTCTTAATTCTTCATTCTTAATTCTTCATTCTTAATTCTTCATTCTTAATTCTTCATTCTTAATTTTTAATTCTTAATTCATCTTCATACCAAAAACTCTTTTTAAATCCAAAATCTCAAATCCAAAATCGTAAATCCATAATTCTTCATTCTTAATTCTCAATTATTCAATTATCAATTCTCAATTCTTAAAAAAAACTTTTCCTCTAAAATTTAAAATAATGTTAAACATTAGGCTTTCATTTAATGTTTTTATATTTTTGTATGTTTAAAATTAATGTTATGAAGTTTAGAATATTTGGTTTAGTCTTGTGTGCAATTTTGTTTTTCAATTTTGCTACTTATTCTCAAGATGTAAATTCCGAAACAAGAAAATTCAACAAAATGCTTACGCTTATCGACGCTATGTATGTTGATACTGTTGATATGAAAAAGATAGTTGAGACGGCAATTGTTGGAATGTTAAAAGAAATGGACCCACACTCTGTTTATATTAGTGCTGACGAAATTGAAAAAATGAAAGAACCTTTAGAAGGAAGTTTTGAAGGAATTGGCGTACAATTTAGATTAATGGAAGATACACTTCTTGTTGTTGGAGTAATTTCAGGCGGACCTTCCGAAAAAGTAGGAATTTTAACTGGCGATAGAATTGTTGTGGTTGATGATGAGGTTATTGCAGGTGTTGGCATTGATAATGCTGGAGTAGCAAAACGTTTGCGTGGCAAAAAAGGAACTGTTGTTAAAGTTGAAGTTTTACGTAGAGGCGAAAAACAAAATTTAGTTTTTAATATTACTCGTGATAAAATTCCAATTTATAGCGTTGATGCAGCTTATGTAACAAAAGATAAAATAGGATATGTGAAACTAAATAAATTCGCCAAATCAACAACCGAAGAGCTTGATTCTGTGTTTGTTACATTTGCAAAAGCAGGCGTTAAAGATATAATTTTAGATTTAAGCGGAAATACAGGCGGATACCTCGACAAAGCCGTTAACTTATGTGATGAATTTTTACAAAGTGATAAATTAATTGTTTATACAGAAGGAGCTAAAATTCCTCGAATAGAATATAAATCAACAAAAAAAGGAAGATTTTACAGAGGCAAATTAGTTGTAATTGTTGATGAGGCTTCTGCTTCGGCAAGCGAAATTGTTTCTGGTGCTTTGCAAGATTGGGACAGAGCTGTAGTTGTTGGTCGAAGAACTTTCGGAAAAGGTTTGGTGCAACGCGAAATGATGCTTACTGATGGCTCAGCAGTGCGATTAACAATAGCAAGATATTATACGCCAACAGGCAGACTTATTCAAAAACCATACGACGAAGGCTATGACGAATATTCTGCTGATATTGTAAACCGCTATAAACACGGCGAATTTTTGCACAAAGACAGTATAGTTTTTGCAGATTCTTTAAAGTATAAAACTTTAGTTAATAAAAAAACTGTTTATGGCGGTGGCGGAATTATGCCAGATGATTTTATTCCTGTTGATACAACTTTGCGTTCTGATTATCATATAGAACTTCTTAGAAAAGGAGTCTTATTTAGTTTCGAAGCAAAATATGTTGACACTCACAGAGCTGAATTAAATGAAAAATATCCAGATATTGAAACTTTTATAAAGAAATTTGAAGTTACAGACCAAATACTTGAAGAGCTTTTAGCTCAAGCTAAAGAAGCAAAAATAAATGTTGATTCATTGCCCGCTGCAACAAAAGAGCAAAACAAATATTTGAGAACACATTTAAAATCTTTAATAGCTGGCGATATTTGGAAAAATAATGAGTTCTGGATGATCTTTAACGAACAAAATCCATTCTTTTTAAGAGCTCAAGAAATTATTTTAGACAATAAACTTTACGACTCGCTTCTTAAAGGAGAATAATGACACAAATCATTAATTGGCTTATAACCAACTGGGTAGAAACCATAGCCGCATTTTTAGGACTGCTTGGAATATTTTTACAAATAAAACAAAATGCTTGGTATTGGTTTACAGCTATAATAATGGTTTTGCTTTATATTTATGTGTTTTATGTTTCGGGATTTTATGCAGACATGGCTTTCCAATTTTATTATTTAGTTGTTGGTATTTACGGCTGGATACATTGGGTAAGAACAAAAAATATAGCAAAAAACGAAAAATTACAAGTTTTTAAATTATCTAAATTACATAATCTGTTTGCTTTGCTTGCCTCAGCAGTGTTTTTTGGAATAATTTATTTCATTTTAGTAAATTTTACAGATTCGCAAGTTCCTTTGGGAGATGCATTTACAACTGCTTTGAGCATTACTGCAACTTGGTTGCTCGCTCGCAAAATTTTAGAAAATTGGCTTTATTGGATTGTAGTTGATTTAGTTTCTACAATTTTATATGTTTACAAATCGCTTTATCCTTCAGCAATATTGTTTTCTGTGTTGACTATCTTAGCTGTAGTTGGATATTTTAAATGGAGAAAAGCTCTTGTTTATGAATAAAACTTTAAAAATAGTATTAACAGGACCAGAGTCAACCGGCAAAACAACTTTAGCAGAGCAGTTGTCAAGTCATTATTCTTTGCCATGGGTCGAAGAGCTTGCACGCGAGTATGTCGAAAGTTTAAATCGTCCTTACAACCAAGCAGATGTTTTAGAAATTGCAAAATTGCAAATCACTCAAGAACACAAAGCTTTAGCTCAAAATCATAAAGCAGTTTTTTTTGATACTGATTTAATTATTACAAAAATTTGGCTTTTACATGTCTATGGCACTTGTCCAAGCTGGATAGACCAAGAAATTTCTAATTATAAAAACTGCATACATTTATTGTGTTACCCCGATTTAGAATGGGTTGCTGATGGCGTTAGAGAAAATCCCGACATAAGATTATATTTATTTGAAAAATACGAATTAGAAATAAAAAACTATGGTTTTCACTACAAAATCATAAAAGGAAACGAAGACGAAAGACTCAAACGAGCCTTAGAGTTTGTAAACTTGTATTTAAGATAAAAATCCTGGTGTTGAGAGCGAGTAGAGTGAGCTTGCGAACTCTGCGAAGCAAGTATAGACAAACCCTACTCTAAAGAAATTCTATCATTGTGAAGTTTTTAAAAACTCACTACTAAAAACTAAAAACTCAACACTAAAAACTCTTTTAACTTTTAACTGAAGTAATTCTTCATTCTTAATTCTCAATTATTCAATTATTCAATTATCAATTATTCAATTATCAATTCTCAATTATTCAATTCTCAATTCTCAATTATTCAATTCTCAATTCTCAATTCTCAATTATCAATTATTCAATTATCAATTATTTTTCAACTTTTAACTGTGGTTTTTTTCTACAAATTCCAAAACAGAATCGCAAATATATTTTAATGTTTTATCATCTAATTCTGTATTCATAGGAAGTGAAATAACGCTTTCACATAGCTTGTCGGTAACCGGAAAATCTTTTGAATTATATTTAAAGTCTTGAAAAGCTTTTTGATTATGAAGAGCAACAGGATAATAAACAGCCGATGCAATTCCTTTTGATTTTAGATGTTCCATCAAAGCTTTTCTATCAACATTATTTAAAACCAAAGTATATTGGTGGAAAATATGAGTAGAAAATTTTGAACGCGTTGGAGTTTTAATTTTTGAGCAATTTTCAAAAGCTTTATCATAATAATCTGCTGCTTTGCGACGAGCTTTATTATAATTATCAAGATGAGGAAGTTTTGCTCTAAGAACCGCTGCTTGAATTGTGTCTAAACGTGAGTTTACACCAATTCTGTCGTGGTAATATCTCACTTCCATTCCATGATTTGCAATAGAAGTTATTTTTTCGGCTAACTCATCATTATTTGTAAAAATAGCACCGCCATCGCCATAGCAACCCAAATTTTTTGAAGGGAAAAATGAAGTGCAACCAATATCGCCAATAGTGCCAACTTTTTTTGTCCAGCCTTTTGCAGAAGTAAAATCACTTCCTATAGCTTGTGCAGTATCTTCGATTACAAATAAATTATGTTTTTTTGCAATATCCATAATTCTGTCCATATCGCAAGATTGTCCAAAAAGATGAACAGGAATAATTGCCTTAGTTTTTGGAGTAATTGCTTTTTCAATTCTGTCAGGGTCTATGCAGAAAGTATCAGGGTCAACATCAACCATTACAGGAGTGAGTTTTAGTAAAGCAATAGTTTCTACTGTTGCGATAAAAGTAAAGTCAGACGAAATAACTTCATCGCCAGGCACTAAACCAAGACTCATCATTGCAATTTGCAAGGCATCTGTACCGTTGCCACAAGGAATAACATGCTTTACATTCAAATATTCAGCAAGTTCTTTTTTAAATTCCTTTACATCTGTACCATTTACAAATTCAGTATTTTCAATAACTTTAGCAATTCGAGCATCAACTTCATCTTTTATTTTTAAATATTGTGATTTTAAATCAACCATTGGAATATTCATAGCAAAAAATTTTTCGCAAATATAATAAATTAGATGAAATTAAAGTTTACTAAGTTTTTTATTTATTTGTGATTATTTGAGAGTTGATAGGTGTTAAGGTAATTGGTATCATTTCTAATCTTTTGATAGACAAATCAGTATATTCTTTTGAAATTTCCATTCCTAAATAATTTCTGTTGTTTAATTTTGCCATTTTACAAGTAGTGCCAGAACCGCACATCGGATCAAAAACAAGATCACCTTCATTTGTCCACGATAAAATGTGGTCGCGTGCAAGTTTTTCGGGGAAAATAGCTGTATGTTGAAATGCAATTTTATCGTTTGTTGAGCCACCAAGACCTACAGCGTAACTCCAAATATTGGTTAGTGTTTTTTGTTCTTTTAATTCAGCAACAACTTTATTATTAATGCCATCTGCTTTTTTGTTTGAAACCAACTTTTCAAATCCGCTTCGTGCTGTTTTAGTTTTTAATGGATTAAATGTAGCAACTTTTTCTTTAGAGAAAACAAACATAAATTCGTAACAATTTGTGTAGGCATTAGAACGCATAAAAGGTGTATTCTTTTTTTGATAAATCATTACGTCGTGAACATTAAATCCAATTTCTTGAAAATAAAGACATTGCTTAAAACTTGTCAAACTTCGATTCCCGTTTTTTATTTTGTCGCCAACAACCCAAACCACAACTCCGCCTTTTTTCATCACTCGATACAATTCTTTGGCAATATTCTCAAAATCAAATGAATATCCATTATAATCCCGTAAATCGTCATAAGGGGGAGAAGTAACAACTAAATCAATACAATCATTTGGTAGTTTTTGCATTCCAACCAAACAATCAATATTGTATATGTTATTTATTTCAAATTCCCCAACTTTCATAAATTAAAATTTTCAAAAGTTAATAAAAATATTGTTTCTGCATAAAGATAAACAATAATTTTAATATCTCCTCAAATCATTCTTAATCTTTTCGCTAAGTTTTTGACTTGCAGGAACCATGGGTAGTCTAAATTCATTTTTCATTTTGCCTTGTTGAGACAAATATTCTTTTACACCACAAGGATTTCCTTCCGCAAACATATTTGAAATAGAATCAAGAAGTTTGTAATGAATAGTTTTAGCGTTTTCAAAATCTTTGTTTAAAGCTAATCTTACTAATTGTGACATTTCTTTTGGAAATGCATTTCCTGCAACTGAAATAACACCTTCACCACCAACAGCAATTAAAGGAAGTGTTAAGCCATCATCGCCCGAAATAACTGTAAAACTTCGAGGTTTGTTTTTAATAACTTGCATCATTTGGTCGATTGAACCGCAAGCTTCTTTTATTGCTGTTATGTTTTCAAAATCGTTTGCCAATCTTACAACTGTATCTGGAAGAATATTTACTCCTGTTCTGCCTGGAACATTATATAAAATCAGTTGTGTAGGACAAACACTTGCTATAGCCGCAAAATGTTGATATAAACCTTCTTGATTTGGCTTGTTGTAATAAGGAGCAACACATAAAATGCCATCAACTCCATTAAGATTTGTTGATTTTATACGATTAATTACGTCCATTGTGTTGTTGCCACCAATTCCATACATAATTGGAACTCTAGAGTTTATTTCTTTTTTTGCAAACTCTAAAATTTCTTGCTTTTCTTCTTCAGAAATTGTTGCCGATTCAGCTGTAGTACCCATTACAAGCAAGTAATCAACTCCGTTAGCAATTAAATCATTAATTAATTTTGCAAAAGCAGGAAAATCTATTTGTTTGTCTTCTGTAAACGGCGTAACCATTGCTACACCAGTTCCTATAAAATTAGTTTTCATAATATTTTAAGTATTTATCATTTTTAAATAATGTTTAGTTTGTTTTATTAATTCTTCAAGCAAATTTTCTGTGTTTTTATTAATATTTATCATCAAATCGTAATACACAGGCTCGTTTTTACTATAAAGTCCAGTTTTAAACATTGCTTGAGATTCTGCTACAATAAAGCAGTTTGGTAATTTTTCATTAATGTTTAAATCAATTAAAATATCGAATTTACAATTGCAAAATTCCTTAGTAATTTCAGAATTTGGTTTAAAAAATTTATTCAAATCTTTTTTAGAATAAAATTTAAAATCTTCATGTTTTGTGTGAAATTCTGATAATTCAGCAGAGTCAACATAACCAATGCTGTCAACTATATGAATTTCGCTTTTTAAGTCTTCAACAAAAGCTTTAACTTTTTCAAAATCTTCGTTTAATGTGGCATCATAAACTATACCTATTGATTTTGCTTTATAAAGGTTGCAAGCAATGGCATTTGCTTCGGGTCGTCGGGCAGTTTTTCTAAATTTTCTTAACCCAATTTTATATCTTAATCTTTCGATAAACTTCACAGTTTTTTTCTGCAAATTTAATTAAATATAAGAATATTGAAAAGTTTTTTATAATTTTGCTTTTAGAAGTAGGCAGGTCTGTCGCCTCGCTATTTTTAGCGGGGAGGAAAGTCCGGACAACACAGGGTGCTGCACTCTTGAAATAAGAGATGTTCGTGAGGCATGAAGGCAAAGAAGAAAATAACCGCCCAAGTTTATCTTGTGGTAAGGATGAGAAGGTAGAGTAAGAGCCTACCAGTGATAATGGCAACATTATCAGCTGTTTGCCCTGCAGGTTGCAAGACCATGTATATCGGCGTTTTAAAGCTACCCGCTTGAGCCGAGGGGTAGGTCGCATAGATAAATGACAGACGGCATACTATATGTTACAGAATCCGGCTTATATGCCTACTTCTTTTTTTAAAAGAATGAAATTATGACAAACGAATGGAAAAAACGCGAAGGTATTGTTTACTCAACTAAAGCCGACTTTGTTTATCAAACAAACGAGATAGAAGAGCCAGAAACCTTACCAGCAGAAAAGCAAAAATTAAAAATAGCTTTAGATAGAAAGCAAAGAAAAGGTAAAACTGTAGTTCTAATAACAGGATTTGTCGGCAAATCAGATGATTTAGAAAATTTAGCCAAAGAATTGAAAAATAAATGCGGAACTGGAGGCTCGGCAAAAAATGGAGAAATTATTATTCAAGGCGAAATGATTGAAAAAGTAAAAGATATTTTAAGAAATAAAGGATTTAAAGTTTAAAAGAGATATGAAAATCAAAAATTTAATTTTAGTTAGCACATTAATATTAATAAGTGCATGGTCTTGTGGAGATAAAAAATCTAAAACAGAAAAACAAGATGAACATTTGATTGAAATTGCTTTAAATATTGCTAATTATTCAAACGATTATATCGTAGCAACTTGTAACGAGCAGGTTGATACTGTTAAAGTTGGTGAAGATGGAAAATATTTGTACTCAACTTTTCTTGGTCAAGATTCTTATTTGGAAATTAAAATAGGAAGAAAAAGAGTTTTGATATATACTAAGCCAAAAGCCGAAATGCAAATAGAAGTTGATGTTCAAGATTTTCATAATTCTTTAAAATTTTCTGGAGATTATGCCGAAATAAATAATTACTTAGCAAAACAATCTAAATTATTATTTGATGCTAAACCAGCTTCCGAAAATTTTATTTATGCAGGAGATTATTCCACTTTCAACAATTCATTTAAAAAATATGATGACGAAAGTAAAAATAACTTGAATAAGTTCGTGGAAGCAAATCCAAATTTTGAGGACTTTGTGATTTTAGAAAAAGAAAGACAAAAATTAATTAATACAATTTTGTATTTGTCTTATTATTCTCCTTTGGTTTATACCGAACAAAGCGATGAGGCACTTGAAAATGAAATAAACTATTTAATTAATTCCACAGACAAAAATAACCCTAAGTTATTGTGTTTGAGAATATTTTATGAATATGCGGAAACTTTAATTCCTTATAAATTAAATTTAAAATATCGTGAAGCTGGAATCGAAAATATTGATGATGCTGAATATATTAATGATTATTTTGATTTAATTGGCGAATTGTTTTCAGAATCAGAGGTTTATGAAGCTGTTTTTTATAATGGACTAAAATCTTTTATTATGTATTATGGTGCAGAAAGTGTGAGTGAACAGTTTTCAAAATATGAAGATTTTAGTATGAATAGAGAGCATTTGTCAGAGTTGAATAAAATTTTTGCAGACTATGATAAATTAAAACCAGGTAAACCTAGCATTGACTGGGAATTTCCTGATAAAGATGGAAAAATTTATAGCTCAAAAGATTTTGCAGGTAAATATATTTATATTGACGTGTGGGCTAGCTGGTGTGGACCATGTGTTAGAGAATCAAAATTTTATAAAGAAATTGCAACTAAGTTTAAAGGAAAAAATATTGCATTTATATCCATTTCAGTTGATGAAAATAAAGACGAGTGGACAAATTTTATTGGTAACGAAAACAATAATATTGTAAATCTTTGGGCAGGAGGTTGGAATAACGACTTGTGCAACTTCTTTAAAATCAATTCAATACCACGCTTTATTTTAATTGATAAAAATGGATTAATTATAAATGCAAATGCCAGCAATCCATCTGGTGATATAGAAGAAGTTTTGAATAATTTAGATTTGTAAAAAATTTTTATTTTACTTTTCCGGCGGTAAATAAAAATATTCTACTTCTCCATCGTCAAGTTCTGGACTAGGGTAAAAACTTATTGCTTTGGTTTTTAAAATGGTATTATCTTTTATACTGTAATTATTAGGTTCAAAAACCAATCTGTACAAGTTATATAAAAACATATAATCCATTCCTACATATTCATAATGACGTGTCGAACTTTTATTGCCTTCATTATTGGGCCAAACTAATCTTGACGAAGCCGACCAATAAGGGTGGTAGTCATTTCGGGAGGTATCACTCGAAGGACCAGAAAATGGAGCAAAACTTAATAGTTGTTGGTAAAAAATCTTATCGTTTTCGTAAAGCTGTTTGCCGGGTTTATAAATGTTTTTATATTTTTGATTATGTAAAGTTACTAGAATTAAAGGGCAGTGCTCATAAGTGTGTTCTTTGCGTTTGTCGCTTAATAAAAATAATAAATCGTAAGATTTTGGATTCCAATTTATATCCGAAATACTAGCTAAATCTCTAAACATATAATCGTCAAAATTTTCAGGCATAGGAAATCCTGCAAGCCACAAGATTTTTAAATTTTTAAATAATATAGATTTAAACACATAAGCAGACAAGCCTTTATGAGAATTGTCGTAGTGATAAATGTCTTTTCCAGTAATGCTTTTTCCTGCTTCTCCAAAGCCGTATGAATTAATCCAAACTCCCATATCTTCGCCATTTCCTTCAGCAACCAAGTCGTTTGTAACAGGGTTCATTATATACCAATAACTAGAAAATAATGCACCAAATCTTGTTTGAGAAGGAAGTGCTTTAAACTCATTTTTTGGCTTTAAAACAATTCTTTGTTGTGGATATTCTTGATGACATTGTCTTACTAATCTGTCTGTTAGGTCATCAACCCATTTTTTAAAAGAAATAGTGTTTCCTTGCCATATACCTTTAGATTTTAAATAATTTGGAATAAAATCATTTCTAAATTTTACTTTTATTTTGCTAATATCTTCATCGTCAACCAACTTTTTAACTAAGGCTAAGCCTTGCAACATCCTTACAATATTATCTTGGCTCATTCCTTGTTGTGGAATTACACCTTTTTGAAAAATAGACAAATATCTGTTAGTGCCGTTTTTAATTTTGTTATATTTACCAAATTCCTTGTTAAAATGTTTGTAATACTGTTTCCAAAAGCCTAAGCTAACATCGTCTCTAATTAAAAAACCATTTATATCCTCTGGATATTTTATAAGTTCAAAATCGTTTTTGTTGGGTTCTGTTTTGTGATATTTACGTAAAGTATATTCAGAGTACAAGTCTAGTCTTTCTAAGGCAATCATAGCATAGAGCAACATAGATAAAGTTTCTTGATAATCTTGATTATTATTTTTTAGTAATCTGTATTCTGTAGAAAGAAGTCCTAACCAATGATTAAAATTACTGTTTCCATCACTCCAACTAACCCAACTTACTTCTCCAGCATCATTTAATCGCCTATCTACAGCAGGAATGTTTACGCCAAACTGCTCAACATCAGAACTTATAATAACCCATTCGTTAAGTAATCTGTTTCTATAATTTATATATTTTGAATTAAGGGAATCTGTAATGTTTGCAAATGTGTAACTTGTAGCAAAAATCACTAAAAATAGTATGTTTATTATTTTAAATTTCATTTTAAAATTTTTTCAAAAATAATTAGTTTTTTCAATTTAACATAAACTTGTTAATACTTATAATGAAAAATAGGGTGTTAATATTTTGAGAATAGGTATTTTTGAATAAAAAATAAATGCGAATTTTATTTACAATATATTGCTTTTTTATTGCAGGTTTAGCATATTCACAAATCACGCCAGAGCAATATATTTCTACGTATAGCGATTTGGCTGTGAAAGAAATGAAAAGAACAGGCGTTCCAGCAAGTATAACTTTAGCACAAGGAATGTTGGAGTCGGGAAATGGAAATTCGTATTTGGCAACAAAAGGGAAAAATCACTTTGGAATAAAATGCCATAAATGGACTGGCGACAAAATTTATAAAGATGACGACGCAAAAGACGAATGTTTTCGAAAATATAAAAATGTAGAGCAATCTTTTATCGACCATTCTAATTTTTTGAAAGATAATTCTAGATACCATTTTTTATTTGATTTAGAAATTACAGATTATAAAGCTTGGGCTAAAGGACTTAAAAAAGCAGGTTATGCAACAAATCCTAATTATGCAACATCTTTAATAAATTTAATCGAAAAGCATGAATTATACAACTTTGATTTAGGAATTTCTAAACCAAAAGAAGATAAGCCAACAAAACGTCCAGAAAGAATAAAAACGCCAGTGCAAGATGATTTTATTGTAAATCCATATCTAAATGCATATAATTATAATAACAACGTGCCATATATTGTTGTTATAGACACTGTTGGAATTGCAGATTTAGCACGACAATTAGATATGATGAGGTGGCAGTTGGTAAAATACAACGATCTAGATAAAAATTCAATATTATATCCTGGTGATAATATTTACATAAAACCAAAACGCAATAAAGCTGAAAAACAATACAAAGTTCATGTGGTTGAGCAAAATGAAACTGTAAGAGATATATCTGAAAAATATGCAGTAAAATCAAATAAGTTATTGAAATTTAACAACTTAACAGATATTGACCAAGAATTAAAAGTAGGAAGCGAAATTAAATTAAGAAAATAATTTATAGTAGTGATAAATTTATTAAAAAACCAAATCTAAACTATAGTTTTTATAAACAAGTTTTGTTGAAAAATAGAATTTGTAAATTATGGAAAATCCAAAGATTTATTATATCTTTAAACACTTTTGTTTAAAAGTTCAATTTATTGATTATAAAGAAATTACGAAATTAAAAATATTTAATAATTATGTTGGAAGAAGAAAAAAGCTCGAGAGTAATTAGGATTAATATAGAAGATGAAATGAAATCTGCTTACATTGATTATTCAATGTCGGTTATCGTTTCTCGTGCTTTACCTGATGTTAGAGATGGCTTAAAACCAGTTCAAAGAAGAATTTTGTACGGAATGTCGGAACTTGGTTTGGCTTCAAATAAACCTTATAAAAAATCTGCTAGAATTGTCGGTGAAGTTCTAGGAAAATACCACCCTCATGGAGACTCATCTGTTTATTTAGCAATGGTTCGTATGGCTCAAGATTGGGCTTTGCGTTATACATTAGTTGATGGACAAGGAAACTTCGGCTCTGTTGACGGTGATAGCCCTGCAGCTATGCGTTATACAGAAGCAAGAATGGCTAAAATCGCTGACGAAATTTTGATGGATATAGAAAAAGAAACAGTAGATTTTAATTTAAACTTCGACGATTCTCTAGAAGAACCAAGCGTTATGCCTACACGACTACCAAACTTGTTGGTTAATGGTGCTAGCGGTATTGCTGTAGGTATGGCAACAAATATGGCTCCTCATAATCTTAGCCAAACTGTTGATTGTATTGTCGCTTATATCGATAATAACGAAATTACTAGCGGAGAATTAGGCGAAATTATGCAAGCACCTGATTTCCCTACTGGAGGTATAATCTATGGAGTCGAAGGCGTACGCGAAGCTTTCGAAACAGGTAGAGGAAGAGTAGTAATTAGAGCAAAAGCAGAAATCGAAGTCGGTGATAGCGGAAGAGAAAAAATAATTGTTACCGAAATTCCATACATGGTAAATAAATCAGAACTTATAATTAAAATAGCTGATTTAATAAACGATAAAAAAATAGACGGAATTTCAAATATCAACGACGAATCAGACCGCGAAGGAATGAGAATAGTGATTGATATTAAACGCGATGCTGTTGCCAACATTGTTCTTAATAAACTATATAAGTTAACAGCATTGCAATCTTCGTTTAGCATAAATAATATCGCTTTGGTTAAAGGTCGCCCTATGACATTAAACCTTTATGATTTAGTAAAATATTTTGTTGAACATCGCCACGATGTAGTAGTGCGTAGAACAGAATTCGACCTTAAAAAAGCCGAAGAACGTGCCCATATTCTCGAAGGTTTAATTATAGCTAGCGATAATATAGATGAAGTTATTCGCATAATTCGTGCTTCACAATCGCCCGACCAAGCAAGAGATGCTTTGATGGAAAGGTTTAAATTGACCGAAATTCAAGCAAGAGCTATTGTCGAAATGCGTTTGAGACAACTTACCGGACTTGAACAAGACAAACTTAGAGCTGAATATGCAGAACTAATGGAAAAAATCGCATACTATAAAGAAGTTTTAAGCAATTTAAGTTTGAGAATGCAAATTATCAAAGACGAAATGCTTGAAATTAAAGAAAAGTATGGCGATAAAAGAAAAACTGAAATTGTATATGCTTCAGAAGAATTAAATCCAGAAGATTTTTATGCAGACGAAGATATTGTTATTACAATTTCTGACATGGGATATATTAAACGTACTGCTTTAACAGAGTTCCGTGCACAAAATAGAGGAGGAGTAGGAGCAAAAGGTTCTACCACTCGTGAAGAAGACTTTATAGAACATGTGTTTGTGGCATCAATGCATGATGTTCTATTGTTGTTTACTAAAAAAGGAAAATGTTATTGGATAAGAGCATTCGAAGTGCCAGAAGGTACAAAAACATCAAAAGGAAGAGCAATTCAAAATTTAATAAATATAGAACCTGATGATGAAATAAAAGCATTTATGAACGTGGTAGCAAAAAGAGACGATGACTACTTAGATAATTCATACATTATAATGTGTACTAAAAATGGTATATTCAAAAAAACTAAACTAAGAGAATATTCTAGACCACGTCAAACTGGAGTTAATGCAATAAATATTCGTGAAGGCGATAGCTTATTGACCGCTAATCTTATCGAAGATAAACCTGGCGAAGAACCAGTAAATATCATGATAGGTACTAAAAATGGAAAAGTAGTTCGCTTCCCTCACGATTTAGTTAGACCAATTGGTAGAACTGCTACAGGAGTAAAAGGCGTTACTTTAGACAAAGGTTCAGAAGTAATTGGAATGATTACAGTTAGAACAGACCAAGATATTTTGGTAGTGTCTGAAAATGGATATGGAAAACGTTCTAGCATAGATGATTATAGAGTTACTAATAGAGGCGGAAAAGGCGTTAAAACAATTAATATTACTGAAAAAACGGGAGATTTAATAGATATTTCCGCAGTTACTGATAACGACCACTTAATTATTACTAATAAATCAGGAATTACTATAAGACTTGCAGTTGATACATTAAGAGTTATGGGAAGAGCAACTCAAGGGGTAAAACTAATAAATCTCAGAGACGACGACTCTATAGCTTCTGTTGCAAAAATTGAAGACGGAGCATTAGAAGAAAAAAATGCTGAAAATTATGAGAAAGAAGATGAAAATAATGGAGAAAATCTAGAAAATAATGATGAAAATACAAATAATGATAATAAAGAGTAAATCTTTGGCAAACAAATTGTATATTTGTATTTTAAAGAATATGAATTTTTAAAATAAAATATTATGAAAAAGTTAATGTTTTTAATCGCAACAATCGCTCTAAGTTTTTCGCTTTCAGCACAAAAATCAGTAGTAACAAGTGCTTGGAGCTATCTAAAAGATGGATTCCTTGACGATGCAAAAAAATCTATTGATAAAGCAGAACAACATCAATCAACTAAAGATTGGTATAAAACACATTATTTCAAAGGTATGATTTATCAAGAAA